>Ga0154357_153_pt2 | contig 43393 bp, 38 predicted proteins | sample RifGroA2_FD_115885 | JGI IMG/M metagenome (GOLD analysis project Ga0154357, IMG submission 115885) | Candidatus Schekmanbacteria bacterium GWA2_38_9
GCATATTCCGGGTTCAGTTCAGATGCTGTTTCAAATTCTTTTATTGCTCCTTTTGAATTTCCGGTTTTTGCATATGCAACTCCAAGGTTGTTATGCACACTGGATTCTGTGGGATTAATTCCAATTGCCTTCTTATAATTTTCTATGGCAGGAATCATATTCCCCGAATCAAAAAAAAGATTCCCAAGGTTTACATAGGAACTCTGTGTTTTTGGGTTAATTTTTTGCGCAAATAAGAATTCATTTCTTGCAAGTTCGGGCTTTCCTGAGGCTTTGTATGCAAGTCCGAGGTTGTTATGGGCTATGTAAGATAGAGGAGACTTCAAAACCTGGTCTTCAAAAAGAGTTATCTCATCCTTCCATACATAATTTCTCTTTGCAGCCTGAACACTGAAGAAAATTATTATAAGAACTATTAGCGACACAGGAATTATTTTTATTCTGCCAATCTTGTCTGAGAAAAAATTATTTGTACCTGATAGAACAATCCCTGCCACAATCGAGAAACCTATTGATGGCAGGTACAGGAAATGCTCTGTTTTTATTATTGATGAAAAGGGAATTATATTTGAAACCGGAAGCAGAGATATAAAAAACCACGAAGTGCCAAAGAAGAATTTTTTGGAAATGTTCTTTGATTTTATAAGTAAAACAAAAATTGCAGTTAAAGTTAAGATTGAAAGCATGGTTTTGAAATCAGCAGGATTAGAAACAGTTTTAACCACATACAAGGAATTGAGAGTTACAGGGAAAAACAGGAGTTTGATGTAATCAGAAATAACAGTTAGGATTGTAAGAATTCTTTCCGGTAGTGAGGCTTTGGTTAATAAGGGATAAAAATTATTTTTCAAGGCAACTGTTCTCAGAGTCAGGTAAAGGATTACTGGAAGCATGAAGAGAAAGTTTTTTCTGATAAAAATTTTTATAGCGGAGATAACAGGGATATTTTCTGATAAAAAAAATATTTCATAGAACAGGATTATCAAAGGAAGAACAATTGCTGTTTCTTTTGAGAAAATGCTGAGAGTGAAGTAAAAAACAGAGAGGAGGGAATTGAAAGAATGAGCTTTTCCTGCGCTTTTCAGACAATTCAAATAGGCATTGAAAGAGAGGAGAAGCAGGAGAGTGCAAAGCACATCGGTTCTGCCGGATATCCATGTAACTGATTCTGTATGCACTGGGTGGACTGCAAAGATGAGGCTTGAGAGAAGAGAAAAATTAAAATCAGAAAAAATTTTAAGAAGTATTAAGAAAATCAAAACTGATGAAAGAGTATGTAAAATTATGTTAGATAAATGATAACCAGCGGGATTTGTGTTCCATAGCTTATAGTCAACCATATATGAAAAGAATATAAGAGGGCGGTAAAAAAGAGGGTTTTCCTTGAACTGTACCGGATTGCCAAATGGTGATAGAAAGAGTTCAGGGAGTTTTTTGAAACTTTTTATATCCGGGTTATTTCTCACTAAATCCGTATCATCCCAAACAAAATCATTGTTTAATGAGTTCAGATAGGGAGTAAATGATAAAGCCGCTATTAAGAAAATTGAATATAGTTTTTTCAAGATGAAGTTTAAATTTTTAAAAATTATAATGCCAGCCAAGCAAAAGTTATTATATAATGTTTTAAAAAACAAGAAAAGAAGGGTAATTTTAATTTCCTCTTGCTTTTTTATTTTGCAAGAGGTAATTTTTCCAAAATTTTGAAAATGCACGTCAAGCGAAATTCCCACATTTAGGATGATTGCATGTATGAATGAGAAGCGAGGAGAATAAATTTTGCCAAAACGAACTGATATAAAGAGAATACTTTTAATAGGTTCAGGCCCAATAGTAATAGGGCAGGCGTGCGAGTTTGACTACTCAGGAACTCAAGCATGCAAGGCATTATTAGAGGAAGGTTTTGAAATAGTGCTTGTCAACAGCAATCCTGCCACAATTATGACAGACCCCGATATGGCTCAGAGAACATATGTTGAGCCATTAACACTGGAGGTTCTTGAAAAGATTATAGCCAGAGAAAAACCAGATGCGCTTCTCCCAACAATCGGAGGCCAAACAGGCTTAAACTTAGCAGTGAAACTTGCGGAAAAAGGGGTGCTTGATAAATATAATGTTGAGCTTATAGGGGCAAAGATTGAAGCAATAAAAAAGGCTGAAGACAGGGAGCTTTTTAAAATTGCAATACAGAATATAGGCCTTAGGATTCCAAAAAGCGGTTGTGTGCAAACAGAAGAAAAGGCTTTTGAGATTGCAAAAGAAATAGGGTTTCCTGTAATAATAAGGCCTTCTTTTACCCTTGGAGGCACAGGTGGAAACATTGCATACAACATGGAAGAATTTCAGGAACATATAAGGTGGGGTCTTGATGCCAGCCCGTATCACCAGATACTCATTGAAGAGTCATTGATTGGATGGAAAGAATACGAGCTTGAGGTGATGAGAGACTCAAAGGACAATGTTGTTATTATCTGCTCCATTGAAAACTTTGACCCTATGGGAGTTCATACAGGTGACAGCATTACAGTTGCGCCTGCCCAGACCCTTACAGATAAGGAATACCAGATTATGAGGGATGGGGCAATCAAGATAATAAGGGAGATAGGGGTTGATACAGGAGGTTCAAATATTCAGTTTGCAGTGAATCCAAGAAACGGGGAAATGATGGTGATTGAAATGAATCCCAGAGTGTCCCGTTCATCAGCCCTTGCATCAAAAGCCACAGGATTTCCAATTGCAAAAATTGCAGCAAAGCTGGCTGTTGGATTTACCCTTGATGAGATTCCGAACGACATAACAAAAGTCACTCCTTCATCCTTTGAACCAACAATAGATTACTGTGTTGTAAAATTCCCAAGGTTTACATTTGAGAAGTTTCCAACAGCAGATGCAACGCTTACAACTCAGATGAAATCAGTTGGTGAAGCAATGGCTATAGGAAGGAATTTTAAGGAGGCATTGCAAAAGGCAATCCGTTCTTTGGAAATAAATATGTGGAGCGTAAGCCTGAAGGAAGATGCGTCTGTGAGCGCATCAGATGAAACGGTAAGGGATAAATTAAAAACACCGAACTGGGAGAGGGTTTGGTACATAGGGGAAGCTCTGAGGAGGGGGTTTAAGACTGAGGAGATATACGAGCTTTCAAAAATAGACCCATGGTTTATTAACAATATAAAAGAGATAGTGGAATTTGATAAAGAGATTAAAAGTAAAAGCGAGAATTTTTTCAGTAAAAAGAATAAGGAATTATCTTCTTTTCTGCGAAAGGCAAAGGAGAATGGATTTTCAGATAAATACATATCTCAGATAATGCATGTTGATGAGGCTACATTCAGGAGTTTGAGAAAAAGTTTAAATATTAATCCAGTTTTTAAAAGGGTTGATACCTGCGGTGCAGAATTTGAAGCCCATACGCCATATCTTTACTCAACCTATGAAAACGAGTGCGAATCACTCCCTACAAAAAAGAAAAAAATTGCAATTCTTGGAGGAGGACCAAACCGCGTAGGACAGGGTATTGAATTTGATTACTGCTGTGTCCATGGTGCTTTTGCCCTTAAGGAAGACGGCTTTGAAACCATAATGATAAACTGCAATCCTGAAACAGTAAGCACTGACTATGATACCTCTGACCGCCTCTATTTTGAGCCACTCACGCTTGAAGAGGTGATGAACATCATTGATATTGAGAATCCCGACGGAGTTATTGTTCAGTTTGGAGGACAGACACCTTTAAAGCTGGCTGTTCCTCTTGAAAAAATGGGGGTTAAAATAATTGGAACCTCCCCTAGAGACATTGACATTGCTGAAGACAGGGAAAAATTTAAGGTGCTCCTTGAAAAACTGAAACTTAGTCAGCCATCTAACGGGACAGTAACTGATTTGGATGGGGCGCTCCGGGTAGCCAAGAGAATAAGTTATCCTGTGGTTGTAAGACCTTCCTATGTGCTTGGAGGCAGGGCAATGGAGATTGTCTATGATGATGACAGCCTTAAAAACTATATGCGCAATGCAATCAAGGAATCTCCTGACCACCCTATTCTGATTGACAAGTTTCTTGATGATGCAATTGAAATTGATGTGGATGCTATTTCAGATGGTGAAATATGTGTCATAGGCGGGGTTATGGAACACATTGAGGAGGCAGGGGTGCATTCAGGAGACAGCGCCTGTTCAATACCTCCGTATTCATTAAAAAAAGAGATAATTGAAGAAGTCAAGCGCCAGACAAAGGCTATTGCCTTTGAACTGAAGGTAATAGGTCTGATAAACATTCAGTTTGCTGTTAAGAAAGATGAAATTTATATACTTGAAGTAAATCCAAGGGCTTCAAGAACAATTCCGTTTGTAAGCAAGGCAATAGGGATACCTCTGGCAAAGCTTGCAGCAAGGGTTATGTCTGGGAAAAAACTTAAAGAATTAGGCTTTACAAAAGAAAAGGATATTACACACATAGCAGTCAAGGAAGCGGTTTTTCCATTTATAAAATTTCCCGGTGTGGATACAATTTTAGGACCTGAAATGAAGTCAACAGGTGAAGTGATGGGTATTGATTATTCCTTTGGCAAGGCATATGCCAAAGCACAGATTGCTGCTGGTTCAACTCTTCCAGTCTCAGGTACAGCCTTTATAAGCGTAAAAGACAAAGATAAACCTGCGGTAATGCCAATTGCAAAGAAACTGGCTGAAATGGGTTTTAATCTGGTTGCAACTGAAGGGACAAAGAATGCTCTGGAGAAAAGTGGTATTCCGGTCAGATATGTAAAAAAAGTAAAGGAAGGAAGGCCTCATATTGTTGACCTTTTAAAAAATGGTGAAATTGATTTAGTCATAAACACAACACTTGGAAAGCAATCAGCCGAGGATTCCTATTCTTTAAGAAGGACCACTCTTGTCAATAATATTCCCTACTGCACAACAGTTTCAGGTGCATTTGCAGCAGTAACAGGAATTGAGGAATTAAGGCGGGGTTCGCTTGATGTAATGCCTCTTCAGGAATATTACAAAAAGTGACAAAATTCGTCAATTCATTGCCCAAAACCGTCATTTTTATTGATTGAATTTTTGTTTCTCAAATCAATCTATTTATTCTTTTTCTTTTCGACAAGCTAACAAATTGAAAATTAATGATAAATAAGCATAAGCAATTTTTTCCATTTTTTTAATCATTGGCATACCTTTTGCTACTGCATAAAATAGAAATTCTACAAAGGCTTTATTAGGAGAAAAAAAAGGATTTACTCTGATAGAGCTTATGGTCGTTCATAAGCAACGACGTGTCACAAGGTTAGTAGAACAATTAGTTCTGGCGAACAATATTTAGTGAAAGGAGGTGGAAAAAATATGTTTAGAAAAATGATGGAGAAGAAAGGATTTACTCTGATAGAGCTTATGATTGTTGTTGCTATTATTGGTATTCTTGCAGCTATTGCAATACCAAACTTCCTGAAATTTCAGGCAAAGGCAAAACAGTCAGAAGCAAAGAATAACCTTTCTGCTATATTTACTTCTGAGACAGCCTATTTTGGTGAAAACAACACTTTTGGCAACACATTTGATCTCATTAACTGGGCACCATCAGGAACAACAAAGTATTGGTACTATTTATCTGCTACTGCAACCACTGGTAGCAGTGCCGTGACTGGAACGAGTATGCCTACAGGTGTTGCTGTTACTGCCACTGGTTTTACAGCAGGAGCAATGGGAAACATAGATACTGAGACAGCAGTGTTAGACACATGGACAATCGATGATGCAAAAAACCTTTCAAACACAAACAACGACGTGTCACAAGGTTAATAGTTTCTGCTAGATTTAAAGAAAAGAGGATGCCTTGTAATCAAGGTATCCTCTTTTTATTTTTGGCTCTTTTGAAAAAATGTGTTATAATTGAATATCAATTGGACCCTATCGAATGATAAACCCTGATAGAAAATGTCTGAAAGTAAAAAAGTAAATAAAATTAACATTTTCCTTTTATCTTTTTTGATTCTATTTTCTCCTCTGATTGAAGGCGGGACCACATATTTCCCTGTTACTGTTATTAGAATTCTCTCTCTTATTCTTCTTTCATCTTTTTTTTACAGCTCATTTAAAGAAGGTTCTTTAAGATTAAAGAGAACAGGTTTTGATATTTGTATAGTTTTATTTTTTTTGATTTCAGTCATATCTGTATTTGTTTCTTCGTATAAAAACATAAGTATTCAGTGGATTGTAAGCATTTCTACCTATCTGCTGATATTTTACCTTACCATTAATATTGTAAAAAGTGGAAATGATGAAAAAATTGTTCTTGGTGTGCTGATTGCGGTTCTTGCTTTTCAGTCTGTCTACGGCATTTCCCAGCGTCTTATTCTTGGGGTTGAGAGAGTGAATGGGACATTTTTTAATCCTAATTTTTACGGGTCATATCTTGGTGCAGGAATTTTATCTTTAACAGGTTTTCTGTTTCATCAAAAAGAAAATGCGAGTAAATTTTCAAAAAAGACTGAAATGTTTTTTTTCTCAAAAGTCTTTCTTTCATCAGTTTTAATACTGGCTTTTTTAGCCATATTCCTTTCACAGTCCCGTGGAGCTTTTCTCTCCTTTTTAGCAGGATTATCCTTCATGTTTTTTTATCTTTTTAAATTTAATAAAAAAACAACCCTTGCCTTGCTTTTGGTAGTTTTACTAATTTTGCTCTTGCCGAATCCTCTAAAGACAAGAATCACAAATCTTCAGAAAACAGATATCTATGCGTTTTCCCGCGTAAATATATGGGAAAGTTCCCTGCCAGTTATTCTTGATAATCCATTTGGTATAGGACCGGGGATGTATAAATACTATTTTCCGAGATATAATTTTCCTGTCAGAGAGGCTCTGGCTTTTTACGGAAAGAGGGCTTATACTTCTCACTGTGAGTATATTCAGATTTGCACAGAACTTGGAATTGCAGGGCTTTTGATTTTTCTTTCCGGAATATTCTTTTTCTACAGAAGAGGATTGAAAATAATAAATGGAACTGAATCTTCATATGAGAAAAGTCTGAATGTCTGCTTAATGGCAGGAGTAACTGTGTTCTTATTCCATGCCCTGTTTGATTCAGTTTTTCACGAACCTGCAGTGGTGATTTCAATGGCAGTATTTTCAGGAATGGTTATGAGAAAATCAGGTTTTTTTTCAAGAGAGATTAAGTTTAATCCTAACAAAAAAATAACTTTCCTGATTTTTACGGTTTTGCTGACATTTTCAGCAATGATTTTTGTAACCAGGCTTTATTTGGGATACTATTTTTCTGTTAGCGGAAAAAGTTTGTTAAAAAATAGTAGCTATGTAGAATCAGATAAGGAATTTAAAAAAGCCGTATACTTTAATCCTGCAGATTCATCTTTTTATGACGCAAGAGCCAGCCTTTTTTACAGTGAGTATTTGGATTCAAAAGACCCGGAATTTTTAGAAAAAGCTTCTGATGAGCTTTATTCTGCAATATCCCTTAATCCAAAAAACGCTGCACTTTTTGACCATCTTGGATTTATTTTATCTACCCTTTCAGAAAAAGAAAAAGACAGAGACAAATATTTAAAAAACTCTCTGAAATGCTATCTTGAAGCCATAAAACTTGACCCGTTTAATGCCTATTACAGGGAGAGCGCAGGCAGGACATATTTAAACCTGAATCAAACTGATACAGCAATTAGAGAATTTAAATTTCTGCTTTCTTTAGAGCCTAATTTTTTACCAGCAAGGGTAAATCTGTTAGGGATTTATGAAAAGATTAAAAGGGATGATCTTGCAAAGGAGGAAGCAGAAAGGATTTTAAAAATATATGAAAAATATAAAAGCTTTCCTTTTTCAGGGGATTATGAGAAAGGATTTTTAAAAATTGATATAGATGAGATAAAGGCAAAGGCGAAATGAATTAGACTTAATGGAAAGAATTTTTAATAATGATAGGCTGGGGTTTCTGACCCCGCCTTAGCTAAAGGATTTACCTATACAAAAGCAGCAGGACAAGAATGTCCTGCCTATCGAAACTATGCTTTTAAATGTGTTAAAAAAAAGAATTATTTTTATAGTTTTGTTTTTACTCATAATTTTTTCATTAGTATTTACACAGCTGAGATTGGACCATATGAAGGGAAATTTTAGAAAAGCTGAACAACTTGAACTGCTTCCAAAGCCTGAAGTTGTGAAGCTTATGGTTCTTGGGTATGAACAGATTGTTGCGGATATTTTATGGTTGCGGGTTATTCAATACATTGGAGAGAGAGTTCAGACTGAAAAGGGATGGCAGTGGTTTATTCATTCACTTGACATAATAACATATCTTGATCCGCAGTTTGTATATGCATATCAGTTTGGAGGGCTGATTCTGTCAGTAATTGCATCGAAACCAGCTGAAAGCAACCATTTCCTTCTCAGGGGAATGGAAATTGACCGTGAGCGATGGGTATTTCCTTTTCTGATTGGTTATAACTATTTTGATTATTTCAAAGATTACAGGAAGGCGGCAATGTATATTAGCATTGCATCAAAGCTGGAAGGTTCCCCATTTTTTCTAACTCAATTTGCCGCAAGACTTTATGCCACAGCAGGTACTCCTGAGGATGGAATAGTATTTCTTGAGCAGATGATTAAATCAACAGACAATGAGACTGCAAAAGAGAAACTTGAGAACCGCCTGAAAGAATTGATTATTGAACGAGATATAAATATCCTGGAAAGGTGTGTTAAGAATTTTAAGGATACCTATGGATATGCTCCTGAAGGCCTAAAAAGCCTTGTACAAAAAAAGGTAATAAGATATTTACCAAAAGACCCTTTTGGCGGTTACTATTATTTAGATAAGGATAAGCAGGTGGTTAAAAGCAGTTCAAGACAGGAAAGGTTCAAGGTTTATGAAAGGAAAACAACTGATGAATAAAATCTGCTTTTCTTATTGCTTATCAGCCCCGGAAGGGGCTTTCCCTGCCTGCGGCAGGCAGGCACAGTTGGGAGAAAGCCTTTCAATGCTTGATTTATATAGCGTTCTAAACTATTTTGAATTTTAGTCATTATGGATTTGTTTACCCCGCTTAGAAATTTTAATTTCTAACGGGGTTTAGAATTTAGATATTAGAGTTTAGGATTTAATTTATAACCCAAATTGAAATATAAAAATATAGAAGTTAGATTACATTATGGCTGCCATAAAGACTGAAGGGCTGACTAAAGATTACCGCATAGGTTTTGCACTAAAGAAAATAAGGGCTCTTGAGAACCTGAATCTTGAGATTGAAGAAAAAGAAATCTTCGGGTTTCTTGGCCCAAACGGAGCAGGCAAGACAACTACGCTGAAAATCCTGACAGGGCTGATTTATCCATCCTCTGGAAAGGCTTGGCTGTTTGACAGAGAGATAAGCGACATTTCAGTAAAAAAAGATATAGGGTTTTTGCCTGAGGGACCCTATTTTTATGATTATCTAACAGGAAAAGAGTTCTTAAATTTTTATGGTGAACTTTTTGGGATTGAGAAAAAAAGAATTAAGGCAAGGGCGGATGAACTTCTTGAGACAGTGGGATTAAAAGATGCTTCAAAACTCCAGTTAAGGAGATATTCCAAGGGAATGCTTCAGAGAATAGGGATTGCACAGAGCCTGATAAATGACCCAAAACTTGTAATCCTTGATGAGCCAATGTCAGGGTTAGACCCGATTGGAAGAAAGGAGGTCAGGGACCTTATCTTAAGACTTAGGGATATGGGAAAAACAGTGTTTTTTTCCACACATATCCTTTCAGATGTGGAAATGATATGCGACAGGGTTGGAGTGCTTGTTGGAGGGAAACTTGTTGCTTCAGGGTATATTGATGATTTACTGAAAGAGGAGACAAGCTCTGTTGAGATATGCGCTTCCGGATTAACTCAAAAGGCTTTGGAGAGAATTCGCTGTGCTGAAAGAAGGATAATGACCAGAGGAGATAAAAATTATATTTCTGTTAGAAATGAAAGCGAAAGAGATGAGGTCTTAAAAGTGATTTTTGAGGAAAGAGGGAAAGTTATTTCAATAATACCGCAGAAAAAATCGCTTGAAGCATTATTTTTTAAAAGGTGAAAAATTTAGCGGTAGAAGAAGTCCTGCTTATCGACAGGCGGGGTTTTCTAACCCGGCATTTTAAAATTAATAACCTATGAAATTCCTTATAATAGCTAAAAATACTTTTAAGGAAGTTATCAGGGATAAAATCCTCTACAATATCCTTTTCTTTGCAATTCTTATTATTGGATTTTCTGTTCTTCTCGGGAAGCTCTCTCTTGGAGAGCAGCTTAAGATGATAAAAGATATGGGGCTTTCCTGCATATCTCTTTTTGGAACCATCATTGCCATATTTGTTGGAATAAGCCTTGTCTTTAAGGAGATTGACAAGAAAACAATCTATACAATTATAGCCAAGCCTGTTAGCCGCAAGCAGTTTCTTCTTGGAAAATTTCTGGGATTAATTTTGGTGCTGCTGATAAATGTTCTGATAATGTCAGCAGGTGTTTTGCTGGTCATTCTCGGAATCTCAGGGACTTTTGAATGGAACCTTTTGAATGCAATCTTCCTCATTTTCATTGAACTGATGGTAATAACTTCCATTGCCGTTCTTTTTTCAACCTTTTCTACTCCATTCCTTAGCGGCATATTTACTCTTGCTTTTTTCATAATAGGCCATCTAAGCGAGGATATAAAAAAGCTTGGCGAGAAATCAAACGGGCTTGTAAAGTTTCTGACTTCGGCAGTGTACTATATTCTTCCAAACCTTGATAATTTTAATATCAAGGGGAAGGTGGTCTATGACCAGCCAGTAGGAATAGAGTTTTATGCCTTTAGCATTGCTTACGGACTTCTCTACATAATACTCATAATGACGATTGCGGTGCTGATATTTGATAGAAGGGATTTTAAATAAAATATGAATGCCGAAGGTTCGCTTTCTTTAAGATTTTTTATCCCTGAGGCCAAAATGTGCTGATTTTATTTAAGCTGTTAAAATGGCAGTAAGTATTTACAAGCTCATCAGCCCATTTTTCAAGTGAGTACTTTTCTTCAACTGTTTTTCTTGCTTTTTCCCCCATTTTCTCTCTCAGGTTTTTATCTTCAATAAGAAGTGTAAGTTTTTTTATCCATTCCTCATTGTTTTCTGCCAGAAATCCGTTTTCGCCATCCTTTATAATCTCAGAATTGACTCCAACAGGGCTGCTGACAGTTGGAAGCCCGCATGCCATATATTGAAGAAGTTTTGCTCCGCATTTTCCCTTAGTCCATTCATTGTTCGGCAGAGGCATTATCCCGATATCTGCGCTTCTCAGATCCTTAACCTCATCTTCATAGCTCCATTTTTTAAAAATTATATCAACTCCTTCAATTATTAAATTTTTTGATGAGATTATTTTAAGGCTGATGTTAAATTTCTCAGAGAGGATATTAAAAACTTCTTTTAATGAAAAAAGATAGGACAGGTTATAGGAAAGACCAACCCATGAGATTGTTATCCTTTCAGCCTTGTAACTTTCTTTGCCCTTATACCTGTCTGTATCAATTACAGTAGGAATAACCTTAACTTCATTGTTAAATTTTCTGGCAAATTCTGCTAAGTATTTATTCCCGACAATTGCTCCTGTAACATTTCTTAAGTTTTTCTCCATTTTCTTCCTGTGTAAAAAAGTTAGATAAATTGCATCGTCGAATTCTATTACCATATTCTTGTTCAATCTTTTTACAAGATATTCAGGAAAAGCAGGCAGATACGGAAAGATTTGATGTTCGATAATTACAAGGTTAAATTTTTTTACATCAAAAATATGACTGAGCCTTATAAAAAATCTGTAAGCAGAATAAAAAGTTTTTAAAATTGTCCTGATAATGGGATTATCAATTTCAATTATTCTGAAATATGTTTCTGTGAAAAGCGGTCTAACTTCACAGTGAATCCCGTGTTTGTTTAAATAAGGGATGTACTGGTAAATTCTGTACCTGCTGCTTGGACCAATCTCTGAGGTTTTAGAAAGATATAAGACCTTCATAATATATTATTTAAACTTTTCCTGAACGGCTTTAATGAGAAGCTTGGAATACATATTTTTTTTGTACACAAACCACTGGTGAATATCTAAATCATGGACACTTTTTTTCTCACTGATAAAAGACCTCTTCTCTAAAATTTCAGGAAGGAGTTTAAAGCATGTGAGGAGATTCTTGAAAACATACGGGCTAAAGAAAAGATTTTGTAAAAAATCGAAGAACTCGTATATCAGGATATGATGAATATCTTTCAGAAGATTTTTGATGGAATCATTCTTCATGAGGGTTAAAATGCGGTTTTTAAAAATCAGGGTTTTTTCTGCTTTCTTATCTCTTGAATGCCCCCTCGCATGATAGGCAACTGCCTTAGAATTATAATAGGATTTCCATCCCATAAGCTGGCTTCTCCAGCACAAATCCACATCTTCCCAGTAGGAAAAGAAGTCTTCATCAAAATATTCTCCTTTTATCTTAACTCCTTCAAGCATTTCTTTACGATAAAGAGAAGCTGCAGCACATACACTAAAAACATATCCTGACATATCATACTGTCCCTTATCTTCTTCATTTTCCCCGCGGTCCTTGAAATATCTGCACTTATAGGCAATATGGCCTGTGCTGTCTATTATGGCTGCTGTTTGAGGAAAAGGTTTTTTCAACAACTTCCCTGTTACAGCTCCAATTTTTTTGTCTTCATCAGCCTTACCCAAAAGCTCTTCAATATAATTTCCTTCCATTGCCACATCCGGATTGAGGAGGAGGAGGTAATCCCCCTTAGCCATTGCTATTGCCTGGTTATTTGCCCTTGCAAATCCAAGATTTTCTCTGTTTTTTATCAAAGTGATTGGAAGGGGGAAAGAATTTAAGAGTTCAATAGTGTTGTCTGCAGAGGCATTATCAACAACTATTACTTCATAATCCCTGGTAGCTTGAGAAACAATCGAATTTAAACATTCCTTTATACAGTCTGAACTATTCAGCGTTATAATTATTATTGATACCATTTAAAATTGCCGTCAGAAAGCCTCCAAGATTTTTTTTAAAATTTTTTTAACCATTGGATGGTTATTGAAGAAAGGTCTTACTTTGGATTTTAAACTGCTAATTGTACTCCCCTTTATTAATGGAAGCTGTGTTCCCATAGATTCATTAACTGCCCAGTATAAAAATTCATAGTCCACTCCCTTTATCTTGCTCTCAGTAGCATTTCTTCTGAAACTGTCATGACTTTTAATCAGGGAGAGTTTATTTTCTTCACAGTAAGCAAAGAGGTCACTCCCGTGATGAGGGGTAAAAAATGCAGGACTATAGTGATCAGGCTTAATCGCCTTCATCATATTAACTGTATCCATCACCTCTTCTTTGGTTTCTGTAGGAACTCCAAACATATAATTTGCCCATATCTTTATTCCGTATTTCCTGCAGATATCAGCAGCTCTGTAATTATGCTCTACTTTTGTCCCCTTGCGGAGGAAATTTAATATTCTCTGGTTTCCGCTCTCAAATCCTATAAAATAAAGGCTCAGTCCCGAATCTGCCATAAGTTTTACCATATCTTCATTGTTGCAGACAATGTCAGCCCTTGTCTGGCAGGCAAAAGGCTGAGTGAACCTGTTTTCTCTGTATTTCTCACAAAACTCTTTAACCCAGTCCCTGTCCTCTGTGAGACAATCATCGTGGATCATCATACTTTTGAAATTATACTTTTTTCTCAACTCATTAAGTTCTAAGATTACATTGTCCACATTTCTTCTTCTCACTTTCTTCCCGAATAAAATTCTTTCAGCAGGTTGGCAGAAGCTACAATTATAGATGCATCCACGGCCTGCAATTATTGTAACAAAAGGCGGGTTGAATCCTTCAACAGGCAGAGGGAATTCCAAATCTCCAAAAAGCTCTCTGTCTGCAAAGGGGAGGCTGTCAAGGTCAGGTTTTTCGCCTTCAATAATTCTCTGCGAAGAGCCACCGCTTCCAATCTCTTCAAGCAATTTAGTAAAGCTAATCTCTCCCTCTCCGGTTATTATGTAATCTATTTTTCTATCAGTTTTTACTTCATCAACCATTATGCTTGGATGAGGTCCGCCAACTATCACTTTTGTATCAGGGCTAATCTCTTTAATAATCTTAATACACTTCATTGCAGGGTTATAATCTACACTCATCATTGTTATTCCCACAGCATCAGGAGACCTTCTCTTTATCTCCTCAGCAAAGTGCTCCCAGCCCTTAAGTCTCCTTAAATCTATAAGCCCGGGATTGAATCCATGCTTTTTTGCATAGGCACTTATCAAACAGAGGCCATGGCTTATCCATGACTCTTCCATCCCTTTACCGAAGCTGTCAAATCCTACAGCAGATATAGAAGGAAAGATTAAATCTACCTGCATTTTTTCTGTTTCTTTTTAAAAAAACTTGGGCTAAAAAAAAATTTTTCCATATAAGCTTTAGAAACCTTTCTTTTATTCTGAACTTCCCTTCTCTTTTTTACCATTATGGGCAACAATTTTAAAGATAAAAATGGGACCTTTAGCACATAAAAATTCTTTTGATAAAGATGGGACAGATAAAACCATGTTTCTCTGATAAGAATTTTTGGAAGATGTTTTAATATATTGGAGATCAGGCTATTTTTGAATATTGCAAGATACCTGTTTCTATAACCAATAGTATAGTAACCTTTTCTTATCCTTTCATCATCCCTTCTTGTAGCACCCCGCTCGTGATATGCAATTGCCTCTGGCGTATAGATACACCTCCAGCCATAAAGCTGTGCCCTCCAGGCAAGGTCTACATCCTCTACATATATAAAGAAGTCCTCATCAAAATATTCATCACCTACTTTTACATCTTCAAGCATCTTTCTCTTATATAATGGCGCTGCACCTGAGGCGCCAAAAACAAACTCATGTTTTGCAAACTGACCACTATCCAGGGTATTCTCACCCCTGTCAGAGGGATACATATTGTTCATGGTTATTCCGGTGGTGTCCAATATATCAGAAATATTATATTCAAATTTTTTGTATAGTTTCCCTGAAACCATTCCAATATCATTAAACAAATTGGCTGCTTTAAGCATCTCCTCCACAAAGTTAGAAGAAAAAATAATATCGAAATTTAAAATAAGGATATATTCTCCTTTATAAATTTTTATAGCCTGATTATGGGCTTTGCTAAACCCCATATTATCTTTGTTCTCTATAAGTTTTATGCTATGGGAATCAGACTTTAAAAACTCTAGAGAGCCATCAGTAGAATGATTATCAACCACAATTACCTCAATATTTTTATAACTCTGACGTCTCAGGGATTCCAGACATTTTTTTATATCCTCTCCACCATTCCAGTTGACAATGGATATTGAAACCAGCTCTTTGCCGCTAAGCTCAATATTTTCTTGTTCTCTTATGATATGCATCCCAATAAGTTAAAAGATTCAGTTAAAAAATTATCATTGCAAGGATTAAAACACCCCAGAATAAAGCTATAAAAGGGAAGAGAATTAAAAAAAATATTGCTTTTAAACAATACATTAAAAGAGATATTAAAGAGGAAGCAAAGGTTTTTCCTTCTTTATAAATTTTATAAAGTATGGTTTCCTTTACCTTATTAGCAAATTGCTGAAGAGCAAAAATCTCTTTATTCTTTTCTTCTACAATTTTTGAGAGCTCTTCTATCTTTCTTATCATTTCATCTTTTTCTACTAAAAACCTCTTTGATTCATCATTCAGAAAAGAGATCCCAGTCATCTTTATAGCAGAAGAAATTTCTCCCTTGCAACATACCGCAATATGAAATACAGGATTTTTTAATTCATATGAAGAAATTCTTCGGGTCTCAAATTTCTCATTTTCCTTTAAGTTTACCTGAAAGATTTCAGTGGTGTTTTCGTTATTCCTTTCGTCTTCAGCCCATACTATTGAACCACTTACAGGATCCTGCCCGAAAAGAAAAACTTCAGAAAAATGTTCTTTAAGAAGGTTAACAAATTCCTCTCTGTATAATTCCTTTACATGAAATTTATTTAAAATACCTTCCTTTTCTGAAAAAAATCTTTTATCAGGAGAAGAGATTACCAGAATACCATCCCGCGAAAGAATGCGGAAAACTTCCTTTATCATTCCCACTTGGTCTTCAATATGTTCTATAACCTCAAAACTTACTACAACATCAAAGGAATTATTTTTAAATGGAATATACCCGCAACTACCTACTATAAAATTTAAGTTTTCCTTCCGGTATTTAATCTTCGTATTCTGTATAGCCTCTTTTGATAAATCCAACCCTGTTGTTAATGAGGCATTCATTGCAAGAAGGAAAGAGCCATATCCTTCCCCACATCCAAGATCTAAGATTCTCTTGCCCTCGATTAACTTCTGTGCAAAGAGATATCTGTGGAGATGTTCATAAAATATCTGGGCTCCTCCTTTGCCAGGAATAAATCTTTCACCAGTAAATTCCATTATTGTTTTTTTATCTCCTTCCACTCAAAATCTCTCTATAAGTTGCAATAATATCTTGCGGTTTTCCATCACAAACCATCTGTCCTGCGTTTAGAAGGATAGCTCTGTCGCAAAAATTCTCTACCAGATTTGAAGCATGAGATACTAATATTATAGTTTTGCCCGCTTTTTTAAAATTCTCTATCCTCTCATAGCATTTTTTTTGAAATCCCTCATCACCTACACCAAGAATTTCATCAATTATCAATATATCAGGATTAACGCTTGTTGCGATAGTAAATCCAAGCCTCATATACATCCCTGATGAAAAGTTTTTTACCGGAATGTCCATAAACTTTTTCAGTTCTGAAAACTCAACTATTTCATCATAAATGCCTTCAATCTGCTTTCTTGTAAGCCCTAAAATTGACCCGGCAAGATAAACATTCTCCATCCCTGTAAGCTCCTCATGAAATCCTGCGCCGAGCTCTAAAAGAGCAGAAACCTTTCCTCTAATTGTCGCCTTTCCTTCATCTGGGATCAATATCTTGGCAAGTATTTTAAGGAGCGTACTCTTACCAGATCCATTAACCCCAATTATCCCCAACATCTCACCCTTTTTTACCTTAAAGGTAATGTTTCTCAGAGCCCAGAACTTTTCATATCTCCTTTTCCTTCTTAAAAAACTTATTATGGTCTCCTTTAATGTGATATGCTGCTGATGATAGAGCATAAAGAAAACTCCCAGATTCTCTACAGTTATATCAATTTTCTCATTATCTATACTCATATATCCTATATCCTTTTCATCATCATTCTTTCGTTTTTCAAGAAAAAGAAGTTTCCTGCAAAAAAGATAGCCAAGGAGATAAAGAAAAGGTATGCGATAAATCCATTATGTGGAATTGGATAGTCAAGAATTATACCTCTGTAAAGTTCAATGATGGTAACCATTGGATTTAGCATATAAAAGGGTAAAAGATTCTCTGGCACCATCTGGACTGAATAAAAAACAGGTGAAGCATAAAACCATAGAGAGAGAGCAAAGCTTGTAATATATCCTATATCTTTGAAAAAAACATTGGCAGATGATAAAAACATGGCTAATCCGTATACGAGGAGGAATTGAACTAAAACCACAAAAGGTATAAAAACAAGCTTGGGGGAGGGGCTTATATTGAAGAAAAACATTATGGGGATAAAAATTAGAAGGCTTAAGATAAAATTAATAAGATGTGAAATTATCTCAACCAGAAGAAAAACCTCTCTTGGCAGGAAAACTTTTTTTATCAGATTTGCATTGATAAGGAGTGAGTTTGCAGATCTTGTCAGTGAGTCATGAAAAAATCTCCATGGAAGAATTCCTGTTAAAAGAAAAAGAGGATAATTTGCAACAGGAATTTTTACAATAACGGAAAAGATAACAATGAAAACTCCCATTGTCAGCATAGGATCAATGAGGGACCAGAAATAGCCGAGAACGGAACCCTTGTATTTTACCTTGATATCCCGGAGGACAAGATTTTTTACTAACTCAGTGTAGCTGAAAAGAAGGAAAATCCTTCCCATCTTTATACCAATCCCTTTTCTTTTAACTCGCGGGCAGCTTCTTCAAACTTGTCCTCAAAATAAGCTTCCTCAGCCCATACCATCAGTTCCTTCATACCTTTTTCAAATGATACCTTTGGTTTAAATCCGAGTGTTTTTTCTACGAAGCCGCAGTCGCTGTAGCAGTGCCTTACATCGCCCTTTCTGAATTTGTTCACTATGTTTGGCTTTATATCCTTTCCGTAATACCTCGCAAGCTCCTCGGCAACTTCTTTTATTGTTATTGGTTGCCCTGTGCCGACATTGAAGCTCTTGTAATTTGCCTCATCTTTTTCAATAGCCATGATATTTGCCCGGGCTATGTCATAGACTGATATGAAATCTCTTGTCTGCAATCCGTCTTCATAAACAACAGGCTGCTGGTCATTTTTCAACCTGCTCATAAAGATTGCAGTAACTCCTGTATAGGGATTTGACAGGGATTGCCTTGGTCCGTAGACATTGAAATAGCGAAGGGCTACACAGGATATGTTGTATGTTTTCCCAATGTTTAAAACCATATCCTCCTGCATCTTTTTTGTTAGCGCATAGATTGAATTACACTGCTGGAATTTTCCCTCATCTGTTGGAACCGGCTTTAAAAGCCCTTTACACTTTGAACAGAAAAGCTCCCATTCCCCGCTTGAAACCTGCTCTTCTGCGCGAAGTGGCGGATTGACTGTGCCGCACTTTTTGTAACTGTAATTTCCCTCACCATAGCTGCTCATTGATGCGGCAACAGTCATTTTCTCGATGCTGTTTTTAGTATTTACTATGATGTCAAGAAGGTTTGATGTTCCCATTACGTTTGTTTCTACATAGTAATTGATTTTATACTGCGACTGCCCAACCCCAACGACTGCTGCGTGGTGGGAAACAATATTTATTCCCTTTAAAGCCTTTTTGAGCTCATCATAGTTTCTCACATCCCCTTTTATGAATTCAGCATCCTTGTTTAAATGCTCAGGGATTTTTCCATCCGGGTGGACCTGAGGGTCAAGACAGTCAAAGATGCGCACATCATATCCCCTTCTTACAAGTTCGTCCACTATGAACGAGCCTATGAATCCCGCTCCACCCGTAACAAGGACTTTTTTTGCCATTTCTGATTCCTCTCAAATCCCCCCATTCCCCCTTTACAAAAGGGGGGTAAGAGGGAACTTATCATTATTTTCAAAAATTAACATCTCTTTTAGCTCTGTGTCAAGAGAAAGGAAGGGAGGGATATAAAGGTGGCTACATTTTGTTTTTCAATGTTCTGTTTAGAAGGAATGTCAGAGGAGCGATTGCGAGGTTCAAAAGGCAGAGGAGGAAGAAGACGTCTGAGAAGGCAAGCATCATTGCCTGGCGCTGCATGAAATTGTAGGTCATCTGCAAGCCTGTTTCTATCTGGTACATTCCAGCATAGAAGCTGTGTTTTATCATCTCATTAATATTTGAAAGACCTGAAAGAAAGGCAGGGTCATAAGGGGTGAGCTTTTCAACAAGCCTTGACTGATGAAACTGGGTGCGCTGTGAGAGCACAGCCACTACAAAGGCAGTGCCAAAGCTTCCCCCGAGATTTCTGACGAGATTAAAAATCCCTGTAGCGTTTCCCATTTCCTGTTTTGGTATTGTGCTCATTGTTGCTGTCAGAAGCGGCACAAAGAAAAAGGCAACCCCAACTCCCTGCACAATCCTTGGGATGATGATGTTTGTAAATCCTGCTTCAAGGTTTAAGTTTGACATCATGTATATTGAATAACTGCTGACAAGGAATCCTGTAAAAAGGATTTTCCTTGCATCTATGTATTTAAGGAGTATTCCTGCGAGAGGCATAAATATAAGAATGGTTATGCCTCCGGGTCCCAATACCAGTCCTGCAAGTGTCGCAGTATATCCCATCAAGTTTTGCAGAAACATGGGATAAAGGACAATGCTTGAGAACATGCTGAAGAAGCCCAGAAACATCATGAGGTTTCCGCTTGCAAATGATATATCCTTTAAAACCCTTAAGTTGACTACAGGATTTTTAACAAAGAATAATTCTGTAATGACAAAGACTATGAGGCTGAGACTTGCGATTATGCTGAGAGAGATGATGAAATTTGATGTAAACCAGTCCTCCCTTTCACCCTTATCAAGCACTATCTGAAGGCATCCAAGCCCTAAAGCGAGGAATCCAAGCCCGAAGTAGTCAATCTTCCCGCGTGCCTTTCTTAAGTATGGCGGGTCATAAATAAAAAACATGGTCATGATGACTGAGAAAATACATATTGGTATGTTTATATAGAATATCCATCTCCATGTAAGATTGTCTGTTATCCATCCTCCGACAAGCGGCCCAATAATAGGGGCAATAACAACTCCAACACCGTATGCGGCCATTGCCATACCATGTTCTGCCACAGGGAATGTTTCAAGAAGAATTGCCTGTGATAAGGGCTGAAGTGCGCCTCCACCAAGCCCCTGCATAATCCTGAAAAATACAAGGCTTTTAAGGTTTGGAGATATTCCGCACAGAAATGATGAAAGGGCAAAGAGCGTGATACAGAATATGAGGAATCTTTTCCTTCCAAGTATGCTGCTGAGCCATCCTGTTATGGGAAGTATGATTGCGTTTGATACAAGATATGAAGTCAGCACCCATGTTGCTTCATCAAGGGTGGCACTGAAACTTCCCCTGATATGATTGAGAGACACATTTGCAACGCTTGTGTCCATAACCTCAATGAAGGTAGGAATAATAACAGTAAATGCCACAATCCATTTGTTGACATGTTTGGTTGTCATTGAGTCTTTTTAAAAATACGGGGTTAGAAAACCCCGCCTATCGCTGCTTGCCACAGGCAGGGATTAGCAGGACATTCTTGTCCTGCTAATCCCTTGAAAGCAAAGCGTTGCTTTGCAGCTACTAACTAACTACTGTTCACTATTCACTATTTTAAGATACCTTATTCAAGCGGTATACTAACCACACAGGACATTCCAACCCTGAAAATATTGTTTGGGTGCTGCCCTTTATCGAAAACAATTTTTACAGGAATTCTTTGAACAACCTTTACCCAGTTGCCTGTTGCATTTTCAGGAGGAAGAATTGAAAATGCTCCTCCGGTACCTGCCATTATTGATTCCACATAGCCTGAAAATTTTTTACCAGAAAAGGTGTCAACTTCGATTTTTGCCTTCATCCCCGGCTTTATCTTTTGTATCTGCGTTTCCTTAAAGTTTGCTTCTATCCAGATGTCATCAAGAGGAACAATAGCAAAGAGGGGTTGCCCTTCTGAAACACGGTTTCCAACTTCAACATTTTTTTTTGTTATAAATCCGTCAGCAGGTGAGTATATTGATGTGTATTCAAGATTTAATTCTTCCTGGCTTAGCTGTGCAGCTTTTTCCCTTATGAGCGCTTCATCATTTTCAGGAGATACAACTGCCTGCTTTTCCTTTAAATCCTCTTCATCTGCCTTTAACTTGGCTGAGGCAACACGATAGTTTGTAAGAGCTTCATCGTATTTTTCTTTTGGGGCAACCCCTTTTTCAAAGAGTAATTTTGCCCTTTCAAGAGTAATCTTTGAAAGCTCAAGATTTGCCCTTGAAAGTTCAACGTTAGCCTTTGCAGCTTCAACAGCAGCATATCTTCTTTTTACCTCCTGTTTTGCAAGTTCAAGGGATGCCTTTGCTTTTTCAACTGCAGCCTCAAAATCTGAAGGGTCTATTTTAACAAGCAAATCTCCGATTTTAACCTTCATATTTTCTTTTATATAAACCTCTTTCACCGTGCCGTCTATTCTCGAACTTACCATATGCATATGCCCCTTTACATATGCGTTGTCAGTAATTATGTTGCTTGAAAGATATTTCCAGTAAAAATAGGCGGCGGTTCCTCCAATTATGCAAATGATTATAAGTACGATTATTCCCGCCATCCGGTTTCTGGTATTATTATTTTTTTGCACAGGAGATTTTTGTCCGTATGCTGCAAAATCTTCAGTCATGTTGCTGCCTCCATTCACCATCTTTTACAGTTCCTTTTAAAAAAAGTTCTACGAATTCATGAATCACGTGTTTGTGGTTGAATTTTTTTATTTCCCTTTCAAGAAAAAATTCCTGAGTAATAAAATAGAAATAAATCATTCCAAAAAAAGCTCTTGTGACGACCTGATGGTCCAATATTCTTATTCTTTTTAGTTTTGAAATATGTGCAAGGTAGTCCTCAAAATGCCTGAACACTTTTTGTATAAGATTTTTGTGAATCATGCGCGCATATGTCGGATGCGTGTATGCCTCCATTGCCATTATCCTGACAAGATTTTTATTCCTGTAGAGAGAATCAAGAAAGCTTTCTGCGAGAGCGATAAGGGCATTTTTGTAATCTAAATGTTCAAGAGAAGGCTCAAGTTCCTCTATTCTTGCAAGAAAGGAATGATGCTCAATCACCTTTTTAAAAAGGTTTTCTTTATTTCCGAAATAGCGGAAAAGCGTAAGTTCATTGATTCCTGCAGACATGGCAAGCAGTTTGGTAGTACTTCCCCTATAGCCGAACCTTGAGAATACCTTAAAGGCTTTTTTTATAATCTGTTCTTCCCTTAATTTGAAGGATATTTTTCTTTTCTTCATAATTTGACTTTAAGTATATGTAAGTAAGCACTTACATATATTAATCTCTAATGTCAAGAAGAATTATCGTCCTTCAGAAATTAGGGGTAAAGATGAATTTTTAAAGAAATTTCATGTTGAAAAAGGTATAGCGGCAGAAGTTAATATTTGGATGTGCGGGTTTATTTCTTGAGGGCAATCAATAATACCGTTTAGATCTTCTGTCTATTCATACCGCAGAGCGTCAATCGGGTTAAGCTGCGATGCCTTGTATGCAGGGTAAAATCCGAAGGATATTCCGACAAGCCCTGAAAAGCCGAATGCAAGCATTATTGAAAATGGAGATACAATTGTGGGCCAACCAGCAAAGGTTGATACAATCTTTGAAATTGTTATGCCAAGTATTATTCCGACAATGCCTCCGATTAATGAAAGGGTTACTGCCTCAATAATAAATTGAGTTCTGATATCCCATGTTTTTGCGCCAATTGCCATTCTTATTCCTATCTCCCTTGTCCTTTCTGTAACTGAAACAAGCATGATGTTCATAATACCGATGCCGCCGACAAGGAGTGAAACCGAAGCGATGGAACCAAGCAGTAGCGCCATTATCCTGGTTGCTTGTTTTGCAAACTCCATCATTTCCGTAAGATTCCTTACACTGAAATCATCATCCTGTTTTGAAGATATACTATGTCTCTGTCTAAGAAGTTCGGTTATCTGTTTTTCAGCCGTCTCAAGACTCTCAACATTTTTTGCCTTAACAACGATTGTTCTTATCATGCCGGGGAATGTTGTTCCAAAAAGCCTTTTCTGCGCTGTTGTTACAGGGACAAATATGGTATCATCTTGATCCTGCCCCATCAAGTTCTGACCTTTTTTCTGCAAAATTCCAATTACTTTGAACGAAACCCTTTTTATCCTTATAATTTTGCCAATCGGGCTTGTATTTCCAAAAAGATTATCAATAACTGTTTGACCCAATATGCAGACTTTCGTGGCATTTTTGATATCCTGTTCAGTAAATTCTCTTCCAGAAGCAAGCGACCAGTCCCTGACTTTCAAAACATCTGTTGTAGTCCCTGACACAAGAGTTGACCAGTTCTGGTTACTGTAAACAATTTGTGCGGTTCCATTAAGCGACGGGGCAACATTTAATACAGCAGAACATTCCTTCTCTATTGCTTCTGCGTCTCCCATGGTAAGGGTTGGCTGGTTCCCCATGCCTGTTCTTACACCTCCGGTAGTAGTTGTGCCGGGGACAACCATAAGAAGATTGCTCCCGAGACTTGCGACCTGCTCGGCAATTTTCTGGTTTGCTCCTGCGCCTACTGCAAGCATTGCAATAACAGCGCTTACCCCTATAATGATTCCAAGCATTGTGAGGGCAGAGCGCATTTTGTTAACCCTCAGCGCTCTCAGGGCAATTTTTATAGTTGAAGGGATGTTAATCATAAAAAACCCAAATATCAAAATCCAAATTTCAAATAAATGACAAATATCAAAATCCAAATAAGAAATAAGTCCAAATCATAAAATTTAAAGCTAAAAATTCTGTCATTTGTTATTTGTGCTTTTAGTTTGATTTGAACTTTGAGCTTTGTCATTTGAAATTATTATTTTTTTACTGCCTCATTACTTATAATCTTCCCGTCAAGAAACTTTACAATTCTTCTACTGTATGCGGCTATGTCAGACTCGTGGGTTACAATTATTATTGTTATTTTTGATTCTTTGTTCAGTTTGACAAAGAGATTCATTATTTCAGCGCTTGTTTTTGTGTCAAGGTTTCCTGTTGGTTCATCTGCAAGAATAATTGGGGCATTGTTTACAATTGCTCTTGCTATGGCAATTCTCTGCTGTTCCCCTCCTGAAAGCTGGTTTGGGTTATGTCTTTCTCTGCCTTTGAGACCCACAGCTTCAAGTGAGGCCATTGCCTTTGCCCTTCTTTCTTTTGCTGAAATTCCATTATAGAGCATTGGAAGCTCGACATTTTCAATTGCCGTTGTTCTGGGGAGAAGGTTAAAGCTCTGGAAAACAAATCCTAACTTTTTATTTCTTATTCCTGCAAGCTCATTCTTGTTGAACCTGCTAACATCAATTTCATCAAGAAAATATTTACCGCCTGTTGATTTATCAAGGCATCCGAGGATGTTCATGAATGTTGATTTCCCTGAGCCGGAGGGACCCATTACTGAGACAAAGTCCCCTTTTTCTATTGAAAGGGATACTCCGCGCAGGGCATTTACTTCAACATCTCCGATTTTGTAAATCCTGCTGATTTCTTTTGCTTCAATGAGTGGCATGGTTAAAACATTCTCGGCATGCGCGATGAAGAATTATTTTTTCCATTTGATATGGATTCAGTTATTACTTCCTGTCCTTCTTTTATATTTCCCGAAACAAGCTCTGTATAACTTCCATCGCTTATTCCTGTAACGACTTCTATCCTTTTTGGCTTTCCATTTTCAACTGTCCAGACAGTACTGCCCTTTCTTTCTGATGGTTTATTCTCATTTTCAGAAGGCTTAAACCTCAGCGATATGTTTGGTATCTTTAAGACATCTTTTTTTCTGGCGGTGATTATTGAGACATTGGCAGTCATTCCGGGTTTTAGCCGGAGGTCAGAATTATCCACTTTAACCACGACATCATAGGTAATAACATTCTGAATATTTATAGGGGCGTTTCTTACCTGGAAAACAGTTCCTTTAAATGTAAGTTCCGGGTAAGCATCAACAGTAAACTCAACATCCTGCCCGACTATTATTACCCCAATGTCTGACTCATCAACATTTGTGTCTATCTGCATTTCACTGAGGTCGCGGGCAATAGTGAAAAGCGTTGGAGTCTGAAAGCTTGCGGCAACTGTCTGTCCAATATCCACATTCCTTGACACTACAATTCCGTCTACAGGAGACAATATCTTTGTGTATTTGAGGTTTGTTTCAGCATATGATAAGGAAGCCTCTGCCTGAGCGACCTGAGCCTTTGCTGCGCTTAGCTGCGACTTGCCTGCCTCATAATTTGTCTCTGATGTATCAAGAATGCTTTTTGAGATGATGAGGTTTTTCACAAACAGCTCTGTGTTTCTTTCAAGAATTCTTTTTGCATCAAGAAGGGAGGCTTCTGCTTTTTCAACGTTTGCTTTTGCAGACATAAGATTTGCTCTTGCCTGCTCAACCTGCGCTTCAAAGAGAACAGGGTCAATGAGTGCTATCAACTGGGATTTTTTTACAAAAGAGTTAAAATCTGCATATATTTCTTTTATTTTTCCAGAGACCTGTGTGCCAACAAGGATTGTGCTTACAGGGTTTACAGTTCCTGTGGCATTAACAGTTGCCACTATATCTCCTCTGAGAACTTTATCGAGTTTGTATTTTGCTTGATTTTCTTTTTTCCTGAATCCAAAAAAAAGAGCTACTACCAAGATTATTCCTATAACAACTCCAATGAGTATTTTTTTCATCAAGTCTCCTTTAACTTTTTACTGTTCACTGAAAACTATTCACTTCTTCTTCAGCACTTTAAACCGCTTACCAATGCCTGTTCCGTATGATGTCTTTGCTTTGACTAAAATATGTTGTTGAAGAGGAGATTAACAAGGATAAAACTGCGGCGATGAACACATAAAAAAACTTTATGCGGTATGACATAGTTTTCCCTTTTACTAATTTATTTCTATTTAGAGTTTAATTTTTACCATATATTAAATTTTAGTTATAAAATCAAAAATATCAACCTTAATTTTGTTGACAAATATTATTTTATTTTAAAAACTCAAAAAAATTTCAGAAAACACGTTTGTTATCCTGTAAGGAGGAAAATGAAATGGAACTAAAGGGGAGTAAAACCGAAACAAACCTGAAGGCAGCCTTTGCAGGTGAATCACAGGCAAGGAATAAATATACATTTTTTGCAAGTGTGGCAAAAAAAGAGGGGTTTGAGCAGTTATCAGAAATATTTTTTGAAACTGCTGATAATGAAAAGGAGCACGCAAAAAGGATGTTCAAATTTCTAAAGGGAATAGGGAATTCAAAAGAAAATTTAAAGGCAGCAGCAGAAGGCGAGAACTGCGAGTGGACCAGCATGTATCCCGGATTTTCAAAAACAGCAAAGGATGAGGGTTTTACAGAGATTGCAGAGTTTTTCAGCAAACTCTCTGAAGTTGAAAAGGAACACGAGAAAAGATACAATGCACTTCTTGAAAATATAAACAAGGATAAGGTTTTCAAGAGAGAAAATACAGTCAGGTGGAAATGCCGCAACTGCGGATATATTCATGAAGGAAAAGAGGCATTGCAGATTTGTCCTGTGTGTAATCACCCAAAAAGCTATTTTGAGATAGTGGCTGAAAACTATTAAAAGTGAATAGTTGTTAGTGAATAGTGAACAGTATTTAAAATAATGAGAAATGAACAATTAATAATTGATAATTGTTAATTAAAACTATTCACTGACTACTATTTTCTTATTCTATTGACCCTTCAAATACCTTCCGGTGTAGGAGTATTTGCAGGCAATAATGTCTTCAAGAGTTCCCTGTGCAACAATGTAGCCGCCGTCCTGTCCGCCTTCAGGTCCAAGGTCGATTATGTAATCAGCCGCTTTTATGAAATCAAGGTTATGCTCAATTATAAGGATTGAATGCCCAAAATCAACAAGCCTCTGCAAAACCTTTATGAGGGTTTCAACATCAGAGATATGAAGCCCAGTTGTTGGCTCATCAAAAACAAAGAGATATTTTCTTGCGCCCTTGCTCTGTGCAAGAAAACCTGCAAGCTTAAGCCTCTGGGCTTCTCCCCCGCTCAATGTTGATGTTCCCTGTCCAAGCTTCAGGTAGCCAAGCCCTATATCCCGGAGAATTTTCAGCTTTTTAATGATTTCAGGTTTATCAATAAAAAATTTTATTGCCTCTCCAACTGTCAGGTCAAGGATTTCATCTATGTTTTTTCTGTTGTAGCGCACATCAAGGACAGCGCTTCTGAACCTTTTGCCACTGCATTTGTCGCACTTCACCTCTATGTCAGCCATAAAATACATCTCAAGAACAACAGTTCCTGTACCCTTGCACACATCACACCTTCCTCCGTCTACATTGAAAGAAAAATCCCTTGCCTTCAGTCCTTTTGTTTTTGCATCCCTTGCTGAAGCAATAAGTTTTCTGATGTCATCATAGGCCTTTATGTAGGTTACAGGATTTGACCTTACTGACCTTCCGATTGGCGACTGGTCCATCAGTATGATGTCATCTACAAGCTCTGTCCCTTCAATAAAATCAAACCCTCCGGCATCCTGTTCCTGCGAGTGGAGAGGCAGCGGAGTTTTTTTTGCTTTTTTGCTTAGTGTTTTGAATCCTGCATAGAGAACATCATCCAGAAGTGTTGATTTTCCTGAGCCTGAAACCCCGGTTATGCAGGTGAGAACGCCAAGGGGAATACTGACGTTGAGATTTTTTAAATTATTTTTGCGCGCATTGCGAATCTGCAAGAACCCCTTTGGATTTCTCCTGATGGATTTAAAGTCCGTCAGATTCCCATGCTTTAAGAATCTGGCGGTCAGCGACTCTTTTGAGTTCAGGAGGTTGTCAAGGTTTCCTTCAAATACAACTTCTCCTCCAAGCTGCCCTGCTCCGGGTCCCAAATCAATGATTTTATCAGCTCCTTTGATTATGGTCCTGTCGTGCTCAACAACAACAACTGTATTGCCGCTCTCCTGCAGGCTTTTTAAAATATTGAGCAGCCTTGTGCTGTCTCTTGCGTGGAGTCCAACAGTGGGTTCATCAAGGACATAGAGTGTATCTGTCAGGGATGAGCCAAGGGCTGAGGCAAGGCTAATCCTCTGCATCTCTCCGCCGCTTAATGTCCTTGTCTGCCTGTCAAGAGTGAGGTATCCAAGCCCGACATCCTTTAAGTATTTAAGGCGTGATTTTATTTCTTTTATTACAGTTTTTCCTGTTTCATATTCGTGGTTGCTTATTGTAAGATAGTTAAAAAATATTCCAAGGTCACTTATGCTCATCTGGCTTAGTTCAGAAATGTCTTTTCCTACGAATTTTATATTCAAGGCTTCTTTTCTAAGCCTTTTACCATTGCACGCTTCACACAAAGTATAGCTTCTGTACTTTGCAAGCATAACCCTGACATGGATTTTGTATTTCTTGCTTTCAAACCAGTCAAAAAAACCTTTTACTCCAACAAAATCGCCTGCGCCATTTATGATTAAATCTTTTTCTTTTTCTGTTAAGTCCCTGAATGGCTTATCAAGGGGAATTCTGTGTCTTTTTGCAGCTTTCTCAAGGTCATGATACATTTTCTGATATGATGGAGTATTCCAGACTGCTATTGCGCCTTCTTTTATGGAAAGGTTTTTATCAGGAATGACTTTGTCAATATCTATCCCTGTTACCCTTCCAAAACCGTGGCAGACCTGACAGGCTCCGAGAGGGCTGTTAAAAGAAAAAAGAAGCGGCTCAGGTTTCATGAAGCTTTTGTTGCATACAGTACAATTAAATGATGAGTCAAAGTTTATTCTTTCATTTTCGTGTACAATTACAGAGGCTTTTCCCAGTCCAATTTTAAATGCGGTTTCAAGCGATTCATTCAGTCTCGTAAAGGAATTTTCATTAACTTCAATCCTGTCTATGAGGATATCTGTTTTTCCCTTTTTTTCAGAAACGCTGTATTCATCCTCCTCAAGGTTAATGAATCTGCCTTCTTCATATACACGGTAAAATCCCTGTTTTATCAGTTCATCTTTTATTGTTTCAAAAAGCCTTTCATCTTCTGTTCTTAACGTGGAAACAATCAGAATCCTTGTTCCGTGGCAGGTATCAAAAAGATATTTTGCAGCGCTTTCGGGGTTATCTTTTTTAACTTCAATGCTGCACTCAGGGCAGAAGGTCCTGCCTGTTTTTGCATAGAGAAGCCTTAGATAATCATTCAGTTCAGTTGCAGTTCCAACAGTTGACCTTGCATTCTTCACGCTGTTTTTCTGCTCAAGCGCAATTGCAGGCTGGATATGGTTTATGTAATCAACGTCAGGCCTCTCCATCCTTTCAAGAAACAGCCTTGCATATGTTGACATTGACTCAACGTACCTCCTCTGTCCTTCTGCATATAGGGTATCAAAAGCAAGGCTTGATTTTCCTGAGCCTGAAACCCCGGTTATGACTGTTAGCTTTCCTGTTGGTATGGTGCAATTTAGGCTTTTGAGATTGTTTGTCCTTGCACCGGTTATTTCTATTTGTTTATCCATTTTTATCAAATCTCAAATTCCAAACTCCAAACAAATTCAAGATGCAAATAAGCAAAACAGCCATAAGTAATAAGCAGAAAAGTATTGAAGTATCATTCTTATATTTACGGTATTGTTTCAACAATTTTCATGCAAAGTTCGTTGGCATTTCTGGCAAACTCAGCTTCATTCAGATAATAATTCCACAGGGATGTCACAGGGCCTGTTGCAAGGCTTAAAACAGTAGTAATCATATTAGAATATGTTATTCCGGGGAATGTCCCTCCGTAGGTTGTAATTTTATGTTCAGCAGCCCAGAGGGTTTTTCCTGTCCTGGTGTCTTTCATTTCAACAAAAAGCCCTACAGTTTTAGAGGCATAAAAAAACATCCATTTTTTTTTGTAATAAGTTACCTTTCCGTAAATTAATGCATCTGCCTCCAGCATCTTTCCAATTTCTTCTGGATGAGGGCTTCTAAGGGGAGAAGGGTTTTTTATGCGGTTTTTTTTTAACTCAGAATCCACCTTGAAAATTTCGACATCAATGAATTTCTTTGGACTGAACTGGGCATAAAAGATTTTTCTTAAAACATCAGAGGCTTCAGGATTATCTGAAAAATTTTCAAAAGGAAGGATTGCTACTATTTTCGGAGAGGCTTTTTTAAAGTAGGCTGATACATCGTATGTGACATCAAAAAGATTGGTGAAAACAGAGCACGATGCAAGGGATACTGCCAAAAAAATTATTAAAAAAACTTTTTTCAGGTTCATATTTTTTAAAACTATAATTGGCAAAGAATATAATGTCAAATTTAGCTTGATTTAATAATAATGTTTTTCTAATATTTGAAAACTATTTATTCAGGAGGGTTGAAAGATGAATTATGACGGTATCCTCTTTTTGCTCAGGAACGACAAAAAGTTCTGTCCAAACTGCGAAGAACTTCGTTCTATCTGGCTTCAGAATAACCTTTCAAAAAAAATAGAGATAAAGCATATTGACTGGGAAGACAGGTCTGAGGTAATCAAAGCTCTTGGAGAAAAAGGGTGTCCTCAGTTTCAGATTCTGACAGATGATAAGATTCCTGGCATAGAGGTAAAAGAATACAACAGGAACCGTTATCTTACCAGTGTATACGATATCTCCCTGTGGTGGAATAAAAAGTACGGAGCTCCTGTAAGGGCGAGCAAGGAATAGGCTGTCTAATGCCAAATGTCAAAACTCAAAGCTCAAATGGAATCCAAAGCCTGACTGACCAAAATTTTCAGCATTTGGTTTTTGACATTTGGATTTTATTGCATTGAGATTTGGCATTTGAAATTTTTTAAACAAAAAGGAGAAATAATGTATTCAAAAAAAATAGCCGGATGTTTTTTAATTCTACTGTCGTTCATAATAATATTACCGCTTATTGCAGGCGCGGAAGAGAGGAAAAGTCCTGATAAGGTAATTCTGGCAGAAGTGGGCGATAAGAAAATAACCCTTCAGGACCTTAACAGTAAAATCTCTGAGCTGCCTCTTCAGTATAGAGGCTTTTTCTCTGACCCCGGGAAAAAGGAAACTTTTCTGAACTCACTTGTCCAGCAGATTGTTCTTGCTAAAAAAGCAAGGGAGCTAAAGATGGATCAGAAGCCGGAGATTTCTGAGAAGATAAATGATATTACCAATCAGATACTAAGCCAGGAACTGGTAAAAGAAGAAATTCTTAAAAAAAATAATATATCAGATGAAGAGATTAAGAAATATTATGGGAATAATGTTGATAAATACAGAGAGCCTGAAAGTGTAAAAGCAAGCCATATACTCATAAAGGTTGACGAGGATGCAGGCGAGGAGGCGAGAAGCAAATCTGAAGCAAAGGCAAAGGAGATTCTTGAGAAGGCAAAAAAGGGTGAGGATTTTGCTGCTCTTGCAAAGGAATTTTCTGAAGACACTGCAACAGGCAAAAGGGGTGGAGACCTTGGATTTTTCAACAAAGGAAGAATGGTTAAAGAGTTTAATGATGTTGCCTTCAAATTAAAACCAGGCGAGATAAGCGATATTGTTAAAACAAGATTTGGATACCATATAATAAAAGTTGAAGGGAAAAAAAAAGAACACCAGAAGGCTTTAACAGAAGTAAAGTCTCAGATTAAAGAAACTTTATCAAGAGAAGCCCTGAGAAAGAAACTGGATGAATATACAAAAAAGCTTTATGAGGAATCAAAGGTTGTTATGCATCCGGAGCTTTTAAAGGCAGCGGAAAGTGAAGAAAAAGATATTGATGAGATAGAAGAAACGGATGAGGAAAGCGTTGATGAGGATGGTTCAGAGATGGAGTTTGAAGAGGATTAGAGGGAGAAGAGTCCTGGAATGAAATACGGGCAAAAGGCAATAAAGAGCGCAAAGCTTGAAATCTGGGATAACCCCAACCCTGAGAAGAGCTATGAGATTGAAATAGACTTTCCTGAGTTTACCTGTTTGTGCCCAAGGTCAGGTTATCCGGATTTTGCAACAATTAAGGTTAAATATATTCCTGACAAATATGTGGTTGAGTTAAAATCACTGAAACTGTATTTTAACAAATTCAGAAACCATTACATTTCCCACGAAGCTGTTGTAAATAAAATCTATGACCATCTCAGAAGAGCAATTAAGCCGAGATACATTGAAGTTGCGGGAGATTTTAATCCACGGGGAAATGTCAGAACAGTAATCCGCATATCTTCACAGGCTGATCGGGAATGTCATTGATGTGATGAGCAAAACGGTTGCGAGGCTTAACCGAAGCAAACTCAGAGCAGATTCCTCGCTTTGCCCGGAACAGACTCCGCAATCTAATAAAAAATGTTGCAAATAAAGGGCTTGCCATATTAAGAAAATAAAATAAAGTTCAGAGTAAAGAACTATTATATTACCTATAATGAAGGGTTTTATATGAAAATAAAATGGTATGGTCATTCTTCGTTTTTGATTACATCAAAAGATGGCACAAAAATCATAATAGACCCTTATGAGCCCAAGGGTTATGATGGCGCCATAGGTTACGCTCCCATAAACGATATTGCTGATATTGCCCTTGCTTCACACGACCACGCTGACCATGGGTATGTTCAGGGACTCAAAGGGACTCCGCAGGTAATCAATAAAGATGGAGAAACAAAGGCAAAGAATATAACCTTTAAAGGGGTACAGGCTTTTCATGATACAGAAAAAGGAACTCAGAGAGGCGCTATATTAATTTTCAGATTTGAAGTTGACGGCATATCTGTTTGCCATCTTGGGGACCTTGGCGAGCCTCTTTCTGATAAACAGGTTGGAGAATTAAAACCAGTTGATATTCTTCTTATTCCTGTTGGCGGGTTCTTTACAATAGACTCAGAGGTTGTAACCCAGACTATTGAGAAATTAAAACCTGCAATTACAATACCGATGCACTATAAAACCAGCAAATGCGGATTCCCTCTTGCCTATGTTGACGAGTTTTTAAAGGACAAGAAAAAGGTCAGGAAGGCAGGAACTTCTGAAATTGAGCTCTCAAAAGCATCTCTTCCCTCAAGCCCTGAAATAGTCATTCTTGAGCATGCGCTTTAAAAAAACAAAAAAGAGAATCGTAGGGATGTTCCTTATGCAATAAGGCTTGAGGCATTGAGGAGAGAATTACAATAAAAAACCATTTGACATAAATTATAATAAATCATAATAGATTAATAATTAATTTTAAGAAACGGAGATTATTTATGGAGTGGGATTCCAAAGCTGTTGAGGCTTTTATACAGATGCCTTTGTCAGGACTTGCAAAATCAATGGCAAAGGTCTTTGCTGAAAAAAAGGCAAGGAAGAACAAGAGCAGCAAGGTTACAATGAAAGAAATTGAGGAAACAAAAAAGGTTTATTATGAGTCAGTTCCAGAAGTTGTCCGCCGTAAAGAGTGGGAGAAAAGAATTAAGGAAGGCGAAGCTGACCTGATGGAAAAAGTGGAAAAAGAGTCGAGAGAAATTCTTGCAACTGATGTTGACCTTTTTGATGTGGACCTCTGCCATGCCCAGTATTTCCGCTGTGGCTCCCAGATAGTTGAGGTGAGGGAGCTTAAGAAGGAAATTGAGGAAAAACTGAGGAAGCTTAATGTAACTGAAATGGTAGCTGATATGCTTCACGATAACGAAAGGATTCTTCCCCACCACAGGGTAACCTTCTCAGTATCTGCCTGCAGCAATGGCTGTACAGGACCAGAGACAAAGGAATTCGGGATTCACGGAGTCGCAAAACCAGTGGTAACTGACGCCGAGTGCACTGAGTGCTATGCCTGTGTCCTGAGATGCCCTGATAATGCGGTCATTGTCATGAATGGAAAACCAAAGATTGATTATGGTAAGTGCAAGATATGCGAAGCCTGCGTAAGAGCCTGCCCGCAGGGAGTTTTGAAAACAGATAAAAAAGGTTACAGGATTATGGTTGGCGGAAGCTTCGGAAGGCATCACAAAGTCGCCCATGAGCTTTTCAAGATTGCAGATAAGGAGACTCTTTTTAAGGTGATTGATGCGGGGATAAAGGTTATCAGAGAGCAGGCAATTGGCGAGGAAAGCATAACAAGCATAGTTGATAGAGTTGGAGTAGCTCCGATTTTTGAAAAGATGTATAAATAGAAAAAGAGAACCGTTTTAATCAAGAACCTCCCGCACTTTTCTGAGGAGGGCGGTTGGCGAAATGGGTTTTGTGACAAAGCTCAAGCCGTCTTTCAAGATACCTTTTTCCCTGATAATATCTGCCGCATATCCGCTGATGAAAAGCACCTTCATTGACGGGCATATTTTTATTATCTCATCATATGCCTCTTTTCCGTTCTTCTTGGGCATTATAATATCAAAGAGCAGGAGCTGTATGCTGTCCCTGTGCTCAATAAATTTATCCACCGCTTCCTGACCGTCCTGCGCAAGGATTACGGTATAGATGCAACGTTGGTGATGGGAGGCAAGCGCGATCCGAACTATCCCGAGGCAGAACAGCGCATTCGGGCGCTTGGACTACAACCCTATGTAATCACTCCGGGGTATATACCCGAAGAAGCGTTGGGACTGTTCTATGCTGCTGCTGATGTGTTCGCGCTCCCGTCGTTGTATGAAGGGTTTGGGCTCGTGGCGGTGGAAGCATTGAATTTCGGCGCACCTGTAGCAGCGTCCCGACAGGGGCCGCTTCCCGAAGTGGTACGCGATGGAGCCTTGTACTTCAATCCGCATGATACCGGAGAGATGGCAGCGGTGCTCGCACGAATCGTGCAGGACAAACAGCTTCAGGAGCAACTCGTCCATAACGGCCAGCAGGTTATCGTTCGCTATTCATGGGACACTATGGCGCGCAATATCCACGCGATTTACGAGCAGGCACTGAAAACATAACGCATCAAAACATAGACAGACCAGCTCGTCGCACAACCCATTTGTTTTTTATTCATAATTCATTCATCCAACAACCATGAGCAGATTTGCACAACAATTACGCCACGCGGCATTTTCCGAAATTGTCGCTGTGGGAGGAGGCATAGTTGTCGTTTGGATTGAGGCAATCCGCTTCGTCGCAAACGTCACCGCATTGACATCTCTGTTGTATACCATGTATGTGTTGGCGCTCGTCATTGCGACATTTTTTGGAACCTATGTGTCGTGGGCGTTTTTGACCTTGGGAAAGCGATTTTTAAAGCCCGCACTAGTATGGTCTTCGTATGCGACTATGCTGCTGTTCGCTTTGTATTTTTTGAGCTCACTCTCGACGCTTTTTCAAGTGTTACCCGGATCACCGTCGCTTGATGCATTGAGCGTTGCCGTGCTGGGACTTGTAGTAACGGTTGGGGGTTTCGGTGTATATAGCTTGCGACAGCGGTTCGGTTTGGTTGCATCTGTTGCGGGAGCATTGTTTGTGGTTGTTGGGCTTGCGTTTATATTCGGGTTCACATCAGGATATGTGTTGGCCATAGGGTTTGCCTTATATATCCCGGCGCTCATCGTCGAAATCGCCTTCCTATTTAAGGCCTCACAAGTTGTTGCAGCGACGCAGACAACGGCAAAGTTTAAGACTAAATCAAATACCAAGACCAACGGAAAGCACAAGAGGTAATCGGCTGCGCGACGCGTGACAACCTACGCTATAGCCGCTCTCACCCGCCCTCATAGTTCAACGGATAGAACGCAAGCTTCCGGAGCTTGTGATGTGGGTTCGACTCCTGCTGGGGGCATTGTATTTTGACAGAAGTCGATCGTTTGCCCCAACATTATTCTACGCATTATAAGGTGTAGAAAGGAAGTCTTTTTCGAGATTTATCTACCGCTGCGGAATACTGGTTCATCTCCAGTTCATCAATTTGTTCGGTTGGTGTAATGCTGCCTGTGGTACAAAAAGATGTTATTAAACATCTTTTTGTATTTTGCTGATATATTTTACAAAACACGCTAATCAAAAATTCGACGTCCTTGCACGGCACGGTTTTTACGTTTCGAGACGACAAGTCATTGCTGTTATCAAAAATCCAGAGTATATTGATACAGGTACGCGTAGACCGTTGCTCATACTGCAACGAACAATTGACAAAACCCATGTGTTACGAGTTGTGATAAAGAAAAATAGTATTATTACGGTAATCACTTTTTACCCGGGAAGAATCAAACAATATGCCACTCAAACAACTAGCAATTTCATATGAGCCGGAGGCGGACGTACTTTCGTGGGAGTTGTCGCCGCTACCAATAGACCACGCGAAGGAATTCGGTAATCTGATTATTCATTTTAGCGCAAGCGGATCACCTGTTTTTATTGAGTTGCTGAACGCCGGCATGTTTGTTCATCAGGCAGAAGGAGTTATGCAAGCGCAAATCACATGATCGCACAACGCATTGACGGACGCGCATTAGCCGAGAATATTCGCCGCGAGGTCCGAGAAACAATAACACGCGAGCAGCTGCGCCCCGGACTCGGGGTGCTTTTGGTCGGGTCTGACCCCGCAAGTCATTTATATGTTGCCCTCAAAGAGAGAGCGGCCGCAGAGGCGGGCGTGTATTTCGTAAAGCAATTATTACCTGATGACGCAACCCAAGAACAGGTCATCGAGAATATCAAGTTGTTCAATGCCGATCCGAAGATTGATGGTATATTGCTCCAGTTACCGTTGCCGCAGCATGTGGCGCTTTCAGCAATAGACGCCATTATCGCTGCAATCGATCCACACAAAGACGTGGATGGATTTCACCCCAACACAACTGTTGTGGCGCCCCTAGTTCGCGCAGTCGAGTGTTTACTGAAAGCAACAAAACAAAACTATCAAGGCGTTCGGGCAACACTACTTGTTAATTCAGAAACGCTCGGAAATCCGTTGGCGCGTTGCATAGAGCTTTTGGGCGCAGAACCGACATTATGCATCTATCCAGAGTCTGGCATTTGCGAAACAGCCGCACAATCTGGTATACTAATAACAGCAATAGGCCAGCGATACGCAGTTACTCCAGCGTCCGTCCAACAAGGCGCTACGGTAATCGATATCGGAACCACACGAGTTGGCAGTCGCGTATTTGGCGACGCTGATCCTATGGTTAGCGAAAAGGCAGCGTTCATTTCACCAGTACCCGGGGGCGTGGGACCATTAACCGTCGCATACCTACTTGCAAATCTCGTGCAATTAAACCAAGCACATCGGGCAGAACGCTAATACAAACACCACCCATGGAATCACTTGATGATTTTTTCGATACGCTCTACCTTATCGTGTGGATAATGGTCTTGCCACTCGTCATTATTTGGCGTTTTTTCCGCCGGACGTTATGGCATAAAATGAAATAAGCTCGATTTTTATGGATCAGAATGTGCAACCGAATTCACTGATGAGCATTATATTATTTAAGGGTAATGAATCAGCTTCGACACCCCACCAAACTCATTTACACGAAAGTTTTTGACTGCTATCCTTAGGTGTATAAAATAAAGTTACTACCATGAAATCTATACAAAAAAAAAGAAAAAAAACAGATTCAACTTACGAAGGAATTACGATATTTTACGAAACAGAAGAATGTATTTCTAAGGAAATATAATGGACAATTTGTATTGATAAAGGGCGATCAATTCGTTGGCGCATTTAAGACTGATGAAGAAGCGTACAGGGCAGGTATTAGAAAGTACGGTAATACAGCTTTTTTGATTAAACAGGTGGTCAAGAATTATGATGACACTGTTCATTTTGAGATTCATATACCATCAAACCTCGCCATTTTTCTGAGTAAGCGGCGAAACACAATCCCTCGGCCGATATCGGGGTTGGCACTTATTGATACAGGAGCTACAAGTAGCTGCGTTGATAAAGGAGGCATTTCGAATTTAGGAGTTCAGCCGGTGGGCATTGTTAACACTTCAACGGCTGGCGGAAAGGTAAAACAGAATGTATATCCGGCGAAGCTATATTTCCCCGTTGAAAAAATATGGGTTGAATTTAGCCGCGCTACGGGCGTTGATATTGGGGACCAAACAGTTGATGGAAAGAGAATCATTGCACTTATAGGACGTGACCCCTTGTCTCGGTGGGTATTGATCTATAATGGGCCGGGCGGACTATTTACACTCGGAATCCAGCCCTTGTTTGTAAAGTTTTACACCTTTACACGCCTACAGCACCAGCTATAATTATCCTGTTGCTTATATAGTTTGAGGGAGTAACTCGTAACACCGGTCGGCAATGTACGATTTCAAAAGCTTAGAAGGGGGTGCGAAACATGGCTGAAAACAAAAATAATACGTGGCTGTGGGTCATTATTATTGTCATTATCATTGTTCTCGCTTTCCTCGTATTGCGATCGCGACAGGATGCAGGCGTTGAGACGGGAATGCCAGTACCAGGCACAGATACCGTGGACACCGTAGTCGAACCTGAAGGCAATACGGTTCCAGTCGGAGATAGCTCCACCGAAGATGCAGCTGCAGGGGTACCGGCGGCACCCAAGACAGAGTAAGCAGAGCTGACAAAATAAACCCACTGGTCTGATCTTATCGATACAAAGCGGCTGTCCATCAACGAACTCTCTAGATTCTTCGGGCAGCCGTTTTTGTATGGTAAGCTGGACGCACAGGCATGAAAAAGACTCCAGTATGAAAACGATCAGAACATCCCAAGAGACAATCGATCTTGAACCGCTGCAGGTTCACGAATTTTTATCGTTGGTAAACGATGGACTCGAGCAGTATCAAGAAAGCGTTGTTGTTGGCGAGGTAAGCGAGTTTCGCGTAAGCCAAGGAAAATGGGTGTCGTTTAATTTGAAAGACGAACACGAAGAGGCGCTACTGCCTTGTTTCCTGATGGCAATGCAGTTGCGCGTGCCATTGGAAGATGGCATGAAGGTGTTGGTACAGGGGTTGCCGCGTGTTTACCCGCGATTCGGAAAATTTTCTTTGAACGTGAAGCATATAGAAGCAGTGGGCGAAGGGTCGCTGAAGCGAGCGTTTGAACTCACCAAACAAAAACTCGCCGCAGAAGGAATTTTTGATACTGTGCGTAAGCGTCAACTGCCGGCCTTCCCTGAAATTATCGGGCTTATCACATCAACCGAAGCAGCGGCATATACTGATTTTATTAAAATTGTGAAAGCGCGTTTCCCGGGTCTCACTATCTATGTCGCTCCGGTACAAGTGCAAGGAAAAGAAAGCATTGACGGCATTATGAGGGCGTTTGAGTATTTTAATGCGCACGGCCGCGAGCTTGGCATTGAGGCCGTGGTGCTCACGCGTGGCGGCGGGAGCTTGGAAGATCTGCACGCATTCAATTCGGAAGAAATGGCGCGCGCAGTATTCGGCTCGAAACTACCCGTAATATGTGGGGTTGGTCACGAGCGAGACGAATCGCTCGCTGATTATGCAGCTGATGTCCGCGCCTCGACGCCCTCCAATGCAGCTGAATTATTGGTGCGGCATGCGAGCGACGTGTCGCACGATATCGCTGCATATGAGGACGGAATCGTGCATGCAGTACAAGGGTTTATACAGAGTCGGGTTGAGGCAATCGATGACGCGACAGGATTATGGTTCCAGTCTCTCCAGACGCTGCTGCGTCAATGTAAAACGAATGTTCAATCACAGATTAGATTACTTGAGTCGTATAATCCCCGCGCGGTGCTTCGGCGGGGCTATAGCATTGCGCGAAATACAGCGGGGCATATTGTGAAGCGCGTGACTGATGTGCAGACAGAGGATCGACTGGACGTAACGGTGAGTGATGGAACTATACAGACAGTTGTGAGGTGAGCATGACAGTTAGCGCTCGCGCAAACGAGCGAATTTTGGTATAGTATAGTCGAGATATTATATATAACTTTTCACATGCTCAATAAATTTACAATAACCCTCTTGGGTCTCGGCATAGTCTTCGTTTTAGGCGTTGGCCTATGGTCTGTAACTAGTACCTCACGCGCGATACTGGCAACGACAGTTGATAACGTTTTGGCCAGTCCAGCTGAATTTACTGAAAAAAAAGTTGAACTGTCCGGATATATCGTGGAAAGCGACATTATGCCGAACTATTCACTACAAAGCTCCGCACCATTTGGTAGCGAAGCGGGACTTTCATCTGAAAACATTCTTAGTGAAGGGATTGGTATTACGGGTGATCCAGCGGCATTGCAGCAACTTACATCATTTGTGTATGAAGGTGGCACAAAGACGATTGAACTCGTGCAAGACAATCCAGTGCTGATAACACTGACTGGGGTTGTTTCGAGTGATGAGTTGCAGGTTGCGACTGTAATGATCGAAACCATTACTCCCAACGAACCAGCTAAGGTTGCTCGGCGTGAACGAGTCAAAAAAGTGCAAATTATTCCTCGGGTCGCGGAAACACCAGCAGAGAGCGATGAAATAAACGAGGGGGGAGTTGAGGAAATTACAGATGTGCCAATAGATCAGCCGCTGCCTTCTCCGTTATCGGTCGAAACTAGCGTTGCTAATACCGGGGCATTCGCTCCGGTCATACCCGGGTGGCTTCTTTACGATAACAGCGAATTCGGGTTTCAGATTCAACACCCTGCTGATTGGAACGTCTTTAGCTTGGTTGTTTCAGAGGCAAAAAATCCCGGCAAAAGCTTCATTCTTGAAACAACAGATCGATCGAAGATAATGGAAATTAGCTTTACAGATCTTCAAGCTCGAGTTCCTTCGTTTGAGGGTCAGGGCAATCCCTCCACAACAACTATTGACGGAAAGAAGTTGTTGGATCACGCATTTCCCAATGGGTATTGTGATCAGAATGGCTGCGGCTCACCATTTGTCATTTTGTGGACCACCTCACCAGTTCATGGGGGTACGTATGTCTCGTTCGTTCTCGTGCATGACACCACGATTCAAGGTGAGTACCAACAGATGCTCGAATCATTCCGATTCTTGCAATAATAGCGGGCTCACGGTAAGGTGGTGGCATAATGAAATCTTCGAAACACATGAAATCCATGACATTTCAAGACATTTTTAATTTGGCGATTCAAAAAGGAATCGAAAACGATTTTCGTTCAAAGCACGATATAGACCGCGTGCTGAAACGGCATACAGAGGAATATCAGAAGCTCGAAGGACCAGGCAAGGACGCATACGATACGGAAAAATTACACAACCCGTATTCAGATACGCGTATATTGAACGGCAATCCAAAAGTGCGCGTGCGCAAGGTTCTTGTGGGCATTGACATGGAACCGTCTGAGTTATTGCTCGCAAAACAGCTTGGTGACATCGACTTGGTGATTGCGCACCACCCCGAGGGCATTGGTCTGGCAGGACTTGACGAAGTAATGGAATATCAGGTTGATATTATGGCGCAGTACGGCGTTCCGGTAAACGTAGCGCAGCATCTGTTGCATGAGCGCATTGAGGAGGTAAATCGCGGTATATCACCGATTAACCATAATCGGGCGGTTGACATAGCCCGCATGCTCGGCATCAATTATATGTGCGTGCACACGCCGACTGATAATATGGTTGCACAGTTTTTACGTAAGCGGCTTGAGCAAAACAACGAAATTTATTATGTGAAAGACGTACTTGATGTACTCAAAGCAATTCCGGAATACGCCCAAGCCATGAAGCACAAAGCAGGCCCGACATTGTTCGCGGGTAAGCCGTCGAATCGAGCGGGTCGTGTCGCTCTTACTGAACTTACGGGTGGCACCGAGGGATCTGCTGAAATGTACGAGCGATTGGCGCAAGCCGGAATCGGCACCATTGTGGGCATGCACATGAGCGAAAACCATACGAAGGCAGTGCGAAAAGCCCACGTAAACGCAGTTATTGCAGGCCACATGAGTTCTGATTCGCTCGGCATGAATTTATTTTTAGACGAGCTCGAGAAGCAAGGGGTCGAAATTGTAGCCGTGTCTGGGTTGACGCGCTTTAGTCGCGTTTCAGGCGCACAACAGTAATTCTATGAGCTCAAAAGCAGTATCTCGCGTTGTACTTATTCGGTACCACGAAATAGGGTTGAAGCGTGGAAACCGTAAGCTGTTTGAAGAACAGCTTGTTTCAAATATTACTGCGGCGTTGAAAGTGCAGGGTTTTCCCGAACTTTCGTCCGGCGTGTCACGGATATCCGGAGCTATCCGGTTACGGCTGCCTGCAAATAGCAAGTATGGCCGCCAGAGTGATACGATCAACCCAGGCGCCAATCTCGCGCAGACCCTTTCCCGCATTTTTGGCATTGCGCATTTTTCGTTTGCAACGAAAATTGATGCGAACTATGAGGCGTTAGAGCGTTATGTGCTTAAGGCCTTGGCAGAGCGCGGGTTGCCCCCCAAGAGCACATTTGGCATTCGGGCTCGACGCGCCGACAAGTCATTCGCCATGACGTCACAGGAAATCGCGATAAAACTTGGGCAGTCAATCATCGACGCTTACCAAAGCAGCCCCACAAAGCTATCCGTTGACCTGACTCATCCAGATACCGCAATCTATATCGAGCTAATTGACAATCAGTTTTATATATTTTTTGAGAAACAGCAGGGCCCGGGCGGTTTACCGGTTGGCACGAGCGCCCCGATGGTGTGCCTGTTATCCGGGGGCATCGACTCGCCTGTTGCGGCATGGATGATGGCGAAGCGAGGCGCGCAGATAATAGCAGTGCACTTTCACTCGTACCCGCAAACAAGCAAACAAAGCCAAGAAAACGTCGAGGAACTAGCGCGCGTTTTGCGCCAATGGAATGCGGCGAATAAGCTCTATCAAATCCCCTTTCTCGAGGTGCAAAAACATATTATTGCATCAGGGGTTGATCCGAAATACCGCGTTATTTTGTATCGGCGCGCCATGCGAATGATTGCGGAGCAGATCGCGACCCGAGAACACGCCAGGGCGCTCATAACCGGCGAATCCCTGGGCCAAGTCGCCAGCCAAACCATTGAAAATATTGCAGTCATTGAGCATGGATCAATGCTGCCGATATTACGACCACTTATCGGCATGGATAAAGAAGAGATTATTGAGCGCGCGCGACAAATCGGAACATTCGAGATTTCAACGCGGCCGTACGAAGACTGCTGCAGTTTT
>Ga0154357_117_pt3 | contig 37674 bp, 36 predicted proteins | sample RifGroA2_FD_115885 | JGI IMG/M metagenome (GOLD analysis project Ga0154357, IMG submission 115885) | Candidatus Schekmanbacteria bacterium GWA2_38_9
ATCACCTAAATAAAATATTTTTAGAAACTATAACTAATTCCTAAATCATATCTTGCCACATTTGAAGGAATAACACTCTCTGCATAATATTTTCTGCTGAAGACATTCTCGATAGAGAAACTAAGTTTAAATTTATTATTGAAAAATGGCTGAACAAACTTGAGGTCAAATATCCAGTGTTTAGGCATATTGAATGTTCCTCCAACTGCGGTTCTTGTAATTGTAGTCGCTTCACTTTTGTACCTTCCTGATGCAATCACTCTTAACCCGAATGGCAAGGTATAGTTTGAGGAAATTTTAAAAACATGGGTTGGAATATATATCAGCCTGTCTCCTCCGTGAAATGCAGGACCAAGTCCTTTGCTTGTAGAAGAAAGGAGAACAGACTGTTTTTTACCCTGTGAAAAATCAAAAGGGTTCTGATTGCCTACAGTTGCCCTTGTAAAAAGATATGACAAGTTTATATTCAGATCTTTTAGAGGATTAAGCTCAACAGAAGTATCAAACCCCTGATAAACTACTTTAGTACCATTGGCAAACATTCCTGCATTAGCATTCTCAGTAGCCACTCCTGCCGGAACAGAAGCTCCCAACCACTGCTGCATATATTTCGTTGCTGTTAATCCTTCTTCAGGTGTGGGCATTTTAAAAGGATAATATTTCCTGACATAGTTGTACATCTCCATATATTGCCTTCTTGCTCTCGCATTGGCAGAATCTCCAGCTATTTCAGCGGGAATGGCGCCTATATTCAATGGAACCGGTGTTTCAAAATCAGAGTAATCATTATAGAAATATGCTATATCACCGCCCAGGTATTTGGCAAGAAACTTGAATCCGAGTTCCCAGCTCCAGTTTATTTCCGGACCTATTTTAGGATTTCCAAAAAGAACCCCGTTGCTCTGGCCAAGTCCATTGGTTCTGGCAAATTCTATAAAACGCCTTGCCCTTCCAACAGATGCCCTTAAACTTGTTCCGGGTGAAATCTCGTAATTTAATCCGAGCCTTGGTGAAAATTCATCTTCACGGTCATTAATGAAAGTTGTCATCTGGTCCCATCTTCCACCAAGGGAAACACTTAACTTTCCAGCCTTTTGAAGACTCTGGAAAAACAGAGAAGAGGATTTACGGTAAAGAATATCTTTTGTATAGAGCTGGCTCCCGCCGTTTTTGCTCAAAGGCGCATCAAGTTTCATCCACTGATATTCATGACCAACTGATAATGTATTCCCATCAAGGATATCAAAATCATAGGAAAAGTCATTTGCCATGGTCCAGCTTCTGCCAATGGTTGTTCCGGGAGTTGGAAGAAAAGGAGATTTCCCGTCTCCGCCGGCAAATCCATCTTTGAACCCTAAGGCTTCACGTTCCAGAGGCTCATCTACATAATCAAGCACAGGAATAAATATACCTCCCTCTGTTGATTTCTGGACTACGCCCCTTAACTTGTATGTTAATTTTGGAGTTATTTTCCATTCGTCCAAGAAGTTAATGTAGTCTCTTTTGTTTATTACATTCAGAAACATCTGGAGAAATACATCGTCTGACCTCTTAAAAGGATTCATGTCAGGCGTAAAAGGAACAAAAAACTGAAGATATGAGTAACCCGGGTTTATCCTGAGTGTGTTGTTCTTGAAAAGTTTGATTCCTAAACTTAAATTGAAAGAATATCTTTCCATCGCGTCCATATCACTTCCGGCATCCATAAGAATATTCAAATCCTTGCCGAAATATTTAGGACCTCCTGAGGAATATATTAGAGAACCGTTGGGCAGATGCTTAATTCCGTGGCGATCATAAACCTTATTATCAGGATATGCTTTCCCAAACTCTATAAAAACCTTTCCAACCTTTGCTGTTTCTGCAGTTGTAAACCCTGTAGTTACTCCATAACTTCCGCTTAGGTTGTAGTCAATCCAGTCATTTCCCCAACTGTGGGAAAATGAGTAATTCTGAGTATATTCATCCTCAGCGTTAGCTCTTGACTGATATGTTCCAAAGGACATATCAAAGCTTGTTCTTGGTTCTTTCTTTCCCTTTTTAGTAATAATGTTGATTACTCCTGCCGCAGCCTGCCCTCCGTACTGGGCTGAAGAAGCTCCTTTCAGAACCTCTATCCTCTCAATATTCTCTGAAGGAATCATGTACAGAGATGCATATCCCGAGATAGGGTCGTTCATTGGAACTCCATCCACCAGCATCAGTATTCCTGCGGTTGTAACCTTTGGAGGGGCAATTGTTGCGCCTCTTATTTTTATGGTTTTGCTAGCTCCGCTTCCGCCACCCTCCATCTGAACTCCGGGTGTATATGCGAGCATGTCTGAGGCATTCCCTGAAGAGGCAAGGTCTTTTGCCTGCTGGGAAGAAACTACAGAAACTGAGGCAGTTGTTTTTGACAGGGGGACACCTGTCCTTTCTCCTGTAACAACTACCTCTTCACCCTTTATAGCCTCAAACTCTTCAAGAGCAAAATTTACGTTATTGGTTTCGCCTGCTTCAACAACAACTTTTTTTGCCTCTGCTGTTTTATACCCAAGAAGTTCAGCCCTTATCGTGTATGTTCCTTCTGGAAGCGTAAGAGAATAATTTCCCTTATCATCTGTAAATCCGATGGCATCCTTCCCTTCAACAGTAATGGTGATACCAGGAAGAGGCGATTTGCTTTTCTTGTCTGCAACTTTACCATTTACAAATCCCATTTCTGCAGCAAACAAGCCTGCACAGGTTAAAGCGAAAATCAGGAAAGAAGATATGAAAATGACTGTAATCTTAAAAACTGATTCCCTCCTCATAGATCCTCCATAAAATTTTTTCATGAAAAGCATTTTTTTCATCAACGCTTTTCTAAATTATAAAAGAGTTAAAAATAAGAATATTTTATTAACAAATTTTTTTTAAAACTACCATTGAACGAAAACACTGTCAAGCATAGAATTTTAAAATAAAACATAAATTATCTTGACTAAGGCAAATAAAAAAAATTATTTTATAAATATAAATAATTTTTTAAAGGAGGACTGTATGGCAATAAGATTACCGGATGAGTTTCTGAATTATGCTTATTTCTGGAGACAAAAATGGGCAAAAGAAATGGTTGACGGAAAGGTTCCCGATAATATGTTCAAAATGCTCATTGATACAACCCGAATCCTTCCCGCCCTTTGCAGCGCTGAATTAAATTCTGACGGTTCAATGTCAACAAACGCAAAAATAATAGGCGCAGGTTTTGTTCCAAAACAGGAATGCCTTGCTGAAGTATCAAAGATTTTCAGAGACCACATTAAAAAAGAAGGAATGGCTGCTGATAAAACCGAAGCCTTCGGAAGGCACGAACTCGCCTCGAAAGAAGACAAGGAAAAAATGAGGGAGTTCCAGAGAAAATCTCTTAAGATTCTCATAGACAACATGTATTTTGACAAAGAAATTGCAGGCCAGAAAATAGACTTCACAAAACTTTGCACTATTGAACTCGGAAACCAGTATCCTGGAAAACCTGCCCACATGTGGAATTTCGCGCAGAAAAACAAAAAAGCCACTCTGCTCTATTTTACCCCGCCTGTCATAAGCTATGAAATAAGATGCTCAATTGAAATCCACACAGAGGGTCCCTATTTTGAATTCACTCATGCTGTGCACGATGTTTATTTTGGAGAAGACCCCAGCGAAGTCAATCTCCCTGTTTATATCTTCAATGTAGAAGAAGCTTACGACAACAGCGCAACTCCAAAAGGATATGGAAGAAGAATAGTTTAAAGGAGAATATTTTGTCTCAAAAACTACTTGGCATTGATATCCCTGAAGGACTCAGGAAAAGCAATTTTTATGCGCTTTTCCTCTCCACTGCCTTTATAATGGCAGTCTACATGATTCCAACAATAGTACTTCCAAGGTTTTTAAAGGAAGTAATAGGAGTGCCGCAAAAAAGCTTTGGAGAGATTAATTCCGCCATTCAAAACATTGGCACTATAACATCAATTCTTTTTCTCTCTCTTATAGGGTCATTATCAGACAGGCACGGAAGAAAAATTCTTTTGCTTTCAGGACTGTCAGGCGCAACATTATCCTTCATTCTATATTACTATTCACCGGTGATTGGAAACTTTCTTGGAATCAATCCCTTATGGCTGGTCTTTCTCTTTAGTCTTCTTCTTTCACTCTCTATGACCTTTGCATTCCCCCAGATTGTAACATTGGTCGCAGACTACACGGACAGAAGAAGCAGGGGAAAGTCTATGGCAATCATGAGTACTATGATGGGAGTAGGTATTACACTCTCCTTTATATTCTTTTCCCTTATCCAGAAAAGAATAGGAAGCGCCAATGTCTTTCTCATTGGAGCGTTTTTTATGTTTTTAACCCTCATAGTTGTCAAATTTTTTATTGTTGACCATATGCCACATAAGAGCAAAGAAATGCCAGTCAAAAGAAATTCCGTAATAAAAACATGGAAGGAAGTTTCATCAGTAATCGAAAAATCCCAGGGTCTCAAGGTTTGCTTTTTCTCACACTTTGCTGCCTCCTCAGACCGCATTATGCTTGGAGTTTTTCTTAATATATGGGTTGTACGCGTTGCAGGGGATTTTAATATAACTCCTGCAAAAGCAACAGCAATGTGTGGAATAATAATCGGACTGTCAAGCATGGTTGCCCTGCTTTCAACTATGTTCTGGGGAATATTTGTTGACAGATTTGGAAGAATGCCGGTCCTTGCCTTTGGACTGCTCTCAAGCGGAATTGGGTTTTCCCTTATCGGAATCATCTCAAATCCATTTTCATTAGAAGTAAAATTATGCGGGATATTGACAGGTCTTGGTGTTGCAGCGGTTTCTGTTTCAACCTCGTCCCTGACAGCAGATTTTGCCCCAAAGAAGATTCTCGGCTCTGTATTCAGCATCTCCAACGCTATAGGGTTTCTGGGAACCCTATTCTTTGTTCAGCTTGGAGGGTTTCTGTTTGACTATGTCGGTTTTTCACGCCCCTTCTCTCTTGTAGGCGCAATAGAGCTTATTGCATTTATTTATGTTATTTCAAAATGGAAGCATGTTCCAAAGATTACAAGGGATACAAAAATCAGCCACGAAATTCAGCATTAGTTTTGTTGCTAATGTAGCACAGTAGTCAAATATTTCTCCCTAAAAAAGCATCTCTTTTCTTATTTGTCTTGATTTGATATTAAGATTTTGATAATTAAATTTAAAATTTTAAGGAAGAACTTTGGAAAAAAATTTGGACCGGCGCAATTTTCTGGAAAAATCACTGAAGGCAGGAATCAGCATAGCGGCAACAGGCTCGCTTGCCTACTGGCTCTACAACAGGGATGTCTCATCTAAAGATGTTTCTTTAAAGATGCAGGTAAGGGATTACTCAGTAAAAATCTCTGAAGAGTTTCCTGAAATGGTAATTGTCCGGGGAGAAAGTCCTTCAAAGATTGTCAAGACTGCCATAGAAGAGCTTGGCGGGATAAAAAAGTTTATTTCAACAGGAGACAGGGTTGTTATAAAACCCAATATTGGATGGGACAGAGTTCCTGCTCAGGCAGCAAACACAAACCCTGAAATTGTCAAGGCAGTTGTTGAACTCTGTTACAGCGCAGGCGCCAAAACTGTAATTGTCACAGATGTTTCCTGTAACGACCCAAGGCGCTATTTTCAGAGAAGCGGCATTGCAAATGCTGCACTATCTGCCGGTGCAATAGTCAATCTGCCTTCAGAAAGAAAATTCCGTGTCCTTAAAATAAAGGGAGAGGTTCTTGATGAATGGCCTGTTTACAGGGATTTCATTGAAGCTGATAAGGTCATAAATATACCGATTGCAAAACACCACAACCTCTCAGGACTTACAATGTCCCTTAAAAACTGGTATGGAATATTAGGCGGACACAGGTCTGTGCTTCACCAGAAAATTGACGAGAGCATTGCCGACCTTGCAACATTTATGAAACCAACCCTGACAATCCTCGACGCTTACAGAATCCTTGTGGCAAACGGTCCTCAGGGAGGCGACCTGGCTGATGTAAGACAGATAAATACTGTTGCAGCAGGAATTGACCAGGTAGCAGTTGATGCCTTTGGAGCAACGCTTTTTGGGAAAAAACCTGAAGACCTCAGTTTCATCAGACTGGCAGCCTCGCGAGGAATCGGCAGAATGGATTTAAGCAAAGTCAGAACAAGAGAAATCAGTATATAAGATGAAGAATCCTAAACTTTACATACTGAAGACTGCAAGGAGACTTTCCCAAGCATTTTTTCTTATTCTTTTTCTCTTCCTTTTATTCAAGGCTGAATTCCGCGGAACCTTTGATAAAGAAATTCAGAATATCAGGATTGACTATCCTGTCAGCATATTTCTTGAGGCTGACCCTCTTGTTGCCATATCAACAGCAATATCAACCCACACCCTGTATCAGGGGTTAAAATGGTCAGTTATAGTTTTGGTTTTGACATTTATTCTCGGAAGATTCATCTGCGGGTGGGTCTGCCCTCTTGGAACCTTAAACCACCTCTTAAGCTTTTCACTGGGTGAAAAAAAGAGGAAGGAAAGAGTCAAATCAAACCGCTATCAAAACTGGCAAACTATCAAATACTCCATTCTCATCCTGATGCTTGCAGCAGCATTCTTAACAACCCTTCAGACAGGACTCCTTGACCCTATCTGTTTTCTGACCCGTTCATTAAGCACTTCAATCCTCCCTGCAATCGGATGGTCCCTTGGAAAAATATCAGGCTTTTTACTTTTAACAAATATCCATGGAATACAGAAATTATCTGATTCCTTCTTTGATTTCTCTGAAAAGTATTTTCTAAGCGTCAAGCAACCATATTTTCACATAAGCTATCTTTTGGGTGCGGTTTTTATTCTTGTTCTTGCTTTAAACCGCAGAATAATGAGGTTCTGGTGCCGTGCCCTGTGCCCTCTCGGCGCCCTTATGGGGATTGCATCATGGTCATCAATCTTTGGAATGGAAAAAAAGCATGAGAGATGCACAGACTGCAACCTATGCCTTGTCCACTGCCAGGGAGCCTGCGAGCCAATCGGAAGGGTTAAATGGAAGGCGTGGGAGTGCCATATCTGCTTTAACTGCAGGGTTGTGTGTCCTGAGGACGTCATAAGATTCAAATTCTTCCCAAAGGATGAGGCAATTGAATCAGTCCCTGACCTCAGCAGGAGAAGAATTTTAAGAAGCGCTTCACTTGGCCTCATAATACTCCCCTTTTCAAGAGTAAGTGATGAATTTAAAGTTAATTACAATTCAAGATTAATCAGGCCTCCGGGCTCACTTGAAGAAAAAGAGTTTCTTGCAAGATGCATTAAATGCGGTGAGTGTATGAAAGTATGCCCGAACAATGCCATCCATCCATCGCTGCTTGAATCAGGAATTGAAGGAATCTGGTCCCCGATTATAATTCCGAGAATCGGTTACTGTGAATACACATGTGTCCTCTGCAGCCAGGTCTGTCCCACAGGGGCTATAAAGAAAATAACAGAGGAGGAAAAACTTGGAATAAAAACAAAGAAACCAATAAAAATCGGGCTTGCGTTTTACGACAAGGGGAGATGCCTTCCCTGGTCAATGGCAACCCCTTGCATTGTATGTGAAGAGTGGTGCCCGACTCCCAAAAAAGCTATATGGCTTGAAGAAACCCTTGTAACTTCTCCCTCAGGAGAAAAGATAAGGGTCAAGCTTCCCTATGTAAATCCTGAGCTCTGCAATGGATGCGGCGCTTGCGAAACAAAATGCCCAGTTGCTGACAGACCAGCAGTCTATGTTACAAGTATTGGCGAATCAAGGTCAAAAACAAACCAGATTCTGCTGAATCCATATGGAAAGAAGTAAAGGAGTGAATAGTCATTGGCAGGGTGGTGAAAAACTCAATGAATGTCATTGCGAGCGCAGCGAAGCAATCTCGGTTTCTTATAAATCAATTAATTTCAGATTGCTTCGTCACTTCGTTCCTCGCAATGACGGTTAAAAAAGAACTTTTTCAGCAACCTTTTAGCGAATAGTATTTAATGAAAATATTAAAGGAGGATTCTCAATGAAAAAAGGCTTTATTTTCTTTTTAATCTCCGTAGTTTTATCTATTTCCACGATTTCTTTTGCAGAGAAAGAACTCGTAAAACTTTTGCCAGAGCAAATGAAGGGAACACGTTTCAAAACCCCGTATGGGTATAAAATATATGATGACCGTTCTCTTTATGATTATATTGATGGCGGCGCCCCTTTCTACATTGACAAAGGATTCCTGAAATTAATCAACAACGAATATCTTGAGGGTGATGACTCTTTTATAGTTGATATCTATATGATGAAGGATGATAAAAGCGCAGCTAGCCTTTTTAATGCAGTCAAGAAGAAAGACGCAAAGCCGCTCAGGATTGGAAAAGAAGGACAGGAAGGAATAAATCAGGTTGAATTTTTTCAGGATAAATATTTTGTAAGAGTGGCTGCATTTAAAACTGACACCAAAACTAAAGACACAATAAAAAAATTTGCCGAAACGACTTTATCAAACATTACTAACCGTTCAGCAAAACAGAAAAAGAAATAACTCTATATCCTCAGGAGAACAGCTATGAACTCTTCACGGAGAAGTTTTATTAAAAAATCATTTCTCGGCTCTGCATTTCTCGCTGGTTCAAAAATATTAGGAATACCCGCAGATGAACTATTCGCTTCCGATGAAAAAGTTGCAGTTCAACTGAGAAAGGGGATTGGAAATCTATTTTTAAAAAACGGCAAACCATTATTAATTGCTGTTGAAGGCAGCAATAAAACAGAAATGCTTAAAAAAGGAATTGAAAAGCTTGGAGGTTTTGACAAACTGGTTAGAGGAAGAAACGTTATTCTGAAACCAAACGTTGTTGCGCCGGGTCCCTACCCAGTTTCAACCGACCCTGATTTCCTCATTGCTGTAGGAAAAACAGCAATTGATGCAGGAGCAAAGAAGGTTTCAATATTTGATTCTCCCGGACGCTCCGAACGTATTTTCAAACTAATGAACCTTTATGAAAAAACCGCAGGAACTGGAATAGAATTATTACCTATTGATGCAACTGTTGCCAAATTCTTTGTGGCTGTTAAAAATCCCGCATGGGAGATAATGAAAGAAATCAGCATATCAACACATTTGAAAGAAGCTGACGTAATCATAAATGTTCCTGTGGTTAAACGCCATCTTGAAGCCGGTTTCAGCTGCGCAATGAAAAACCATTTCGGTTCTGTCTACGGACCAAACCGCTGGGACCCCCATGCAAAACTCCACAAAGGCGGCTCGTTTAACACATGGGATGAGTCATTTAAGGTTCCATTCAAAAAAATCGCTGCAGAGTTTTCAGATGCTGTCAGGTGCGAGCTAAATATAGTTGATGCGCAGCATCTTCTTATAAAATCAGGGCCTCTTCTTGACGGAGCCGAAATAAAAAAGGATGTGAACAGGCTTATTATTTCCGGAGATATAGTTGCAACTGACGCATACTGTTCATCACTTATGGTTAAGCATGATACAACCTACTCAACTGACTTATGGGAACCTGCAATAAAATATGGTGAAAAGCTCGGACTTGGAATATCAGATATTAAGAAGGTTGAATTAATTGAAATATAAAAAATATTTTCTACTTAGAAATGGATTCTATTGCCTGACGTGCCAGAGCAAATCCTGGATTTATTTTTAAAGCAGTCTGATATTCCTTTTCTGCTTCATTTAACAAACCCATGTTCTTATACACAACTCCAAGGTTAAAATGGGCTTCTGCGTAATCTGAAAAAACCTCTTTTGCCTTTTTTCGCTGAGCTTTTTCTTCCATAATTTTTTTTAATCAAATTATAATAAAAACTCTTTTGGCAAAATAATCATTTGCTAAGCTTATTAAAAGTATTATAATACCAAAATATTTTCAATAAATTAAGAATTTTTATAAAGGTTTTATAAAATGAAGCGTGAAAATTTTCTTCCCTTTTCTCTGCCTACTATTGAAGAAGATGAGATTTCTGAAGTTGTGGACTCTTTGCGTTCAGGATGGATAACTACCGGTCCTAAGGTAATAAGGTTTGAAGATGATTTTAAAAAGTATATTGGCTCACCTCATGCAATAGCTGTTAACTCAGGAACAGCAGGGCTTCACATATCTCTCATGGCTTCAGGAATATGTGACGGAGATGAAGTTATCACAAGCCCGATGACCTTTGCAGCTACCATAAACACTATTGTTTTGCAGAGAGCAAAACCGGTTTTTGTTGATATAGACCCGGATACGTTTAATATTGATACTGAAATAATTGAAAAGAGAATAACCAGAAGGACAAAAGCGATAATCCCAATCCATATTGCAGGGCAACCCTGCAATATGGATAAAATCATGAATATTGCTAAAAAATATAATCTTATTGTTATTGAAGATGCTGCTCACGCAGTTGGAACTGAGTACAAAAAAATAAAAATTGGCAATATCAGCGATCTTACTGTTTTCAGTTTCCACCCAATAAAAAACATGACTACAGGTGAAGGCGGAATGATAACGATAAAAGATGAAGTGATTGCTGATAAACTCAGGCTATTGAGGTTTCACGGAATAAGCAAAGAAGCATGGAAACGCTACGGGAAAGAAGGTTCCCCTCAGTATGAAATCCTCCTGCCAGGATTAAAATACAATATGCTTGATATCCAGGCAGCAATGGGAATTCACCAGCTAAAAAAACTGGACAGATTTATAGAAACAAGAAAAAATATTGCGCAGAAATACGACAAGGCATTGAAAGACATTCCAGAAGTAATCATTCCCGGAAGAGTTGATTATGAGTGCCTCCATGCCTGGCATCTCTATATAATAAAACTCAGGCTTGAAATGCTCAAAATCAGCAGGAATGAATTTATTGAAGAATTAAAAAAGGAAAATATCGGAACAGGCATACATTTTACCGCTGTTCATCTTAACCCCTTTTACGAAAAAGAGTTTGGGTTTAAAAGAGGGGATTTTCCAAATGCTGAATTTGCCTCTGACAGGATAATCTCTATTCCGCTTTACCCGCGAATGAAGGATGAAGACGTTGATTACGTGATAGACAAAATAAAAAAGATTGTGAAATTAAACAAGAGATAATATAAATAATAAAACTTACAATAAATTACTTTAAGAAAAATGGAAGAAAAACAGGAAATAACAGCAGATAAAAAGAATCATCAATCACCTTACCTTAGCATAGTAGTCCCTGTTTGCAATGAACAGGAAAACCTCGCTCATCTCTACTCAAGATTAAAAAAGACCCTTGATAGCCTCAACTCATCATATGAAATCATTTTCATTGATGATGGCAGCAGGGATAAGTCATGGGACATCCTTGAGGATTTCAGGAACAAGGATAATCTTATAAAAATATTTCAATTTAACCGCAACTATGGTCAGCATACAGCAATTCTTGCAGGTTTTGAACTGTCAAGAGGAGAAGTAATTGTAACCATAGACGCAGACCTTCAGAACCCTCCTGAAGAAATTCCCAAGCTTTTAAAAGAGATTGAAAATGGCCATGACGTTGTTGGAGGATTGAGAAAGAACAGAAAAGACCCTTTTTTAAGAAAATTTATATCCAAGGTAGGTAATAAGGTTCTTGCAAAAATAACTGGAATAAAGCTTAAAGATTACGGGTGCATGTTGAGGGCTTACAGGAAAGAAGTGGTAAAAAGGATATGCGATGTCAATGAGTTCTCAAGTTTTTTTATTCCGGCGCTTGCTTACACATATGCCAACAATCTGATAGAAATCGTTGTAGAACATAATGAGAGGCTTGAGGGAAAATCAAAATATAACTTATTAAAACTTGCAAAGCTTAATTTTGACATTCTGACAAGTTTTTCTCTTATACCAATTCAGATTATAACACTTTTAGGCTTCTTTATTGGTCTGACCGGAGGAACATTTGGGGGAATCCTTATCCTTTTAAAAATATTTTTCAATGCATCAAACGGATTTCTTACCCTTATTTCTATCCTTGCAGCGTTTACAGGACTTCAGGTTTTCCTTCTTGGATTAATAGGTGAATATATTGGAAGAATCTATGTTGAGGTAAGGAAAAGGCCCCGTTATATTATCAACGAAAAAAATAATTCTTGAAAATGCGAATATTAGTTTTTGGTTATCACAATGTTTGCCATGTATGTCTTGAAGAACTTCTCAGACTTGATGAAAACGTAATTGGTATTGTAACCCACAGCGATGACCCAAATGAAAATATATGGTTTAAATCAGTTTATGAATTAGCTGCTAAAAACAATATTCCTGTTTTTTCCCCTTCTGATGTAAAAGAAGACAGTTTTTATGAAACAGTAAAGAAACTTGATCCGGAGATAATTTTTTCATTTTACTATCGCTATATTATACCTGAGAAGATTCTGAAAATACCTCGCTATGGTTCCATAAACCTCCACGGTTCCCTGCTTCCAAAGTACAGAGGGAGATGCCCTGTTAACTGGGTATTGGTAAATGGCGAGAAAATAACAGGTGCGACACTTCACTATATGGAAAAAAGTCCTGACACAGGAGATATAATCTCTCAGAAAGAGGTGCCAATTTCAGATAATGACGATGCCTTTACACTCTTTAATAAAATTACTGAAGCAGCAAATATCCTTTTTAATGAAACATGGCCTCTCATAAAATCAGGGAAATCTAAGAGGATTCCCCAGGACCCGGCAAAGGCAACATATTTTTCAGGAAGGAAACCTGACGACGGACTGATAGACTGGAAAAAAAGTTCAGAAGAAATTCATAACCTGATACGTGCAGTCACACACCCCTATCCCGGAGCATTTACCTTTTATAAAGGGAAAAAGCTATTTATCTGGAAATCAGTATTGATATCAGATATAGATAACTGCAATAAACTCTCAGGAACAATCTTAAAAATTGATAGTGTAAACGGGATGGTTGTCAAAACAGGTACTGATTGCATTGGAATTAAGTCCCTTCAATTTCAGGAAGAAGAAGAGATAAGAGAAAAAAAACTATATAAATATTTCTCTCATACAGAGGGAAAACTTCTCGGAAATTAAATAAATAAGGAGGATTTTCATTGAAAGTATTAATTACAGGAGGAGCAGGTTTTCTGGGGTCCCATCTTGGAGATGCGTTTCTCGCAAAAGGCGATGAGGTCTTTGTTCTTGACCAGGCAAAGGATTTTAAAATCAGGCATAATCTTGGAAACCCAAAGTTCCATTACTTCCAGGACTCAATCCTTAACGAAGAAATACTCGACAGTCTTGTTTTTAAAACAGACCTTATTTATCATATGGCTGCTGTGGTCGGTGTGGAACACTATGTTGGAGACCCATATAATGTCTTAAATGTAAATATCAACGGAACGCAGAACGTCCTGAAGGCTGCTTTCAAATACAACAAGAAGATTATATTCACTTCCACCTCTGAAGTTTATGGCAGGAACCCGAAGGTTCCATTCAGCGAAGACGACGACAGGGTTCTTGGTTCCACAAGAATAGACAGGTGGTGCTATTCCACATCAAAGGCAGCAGGAGAACATTTCTGCTTTGCCTATTATAAAATGGGTTTGCCTGTTGTAATTTTAAGGTATTTCAATGTTTACGGACCAAGACTTGATAAAATTGATGTGGGAAGAATATTAACTATTTTTATGGGGCAGATTTTAAGAAATGAACTCCTCTCTGTCATAGGTGACGGGATGCAGACGAGGTGTTTTACTTATATAGACGACGCAATAAAGGCAACCGTCGCAGCAGGGTTATTAAAGGAGGCTGAAGGAAAGATATTCAATGTCGGGGATGAAAAAGAAACTACAATTAAAGAACTGGCAGAGAGAATGATAAAAATCTCAGGAGCAAATACTACCATAAAATATGTGACAAAAGAATCAGTATACGGAGACAGCTATGAAGATATACAAAGGAGGGTTCCAAAGGTAGAATTAATGAACAATATTTTAAAAGTCCACGCAGAAACTTCTCTTGACGATGGGTTGAGAACGACAATCGAATGGTTTAGAGCCATAGGGAAAAACTTTTAGAAACTGGAAAAGATGAACCTCAGCATAAAAGTTGATGTGGATACCTATCAGGGGATGAAAGAAGGAGTTCCTAACCTTTTAGAAATTTTCGGAAAGATGAAAATCAGGGCTTCATTTTTTATTGCTATGGGCCCTGACAATTCAGGAAAAGCAATCAAAAGAATTTTCAGAAAAGGTTTTTTAAATAAAATGCTCCGCACAAAAGCCCCGAGTGCATACGGGATAAAAACTCTATTATACGGCACTCTCCTCCCGGCACCTCTTATTGGAAAAAACTTTGATGCTCTGTTTCTGGAAATAAAAAATTCAGGGCACGAAGTCGGTATTCACGGGTACGACCATGTAAAATGGCAGGATGAACTGGATTTCATGAATTATAACGAATTTAAGGATGAGTTTAAAAAAGCTGTTGACGAATATATACGCATATTCAAAACCAACCCCACCTCATCAGCTGCCCCTGCATGGAAATGTAATGAAATAAGCTTTTCAATTGAAGATGAAAACAACCTTCTCTATCACAGCGACACAAGAGGGGAGCATCCCTATTTCGTTAAATTCTCATCTTCAATTTTCAAAACCCTTGAGATACCAACTACCCTTCCAACGCTTGATGAGATTTACGGTCTTGAAGGCTTCTCAGAAAATAACATAATCCCCTTCTATCTCTCTCAGCTTAATAACGACAAATTGAATGTTCTGACCATCCATGCTGAAATGGAAGGAAAATGGAAAAAAGAGCTTTTTGAGGAATTTCTAAAAAAAACATCTGAACTTAACTGCAATTTTATTACACTGGAAAAAGCGGCGGGGAAATTAATGGCTTCAAAAGAAAATATTCCTGTCTGCGAAGCATCGCAGTCGGTTATACTTGGAAGAAGCGGCAAGGTCTTCTGCCAAAAACCCTGAATAATGTCTCCAACACACTCTTTTTCAAAAATATATGGAAGAAAACTCAATAAATTCTCACGAAAATAGAATAATCTCTTTATTGCTTATAATCAGCATAATACTCCTTGGCACTTTCCTTCGGATTTTTATGTTAGGAGATATTGGATTTTGGGGAGATGAGATCCAGTCAGTATCATTTGCTAAAAAAAATATATCAACACTGCTGCAGTACATCTCGAAAACAGAATTCTCCCCTCCCTTAAACTACATAGTCCTCCACTTTGCATCTTATTTTGGGAAAAGCGAATTTATATTCAGGCTTCCTCTTGCCCTTTCAGGCATAATAACAATTTATGTAATTTACAAACTTGGCAGCCTGCTTTTTACATCTAAAGAGGGACTGGTAAGCGCATTTTTGCTTGCAATCTCCCCTTTCCATACCCTCTATTCGCGCGATGCCAGAATGTATTCACTGTTCACTCTTTTCTCTTTATCTTCATATCTGTTTTTTTATCTCGCATCAAAAAATAATAAATTGTTTCTATGGATATTATATTCTTTCAGCATCACCCTTTCTCTTTACACTCACTACTTTATGGTTTTTGTAATATTTTCCCAATTTATCATTGTCTTTATCTTTATCTCTGAAGGCGCTCAGTTTTTTGGACGAATAGCCTCAAAATTCTTTTTATCACTCGCTTTTTCTTTCCTGCTCTTTCTACCATGGATTCCATCATTGATCCGACAGTTATCTATCAATCAGCAATTCATCACAAAAGTATCAGTATCAGGAGTTCTCCTGTGGATAATTGATGAAACTTTCAGATGGCTTGGAACAGGAACATTACCCGGAATGTTTTTCTTCTTGCTGATTGTTGCCTCAGGAATTCTTTTTTCTATTAAAACCTTCAGGCACCAGACCTTCCTCCTTTTATCTGCATTCTCAATCCCAATACCTTTTACAATTTTTCTTGTAATATTTCGCAACTGGCTTTTTCAGCCAAGATACATCCTTTTCATACTCCCATTTTATTTAGTCCTTGCTGCGAGAGGAATATGCGAAACAGGAACTAGATTAAAACGCTTTAAAATAAAAGAATCTTTATCAATTTTTCTGCTGCTAGTAACTATATTCTATCTTTCACTTTCTCAGGTAGAAAATATCTTCTCCCTTGAAAAAGAAAACTGGAAAGATGCTGCTTCATATATCTCCAGAAATATGCACCACAAGGAACTTCTTATTGTTCAGCCGTCATGGGGTTTCTGGGCACTTGATTATTACAAGAGCTTGAATTATTCTGATACATCGTTAGCAGATGAGAATATAAAAAAAACCGGTGTATGGTTTGTAAAACCCTATGATGGCAAGCCAGGAAAAGATTTAGAGAAAACCACTGGTTCACCTTTTACACTGAAAAGAAGCTTTAAAGGATGGAATACAATAAATATTTGGTATTCCTCTTCAAATCTCGAAGAATTAAACTTTCCATTTTTATCGTTTCGCAATACAAATAAAATGGAAAATAAATATGATAGAGAATTTAAAATGGACTGGTCATGGTTTTCATCATCTGGCAAATCTCCAAAGTATTCATTCTCAGAAAATTCTTTTATCCTGGTTTCAAAATCTCCGTTAAAAAACTATCTGCTTTTATCATCTCCGATTCTGCTTTCAGATTCTGACTCAGCTATAAATCATAAATCTTTTAATGGCTTATACTGCTCAGCGAGAATCAAAGCATCAAGCCGCAAAATATTACCCAGAATGGACTTATACTTTTATAACAAAAATAAGGAAAATATATCTATTGCTGGATTGGAAACTAAAGGTTTTATGACAGGCGATTTCACCCACTGGGGATGGATAAGCGAACCTGTAAATATTCCCAGCAATGCGTTTTTCGTTAAAGTAGCTTTTGAAATACCTGAGATTGATAACGAAGGCGAATGGGTGATGTTTGATAATATTAAATTCTACGGTTTTAGCTCCAGTCCTTAGAATCAAGTTTTAAAAATCTTTTCTTGAAAAGAAAAGCCAAATTCCAAAACCCGTCACCCCAGAGGTTTAACTTGCTGTCATCTTCCCTCTTGACATAATAAAATTCAATTGGAATCTCTCTTGTTTTTAAATCCATGTTTTAAAAAACTACTGATTCTTTTCGTTATAGATAAAAAATATTTCATATATTGATTTTCCATGGAATATAATAGGCTAAAATCTGCAAATTATTTGAAAATATCAGAAGCCCTATTATAACCAGCAACAATCCAGAAATTATTTCAATCTTTCTAAAATGTTTTTTTATGGATTTGAAAAGTTTAAGGAATGTGTTCATTGCAATTGCAGTAATTAAAAACGGAATCCCAAGCCCTAAAGAATAGACCGACAGGAGTAAAATCCCCTGCAAGACTGTATCCCTTGTAGAAGCAAGGGCTAAAATTGCGCCAAGAATCGGACCAATGCATGGAGTCCATCCAAATGCAAAGGCAAATCCAACAAAAAACGAGCCTGCAATCCCGTAAGTTTTTTTCCTGACATTAATCCTTTTTTCAATATCAAGAAATCTTATCCTGAAAATTCCCATCGTATGAAGACCAAATATTATAATTATTATTCCTGCAAGCTGAGTAAAAAGTGATAATTTTGAAAGCAAAAACTTTCCGGCTATTGTGGCAGATGCACCAAGCACCACAAATACAATGGAAAATCCTGCTATAAAAAAAATGGAATTCAAAGTAACTTTGTTTAAATTCTTTTTACCTTCCACTCCTTCTTTGAACTCTTCCATTGATATGCCTGATATAAAGGATATATAAGCAGGTATGAGCGGAAGCACGCACGGCGAGATAAAAGAAAATATTCCTGCAGCAAAGGCTGTAATAAACTCAATGTTATTATTCACCTACATATTCCTTTAATCTTTTAACTTCATCTTTACTTGCTAAAATAACCAGTGTTGAATCTGACTTAATTATTATATCAGGTCCGGGATTGTAAATAAAATCATCTCCTTCAGATTCACGGATTGCAAGCACAGGTATGCCAAACTCTTCATAAACGCCTATCTCTTCTAACCTCTTTCCTATGGCTTTAGATCTCTCAGAAATTTTCACTTCTTCAAATCTGTATATCTCATCTCTCTCTCTCAGCATTTTATCAAGGAAAGTAACAACATGAGGCCTTACCATTTCAGAAACCATCCTTAATCCGCCAATGGCGTTCGGAGACACTACTGAATCAGCTCCTGCTTTAATCATCTTTGACCTTGATTGCGGATCAATCACTTTTGCAATAATTCTGATATTCTTGTTCAGTTCTCGCGCTGTAACTGTTACAAACAGATTGTCTTTATCATCAGGAAGGGCTGTCGCAATCCCTTTTGCGTGCTTTATGCCTGCTTTCAGAAGTATATCATCATCAGTTGCATCTCCTATTATGTAATGGAATTTCCCCTCTTTTTTAATCCGCTCAAAATTTTCATCCTCCTTGTCTATAACTACAAAGTCTCTCCCTGTTACAAGCAGTTCTTCAATTATAAAAAACCCTGTTGAACCTGCACCGCAAACAATGAAATGTCCCCTTTTTTTCTCAATCTCTTTTTCCATTTTTTTCCTCCATAAAACCTTTGTAAGGTCTCCCTCAACAATAAAAGCTGTAATAGTACTCATTCCATAAAGAAGAACACCCATTCCTGAAAATATAAGAAAAATTGTATATATCCTTCCTGCAGGGTTATGGCTTAAATCAAATATTTCACCATACCCAACAGTTGCAATAGTAATAATTGTCATATAAGCACAATCAAGAAGACTCCAGTAATTGTCTGTTGCTATTCCTACAATCATATAGCCTGATGTTCCAATAACAATTACTGCAACTATTAAAAAAACAGCCTGAAATATCCGTTGCATTTCTTTACCTCTCCTGAAACCATTATTTGAAAAAATTAACTCAAAATAGACTTACAGTCAATCACTTGCTTACACTAATTTTTAATTTAAACTGAGTCTCAAAAAACTTCAATAAAAATAAGCGGTTACAATTCGTTTGACTTTTTTAAAAACAGCTTGATATTAATGTTATGTAGCTACAGGCTTTAGCCTGCGAAAAATTATTCTCACTAAGTTAGAAACACATGGAACAGATAAGAAAAAAAAAGAGGCGTGCAGCTTCATATTCTATAATAAGCAATTCTACCCTTATTGTACTAAAAGGTATTGCAGGCTTCGTCACTGGCTCTATTAGTATAATCGCTGAATCAATTCATTCCGCAGTAGATCTTTTAGCTGCTGTAATCGCTTATGTGGCAGTTAGTTATTCAAGCAATCCTCCAGATAAAAAACATCCTTATGGCCATGGAAAGATTGAGAATATAGCAGGAGCTATAGAAGCAATTTTAATATTTGCTGCAGCTGGATATATAATATATGAATCGATTTTGAAAATGACCAAAGGGTTTGAGCTGGAAGCACTCGGATTGGGAATATTTGTTATGTTTATTTCAGTAGTGGTTAATATCCTTGTGTCTCGGTATCTTTTGAAGGTCGCACGTGAAACTTCATCAATTGCCCTTGAAGCTGATGCCGCTCATCTTACAACAGATGTATATACTTCATTAGGAGTTTTTGCAGGGCTTTTTGCTGTCAAATTGACAGGCTATAATATTCTTGACCCGATAATTGCCATAGCTGTAGCACTCTTTATTATAAGAGCTGCATATCTGATAACCAAAAAAACTGTTCTTGATCTTGTAGATTATTCAATTCCTGATGAAGAGGCTGAAAAAATCAGAAAAATTCTCAAAGAGCATCAGGATAAGTTTATAAGCTATCATAAATTCAGGTCAAGAAAATCAGGCAGTGAAAGACAGATTGACTTACATCTTGTAATGGCAAACGGAATAAGCCTCAGTGATGCACATAAATTCTGCACTCATATCGAGAAGGATATTGAGAGAATTCTTCCAGGTTCAATAGTTACAATCCACGTAGAACCAGCATAGGGAAAATCCTAAATACTAAATCCGAAATCCTAAACAAATTCAAATGACCAAAATTCAAATCTCAAAGCAGTTCAGAACATTGAAATTTTGAATTTTGATATTGTTTAGGATTTAGATATTAGAATTTAGAATTTTTATTCTGATGCTATCCACTCCGTCTCCCCTATCCCTTTTGCAAAACAGATGTAGCGGACTTTCTTTGGAGTGATTTTTATCAGCTTCATCAACTGCGGCGGCGGTGGGTTTATCCCCTTCATCTCCTTTTTAAAGCTCTCAATCTCTTCTTTGAAAAGCTGAAAGGCTTTCATTATTTCTTCTTTGTGCTGAACAGTATAGATTTTTGCCTCTCCCTCATAATTTATTCCCCTCACAGCCCTCATAGTTCTATGCGGAGAATATATGCTCAGTGCAACTCTCGAATTTTCCCTGATGTTATCAATCTTTCCTCCCCCCTCAGTCATTATGTAAATTGTCATTCCGTCATTTTTGTAATCAACTGCTGTTGCCCTTGGCACACCTTCTTTATTTACAGTACAAAGAACACAGACATTGTTTAATTTAAGATAATTTACAATTTCATTTTCCAGCTCTTCACGGCTCGGTTTTGCAGGCTCAAGGCCCAATCCCTTCATATAGGAATCAAGAATTTCTTTTTTCAACTCCGGAGTGAGTTCCATTAACAGATCCTCCTTTTCATTAAATCAGTTTATTTCTCTCAAAATCACCCTTGCAGGCGCGCCATCTCCTCCACTAATTTTAAGTGGCAGGCATATAAGCTCATATTCTCCCTGTGAAACTTTTAAAAGATTAATCCCTTCAAGGAGAATGACTCCGTTTCCCAGCAATATATGGTGGGCAGGAGCGCCTGGTATCCCAAAACCCTCAACAGAGAGGTAGTCTATTCCAAGCAGTTTAACTCCTGCTTCTACAATAAATTTAGCTGCCTTATCAGTTATGTAAACAAATTCCTTAAAGAATTTTTTCCTTCTCTCCCAGATTTTAGAGTTTGTTGTCTTGAATAAAACTCTCTCTTTTCCTTCCAAATTCAGTTTATTAATATCTTTTATATTGATTTTCTTCTCAGCATCTATTTCAAATACCCATGCCTTTCCTATAAAAATCCCCAGCGGAATTTCATCCATTTTCTTCCCCTTTTTAAGAAAATGGTAAGGAGCATCTACATGGGTACCGGTATGAGACCCAAATGAAATGCGCGACACATTGCAGGAACTTCCCTTTGAAATCTGGCGGTTTGGTCTTATCTTGACTTTCGGGTCTCTTGGCCATGCATGCATCCCCTCAAAAATAGGAACTGAGATATCGTAAATTTTCATCAGTTTCTTTCAGAAAAGAGTCGAAAATAACTTACCTATTCAGAGGTTGAAGTTAGTTCTGAAAATTTCGCCACTAAGACAGTTCTTAATCATGCTATTTGCTCGCTGTCAATTATAATTTTGAATTCTTGCTTTTCCTTAGAGCTTGTTAAAAGAGAAAATGTTAACTCCTTCAATCCTCTTGCAAAACTTAACGATTTTCAGGAAGCAGGTCGTATATTGTATAAATGAGGCCTAATTAATTTCTGTACAATCAGTAGGTATAAAGCCCCAAATCAGCGGCGCGGTTGTATCGCGTCCGCTGGAGCGATTTATTAAATTGAAGCAATCTGGTACAAGGCAGTTTGATTGATTTGGACTTCCTGAGATATATCTTAATTGCCGAGAGCCGGAATCGAACCGGCACAGAGCTAAGCTCCGAGGGATTTTAAGTCCCTTGCGTCTACCAATTCCGCCATCCCGGCAAGAAATTGTTTCAATGCCTTTTCTTATAGACAATAAAATTAAAAGTCAAATTCTTTTTTATGACCTGCATTAGCAAGTTAAAAACAACAGCGGTTAATAGCAACGTTAAAATGTAATGTTGCAAAAAAATATAGACTTTTTAAAAGTACTTTTGTATATTTCAAAATCTGAATAGGCACGTAGCTCAGCGGTAGAGTGCTGCCTTGACACGGCAGAGGCCAGGGGTTCGACACCCCTCGTGCCTATTAATTAATTTTATGAGGAGAAAAAAGAGAAAATAAATCTTATGAGTCAAGTCCAGATCGCCCTTGAGGATGGCAGAACACACACAGTCTCATCAGGAAAATCAGTAGCAGAAATTCTTTCTTCTATTAATTCAAAATCCTTGGAAAATATCATTGCATGCAAGGTTGATGGTGCCCTTGAGGATTTAAGTTATATAGTTGACAAAAACATATCCTTAGAGACAATTTCAAAAAACTCTCAGGAAGGCCTTGAAATCCTGCGCCACAGCACTTCCCATATAATGGCTCAGGCGGTTAAGGAACTTTACCCTGAAACCAAAGTCGCAATTGGTCCGGCAATAGAAAACGGATTCTACTACGACTTTGACAGAACTACCCCTTTCACTCCACAGGACCTTGAAAAAATAGAAAATAAAATGGAAGAAATAATCAGGTCAGGTTCTGCGTTCAAAAAAAATATATTTAAAAAAGAAAATGCAATAAAATATTTCCAGTCAAAAGGTGAAATCTATAAGGTTGAGCTTTTGGAAGAAATTCCTCAGGGAGAGGTTACTGTTTATGAGCAGGGAAGTTTCACAGACCTTTGCCGCGGGCCCCACATTCCTAAAACCTCATTTGTTTCCTCATTCAAACTTCTCAGTGTAGCCGGAGCCTACTGGCGGGGCAATGAAAAAAAACAGATGCTTCAGAGAATCTACGGAATATCCTTTTTTGATTCCTCAGAGCTTGAAAACTATTTAAAAAACTTAGAAGAAGCAAGAAAAAGAGACCACAGAAAGATTGGAAAAGAGCTTGAACTCTTCAGCATTCATGATGAAATTGGGCCTGGTCTGGTTGTATATCACCCAAAAGGTGCAATGCTCAGAACAATGCTTGAAGATTTTGAAAAAAAAGAGCACCTGAAAAGAGGATATCAGATAGTAATTGGTCCGACTCTTTTAAAATTAGACCTATGGAAACAATCAGGGCATTATGACAACTACCGTGAGATGATGTATTTCACAGAAATAGAAGGACAAACTTACGGAATAAAACCTATGAACTGTATTTCCCATATGCTGATATACAAGAGCAAGACAAGGAGCTATCGTGACCTACCTTTAAGGTTTTTTGAACTTGGAACTGTTCACCGCCATGAAAAATCCGGTGTCCTTCATGGGTTGCTTAGAGTAAGAGGGTTCACACAGGACGATGCTCACATACTTTGTACTCCTGAACAACTTCAGGATGAAATCTCAGGAATTATTGACTTTGTTGATTATGTGATGAGAATATTTAAATTTGAATATATATTAGAATTAAGCACAAAACCTGAAAAATCCATTGGCAGTGATGAGGATTGGAAAAGAGCTACCAATGCTCTGGTTTCTGCCCTTAATAAAAGAGGGCTAGGATTTGAGACATGTGTTGGAGAGGGAGCATTTTATGGCCCTAAAATAGATATAAAACTTAAAGATATACTTGGAAGACTATGGCAGTGTGCAACAATCCAGTGTGATTTTGCTCTTCCTGAAAGATTTGACCTCTCCTACACAGACCACGATGGAAAACCATACAGGCCTGTAATGCTCCATCGTGTAATACTGGGTTCAATGGAAAGATTCCTTGGGATTTTAATAGAACATTTTGCTGGAGCTTTCCCAACCTGGCTTGCTCCGGTTCAGTCAAGAATATTGACAATTACCAACAAAGTAGACCAGTATGGAGAGAAAATAAAAAGTTTGCTAATCAATGAAGGAATCCGTTGCGAATTTGATTCAAGAAATGAAAAAATTTCATTCAAAATCAGAGAAGCACAGCTTCAGAAAATTCCTTATTTTCTTATAGTAGGAAAAAGGGAGGAAAAAGAAGAAACAGTTTCAGTAAGGCTTAGAGACGGAAGAGACTTAGGTTCTACCCCCATTTCAGAAGTAATCAGAATGATTAATAACGATATTACTTCAAAGAAACTATTACCAGGAGGTGATATAGTATAATCAAAAGAGTAAGAGTCAATGAGAAAATAATTGCTAAGGAGATAAGAGTAATTTCATCATCAGGTGAGCAGCTTGGAATCCTTACACCTGCTGAAGCATTAAAAATTGCCCAAAACGAAGGGTTAGACCTTGTAGAAATAGCTCCATCAGCAAACCCTTCTGTATGCAAAGTTATGGACTATGGTAAATTTTTATTTCAGCAGAAAAAGAAATCACACGATTCAAGAAAGAAACAAAAGATTTTCCATGTCAAAGAGGTAAAGTTAAGGCCTAAAACAGAAAAACACGATATCGAATTTAAAACAAAGCATATAGAAAGATTTCTGAAGTTAGGTGATAAGGCAAAGGTTATAGTAATGTTCCATGGAAGAGAGTTGGCTTACACCAATATTGGAAGAGAAATACTTGGGAAAATAGCAGACGCTGTAAAGGAACTTGGTGTAATTGAGCAACCTCCAAGGCTTGAAGGAAGTAACATGACTATGATTCTGAGCCCAAAACATAACTAAAGAAAAGATAACTGGATAATATAAATAGTTTGGTTCTTTAATAGTCTAATTTCTTATCATCTTCAGGTTTCTAACGAGAATAAACTAATTATTTGCCAATGATCTTTTAGAGCAACCAGGACAAATGATTCAAAAAGCATTTAAAGGCATAGGTGTTTCTCCAGGAATAGTAATCGGAAAGGCTTATCTCCTAAACCGTGAAATTGAATCAATTCCGAAGTATAGGCTTGGAGAACACGAGAAAGAAAAAGAAATTCAGCGTTTTAAAGAAGCAATCAATCTTTCAATCAGTCAGATTAAAAGCATCAAGGAACGTCTTTCCAAGGCTCTCGGGCAGGAACATGTCTACATTTTTGATGCCAAAATATTGATGCTTCAGGACGAAACGCTTCATAAAAAGGTTACAGAAAACATAATGCATAAGAAAATGAATGCAGAGTGGGCTCTTTCAGAATCTATCGGGGATCTGGTCAATATTTTTTCTAGCTTTGATGATGAATATTTAAAAGAACGAAGAACTGATATTGATAATCTTGGTAAAAGGATACTTGCAAACCTTATGGGACATGAACATGAAAGTATATCAGACATTAAAGAAAAGGTTATAGTTATTGCTCATGACCTTGCCCCTTCAGACACAGCCCAGATGCAGAAAGACAAGGTAACTGCCTTTGCCACTGATATTGGTGGTAAAACCTCGCATACAGCTATTATGGCAAGATGCCTGGAAATCCCTGCTGTCGTAGGTTTGGAAAATATAACTAACTATGCTAAAAACGGAGATAATATTATTGTTGACGGAAACTCTGGAGAAGTTCTGATAAATCCGGATGAGCACACATATCAAACCTATTTAGAAAGGCAAATTGAATTTAATGTTTTTCAGCAGGACCTTTATAAGTTAAAGGATTTACCTGCAGTGACTTTGGATGGTCAAAGAATAAACATAACTGCTAATATCGAACTGTCAAAAGAAATTGATGCTGTTACAGACCATGGTGCTGATGGAATAGGGTTGTACAGAACGGAATTTTTATATTTAAACCGAAAAACTCTTCCTTCTGAAGAAGAACAGTTTGAAAACTACAGAGTTGTTGCAAAAAAAATTGCACCACTTCCTGCTATTCTTCGCACTCTTGACTTAGGAGGCGACAAATTCCTTTCCCACTTGGACCTTGCAGAAGAAATGAATCCTGCTATGGGTCTCAGGGCTATAAGGTTCTGCCTTGACCAACCATGGATTTTCAAAACTCAGCTAAGAGCAATTTTGAGGGCAAGTATTTATGGCAACCTGAAAATAATGTATCCTATGATTTCTGGAATCAATGAATTAACAAAAGCCAATTCAATACTTGAAGAGTGCAAAAAAGAATTAAGGAAAGAAGGAAAACCGTTCAACGAAAACATTCCGGTTGGAATAATGATTGAAGTCCCAACCGCTGCCCTGACTGCAGATATTCTTGCAAAAGAAGTCGATTTTTTCAGTATTGGAACAAATGACCTGATCCAGTATTCACTCGCTATTGACCGCGTAAATGAAAAAGTAGCATATCTTTACGACCCGCTTCATCCTGCAATTTTAAGATTAATAAAAAATGTAATAGATTCAGCAAAAGAAGAAAGCATCCCAACCTGTCTATGCGGTGAAATGGGAGGTGAAACATTATATAGTTTAATCCTTATTGGCTTAGGTATTGATGAACTAAGCATGAATCCAAGCTCTATCTTAACCATAAAAAAAATGATAAGAGCTATTACTTTAGAAGAAGCAAAAAGAATTGCAAACCATGCTCTTACCCTAAAAACTTCAAAGGAGATAGAAGACTATGTGAAAAAGGAAATAAAAAATAAATTTCACAACAAGTTCATATTCAACTAAATCAACAAATAACTACAACTTTTTTAGAGGAGTTCTACTGTGAGCAGAAAAGATTTTTTATTTACGTCAGAATCTGTAACAGAAGGGCATCCAGATAAAATAGCAGATCAGATATCTGATGCTGTTTTAGATGCTGTTATCAGTCAAGATCCTAATTCAAGGGTTGCCTGCGAAACTATGGTAACCACTGGAATGGTAGTTATAGCAGGAGAAATAACTACAAAAGCAATTATAGACATTCCTAAAACAGCAAGGGAAACTATCAGGGAGATAGGATATACAAGGGCTAAATACGGATTTGACTGCGAAACATGTGCAGTTCTTACCTCGATTGATAAGCAGTCACCTGATATAGCTCAGGGAGTAGATGCATCAGACGCCAAACCTCAGGGAGCAGGTGACCAGGGACTTATGTTCGGATATGCCTGCGATGAAACACCCGAGCTTATGCCAATGCCAATATCACTCGCACATAAGCTGGCTCTGAAATTATCAGAAATGAGAAAAAACAATGTATTAAATTACCTCAGGCCAGACGGAAAAACACAGGTAACAGTGGAATATGTTGATGGAATGCCTGCAAGGATTGATACGGTAATAGTATCTTCACAGCACGGTCCTGATATCACTCCAAAAGAAATGAAAGCAGATATTATTGAAAAAATAATAAAACCTGTTATGCCTAAAGGGCTTTTCAATGAGAATGATGCGACAATTTACATAAATCCAACCGGAAGATTCGTAGTTGGCGGGCCTATGGGCGACTGCGGGTTAACAGGAAGAAAAATAATCGTTGATACTTATGGGGGGGTTGGAAGCCATGGTGGCGGAGCTTTTTCCGGAAAGGACCCATCCAAGGTTGACAGGTCTGCTTCCTATATGGCAAGGCATATTGCAAAAAACATTGTAGCTTCAGGTGTTGCAAAAAAATGTGAAGTACAGTTGGCATATGCAATAGGAATTGCTGAGCCTGTTTCCATTATGATTGATACATTCAATACCGGAAAAATTTCTCTTGCTGAACTTAGAAAAATTGTAAGAGATACTTTTGACTTAACTCCATCAGGTATAATTAAATACCTTGATTTAAAACGTCCTATTTATAAAAAGACTGCTGCTTATGGACATTTTGGAAGAAATGAACCTGAGTTTACATGGGAAAAAATAAATAAGGCTGAAGAAATAAGGAAGGCAGCGGGATTCTAACGTAAAAGCATAAATCAAAATAAGTAAAAAGGAGTAAATTAGTGAATTATGATGTCAAAGATTTAGGACTTTCCAAAATTGGAAAGCTTCGCATTGAGTGGGCAAATCAGGAAATGCCGGTACTGAATCTCATTAAAAAAAGATTTGAAAAAGAAAAACCCCTTAAAGGTCTGAGATTAGGCGCATGCCTGCACGTTACAACAGAAACAGCAAACCTAATGATAACTCTGAAAGCAGGCGGGGCATCTGTTGCAGTATGTGCCTCAAACCCATTAAGCACGCAGGATGATGTGGCAGCATCGCTTGTAAGGGATTTCAACATACCTGCTTTCGCCATAAAAGGTGAAGACAATAAAACATATTATAAACATATAAACAGCATCCTTGGCTTCAACCCACATATTACAATGGATGATGGAGCTGATTTGGTGTCAGAGGTACATACAAAAAGAAAAGATTTGGCAAAAAATATTATTGGAGGAACAGAGGAAACCACTACAGGAGTAATAAGATTAAGAAGCATGGCTGAAAAAGGAGTCTTAATGTTTCCTGTTATTTCAGTAAATGATGCAAATACCAAGCACTTTTTTGATAACAGATATGGAACAGGTCAGAGTACAATCGATGGTATTATGCGTGCTACAAATAGGATGATAGCAGGCTCACGTTTCGTTGTCTGTGGCTATGGATGGTGCGGTCGTGGAGTTGCAATGCGGGCAAATGGCATGGGTGCAAGAGTAATTGTAACTGAAGTAAACCCATTAAAAGCCATTGAAGCAGTTATGGATGGTTATGATGTTATGCCGATCGCGGAGGCTGCAAAGATTGGTGACTTTTTTGTTACTCTTACCGGAGATATAAATGTAATTAGAAAAGAACATTTCCCAAAAATGAAGGATGGGGCAATTGTTGCAAACTCCGGACATTTTAATGTTGAAATTGATCTGAAAGGACTTAACCATCTGGCAAAGAAAAAAAGAATAGTCAGAGAATTTGTTGAGGAATACACATTAAAAGATGGCAGAAAAATAAATGTTCTTGGAGAAGGGAGATTAATCAATTTAGCCTCCGCAGAGGGACATCCTTCAAGTGTTATGGATATGAGCTTCGCCAATCAGTCTTTGGGAGCAGAATATCTCGCAAAAAACAGTAAGAACCTGCAACGTCAGGTTTATAAAATACCTGAGAAAATTGACGCTGAGATTGCACGACTTAAATTAAAATCAATGGGAATCAAAATAGATAATCTGACAAAAGAACAGCAACATTACCTCTCCTCTTGGGAAATGGGAACCTGATAACAAAGATTAGAGCTAAAATTACTAAGCAAGTATAAAAGGGTTCAAGTATATTAAAAAATAATTTAATGCTTGAACCCTTTTATTTTATTAATTGTTTTTCCAAGAATTTTTCATATTATCAGGCTTTATCGATCATTGCCTTTATCTGGACTTTGCTTTGTGCACCAATGAGATGATCCACAACTGCACCACCTTTAAAAAGCATAAGCGTGGGAATACTCATAACCTTATATTTGGAAGCAATAGAGGGATTATCATCAATATTTAACTTTCCAACCTTAACTTTACCTGAATATTCTTCAGAAATTTCCTCAACTACAGGTGCTACCATTCTACATGGTCCACACCAGGTAGCCCAAAAGTCAACCAGTACCGGAATATCCGATTTCAAAACCTCTTGTTCAAAGTTTTTTTCAGTAATTTCAATCTCTCTTCCCATTTATCCTCCTTTATCAACAAACTATCCCGTAACAGAGATTTGAGGAATTCTTTTGATTGTAGAATTAAGAAAATATTTTTTTATTCTCCTTAACCCATTCTACTAACTTTAATACGCCTTTTTTGGGTTCAATCTCTGGTTTCCAGCCAAGTTCCCTTCTTGCTTTAGAAATATCTGAAATATACACTTTTTGATCGCTTGGCCTCCAATCTCCAAATTCTAATAAACTTCTTTTTCCTGTGGTTTTTTCTAATATATCCAGAAGTTCTAAAAGTGAAAGGGTTTTGGTATATCCGCCACCAGTATTAAAAACCCCGCATTGAATATCACTTTTTAAAAACGCCTCATATGCCCTGATAAGATCAGTTACAAACAAAACATCTCTGACCTGTTTCCCATCCCCATATATTCTGATTGGATTATTCATCATAGTAGCTATTGCAAACCACGAAACCCATCCCTGGTCTTCAACTCCAAACTGCCTTGTTCCGTATATGCATGACATTCTAAAAACACCAATTTTCAATTCATACTGGTGAGAGAAATCCTGCATATAGATATCACCGGTAAGTTTAGAACAGCCATATGGTGTATGCTCACAGAGGTCTATTGAAAAACTTTCAGGGATTCCAAATTTATACTTATCATCAAATCTGTATCTTGTCTTTTCTTCAAAAACTTTTATTTTATTAACATTGTGACCATAAACTTTGTTTGTAGAGCAATAAACTATTGATGGTCTTTTTTTTAATCTTCTTGCTACTTCCAATACATTAAATGTACCCGCCGCATTTACAGAAAAATCAGGTTCAGGATTTACTACGGATGTTGTTACTGCTGTTTGGGCTGCTGCATGAATTATTATCTCAGCATCTGATGCAGCTCTTTTTAAACTTTCAAAACTCCTGACATCCCCTTTTACCAGTTTTATTTTTTTTAATGATTTTAAATAATTCCAGTTAAACCTTGCATTTCTCTCATCTTTTCCAAGCAATTCAGCCCTTGAAAGATTATCAAAAACAACGACATCATAGCCGTTTTTTGAAAAATATTCTGCTGCATGACTTCCTATGAATCCCGCCCCTCCGGTAATTAAAATTTTACTCATTATTATTTTATTACCTCAGATTAAAAATGTGAACTTGTTGCAGTAAAGATTTTTTTTCATAATAATTTTTTTGTATATATGTCAAGCTATTTATAATTTGATGCTGCCTCCAATTTCACGCAAAAGAAACTGTAACATGATACTTGGGAAGGAAAAAATAAACCCCTTCACCTTTCCTGAACACCTTCTCAATGGAGGCAACATTACTTTCTATGTTTCATTTTATAATTTACATTTTCTAAATCTTAAAATTTAAACCTTCAACAGAACTATTCCTTTTCAATAGATTGATTTATAAGAACATTGCTTTTAGCTTTTTACAATTATTAATAACAACTCCTGCCTAAAACTAAAATATTTTTCTTTCCTTGACATTCTTAGATTAAATGACTTATCTATATCAAAATTTTATGCTAACCGTACAAGATAATAAGCATAAAAATTATTTTAATCTATAAAATCTATGGATACCAAGAAGTTAAAGGTTGACTTACAGTTTTATGGTGTGAAGATAGGTAACCTTCAGGAAAAAATAAGGGCTACGGGGGCAGGACCTGCTTCAAATATAACTTTTTCAATCGAAGAAATTCCAATTAATGCCCCTGTAACAGAATTTCTGACTGAATCTTCACCTTATGAAATAAAAAAAGACTCTGAAATCTTTAAACTTTTCAAATCAGATGAATATATTACTGATATCCTATTCCCAAAAACTCCTAATTTTTATAATCAGAAAACTGCAAAAGGAGTTCCCTATTACAAAATAGCCCTTTTTCACGGATGCAAATGCATTGCCACTACTGTTTTTCAGAAGTGTGATTTATGGAGAGAAGGCTTGCAATGCAAATTCTGCGCAATTGAGTTCTCTTTAGAAAATAATAGTACTATCCCTGTTAAATTGCCTGAAGACCTTGCTGAAGTTGCATGGTATGCAAAAACTTATGATGACATTAGTTTTTTTACACTAACAACTGGCTCTTCAAAAAATCCTGAAGGGCTTACCAAACATCTTTGCAATTGTATAAAAGCAATAAAAATAAAGTCAGGTATTCCTATTCACATACAGGTATCTCCAAATGGAAATATCAAAAGTATTAAGGACCTATACGATGCAGGGGCTGACACAATTGGAATCCACATAGAAAGTTTTGATAAGAAAGTAAGAAGCGAAATACTTCCCGGAAAAAACAGGATTGATATTGAAACCTACAAAATATTCTGGAAAGAAGCTGTAAATGTATTTGGAAGAAATCAGGTTAGCAGTTTCATAGTAACAGGAATCGGAGAAAGCACAGACTCAATTTTAGAAGGAAGCAAAATGCTTTGTGAAATGGGAGTCTATCCTTATATTGTCCCACTTCATCCGGTTCCAAATACCCCTTTAAGTTTTAAAAGATCAATTGACCCTGATAAACTAACTGAGATATATGAAAGTGTCAGCAGACTATTAAAAGAAAACAATCTTTCATGGCAAAATTCTCTTGCAGGATGTGTTCGGTGCCGTTCATGCTCGGCACTACCAGAATTTGAAGATATTACCTGATCTTATTAATTTCTCAATTTTTACTTATTTTACTCAACCACGTTGAGAATTCCGCTGAGAGTTGTAAAAGATCGACCTCTATATCTCTGCCGCATCCCTGTAATTTTAAATGACCATGTATACACACCAACTTCTTTCTCGATTGTCCCAAGTTCACTTTCAAAGCCACTAAAGAGTACAGCGAAATGGATAGAAAACATCTTACCAGAGGCAGTAAAGGCATCAGTAGCAAACATTGTACCTGATACAGTGGTACCAGCAGAATCTGTACCGCTAAAAATAAAATCATTATCTACTACTGATACTTTTATAAACTTCTTTCCCATTCTATCAACCTTTATTTTAATCCTGCCAGAGAGTTCTAATGACCTTTTGTCGTTTCCTGTCCCATTAATTGAAAATACTACCTTAGCTTCTTTAGTTTTAGGTATCTTTCCAAGCTTTGAATAGGAAAATGTAAAAGTTGGTCTTTCCCCTACTTTCTGGTTAAGTACTAAACCACTAATCTCACCACCGCTTGGTTGGCTCAAATCAAGAACACTATTTTCCATCTTCAATTCCTTTAAAATGAATTCCTTATTCCTTTCTGAAGCATCTGTTTCAAGATTATAATATTTTGCAGAACTCATTGTTAGAAACAGCACACACAGGGGTGCTATAGCAAAAATACTCAATAGTACTAATCTCTTTTTCCTCATTTCAGCACTCCTCTAAAAATTGGGATACTCCTCGCATCAACTGCTTTGCAGAGCAGATACTGCTATTTCATTTTTAAAAAATGGATGTCCTTCTTGACAAACCCATGGGATTCAAATAATTACACTTCATTAAATTTATAAGTCAATAATATTTTTATGTATCCAAGTTTGTTAGCTATGAAAATCACTAAAATAAACCCTTATGGCCTCCAGCTCGTAACAGAAATACCTTTGACCATTAATAGAAGCGAAATCTATCGCCTCTCAGGAGTCAAGGGTGAAAACAAAAAACTCACGCCCAAGCTCGAAGAAATCATTGATGATAAAATTGCTCAGGCTCAACATCTGATAAATCCTAAAGCACTATATGTTATTAAAGATGTTGCAGAGGTAGAAGAAGAAAAAATTTCATTTCAAGATAAAAACTATCTCAATGTAAAATCTTTCAGAAAGTTTATATCCTCTATCAAAAAAATGGCTATTGCTCTTTGTACTCTTGGGAAATCCATAGATGAAGAGGTTACAATACTTAATGATAAAGGTTCTTATACAGAGGCACTAATCCTTGACGCGATTGGCTCAGTTGCTGTTGAAGATATTGCAAATAAGATTAACTTTCTCATTTGTGAAAAAGCTAATAAATTCGGATTACATACAAGCCAGCGCTTCAGCCCAGGATATGGAAACTTCGAACTTAGTGAGCAGGAAAATATTTTTAATATTATAAATGCTAAAAAAATAAATGTAAGTCTCACAAACTCTTTTATGATGGTTCCTAAAAAATCTGTTTCATTTTGTGTATATTTGGGAAAATTGAAAGAGCACATACCTAAACAATGTACTATTTGCGGCTTAACCGACTGTCAGTTCAAAAGATATTAAGCATTTAATTAACCAATCGAATCAGATTTGTATCAAACATTGGATTAATTCCAATACTATATTAAAAATTGACCTGTTATCTTCTTGATTTATATCTAAGATTTCTTATGATTCGCAACCATTTCCCTTCAGGTATCCCATCAGGAGCGTAAAATACATAAAGAAATTATCCTGAAAAGTCTTTTTGCGTCTAACTTTTTCAATCTATAATATTTAAATACTACCGATTGGTGTAATCAGAGTAATTAATCTTTAACAGTAGACAGAAATCTCTTTTACCCTTTACTTTTAAAAAATTACTTTATATTAAAAAAGTATGATTGATATTCATTGTCATATAATACCTGAAATCGATGACGGACCTAATAGTATAGAAGAATCCCTTGCAATGGCAGATATTGCAGAAAACGATGGGATAAAAACTATAGTGGCAACCCCACATTTTCTTGAAGGGTTATATCAACCTACTTCATATTATATTCTAAACAAAATTAGAAACTTAAACAATTATCTTGCTAGCAACAACATAAACTTAAAAATAATTTCAGGTGCTGACCTTCATATTTCCCATGAAATTGTTGAGAGAATAAAATCAAATGAATTTCTTACCATAAATGGTACAAGATACGTACTCATTGAACTACCATCACAATTTCTCCACGATAAAATAAAAGAACTTCTAAGAAAAATGATTAATAATTCTTTAATACCTATAATAAGTCATCCAGAAAGAAATTATCTTTTCCAACGCTCTCCAAATCTTCTCTATGACTATATAAAAGATGGTGCTTTAGCGCAAGTAACTGCCATGAGCATAACAGGGGATTTCGGATATGAGGCAAAGAGAACAGCAAAAAAAATGATAATTAACCGCCTTGTTCAGATTATTGCCTCCGATGCTCATTCTAAGGAATCAAGGCCACCAATTCTTTCTAAAGCCCTTAATGCCGTCTCCAAAATACTTTCCCCTGATGAAGCCTATGATATGGTTCAAACAATACCAGAAGCTGTTATAAATGACCATAAGGTTTATACTTCCCCCCCTGAAAAAGTTAAAAACCTTTTCTCTTTATTTGTACGTTAAATAGTTTAAACTATAAAATTGACTTATTGTCAATCAGGCCACAATTTGTGCATAAACAGCTTGAATTTACAAATAAAATAATCTATTCAGTTTTTAGTTGCAAAAAGCTGTTAAGTTGAAGTAATGTTGTTAAAATTAAAATCTCAAGAAGGAGATTTGATGATTGTTGGAGAAAGAAAGCCAATCAAAGAAATCCTTGAAATGATAGAAGGATATGAAAGAATTCTTATTGTCGGTTGTGGTACATGCGTAGCAGTGTGCTTTGCAGGAGGAGAAAAGCAGGTAAAAATTCTGGCTTCTGCTTTAAGAATATCAAGAAAACTTAATGGCAAGAAAATAACCATCGAAGAAATAACTGTAGAAAGGCAATGTGAAAAAGAATTTGTTAATGAGTTAAAAAAACTCATCTCCTCAAGTGACGTTATTATATCTCTTGCATGCGGAATTGGAGCTCAGACTTTAACCGAACTCTTTCCAGAAAAAATAACCTTTCCGGGATTAAACACAACATTTATAGGAGCGCCTGTTGAACATGGAATCTGGGCAGAAAGGTGCAGGTCATGCGGAGATTGTATTTTAGACTTAACCGGAGGTATTTGCCCGATTTCAAGATGTTCAAAAAGCCTTTTAAATGGTCCATGCGGCGGAAGTAAAAATAGTAAATGTGAAGTTAATCCAGATATTGATTGCGCATGGCAATTAATTTATAAGAGGTTAAAGCTTATTGGTAAAATTAATCTCATGACAGAAATAATTCCTCCAAAGAAAAGATCTGTAATTGATAATGGTATACCAAGAAAAATAATCAGAGAAGATATAATGATATAATTCCATACATTATCTTAAATCTTATTTTCCATTTGATGAGCTTAAAAAATCTTTTTGAAAAAGGGAAATTCGTTCTAACGGCTGAAGTGGAGCCACCAAAAGGAACTGATGTTTCAAAAATTTTTGAAATATCAGAATCTTTAAGAGGCAAAGTTGACGGATTAAACATTACCGACCAACAGAGCGCTGTAATGCGTCTTGGCTCACTTGCGTCATGCCATCTTCTAATAGAAAAGGGATTTGAAGTCATCTTTCAGGTCACCTGTCGTGACAGGAATTGCATAGCCCTTCAATCAGACCTTTTGAGCGCCTCTGTACTTGGTATAGAGAATGTCCTTATTCTTACAGGTGACCACCCACAGTTAGGAGACCATCCTGATTCTAAACCAGTTTTCGACCTTGATTCTGTCCAGCTTCTTCAGATTGCAAAAACCCTTGAAGGAGGGCACGACTTCGTAGGAAACAAATTGATGAAAGAACCAAATTTTTTTTTAGGAGCAGCCATCAATCCTGGGGCAGACCCGATAGAACCTGAAATTATCAAAGCTGAAAAAAAAGTAAAAGCAGGTGCCTCATTTTTTCAAACCCAAGCTATATACGACTCTGAAAAATTTAAACAATTCATTGAAAAAACAAAACACCTCAATGTCTTTATAATGGCAGGAATTGTTCTTTTGAAATCTGCTAAAATGGCTCGATATATGAATGAAAAAATAGCTGGCGTATGTGTCTCTGATGATATCATTGAACGTATGGAAAAAGCAGATGATAAACGAAAGGAATGTATTGAAATTTCAGTATCCATAATCAAAGGAATTCAAGACTTCTGCCACGGTATTCATTTCATGGCGCTTGGGTGGGAAGACCTAATACCTGAAATCATAAAAAGATTAAATCTTGGCAAATGAAAGAAGAAATTCTTTTAAAAACTGAAAATCTTAAAACCCACTTCATAACAAACAGTGGAACTATTAAGGCTGTTGATGGAGTCAATATTGAAGTTAAAAGAGGAGAGACATTAGGACTTGTAGGAGAATCAGGCTGTGGTAAAAGTGTTACAGCCCTTTCTATTCTACGATTAATTCCAAGCCCTCCAGGAAAAATTGTAAGCGGTAAGATTTATTTTGAAGGCAAAAACCTCTTAGAACTTGAAAATAAAGAAATGAGAAAAATCAGAGGAAATAAAATATCTATGGTCTTTCAGGAGCCGATGACTTCTCTAAATCCGGTCTTTACCATTGGAAATCAGATAGCAGAAGTAATCATACTACATCAAAAACTGAAAAAAAAAGATGCTTATCAAAAAACTATTGAGATGTTAAAAAAAGTAGGTATTCCTTCTCCTGAACAACGTATCAAGGAATATCCTCATCAGATGAGTGGAGGAATGCGGCAGAGGGTTATGATAGCCATGGCACTTTCCTGCAATCCTGAACTTCTCCTTGCAGATGAACCAACAACAGCTCTTGATGTTACAATTCAAGCCCAAATCCTTGAGCTAATAAGCAAACTTAAAAGCGATTTTGGGATGTCTGTTCTTTTAATCACTCATGACTTGGGTGTTGTTGCTGAAGTCTGCCAGAGTGTTGCTATCATGTATGCAGGAAGAATTGTGGAATATGCTGATGTTTATACAATATTCGAAAATCCGTTGCATCCCTATACCAGAGGACTATTAGTATCAGTTAAAAAAGAAGGTAATAATGGAAAAATAAGGGGAAGGCTTTCTACAATTCCAGGAACTGTTCCCAGTCCATTGGACTTGCCAAAGGGATGTAAATTTGCCCCTCGATGTCCGATTGCTGAGCCTGAGCATTTTGAAGAAGAACCACCCTTAGAAGAAATTAATCCAGGGCATCTTGTGGCATGTTTTAAGGCTAAGATAAAATTATAAATCTGCCAGCTTTTGTCCAGATTTAAAAAGAAATAAAAAAGGCATCCCGATAAATCGGGATGCCTTTAATTTTTGCTTTTATTCCTATTTAGTTCATAAAAACCCACTCAAAGTTTACAGACGTAGCATTTCCTGAAGCATCAGGAGCAGAGTTTAAAACCTTAATTACAAGCTTAGCAAATTTTCCCTCTGTTGTTTTAACCCAATAACCATGATTTGCCACAGGAATTACATTAAAGGCAAATCCAGTTGTAGGTGGAGTTGTCATTTGGGTAAGAGTAACTACTCCTGCATCCAGTATTCCTCCATCAAAAGCAACACCACGGAGTTCTGGACTTGAAGGTATGCCAGCAAACT
>Ga0154357_121_pt5 | contig 33615 bp, 35 predicted proteins | sample RifGroA2_FD_115885 | JGI IMG/M metagenome (GOLD analysis project Ga0154357, IMG submission 115885) | Candidatus Schekmanbacteria bacterium GWA2_38_9
ACCACAGAATTCCATTGCCCTGTAATTTGCTCCATCAACTCCTATTTTTCCTATTGTGTAGAGAATCAAATCTTTGCCTGATACCCATTTATTGAGTTTTCCGAAAAAAATAAATTTTATTGTTTGCGGAACTTTAAGCCACACCTTTCCTATTATCATTGCTGCTGCAAGGTCAGTGCTTCCGATTCCTGTGGAAAATGCACCAAGCGCCCCGTAGGTGCAGGTGTGTGAGTCAGCGCCAATAACAAGGTCTCCTGGCAGAACAATTCCCTTTTCTGGCAAAAGGGCATGCTCGATTCCCATTCTCCCGACTTCAAAATAGTTTGTTATCCTGTGCTTCAGGGAAAAATCTCTCAGCTTTTTGCACTGTGTTGCAGACTCAATATCCTTGTTTGGAGCAAAGTGGTCAGGAACAAAGACAATTTTATTTCTGTCAAAGACTTTCTTTGCTCCGGACTTTTCAAAAAGATTGATGGAGATTGGAGCTGTTATGTCATTTCCAAGAAGGATATCTGTTTTACAGTTTACTATCTCGCCCGGCTGTACTTTTTTTTTATCGGCGTGAGACGCAAGTATCTTTTCAGTTATAGTCATTCCCATGTTAGTTCCTTTGAAAATCAAATCCCCCTATCCCCCCTTTGCTAAAGGAGGGAATTAAGGGGGATTTTACTACCTTTTCTAAAGAGGGGTCAAGGGGGAATCCTCAAACCCTTCTATCAGAATCCTTAAATACCTTTCTTCTCCTTATCTTTGGACAAAAATTTATTAAGGGCGTTTAAATATCCTTTGGCGCTTGCAAAAATAACATCAGTGCTTGCAGCTTTTCCTGTTACCACTTTGTCACCGAACTTTACTTTCACAAGAGCTTCACCCACAGCCTCTCTTCCTGCTGATACGGAGCGAATCGAATAGTCAAGAAACTTTCCTTTTATCTTTGTTATCTTGTCAATTGCAACGCATGATGCATCAACAGGACCGTCGCCAATAGCAGATTCCTGAAAAATTTTGTTGCCTTTCTTTATCTTCACTGTAGCAGTTGAGGAGATTTTGTCTCCGCTAATTGCCTGAAGTCCTACGAGCTGGAATATCTCAGGGACGGTTCTTATCTCATCATCAATAATCGCCTCAAGGTCTTCATTGAAAATCACTTTTTTCTTATCTGCCAGTTCAGTGAATATGGTATAAGCCTTATCAATTTCTTCTTTTGTCATCTCATATCCAAGTTCCTTGTATCTTCTCGCCAGTGCATGCCTTCCTGAGTGTTTACCCAGAACGAGATTTGTTTCCTTGACGCCAACAAGCTTTGGCGTCATTATCTCATAGGTCAGAGATTTTTTTAACATGCCATGCTGATGGATTCCTGCTTCGTGTGCAAAAGCATTTTTCCCGACAACTGCTTTGTTAACCTGCACATGAAGCCCGGTTAATCTTGAAAACAGACGGCTTGAGTTGTAAATCTCAGTAGTTTTTATGTTTGTTTTAAACGGGAGAATGTCTTTTCTTGTGTAAATTCCCATTACAATTTCTTCAATAGATGCATTTCCCGCTCTTTCACCAATTCCGTTCACAGTACACTCAACCTGCCTTGCTCCGTTTTCAATTGCAGCAATTGAGTTTGCAACTGCCAGCCCAAGGTCATTATGGCAGTGAACGCTTATAACTGCCCTGTCTATGTTTGAAACCTTTTCTTTCAGATACCTGATTAATTCTCCAAACTCTGTTGGCATTGCATATCCGACTGTATCAGGAATATTTACTGTGTTTGCTCCTGCATCTATTGCCGCTTCAATTACTTCAGCAAGAAAATTCCTGTTACTTCTGGATGCATCTTCTGCTGAGAATTCCACGTCTTCAGTGTACTTTTTCGCAAGTTTTACAGACTTTACTGCATCGCTCAGAACCTCGCCTTTTGATTTTTCAAGCTTGTACTTCATATGGATGTCAGATGTTGCAATAAAAGTGTGTATTCTCGGCTTTTTAGCAAACTTCAATGCCTTCCACGCAATATCTATATCCTCTTTCTTCGCCCTTGCAAGCCCTGTAATGACAGGACCTCTCACTGATTTTGCTATTTCCCTTACTGCTTCAAAGTCTCCCGGAGAAGCAATAGGGAAGCCTGCTTCGATAATATCAACTTTTAGTTTTGCAAGTTGCTTTGCCATCTGGAGCTTTTCTTTTATATTCAGACTTGCCCCCGGAGACTGTTCCCCGTCTCTCAGAGTAGTATCAAAAATTTTAATTATTTCAATCTTCACGCGTCACCCCTTTTTTTCTTCTTCTGAAGATTGCTTTTTCTGCCTCCAGTCCTTCTTTTGCTGAAGTCAATCTCTTTACAAACAGATAAGTGCCTTCACAAAGACCAAAGGCAGCATAACTCCATGATATCAAAAAAACCATTATTTGCGGTTTCATTATTATTATAAATATAAAAAGTATTAACCCAAGCACTACATTAAAAGGCTTTCTTTTTTTAATATCAAATTCCTTAAGGCTTCTGAACTTAATTGTGCTTACCATCAGGAAAGCCAGAACATATACAACCACTACAGAGATTATTGCCCTGTATCGTAAAAAACCTTTAAGAGAGTCCCAGTAGCTGAAATAGAAGATTATAAGAGTTGCAATGACTCCTGCTGCTGCCGGAATTGGAAGTCCTGTGAAATATCTGCTTTTTCCCTCTGAAGCCTGCGTGTTGAAGCGGGCAAGCCTTAAGGCGCCGCATATTACAAAGAGTAAAGCTGCAAGCCATCCAATCTTCCCATAGGGCCTTAAAGCCCAGCAGTACACAAGAAGCCCTGGTGCAATTCCAAAGCTTATAAGGTCAGCAAGAGAGTCAAACTCCAAGCCAAACCTGCTTGTTGATTTCATAATCCTTGCAATCCTTCCGTCCAAGCCATCAAAGAGTATTCCAAAAATAATTGCATATGCAGATGAAATAAAAGCATTCTTTGCTCTTTCTATATCTCCTACTGAGTGGAGGGTTATTCCGTTTATGACTGACACAATGGAGTAGAAACCACATATGGCATTTCCTGTTGTACACAGGCTTGGCAATATATAAATTCCCTTTTTCATTTTAAAACTCCTATGATGGTTTTACCTGCTTTTACCGTTTCTCCTAACCTGATTTTCGTTTCAATCTCTCCGGGGATAAACATATCAGCTCTTGAGCCAAAGCAGATAAGCCCGAGCTTTTCTCCTGCTCTTACCTTCTGTTTTTCTGAAATCCGGCAAATGATTCTTCTTGCAATTATTCCGGCTATCTGTTTAACGACTATTTTTCTTCTGCCTGTATCTATAATTATAGAATTCTGTTCGTTGTCAAGAGATGCTTTATCTTTAAAGGCAGAAATAAATTTGCCTTTGTTGTAATTAATCTTTTCAACAGTTCCTGTAACCGGAACACGGTTTACATGGACATTGAAAAGAGACATAAAAATACTTATTTTTGTTACATTTTCTTTAAGATACCTGTTTTCATAAATCTTTTCAAGTTTTATTATCTTTCCGTCAGCAGGTGCAATTATCAGATTTTCCCCTTCAGGTGCTATTCTCACAGGATCCCTGAAGAAGAAAACCAAAAAGAAGGTTATAAGAAAGATAATAACTAAAGCAACATAATTTCTGCTGAAAATCAGGAGCAGAACAAATGCGGCTACAAAGGGGATAATGAAAAAAAAGCCTTCTTTTGCTATTGGGGAATGCATGTTACTTCAGAAAAATTCTTTATAAAAAGGTTTAACAGTTTATAAAAATCAAATTCCCCTAACCCCCTTTTTTTGAAGGGAGAAATTGGGGGATTATCGTGTTTTTAAAACTGAATGCTATTCACTGAATACTATTTACTTATTTACCGGCTTGCCTATCCAGCTCATCATCTTCCGGAGCTCTTTCCCAACTTTTTCTATCAAGTGTTCAGAGCCTTTTCTGGCAAGGGCATTAAAGACAGGCCTGTTTGCCTGGTTTTCAAGTATCCATTCCCGCGCAAATTCTCCGCTCTGGATTTCTAACAAAATCTTTTTCATTTCTTTCCTTGTTTCATCAGTGATTATTCTTGGACCTCTTGTCAAATCTCCGTATTCTGCAGTGTTGCTTATTGAGTAGCGCATATTTGCAATACCGCCCTCATATATAAGGTCAACTATGAGTTTTAATTCGTGAAGGCATTCAAAATACGCAATTTCAGGCTGGTAACCTGCTTCAATCAGAGTCTCAAAACCTGCCATTATAAGAGATGTGGCTCCTCCGCATAGAACTGCCTGCTCGCCAAAGAGATCTGTTTCAGTTTCTTCCTTAAATGTTGTTTCTATGATTCCTGCTCTTGCAGCGCCTATTCCTCTTGCATATGCCAAGGCAGTCTTTTTTGCATTTTTGGAAGCATCCTGATACACGGCAATCAGCGCAGGAACTCCTCTTCCTTCTGTGTAAAGTCTTCTTACAAGATGTCCCGGACCTTTTGGAGCAACCATTATTACGTCAATATCAGCAGGAGGCACAATCTGCCCGTAATGGATATTAAAACCATGGGAGAAGACAAGAACTTTACCTTTCCTGAGATTTCCCTTAATGAAATTTTTATATACAGCTCCCTGATGTTCATCAGGTACAAGCATCTGGATTATGTCTCCGGTTTTTGCGGCTTCCCCTGTGGTCATGACCTTCATTCCGTCTTTCTTGGCTTTTTCCCATTGCGGAGAACCCTCTATTTCGCTGACTACAACATTGAGTCCGCTATCCTTAAGATTCTGAGCCTGAGCATGTCCCTGGCTTCCATATCCGATTACAGAAATTGTTTTGTTTTTTAGCATCTTCATATCTGCATTTTTTTCATAATAGATCTTTGCCATGTTTCCTCCTAAAAAATTAATTTAATTTTTTATTTTTCCTTTTTAACTCCTCTGCTCATTGCAACACTTCCGGTCCTTGCTATTTCTTTTATTCCAATGGGTTTCAAAAGACCGATGATTGCATCAATTTTTTCATTGTCTCCTGTAACCTCAATTACATAGCTTTTGGGGCTTACATCTATAATTTTTCCGCGGAAAATATCCACTATCTCCATCATTTCAGTTCTGCTTTTGGAGTCAGCATTGACTTTGATTAAAACAAGCTCCCTTTCAACATAGCTTTCCTCAGAAAGATCTGTGACCTTAATAACATCTATCAGACGGCGTAACTGCTTAATAACCTGCTCTATTATCTGGTCGTCGCCTTTTGTTACGATTGTCATCCTTGATACTGAAGGGTCAGCTGTCTCGCCAACAGAAAGAGACTCTATGTTAAAGCCTCGGCTTGAAAAGAGCCCTGAGACCCTTGCGAGGACTCCAAATTTATTTTCTACAAGAATTGATATTGTGTGTCTCATAAATTAACTAATAACTTATGACTAATAAGTTATTTTCATTCAGTCAATCATCATTTCCTTTATTGACGCCCCAGCGGGTACCATCGGATATACCTTCTCGTCACGGTCAACCCTGAAATCTATAACAACAGTTCTGTCAGTTTCAAGGGCTTTTTTTATAACATCCTCAACTTCCTCTTCTTTTGTTGCACGAAGCCCAACAGCTCCAAAACTTTCTGCAAGCTTCACAAAATCCGGATTTCCGTGAAGGTCAGTTGCATAGTATCTGTTTTTGTAGAAAAGACTCTGCCACTGCCTTACCATTCCGTATGAACAGTTATTGAGTATAACAACTTTTACCTGAAGTCCGTAATGTACAGCAGTTGCAAGTTCCTGCATATTCATCTGAAAACTTCCATCACCGGTTATGTTTATTACTGTCTTTTTTGGCTGCGCCAGCTTTGCGCCTACTGATGCAGGAAGTCCAAACCCCATTGTTCCGAGTCCTCCTGATGAGAGAAAAGTCCTCGGTTCATCAAACTTGAAATACTGGGCAGACCACATCTGATGCTGTCCAACATCTGTACAAACTATTGCTTTCCCTTTGGTAAGCTCATAGAGCTTTTCAACTACAAACTGTGGTTTGATTAATTCATTTTTTTTATTATATTTCAATGGATGAGTTTTTTTCCACCCGTTAATTTCCTCAAACCATTCCTTTCTGTCAGGAAACTCTTTCAGACTTTCTTTCAGTTTGCTGTTCAATTCCTTTAATACTTCTTTTGCATCGCCAACAATTGGAATGTCAACCCTGACATTTTTGCTTATTGCTGAGGGGTCAATATCTATGTGGACTATCCTGGCATCAGTTGCAAACTTATCAACCCTGCCTGTTACCCTGTCATCAAACCTTGCTCCAACAGCAATTACCAAATCAGCATGGCTTATTGCCATATTTGCCCAGTAGTGCCCGTGCATCCCGAGCATTCCGAGAAATAGTTTATGTGAACCCGGGAATCCTCCCAGTCCCATCAGGGTATTGGCAACAGGAATTTGGGTTGCTTCTGCAAAGGAAAGGAGCTCTTTTGACGCTCCGGACAAAATAACTCCTCCTCCTGCATAAATTATAGGCCGCTTGCTCAGTTCTACTGCATCCAGTATTTTTTCAATCTGACCCGGATGACCGTGTATATTTGGATTATATCCTCTTATTTCAACATTTGAAGGGTATTTGAATTCTGCTTTTCCTGAAATGATATCTTTTGGCAAATCTATAAGAACAGGACCGGGCCTTCCTGTTGAAGCGACATAGAAGGCTTCTTTTATTGTCTTTGCAAGTTCCGAGACATCATTCACAAGGTAGTTATGCTTTGTTATTGTTCTTGTAACACCGACTATATCAGCTTCCTGAAAGGCATCATCTCCTATCATTGTGGTTGGTACTTGTCCTGTAAAGGCAACCATTGGAATAGAATCCATATAAGCTGTTGCGATACCGGTTACAATATTTGTTGCACCCGGTCCTGATGTTACAAGGCAGACTCCTGTTTTTCCTGATGCCCTTGCATATCCGTCTGCTGCATGTGCAGCAGCCTGTTCATGCCTTGTGAGAATGAATTTTATTGATGAATCATAGAGACTGTCATACACATCACAGAGCACAGCCCCCGGAAGGCCAAAAATATACTCGACGTCTTCCTTAACAAGACTCTCAATAAGTATTTCTGCACCACTTAATTTTTTCATCTTTTGTTTTTCAGCCTTAGTTAGTTATCAGCTGTTAGCTATCAGCGTTCAGCTTAATAAAGGGATTGCTTCGGTCATTTTGCTCCCTCGCAATGACATTATGACACAGCCTGATTGCTGGCATTCGCGAAGCAATATTTTTCTTATCTTAATCATTTCTTCTATCATTCCATTATTGCCCCTGTATTTGCAGAGCGAACGCATTTTGCATACCTTGCAAGGTAACCGGTTTTAATCTTTGGCTCCCTGAGTTTCATTTTCTCTTTTCTTTTATTAATCTCTCTATCAGAGAGCCTGAGATGGAGATTTCTTTTAGGAATGTCAATCTCAATGATATCTCCGTTTTTAACAATTCCGATTGTGCCCTTTTCCATTGCTTCAGGGGAAATATGTCCTATGCACGGTCCTCTTGTCCCGCCTGAAAATCTTCCGTCAGTAATAAGGGCAACTTTGTCGCCAAGACCCATTCCTATAAGTGAAGCAGTTGGAAGAAGCATTTCCCTCATTCCGGGACCACCCTTTGGTCCCTCATACCTTATGACAACAACATTGCCTAGTTTTATTTTTCTTCCAAGAATCGCCTTTATGGCATCTTCTTCAGAATCAAAAACCATTGCAGTACCTGTAAATTTCATACATTTTTTATCAACTGCCCCCTGCTTTACAACTGCGCCGTCTGGTGCAAGATTCCCTTTGAGGACGGCAATTCCGCCTTCCTTGTGGTATGGGCGGTCAAGGGGGCGTATCACATCATCATCAAAAACCACTGCTTCAGATGCGATTTTAATTATTGATTTGCCGGAGACAGTCGGGTTGTCAGAGAGCCTCTCTTTCAGTCTTGAGAGCACAGCCGGTATTCCGCCTGCATATTCAAGGTCTTCCATATAATGGTTTCCTGCCGGCTCAAGGCAGCAGATATGCGGAGATTCAGATCCAAGCCTGTCAAAAATCTCAAGGTCTATTTTAACTCCTGCTTCATGCGCTATTGCAAGAATATGAAGAACTGTATTTGTTGAACCACCAAGGGCAAGGTCAATTCTTACGGCATTTTCAAAGGCTTTTCTTGTCAGAATTTTTCTTGGTGTAATTCCTTTTTTTACAAGCGCAATGATTCTTTCCCCGCTTTCATAAGCCAGTCTTCTTTTTTTTGACTGCCCTGCAAGGGCACAGGCAGTTCCCGGAAGAGACATACCGAGAGCTTCAGTAACACATGCCATTGTGTTGGCAGTATAAAGACCCTGGCAGGAGCCCGGACCAGGACAGGCTTCAATCTCAAGCCTGTGAAGCTGGTCAACAGAGATTTCACCACTCTGGCATCTTCCAACTCCTTCAAAGGTATCCCTTACAAGGGAGAGCCTTTTTTTTGCATTTATTCTGCCTGTAATCATTGGACCTGCTGTAAGTAGTATTGAAGGAATATTCAGCCGTGCTGCTGCCATTAACATTCCCGGAGTTATCTTGTCGCAGTTTGTAAGGAGAACCAGCCCGTCAAGGGAATGGGCTTTTGTAACAGCTTCAATCATATCTGCTATTAATTCCCTTGAAGGAAGGGAATAACTCATTCCCTCATGCCCCATTGCAATTCCGTCACAAATGCCCGGGACACAGAAGATGAAAGAATAACCTCCTCCTGAATGCACTCCTTTTTCAATAAATCTTTCAAGGTCCCTCATTCCGATATGACCGGGTATCAAATCAGTAAAGCTTGAAACAATTCCAATGAATGGTTTTTTTAATGCAGAGGGATGAACACCGGTAGCGTGGAGCAGTGCCCTGTGCGGCGCCCTCTCAATTCCTTTTTTTATCCTGTCGCTTCTCATAATACAGTTTTTTCCATTTGAAATTTGCAACAAAAGGATTCAAGGATTCAGCTTATCAAGCGGCTTTGTAAACCTTAATCTCTGTTATGCCCTGCTGGTTTCTAATTTCCTTTTAAACTCATTGAGAATGGATTCCATTCTATCCTTTCCCTGCAGCTTGAGTTTTTTAATTCTGTTTATTTCTATGGTCTCTTCAGGAGACGGATATCTGATTTTATCAAGTTCCCTGAGTTGTTCCTCGTACTCTTTGTGAGATTTTTCAAGATTTCTGTACTCCTCGTTCTGTGACTTTAAAGTTTTTATAAGCGATTCTATGTCCTCCATATCTTTGACTCCTTATAAAAAATACTATCTAAGAGGTAAAGGTTTAATAGCTTGTAAAAATAATAATGGATTTTCTCTTATCACAAGGTAACAAAGGGAAGATAAAATTTCAAGAATAAAACAAGAATAAAAATAATAACATTTACAACCCTGCTAAGGGTTTATACATAAGTATTGCATCTTCACCTGTTTCAGAGTAATATTTTTTTCTAATTCCATAAACTTCAAAGCCTAATTTTTTGTACAGGCTTTGGGCTGGCAGGTTGGACATTCTTACTTCAAGAAATACCTCTTTTGACCCGAGCGCCCTGATTTTATTTAGAGAAAATCTCATCAGCTTTTCACCTATCCCTCTTTTAAGGTATTCAGGGTTTGTTGCAATATTTGCAATCTGCGCTTCTTCCCCAAGATACCAGAATACAATATAACCGAGTATGGTTTTAACCTCTGCATCCTTCGTCCTTACAATATAATTAAACGAAATTCCCTTTCTTTCAAGCTCAGCAATAAACATCGTTCTGGTCCATGGTGAAGGGAAAGATGTTTTTTCTATATCAAGGACTTCATCCATGTCATCATAGGTCATCTCGGAGAATTCTAAGCTGTTGCTCGTAATGACATTCAAGAGCTTTTCAATGCTTTCTTTTTAGAGTCAACTCTGCATCAGAGGGTCTCAGATAAATTGGTCTTACTGAAGATAAATCCTTTGGATAATCGTCATTTATAAGCTTCCTGTATCCGATTCCTGCAACTGTTGAAGCTGTTGGCAGACTCTGAGCCTGAGAGACAAAAACAGCCTTTTTCTTTAAAATCTGTCTTACCCTTTCTCCATAAACTTCAATTCCATTCCCTAAAAAAACAGTTTTAGTCTTTATATTTCTGCACATCTCTTCCACACTTCCTACAGTTTCTTCCTTTAACTGTAATAAATTGCCGTCTTTATCCCTTTTATAAAGGGCAAAATATACTTCTTTTTTTCTTGCATCAAGAAAAGGGCATATTACAGAATCAAAATCCGCTACTTTTTCAGCTAAAGCCATCAGGGTCGGAACTCCTATCAGAGGGATATTTGCTGAAAAGGCAATACCCTTTGCAGTGCTGATAGCTATTCGCAGGGCTGTGAACGAGCCTGGTCCAACGGAAACAGCTACACCATTTAAATCCTTAAAGGCAAGTTGCAGTGAGCCCATCAGACTGATTATTGCCGGCATAAGCTTTTCAGAGTGTGTAGCGTCAGTGTTGAGAGTGAGTTCTCCAAGAAGCCCCTCATTCCCAAATACGGCACAACTTCCTGTCTTTGTCGATGCCTCAATTGCAAGAATGTTCATGGTTTCTTTCTTGGTATTCAGAGATTAAGTTCAAATGTCAAAATTCAGGAGTCAAAGGTGAAAGCCAAAATAAACTCAATGTAAAAAAGCAGGGTTGAAAAACCCCGCTTTGTATGATTACTTAACTGATAACCAGATTTTTTGCAACAGCTTATTCTTTCATGTTCTTTCAAAGGTGTGTTTCTACATTCTGAATACCCTGTGCGGAAGCACGGGGATGAAAGGTTGCAGGGAATCTCTCTCATTCGTAGAGGTATTAGGTATATAAAATATGTTTCACCTTTCATACAAAGTTGTTTGACTTTTTGGGATTTTATTATATTATCAAAAACAAAAAACTATATATTCCATTATGCGACATTTTAAAAAATCAGTAAGGGTGATAACAATCTAACCTTTCATCTGTGACCTTTTAAATAAGGAGTTGTTATGTCAAAAGATTTTAAAATCAGGTTCTGGGGAGTCAGGGGGAGTATATGTACTCCCGGGGAAACAACATTAAAGTACGGTGGCAATACTCCTTGCGTGGAAGTGAGATGCGGAAATGAGATTTATATTTTTGATGCCGGAAGCGGCCTGAGGATGCTTGGGAAGAAAATCGTGAAAGAACCGGTTAAAGAAATAAATTTTCTTTTTTCACATTTTCACTGGGACCATATTCATGGGTTTCCTTTCTTCTTGCCTGCATACAGCAGGAAATTTGTTATCAATATGTATGGCGAGTCAAAGCTTTCCTATTCCTTTGAACAATTATTTTCAGGGCAGGTAATATTCCCTTATTTTCCTGTTTCCCTCAACCAGATGGACTCCAAAATCAACTTCATTGAAATCAGAAGGGATGGTGTAATAGATAAAGGGGATGTTAAAATAAGGATTGGCCAGCTAAATCATCCCGGAGGATGCCTCGGATACAGAGTTGAATATAATGGAAAATCATTTGTATATGCAACAGATACAGAACATTATAACTGCATAGACCCATTAGTTTTAAAAATTGCAAAAAATGCTGATGTGATGGTTTATGACTGCAACTATACAGATGAGGAATATTCAGGTGCAAAGGGTTTTCCCAGAACAGGATGGGGCCATTCCACATGGACTCAGGGGTTAAAGCTTGTAAAGGAAGCAGGGGTGAAAAAATTTATTTTATTCCATCATGACCCTGACCACGATGATGATTTTATTAATATGCTTGAGAAAAAGGCTCAGGCTGAATTTAAAGAGTCTTATGCTGCCTATGAGGGAATGGAGATAGAGCTTTAAAAATTCAAAAATAAAGAGTTTGAAGATAGGATTGAGCAAGTTTTTGGAACTAAAAACCAAACCAATGCAGAGTTTTTCTGAAACAGAGCATAACAGGCTTCAGGAAGAAATTAAGCTTCTTTCACACAATCTTAAAGAGCTGAACCAAATAGGCGTGGCTCTTTCATCTGAACATGACCACGATAAGTTGCTTGAGATGATACTTCAAAAGAGCAGGGAGATTGCATCCTCTGACGCCGGGTCTCTTTATCTTGCTGAAGAGAGCGAGGAGGGCGGAAAGGTTTTGCGTTTTAAACTTGCTCAGAATGACTCCATACAGGCTGAGGCTTTTAAGGAATTCACAGTTCCTATTGACAGAAAAAGCCTTGCCGGTTTTGTTGCAGAAACAGGAGAGATATTAACCCTTGATGATGCATATCAGATTCCAAATGGAAAAGAATATTCTTTTAACAGCAACTTTGATGAAAGGTTTGGATACAGGACAAAATCCCTTTTAGTTCTTCCAATGCAAAATAATCTCTCGGAGATAATTGGAGTTCTGCAGCTAATTAACAGGAAGAAATCAAAGAAAACAAAGCTTACTCCTGATAGTGTAGAGGAAAACGTAGTTCCTTTTGACCAGAAATCAATCGAGCTTGTAAGCTCCCTTGCAAGTCAGGCAGCAGTCTGCATTGAAAATAACCTTCTTTGCAAGAATATTGAAAGGCTTTTTGAGGGTTTTGTGACTGCTTCTGTAACAGCAATTGAGCAGAGAGACCCTACAACCTCGGGTCACTCAGCCAGGGTTTCAATCATGACTGTGGGGATGGCAGAGCTTGTTGACAGGGCAGACAGAGGAAAGTTCAGGGATATTAAATTTACCAGAGAACAGATAAAAGAGATAAGATATGCGGCAGTTCTTCATGATTTTGGCAAAGTAGGGGTCAGGGAGAATGTGCTTGTAAAGGCTAAGAAGCTCTATCCTTTTGAGATGGAGCTTATAAGAAGCAGGTTTGATTTTATAAAAAAGAGCATAGAGAATGAATTTCTCAGTAAAAAACTTGAATATCTTCAGTTTCATCAGGGTGAAAGCTGCAAAGAGGTGTTTGAGCAAATAGATTTTGAGCTGGCTGAAAATTTAAAAGAAGCAGAACTGTGTTTCCAGAGCATCAGACAGGCAAATGAACCCACAATAATACCAGAAGGAAGGTTTGATGAAGTACTTGAGATTGCAAGGAAAACATACAGGGATATGGAAGGAGCTGTGTCACCATATCTTTTCTCAAATGAGATAAAAAATTTATTAACAAGGAAAGGGAGTCTCAATGAGCAGGAGCGTCTTGAAATAGAATCACACGTAACACATACATTTAATTTTCTTAGTAAAATTCCATGGACAAAAACTCTGAAAAATGTACCGTCAATAGCATATGCCCATCACGAGAAACTGAATGGTGAGGGGTATCCGTTGAGACTTACTTCTCCCAGCATCCCAATCCAGTCAAAAATGATGACCGTTTCTGATATTTTTGATGCTCTTACAGCTTTTGACAGGCCTTATAAAAAAGCAGCAGATTTTGAAAGAGCCCTTGATATCCTGAAACTTGAGGCGAAAGATAATCATCTTGATGGTGCCCTTGTTGAGATGTTTATTGAGGGGAAGATATATAATCTGATGCGGGAATATAAGGGATAGAAGCTTTAAGTCTGAGGCAAGGCATTTTCTTGCCTCATACTTTTTAGATTATTTAAATCTGGTAATCCTGAAACAGCACTCATTGTCGCCTGAAGGCATATGCTTTACCCTCTGCCATTTTGCTACCTTATATTTCTCGCCCATTACACAATCCATGTCACAGATTGCCTCACAAGGGTCGCTCATCTTATATTTTTTAGTGGCTTCGAAATGAGGGCATACTTCTAAATGCTCGTACCAGACAGGCTCGCCATTTTCTTCTTTTTTATCAACCCATATCTTCCACCCAAAAGTAGGAAATATATTTACTTCAGCCATCATAATATCTCCAACATCTTTGCCTTTAAACTGGGCTGACCTTTTCTGGAAATTTACTTCAAAAATTTTTTCATATATCTCTTTTCCCTTGTCCTTTCCATAAAGTTCAATCAGGCTTTGAAGAAGCTGGGGAAGTTTCAGAGCATATTTGTCAATCAGCATCTCTCTTTGCTTTTCCCAAGGGATTTCTTTACCTTTTTCGATGGTCATGGGCTAACTCCTTCTTAAAAATTGATTACAAAGATTTCAAAAAAGATTACAGAGATTTTATAAGAGATTACGCAGATTGTTGCTCTGGTCTTTTATCTGTGTAATAATTTTTCAGTCTTTCCACTCTCTGATTTTGAAAATACATTCCTTTTTTTCATCACCCATTCTTGAAAGAACTTCCCATTTTCCTCTTTTGTCTCTTATGGCAAGTTCTACATCATAGTCGCAGAGAAAATCGCAGGGGATTTCACTTAATCCCATCTTTTTTGTCAGTTCAAGGAACGGACATTTTGTAAGATGTTCATAAAACACTTCTTCGCCGTTTTCCTGTTTCTGCTCTATCCAGAGCTGGAATCCGAGCACGGGAAAACTTACAAGCTCTCTTTTCATTAATTCTGCTACCGGGAGTTTTCCGCCAGGAAAATTTTTTCTGATTCTTTTTATTCCCTCATCATAGAGCTTTTTAAAAACTTCTTTGCCTTTTTCCTCGCCAAGAATCTTTTTTAAATCAAGATAGAGATTTATTTTTTCAGAAGCCAACTGGCTTGCCAGTTTTTCCTTCTGAACTTCAATTGGTATCTGCTCAGGTGTTGGCAATTTCATAATCTTATCTCCTTGAAATTATAGTTTATAGTTTGCAAAAATTTGTTTTATGGAATTTTCTTGAATTAGTTAGCACACGGTTTATGTCTTGTCAAATTTTTTAATAAAGAGAGAAAGGAAAATGCAGTAAGCCAGATTCCATTGCTCGGGGATATTCCTTATCTTGGTTATTTCTTCAGGGCAAATAAGGTTAAGAAAAGCAGGCATTCTTATTTTTTATAAGAGGGTTTTAAACGGCTATAACCTCTTTTATTTCAGGAACCTCTTCTTTCAACCTTCTTTCAACGCCCATTTTCAGGGTCATTTGAGAGCTTGGACATCCGGCACAAGCCCCGAGAAACCTTACTGTTACTATTCCGTCCTTAACATCAACAAGCTCCAAATCTCCTCCATCAGCCCTCAGGGCAGGTTTAATAATATTAATGGCTCTTTCCACCTGTTCTCTCATTTCAGTAGCTCCCTGTTAAATTTATCATAAATTATTTTAGTGTTTATATTTATATAAAATTTAATGGTAAAAAAAATATTTGTCAAAATAATTATTTATATTCTCAGGGATTGTTTTTGTTTCAAAGAATCAAGTAGGAAGAATAATATGAAAGCGGAAACAAGATTAAGCAGGACTTGAGCAGAAAGAAAATATGTTATTCCCAATATAGAATCAAGGGTTAATTGCAAAGTTCCCCTGTAAATGAATGCAATGGTCCACTGAAAAAGAGTTGAGGCTGTTACAAGAAGGGCTTGGGCAGGAATATTCTCAAGGAGCACAAAGTTTTTAATATTTTCAGCAAGCAAGCCCACAATCATTAATGAGAAAGTGTTGGAACCAATGGCTCCTCCTGAAAAGATATCAAGGAGCATCCCTGATATAAAGCCATAAACGATACCTCTGGATGATTCAAAGAAAAGACTTGCGTAAATGGTTAATGAGAGAAAAATATCAGGTTTTATGTTTGTGTGTAAAAGCGACGGAAAGATATTGGTTTGAAGAAGGATTGCAAGAAACAGTAAAACAGAAAATATAAGAGCCATAGTTCACTGCCCCGAGTTTTTCTTTAGCTGCTCAATTTCAAGTTGATGGGGATTTTCAAGAATCAGTAGTTCTTCCAGATGCGACAAGTCTGCAATCGGAGCTACATCAGCATTCAGAAAAAAACCAGAGGAATCTTTTTCAACTCTTAGTATTTTCCCGAGAGGAAATCCTCCTGGGAAAACACCCCCAAGTCCTGAAGATAATACAATGTCGCCTGTTTTTACATCAGCGTTGTAATCAAGATATTTCAGCTTGCAGGGATTTCCGCCCTGAAAAACACACCTGTCTCTTGTTCTCTGTATGATGGCATCTACAGAAGAGTTTGGATGGGTAATAAGATAAACCATGGAGAGGGATTTTGAAACTTTTACAACCTTGCCAACAATCCCTTCAGGCAAAACAGCCACCATATTTTTTACAACACCGCTTTTTGTTCCCTTGTCAATAAAAACTGTCTCTGACTCACTTGATGCTCCCCTGAAAATAACTGAAGCCCCTGAACTCCTTATTTCTGTGTTTCTCTTGAATGAAAGAAATTCTTTGAGCGTCTGGTTCTCTTTTCTTAACTCTTCAAATGAGTATTTCAGTTTTTCCAAATCTTTCAGCTTTTTGCGAAGGATTAAATTATCGCTTTCAGTATCTACAAGAAAGATATAACCGTACCAGTACCCTTCTATCTCTTTTGTTATTTCAGTGATTACCTTTTCTACGGGGGAGAAGATGCTGAGGGCAGAAAAATAGATGTCAGTGGTGTTAAGGAGGAAAAAAATCCCGTATATCAGGAGTGAAAAAGGCAGAATTATTTTATTTCTGTGCTTACGTAAAAATTCAAGCATTAGGATTCAGGGTTTAGTTCTGAAGTGCAACCTTTTTTAAGAGGTCAAGAGAATCCAGCGCTCTTCCTGTTCCGAGGACTACCGCAGAAAGGGGGTCCTGAGCCATTTTTATTGGAAGCCCGGTTTCTTCCTTTAAAAGAATATCAAGTCCTGAGAGCAGGGAACCTCCTCCTGCAAGGATAATTCCTCTGTCCACAATATCTGCTGCAAGCTCAGGAGGTGTTCTTTCAAGCGCGATTCTCACAGTATCAATTATTGTATATATTGGTTCTGCAAGGGAACTTTTTATTTCTTCATCTGTTATGGAGATTGTCTTAGGAATACCGGCTATTAAATCCCTTCCTTTTACTTCAATTGTTTTCCTTTCCTCCATCGGATAAGCAGAACCGATAGCTATTTTTATCTGTTCAGCGGTTCTTTCACCGATCAACAGGTTATGCTTGCGTTTTATGTAGGAGACAATGGCTTCATCCATCTCGTCTCCTCCAACCCTGACTGACTTGCAGTAAACAATTCCAGAAAGAGATATTACAGCTACTTCAGTAGTTCCTCCTCCTATATCTACAATCATATTTCCCGAAGGTTCTTCAATGGGCATTCCGGCTCCTATTGCAGCTGCCATCGGTTCTTCTATCAGATAGACCTCTCTTGCTCCTGCCTGCTTGGCTGAATCCCGGACTGCCCTTTTTTCTACCTGTGTTATCCCTGACGGAACTCCTATGATTATTCTTGGCCTGACAAGTGTATTTCTGTTGTGCACCTTTCTTATGAAATATTTAAGCATAGCTTCAGTCAAATCAAAATTAGCAATTACTCCGTCTTTCATAGGTCTGACAGCTATGATGTTTCCGGGAGTCCTTCCCAGCATCTCTTTGGCTTCTCTCCCGACAGAAAGAACACGGTTTGTATTTTTATTTATTGCAACAACTGAGGGTTCGCTTAAAACTATTCCTTTTCCCTTTACATATACCAGGGTATTTGCAGTTCCAAGGTCTATAGCCAAATCATTGGAAAACTTTCCTATAAGATAATTAAGAATCATTTTCACCTCTTCACGATTTTATCTTTCGATGATATAAGTTTGAATTTTAAAGCTTGCATTCAATAAAAAAAGTTTTTCATAGCTTTCAGGCTTAACCTGAAGCTGCTCAGTATATAACAGGTAAGGAGAATTATCAATCTGATAAAGAAATTTTGTCAACTCTTCAGCAGTTACTCCTTCAAGAGAAAATTTTACAGATACTTCCTCATAGCTGCCAATTTTGTTAAAATAAGGTTTCAGGTTTTGCATCTTGCCATTAAGCTTCAGTGTTTCAATCTGACTGAGAATATATGAGGCAAGGTTAAAGCTTTTGTCCGGAAGCCTTCCTTTGAAGGCTGAAAGTCTTGAGTTAAGCTTTTCGTATTCTTTCTTTATTGCTTCTATCTTTTTTACGCTATCAAGATTATTCCTGAATTTTTTTTCGTTCTGGGCAAGGGGTTTAAAGAGCGAGACAGAAAATATCCAGTACAGAAAAATAATAACAAGAAAAGATGTTATTCCTGACAGAAGATAAATGTCTCTTTTTGAAAGCTTGTCAAGTTTTAATAGTTTTAATAATTCCATTGTCAGAGATTCAGATTATATTTAATTTAAATTAATATCCAGAGTGAATTCAGCAATGTTTTGAATCTGGTTCATCTGGATATTGCTTATCTTTATATCTTTAAAAAGAGAAGATGATTTCAGAATCTTTTCCAGTTTGTCCACGGATTCAAGGTTGTCGGCTTCTCCTCTTATCTCAAGCTTTTTTTCCCTGAAAGAGAAATCAAGTATTTTAACCTTGAAATCCTTTGGGATGATTGTACTTAGTTCTCTCATTACTTCAAGAGGAGTAGATTTTATTTCCATTACCTGCCGGAACTTTTCGAACTCCTCATTGATTTTCCCTATCTGTTGTTCAGCCTGAGCTGCGGCGTTGACTACTTTGCCTGAGGGTACCATTTCGTGGTAAACAGAGGCTATTTTGTCCTCTAATTCTTTATTCTTTGTTTTTTTCTGGAACAGGTCAAAAGCCAAATTAAATATGCTTAGAATTATGATGGCAGCTGCAAGAGCGCTGGCATATTTAATGTTTGTTTTTATCCTTTTATCAATAAATTTAAAAACATATTCTTCCCTGCGCAGATTTATTCTTTTGAGCTTGTCGTCAGTTTCGAGGTTTGTAAGCCCAAATGCAATAGGGAATACTGAATAGTTCAGATGTGACAGATTCCCGTTTTTTTGGGTATCAGAGGATAACTTTGGTATTAGTAATTGAATTTCAGCATTTAAACGGTTATGCAAAAAAGTGCCGATGCCTTTAATGCAGGAAGTTCCTCCGCTTAAATAGATTTTATCTATTGAATATTTGCTCTTTCTTGCAAGAAAAGAGTTTAGTGAATAGGATATTTCTGATGCAATTTTTTCAAATGCTTTTAAAATGACCTGAGTGGCTTCTGACGGCTCTGCTGCAGTAATGTCAACATCAGGGTCTTTTTTCAGATTTTCTGCTTCTTCAAAAGAGGCTTTAAAGTGCTCTCTGAGTTTTTCTGTCAGAAAGTTTCCTGCTTTTGGTATGGTTCTGTTATAGAGAAAATTCCCGTCCCTGAAAATATTGATGACAGTGTTTTTGGCTCCAATCTCAATATGGCATATTACTCCGTAAAGGCTTCCAAGCGAAGACTTCAAAGCACTCAATATTGGAAAAGAATCAATGGTTACGAGCTTTGGTTCAATTCCTGCAGCATTCAGAACTGAAAGGTGGTTTGATATGTTGCGTTTATGGACACAAAAAGCAGTTACCGTTGAGCCTCCTGAGTCACCTCCGTTGCTTAAAAAGTCAACCAGTGTTTCATCAGTGGGAAAGGGGAGCGACTGCTCAATCTCAAATTTTATTATCTGTCTGATTTTTGCAGCATCTTTAAATGGGAGGGTTGCCTCTCTCACCATTGCAAATTTAGACGGAATAGATGATATATATTCGTCAGAGACCAGGAGATTTTGCTCAATTGCATCTTTCAGAATCTTGGGAATATCTACTTCCTGTTTTGGAAGTCCCGGGTCTGCTGTTTCATCAGTTTCTAAATGAGGGATAGGTTTTTCAATAAATTTTGCAGTGGATATTCCTCTTAAGCTTTTTGAAAGCTGTACAAGCTTGATTGAACTTGAGCCTATGTCTATTCCTAATATTTTTTTAGGCACTTTAAGGTATCCTTTTGATAATATTTTTCCTGTTTTGTCTTGTTTGTTTTGGCAAGAAAATCAGTCATATTTTTAATCTTTTCACTATGCTAAGAAATAGCAGTGAAGTCAAGCTAAAAATAGGGGCTGTCGGTTTCTTTATACTTGACAAAACTTGTCATATATATTTTAAAATCTATCCATGAAGATTTCATCAAAAGGATATTACGCTATAAAAGCTTTACTTGACATAGCAGTTAATTTTACAGGAAAACATATCCCTCTGTCTACTATTTCTGAAAGGCAGCATATCCCTCTTAATTACCTTGAACAGCTTTTTGTGAGACTGCGGAGGGCAAAGATAGTTCAAAGCATGAGGGGACCAAAAGGGGGGTATAGGCTTCTTAAAACCTCTAAGGAGATTTCAATCAAGTCTGTCATAAAGGCGCTTGATATCTCTATGGCTCCTGTTTTCTGCGTTGATGAGGACCATGCTGAAAAAGCCTGTGAGCATCTGAGCGGTTGCATTTCCTATATTCTATGGAAAAAAGTAGGAATACAGATAACACAGCTTCTAGAGTCAATAACCATTGCAGATTTGATTGCTGAGGGAGGAAAGACAAAAACAAAAGGGGTTCTTGACCACGATTACATATTTTATATCTGATATTTAAGAAATATTTTTTGATTACAGAGATTTTTTTAAAAGATTCCGGAGATTTTGAAAATCACAGTAATCTGAATTTAATCTTTGTAATCTTGTAATAAAGGAGTAACAAAATTGAAGAAAGTCTATTACTTTGACTATAACGCAACAACTCCGGTGCATTCTGAAGTTCTTGAGGCAATGATGCCGTTTTTCAAAGAGAGTTATGGAAATCCGTCAAGCGTACATACCTTTGGAAGAGAGACAAGGGCAGCAGTTGACAGTGCAAGGGAAATGGTTGCTAAAATTCTTGGAGCAGATGCTTCTGAAATAGTTTTTACCAGTTGTGGTTCTGAATCCAATAATTTAGTTTTAAAAGGGCTTGTATCTTTTCACTGCAAAGCAAAAAATCATATCATAACTTCCTGCATAGAACATCCTGCAATATTGAGCACATGCAGTTTTTTAGAGGAATCAGGATACAGAATCACATATCTGCCAGTGAATGAAAATGGAAGGATAAATCTGTCAGAACTCAAAGAGGCAATTACTGACCAGACCCTGATAATATCCATTATGCATGGAAATAATGAAATAGGTGTAATCCAGCCAATTTCAGAGATAGGGGGGATTGCAGGAAAAAACGGAGTTTTTTTTCATACAGATGCTGTTCAGACAGTAGGGAAAATACCAATAGATGTTAACAAAATAAACGTTGACTTCCTTTCACTTTCTGCACACAAGTTTTATGGTCCAAAAGGCGCAGGTGCGTTGTATGTAAGAAGAGGAATAGATATGCATCCTCTGATTCACGGAGGCCATCAGGAGAAAAGCAGAAGAGCAGGAACTGAAAATGTTGCCGGGATAGTTGGTCTTGGAAAGGCTTGTGAAATCGCAATGAGAGATATGGACGAGGAATTCAGGCACCTTGTGAGCCTTAAGGAGAAATTCTGCAAAGGATTAATGGAAAAAATCCCAAAAATAAGAATCAACTGTTCTTATGAGAACTGCATGCCAAATACCCTTAATGTAGGGTTTCTTGCAATAGAAGGGGAATCTCTTCTCATAAACCTTGACCTGAAGGGAATAGCAGTATCAACAGGCTCTGCCTGTTCGTCAGGTTCTGTCGAACCATCTCATGTTCTGAGAGCAATTGGTGTTCCTGTTGGATATATTCAGGGTTCTTTGAGATTCAGCTTCGGGCGTTTTACAACTTCAGAGGATATAGATTATCTTCTGGAAATTTTACCTCCGATTGTTGAAAAACTCAGAAGCATGTCTCCATTGTGGGATGGGTGATATTTAATTTTTTCTCAGATAAAATCTTCTGGTTTTTTAAATCCAAAAAGTATACTATCCCCTGATGATATGGTGTGAAATCCTTCCTGAAAAGGACAATAGAAATGCCACAAGGCAAAGGCTTCTTCTACTGGTTTGACAAGTTTTGCAAGGGTGTCCTTATTTTCTGCGGGCTGTTTTTCTCTATAGTTGCAGGAGCTGCCGGCGGAGTTGTTGGAGCATATCTCAGGGACCTTCCAGCAATTGAAAAGCTTAAGGTTTATGAACCAGAAAAGGTTGCAAGGCTTTATGATGACAGAGGAGAAGTTTTTGCAGAGTATTTTGTTCAGAGAAGGATATTGATTCCTCTTGATCAGGTTCCAAGGGATCTCATTAACGCTCTTCTTGCAATAGAGGATAACAACTTTTACAGCCATTTCGGAGTTGACTGGAGAGGAATAGCAAGAGCTGCAATTGTTAATTTCGCATCAGGGAAGATAAGAGAGGGCGGAAGCACAATTACTCAGCAGCTTTCAAAAGTTCTTTTCCTTAATCCAGAGAAAACACTTGAAAGAAAAGTTAAAGAGGCTTTAGTCGCGCTGCAGCTTGAAAAAAAATATACAAAAAATGAGATTTTAGAACTCTACCTGAACCAGATTTATTTTGGAAGCGGCGCTTACGGGGTTGAATCAGCAGCACTTACCTATTGTGGAAAGCATGCAAAGGATTTGAATACTGCAGAATGCGCTCTTATAGCAGGGCTTCCGAGACTTCCAACTTTTTATTCTCCATTCAATAATTATGATATAGCAAAAAGAAGAAGGGACATTGTTCTGTCAAGGATGGCTGACCTTGGATATATTTCCCGCCAGAAAGCGCAGGAGTTTTCAAAAACTCCGCTAAATATCAAAAAAGAAAAAAGATGGGAAAGCAAAGCGCCATATTTTTCAGAATATATAAGACAGTACATTGAGAATACTTACGGAGCAGAGTTTCTCTACAAGAAGGGGATTAAGGTCTATACTCCGCTGAATCTTAAGATGCAAAATGCTGCTAAAAAAGCGTTTGAGAAGGGTTTGATGGAGATATCAAGGATAAAGAGGTTTAAAACCGTTCCTCCTGAACTGAGGGATATGATACTTGAGGAATATTCAAAGCCTGACGTTTTTGAAAAGGATAAACTTTATTACGGAGAAGTAACTGAGACAAAAAACGATTATTTCCTTGTTAAAGTCGGTGAGTTTTACGGAGAGGTAAAAAAGGGGCAGTGGGAATGGACAGGTGCAGGTTCTGTCCGAGAAATTGTTAGAAAAGGTGATGTTGTCGGGCTGAGCCTTTTTGAAATAAGAAAGGGAGGAGAAATTTTATTTAATCTTGAAAACCATGTTGAGATTCAGGGTGCTGTTGTTGCCATACAGCCAAGCACCGGATACATCAGGGCAATGGTTGGTGGTTTGAATTTCAATTTCAGCAAATTCAACAGGGCTGTGCAGGCTAAAAGGCAGCCGGGGTCAGCATTCAAGCCTTTTATATATACAACAGCTATTGAAAACGGGTTTACTCCTTCAAGCATAATAATGGATACCCCTGTTTCTTTCAGAGGAGCAGACGGGAAAACCTGGACTCCTGGAAATTATGATGAGAAATTCAAAGGTCCGACAACACTGAGAACTGCGCTTGAGGAATCACGCAACGTGGTTGCCATAAAGCTCGTTGACAAGATTGGTGTTGGCAAGGTTATTTCAACTGCAAGGAAAATGGGAATTGAAAGCACTCTTGAGCCATATCTCTCATTAGCCCTGGGTCCTTCTGTTGTATCTCTTCTTGAGATAACATCTGCTTATGGAGTTCTTGCAAACCAGGGACTCAGGACTTTGCCCATAAGCATTTTAAAGATAGAAGATTCAGAAGGGATGACAATAGAGGAGAATTATCCAAAAGTGCAGGAGGTTTTGAAGCCTGAGGTTGCCTATGTTATGACAACCCTGATGCGGTGGGTTGTTGAGAGAGGAACGGGAAAGAGGGTGAGCGAACTCAAGATGCCTGTTGCAGGAAAGACCGGAACAACAAATGACTTCAGGGATGCCTGGTTTGTCGGTTTTTTACCTGATATGGCTGCAGGGGTATTTGTAGGATATGATGACAACAGGGAAATAGGCTACAAGGAGACAGGAGGAAAGATAGCAGCGCCAATATGGAGTGATTTTATTGGTGCCTGCTTTAAGCCTGAGGATGTAAAAGATTTTTCTGTGCCTGAAGGGGTGGTGTTTGTTACAGTTGACGCTGACAGCGGGAAGCCAGTGAGCAAAGATTCTCAGAACGGGCTTGTGCAGGCTTTTATTAAAGGGACAGAACCCGGGACAGGAGCAGAGGAGGTTTCAGGAGGCGGGAGCGAGACAGCAGCCAAACCTGAGAGTCTGCTGGATGAAGGACTGTAAAAGATAGGCAAAAGGCAAAAGTTATGAGTTAGAATGAAGTGAATAGTATTTAGCTGTAGCTGCAGAGCCTTGCTCTGCCTTTAAAAATTAAAAACTTAAAACTTTCTACGAAGGACTAACAATAAAAAATTATGAGCAAAAAACGGGTTATAATCTTTAGCAATGGCAGGATTGGAGATGTAAACTTTTACAGGAAGATTATTAAAAAAAATGACCTGATTATCTGTGCCGATGGTGGTCTGAAGTTTGCAAAAAAGCTCGGATTGAAACCTGATGCTTTAATTGGAGATTTTGATTCATTAAAGGAAAAAGAAATTCTTGAAGCTGAAAGAAGAGGAGCAAGGATTTTAAAATTCACTCCTGAAAAGGATAAAACAGATACACAGCTTGCCCTTGAATATGCCATTTCATCGGGTGCAAAAGAGATAATAATGCTTGGTTCTCTTGGCGGAAGAATTGACCATCTGCTTGCAAATCTGCATCTTTTGAAATTGGGAACTGAAAAAGGTGTTGAAATCAGAGTTGTTGATGAGAATAATGAAATAAGGCTTATAGACAGTGCAATAACTTTCAAAACAAAAAGAGGCGAAACATTGTCTCTCCTTCCTTTTAGTGATAAAGTTACAGGAATCTACACTGAAGGGCTGAAATACAGCCTTGAAAACGGGACAATGGTTTCAGGCAATCCCTATGGTGTGAGCAATGTAGCAGTTTCTTCAAAAGTTAGAATAAAAATCCGCTCAGGACTGTTGATGATGATTAGAAATCTCAAACTCTAATTACTTTCCTGTGGATAGGAATAAGTAACAGTAAATGAATCGTGGGGGTCGTAGGTTTCAAGGTATGGTTTCCCGCCAAGGGTTAGCCATCCGTGGCCATCAAGCCTGTCATTGTTTTTCTTGACTCCAAAGTTCATCACAACTTTCAACCCTGCTTTGTTCAGAAGATAATAAAGCACAAGCGATCTTTTAAGACATGTTGGGCGAAAAATTGAAAATCTTCCATACAGGACTAAAGTGGTTGCATCCACTATCCTGTCAATTTCTTCCTCTGAAAAATTATCTTTCTTTTTTTGGGGAGTGAGTATTTTCATTAGTTTTGGAAGGGATGAGATTTTTACCATAACTGGAAGGACTATTGTAAGAAGAAGTATTTTTAGCAGCAGAGTTATACGGGGGAAAATATTTCTTCCCTTTTTCTGAAAAACAGCCATAAAAAATTTTTTCTTCTCTCTAAAAACCAGGAGGACAGCCGTCTCGGCTGTCCGTAGTTTAATTCTTTGGACAGGCGAGACGGCTGTCCTACCAAAATTAAGTTAGCTATCTTTAGACCACGGGCTCTCTGGAAAGTCTTTCAGCCAGTCAAGCTTTCCAAAATATTTTGTGCAATAAAAGCATGGGAACTTATCGAGGTTCGAGATATCCTTTTTTTCAATCCTGCTGATTCTGTCTTTCTGAAACTTTGCTATGCGGTCCACAAGCTTTTTGTGAGCTTCAAAAATTGACATTTCCCTGAGATTCCCAATAATATCAACTTCGTTATCAGAGCCTGAATATCCTGAAAGCTGGCAGCAAAAAACTATATTGCCCCTGTAATCAACAGTCAGGGATGACATCTGAAGGGTGCGGCACTGAAACATCAGCTCAGGAACATCAAACCCCGGAGAGAGGAATACGCCGATTGTCATCATTTTTGCAATGTTCAATACTTCTTTTACAACTTTTTTCTGCTCTGACGGAGACGGGACTAAGCCTGATTTCATGTTTTGAGGAGTTGGCTGGATAAAGGCGTAATAAAGCCTTTCAGCATTCAGCTTTGATGCAAAGACTGCCATCTCCTCAAGTTGCTTTATATTTAAAGAGCAGACTGTCATCTGGAGATTAAAAGGAATTTTTTTGTGGAAGCATATGCTTATTGCCTGAAGGATTCTTTTGTATGAACCTTTGCCTCTGATTTCATCATGTGTTTCCTCTCTCGGGCTGTCAACGCTGAATGAAAGACCTTTTAACCATTTGAGTCCGTATTTCTCAAGGACATGAAATATTTCCTTAAAATTCCATCCGTTTGTTACCATATGGTATGTTAGCCCGCTTTCAGTGACCATTTTTATAATTTCTCCAAGATGCGGGTGTATTGATGGCTCACCGCCGGTAAAGGCAATATGCTTTATTCCGTAGGTTTTTACATCCTCAAGAAGCTTTGGGAAGAGTTCAACCTGGAAATCCTCTCTTGGCTTGGATTTGTCTCTCAGGCAGTGAAGGCAGGACAGATTACACCTGTTTGTGAGCTCCACTCCTATTTCAGAAAGAAAATACATTTCATCTGCCATCTATTTCTCCTCTATGTTACACAGAATTTTTTCAATCACTTTATCAGAATTGAGTATGAGGTCTTTACCGCTGAGTAATTGAAAGGCACGGCATTGTTTTGAAAGGGTGGTCAGGGTGTCAAGATGCTCTCCGGCAACTTTTTTGTCTATCATCACAAGAAGGCTGTTTGGAATCATCTTTGCGAGGCATTGGGCTGAAGACAGGGGTATCAGCCTGCTTTCAGCTTCTCTGACAATCTGGGGGAATATTATGACATTCGGTTTTGATTTAAGGATAAAGCTGTCAGGATAAAATATTGCAGGGTCAAATGACCTTTTTGGTCCTTTGCCGTATTTTAAAGCATGCTTCACTTCTGATAATTCCTTGAAATTCTGGGAAATTGAAGGGTCGATATGGAAGTCTCCGGGAATAGGATGGGCAATAACTTTTTTTTTGAATTTCTGAAGGAGTATTGCATCGTCTGAAAGATAACAGAATCCCTTTCTTACAAGGGCAAGTGAAATTGTAGTTTTTCCAACACCGCCATTGCCGGGAATAAGGATTGATGTGCTGTTTTTTTCAACTCCGGATGAATGGATGTAATACAACCCATTATATCTGAGCATTTCAACGAGAATTATGTAAAAGAAAATATGAGAAAAGAATCTTCCGGAGTTTATGGTTTCTTCTGAAATATATCCTTTAGAGGTTCCTTTTTCAGGTTGTGAAAATACCAGAGATTTTCCGTCAGAGTAGAAATAATTTTTTCCCTTTCTGTAACAGCAAAGCCTGTCAAACATGAACAGCGGTTTTCCTTCTAAAACAACATCTGCTTTCTTCCCGAGGATTTTTTTTGATGATGAAAGGGTTAAAGAAATCTTTGGTTTTTCAACATCTTTTTTTGCAGCAAAAAAATTTATTACAGAATCAATCCGGTTCAGAATTTTTCCGCTATCAGATTTTATTGTGATGCTTTTACTATAAATAGAGTAGTGTTTTTCTTCCATATGACAGCCCTGATACGATTTATATTTTGCTTCAACTTCTTTTTTTTTGCACCCTTGTAATGCATTAGGATTTTATTTGCAAATTCCGGAGGGTTTCATAGAGGCAATGTAATTAACTTTATTCAGGTTTATTGCCGGATGAGGATTTAACTGTTACAAGCCCGTTATCCTCAAATTCTTTTACCAGTTTTGTAACACTGCCCAATGCCTTTTCTGGTGCTACTTCAAACAGCTTGCAGATGTTTTCTGCAATTGAGTTAATCTTTCTGGTTCCGTTTATGAGATTCCAGATTTGCAAGGCTACCTCATTAAGCCCATAATAACATTTTGTCTCCAGGTCAAGAAGCACAGCTTCATTATCAAGCTCTGTGCATAAAATTGAAGGGTTTTTTTCAACTATTGATTCATTATTTAACATAATTATTTCTTCTTATTTCCTTTTTTATTGTCTCAAAATATCTAAAATTATTAAATATGTCAAATAAATTTAATAACAATAAAAAATATTAAGATTGCGAAGGATGTTGCGAGCAAAGAGAGGAATCTCAGAAAACATCTTAATCATTTATCATGTTTAAAAAAGACCGGCAACTTCCTCAATCCAGTGGGAGACTTTTATTTTTGAACCATGGCGCAGCAAACCTCCCTGAAGCTGCATTATGCAGCCGGGGCAGGAGGTGAGGACCTTTGATGAATTGCTGCTGATTACTCTTTCTGATTTAATATCATTTATCTCAAGGCTGAGCCTGTAATTTTCCAGACTGAAGGTACCTCCAAACCCGCAGCAGCTTGAGGCTTCTTCCATTTCAGTAAAGTTAAGTCCTGCAATATTTGCAATTATTTCCCTTGGCTGAAGGTAAATCCCCTGCGATTTTTTCAGGTGGCACGGGTCGTGGTATGTGACTCTTTGCTGATTCCCTGAGATGGGAAGCTTTCTGCTTAAATCCTGTTTGCCGAATTCAATAATGAATTCTGAAATATCAAATATTTTCTTTTTTATTTCATTCCATCGTGAAAACTTTTCATTATTCTGGTTTTTAAAGTGGTAATCATAGATTTTTTTGAATGCTGTCCCACAGGTTGCGCAGGCGACAACGATTGCATCAAACTGCGTTTTGGAGAATTCATTCAGGTTTGCTTCAGCCAATTTTTTTGAAGCTACAATATCTCCTGATGCAAAAGCAGGGAATCCGCAGCAATTTTTCTCCTTAGGAAAGATTATAGTGCAGTTCATTTTCTTTAAGATACCAACTGCAGATTCACCTATGTTTGGATAAACAAAATTAATCATACAACCGGGAAAGAAAAACACCTTTGGCTTTTTTGTATCACCCTGAAGCGGTTGCCTGTATCTATCAGAGAATGGTTTTCTGACAAGTCCGGGGATGAATCTTCCTCTTTCAAGGAAAAATGAAAAACGGTAATAGAGCCCACTGCTTTCAGTAATTTTTTTCAGAAACAAAGGGTCAAGGATTCTGAGCAGACTAAAAATAATTTTTTTTTGAGTCTCCTTTGAAGAAAGGATACTTAAGGCTATTTTCTTTTTAAAGGGGATTCCCCTGTTCTTCAAAACCTCATGGCGGGCAAATGGTATAAGTTGCTCAACCTCTATCTTGGCAGCACAGGTTTCCTTGCAGGAAAGGCAGAGAACGCACTGAGACATTACTTCTGCAAACCTTTCAGTAACTTCTATTTCTCCGTCAATCAGGGATTGGATAAGGGCAAATTTCCCTCTTGCAACCCCATGCTCTCTTTTTAGCTGCAGGAAAACAGGGCATGCTGACTGACACGCTCCGCATTTTACGCAGGATGAAAGCTCTTTTTTCAGGCTCTCTGTATTTTCCATAAAATTCTACTTTTTTTGTATAAAATAGTTATTAAAAGGTTGTTGAAAAAGTGCCTGTTCGGTGTCATTGCCTGCCTACCGCAGGCAGGCGCTTCGCTCGCAATGACAATGCTGTGAATTTTTTAACACCCTGTTAAAATTTAGTTTTTACCTAAACCCTCAAGCTTTTCCTATTTTTCAAGGCATACGATCTTTTTCCTGTCAACAATCACTTCCCTGCTGCCATCTTCATATTCGAGGGTTAATGTGGGTTCAAGCACTATGAAATCCTGGTGAAAACTTGTTCTCACCTTTCCTCCAAAGGATTTGTTGTCTCCAAAGGCGATGTGGATTGTTCCGGATATTTTTTCGGCTTCAAGAATGTTGTCGATTCTTGAAGCCATGTAATTTGTTCCGATTCCAAGCTCTGCAATGGTTTTGTTAAGAGGGTTTTCATCAAGCTTATTCCTCAGGCTCAAAGCATATTCTGAAACGCCCCGAACAAGGAATATTTTTCCATTTTTTATTTCAAAAACAATCGGACTTGAGAGTTTTTCTGTTGGTGCCCATTCAATCACAAGCATTCCGTCAGCAGTATCTTCAACAGGCGCAATAAAGGCTTCTCCTGCGGGAAGATTTCCGAAATCCCCATTGTTTTTTAAAATTCCTGTGTCAGAAAACCCGTCTCTTCCTTTTAATCCGAGCGTAATATTGGTTCCGTTTGGAGATGTAATCATAGCTTTATGCGCCTGAGTAAGCTTATATGCTATCAGTTTTGTTCTTTTAGCGACAATCTCCCAGTCAACATCCATTGAAGTGAGAAACATTGAAGGGTCAAATAGTGGAAGGCTTGCAAACCTTGCTCCTGTCAACCCTGTTAAGAAGTCCCGGAATTTTGTATGGCTTACAGAAAAATTTGCCATTGCAATTACAACATCCACTGCGTCATTTTTGTTTTCAATTATTAATTCTTCAGCTTCTTTAAGATCTTTTTCTTCCTCTCTTTTATTTATGAATTTTAACAGCAATCCGCTGTCCCGCAACTCTGCATATATCTTTTTACCAAATGCTTCTTCCCATATAAACTCGGGAGGTTCTGCGCCGTGAGACAATGTTGCATCGTAACTTATAAAAGTTGTACTGGTTATTTCTGAACCAGCTTCAAAGGTCTTTTTTGCGGTCTGCAAGAGTTCTTCCCGTCTTTTTCTTTCCCGCATTGATATTTTTTCGCTTTCTTTTATACAGTCCGAAAAAACAAGAACTCTTTCTCCTTTTCTGACTCCAAGGTTTATATGATATAAATTTTTAATAGCATTTACCAAATCTTTTTCTTTCATCAATACCCCTTGTTTCTTATTCTTTTAGAAACGATTAAATGAAAACCCAGAACTATAAATTAACAACTTGACTTGATATCACTAATCATTTCTAACTTACAACGAGATAATAAAAATTTAAAGCTTGTCTGATTCTATTATTTATTCAGGAATTATCAAGCCAAGAAATCATATTTTAGCGAGCTAATCAATTGACAGAAAAAAATATTTCTACTATATAGAGATATATCTTATGATTAAGGATAATGAGAATAATTGGCGGTATTAAGGGCAGTCAGAGGATAAAGTCTTCAAAAAGCAGAAGCCTCAGGCCAACAATGGACAGGGTGAGGGAGACTGTTTTTAATATTCTCGGCAACAGGGTTTCAAATGCTTCATTTTTAGACCTCTTTGCAGGAACAGGAAGCGTTGGCATAGAAGCCCTGAGCAGAGGGGCAAGAGAGGTTGTTTTTGTTGAAAAAGAATTCAGAACAGCTAAAATTCTCAGAGAGAATCTTGAGAGACTTGGTTTGGAAAAAGAGGGAATCATTCTGAAAATGGATTTCTCTAAAGCAATCGAAGCCATTAACAGGGATGGAAAACAATTTGACATAATTTACATTGACCCTCCATATGCTTCAGGATTGTGCGGAGAATCATTGAAGTTGCTGGCTGATTTTGATATTATCAACCAAGACGGTCTTATTCTGGCAGAACATTTTTTTAAAGATAAATTACATGAAATGTTTGGAGGGCTTAAGCTAGCCCGTATAAAGAAAATAGGAGACACCAGTATTTCAATTTTCAAGAAAGAGATGAACTGAAATGCCATCTAAAAAAATAGCTGTATATCCCGGCTCATTTGACCCCATAACAAATGGCCATAAAGACATAATTGAAAGAGGACTTGCAATATTTGATGAGGTGATAGTTGCCATTGCAAGGAATTCAGCAAAGAAAGCCCTGTTTGCTCTTAAAGAGAGAGAGAAGATGATTAAGGAAACAATGGAAGGCAGTAAAGGGATAAAGGTGGATATATTTGACGGATTGCTTGTTGATTATGTGAAAAAAGTTGGCGCGGGGGCGGTAATCAGAGGCTTGAGGGCTGTGTCTGATTTTGAATACGAGTTTCAGATGGCTATAACAAACAGGAAACTCGGGAAAAAGGTGGAAACAGTATTTCTTATGTCAACAGAGAAATATTCTTACCTGAGTTCAGGAATTGTCAAAGAGGTTGCTTCTTATGGAGGGAGCATTTCAGGAATGGTTCCTGAAGTTGTTATAAAGGCATTAAAAAAGAAATTTGCAAAAAAGAAACTGAGTCAGGAGATTAAAGATGGATTCTAATTGCATTTTTTGCAAGATAATAAAGGGTGAAATCAAGGGTGAGATTGTTTACTCGGATGACCTTGTAATAGGGATAAAAGATATTAATCCTCAGGCACCAGTTCACATACTGCTTATTCCAAAAAAACATATTCCAACTGCTCAAGAGCTTACAGAGGAGGACAGAGATATACTTAAAAACATATTTCTGGCTGCAAAAAAGATTGCCATTGATAAGAACATAGGAGAATCTGGGTATCGGGTTGTTATGAACTGCAATGCCGGTGCAGGGCAGTCAGTTTTTCATATTCATTTCCATCTTCTTGGAGGCAGAAAAATGGAATGGCCGCCGGGATAAGGAAATTTCAGCTTGCTGTCATTGCAAGCGAAGAGAAGCAATCTCGTTTATGTATACTGTATAACTATGAAACAGGAAATAGTTTTACACCACTTAGAGGAATTGGCAGAAAGGCTTTCAGTTGAAATAAGCTATGAAGACCTTAAAAAAGAGGGAATCTCTTTTAAGGGCGGTTCATGCAAGATTAAAGGGAAAGAAAGAATAATTATCAGCAGAAATCTTACAGCTGCAGAAAAGGTTGATATTCTTGCTATTGAGCTTTCAAGGTATGATATTGAAAGTGTCTATATCCCGCCTGCTGTGAAGGAATTGTTGGTTTCTAAAAAATAAGGGATGAACTGTTGCGGACCAAAATTTTAATTTTTGATTATGTTTATCAAGGATATTTTATTCCATAGAACCGTTATTAATAAAAGAAGGCTATCTGCAGTAGCGATAGTTCTGTTGCTTCTTTTCTCTCCTGTTTCGTGTTCCTTGAAAGGGGCAGTCAAGAAGTGCTCATTCAAGGCCGATAAGATAACAATCAGGGATTTAACCAATGACGGGTTCAAGGCAGTAGTAACTTTTAAAATAAAAAATCCAAACTGGATTGGCTTGACTGTTGAGCAGCTCGAATATTCCATACTCGTTAACGATAAAGAGCTTGGCTCAGGAAAGACTGAAAGCAGAATTTCAATACCCGGAAGAGGTAAGACCACTGTAGATGTTTCTGTGGATGTCAAGCTGACAGAGATATCAGGGTCATTATTTAAAATATTTCTTGCAGGAAAAATGGAATATCAGGTTAAGGGAAAAGCGGTTTTTTCAACTCTTTTGGGGAATGTTGAATACCCATTTGATTTGATAAAAAAGATTAAACCATTTAAAAAAAATGGAGTTTCTTGATTTCTTAGACATTTTATATTATGAACCTTTTTAATTATTCCGATAGGTTTAGATATGTGAAGAGTTAAAGGCTTGAAAAAAATATAAGAAAAAAAAGTGAAGCTGAAAATGTCCTTGACAAATCAATGATAATAAAATATTTTTACAAAGTACAAAGTAAAATGATTAAACCAAAAGCGAGAATATATATGCGTTTTAAATCTATCATATTCTATCTTATAATATTTTTAATCCTGTTTTTCACAGAATTTCCTTATGAATGTCAGAGTTTTACTGCCAATGTTGATATAGGGACAGGATCAATCGTTTTTAACCCTACTATTTCAGGTACTGTGATAGTCGGTGGTGCAGGTTTATCCGGTGTTACGGTTTCGGATGGGACGAGGTCCGCTATAACAGGTGCAGATGGTACTTATACGATTACAGGTGTTCCGGTTGGTACTTATACTGTAACACCATCTAAGACAGGTTATAGTTTTTCACCTTCATCAAGTTTACAAACAGTATCCGGCGCAAATGTTACCG
>Ga0154357_118_pt4 | contig 32043 bp, 27 predicted proteins | sample RifGroA2_FD_115885 | JGI IMG/M metagenome (GOLD analysis project Ga0154357, IMG submission 115885) | Candidatus Schekmanbacteria bacterium GWA2_38_9
TATTTCTACAGGTTTTGCTAATTTCAAGCATAGTTTTTCACCAAGCTTAGAATTTTATATTAGAAGCTGAGAGGGGGTTTGTCAATTCAAATTCCTTGATAAATTTGGGTTTCTTTGCTAATTCTTGAAAACATGAGAATTCTTGGACTTGATATTGGGGACAGGTTTATAGGTGTGGCTTTAAGTGATGAATCAGGAATTATTGCCTCAGGGCTTGAAACCATAAAGAGGACAAGGATAGAAGAGGATTCAAGAAAGTTAAAAGAACTCATAGATAAGCATGAAGTAAAGGAGATTGTTTACGGGATTCCTAAGAACCTTTACGGCGGGATAGGAGAGCAGGGAGAAAAAACATTAAAATTCATAGAGCACCTTAAAAAATCTATAGATATTCAAATGAACCCATGGGATGAAAGGTTTACATCAAAAGAGGCTGAAAGAGTTCTTATTGAAAAAGGGATAAGAAGGGAAAAAAGAAAGCAAATGAGAGACAGGCTTTCAGCAGTTTTGATACTTCAGGGATATCTGGATTCAAAAAAAACTTATAACCTGTGACTTATAACTTATAACTAAATAGATAAGATAATCTGTGTAATCTGTCTTTAATCTATGTAATTCTTTTAAAGGAGAGCCCTGGTTTTGGGAAAATATATAGCACTTGTTTTAGTCTTTCTTATACTTGCGGTTTTTACTTTTGTCAGAGTGTTGTGGGATTATCCTTATACTCCTCTTAACAATGACCAGAGAACAAAGGTAATTGAGATTCCCAAAGGCACGGGAATAAAGGAGGCAGCCTATATTCTTGTAAAAGAGGAAATCATTTCACACCCAATGTTTTTTACCCTGATGTGCAGGATTAACAGCAAATCTCCTGTGATTAAGGCAGGAGAATATGAACTCAGAGCTACTATGGCGCCGCTTGAGATTTATCAGACCCTTGAGAAAGGGGCATACAGGAAGCATTATGTTACTATTCCTGAGGGATTTACCTTAAACCAGATTGCGAAACTTCTCCTTAAAGAGCAGCTTATTGACAAGAAAAAATTTTTAAAACTCGCTCATGACAGGGAATTCATAAAATCACTTGGTATAGGCGCATTATCTCTTGAGGGGTATCTTTTCCCTGATACATATGAGTTTACCAAAGGAAGTGGCGAGGGGTTTATTCTTACAAAAATGGTAAGCCGTTTTCATGAGGTTTTTACTGACGCTTTCAAAAGGAAAACTGATGAGATGAAATTAAGCATACATGAAGTTGTAATTCTTGCTTCAATCGTTGAAAAAGAGGCAAAATCTGCGGAAGAAAAAGGGCTTGTTTCTGCTGTGCTGCACAACAGGTTAAGAAAAAATATGCCTCTCCAATGCGACCCCACAATTATTTATGTGATTGAAGACAGCTTTGACGGAGTTCTTAAAAACAGTTCGTTACAGATTGATTCACCGTATAATACATACAAATACAGAGGGTTGCCTCCGGGTCCAATTGCAAACCCGGGAAAGGAAGCAATCCTTGCAGCCATGTATCCTGCCAGAGAAAATTACCTTTATTTTGTTTCCACAAATGAAGGGTATCACAAATTTTCAAAGAGTTATACTGAGCATCTTATGGCAGTCAGGGAGTTCAGGGGAAAGAGAGAGCTTATGAAAAAAGCTGAAAAAGAGGTTAATTCTCTTGACAGCAGATAAATCCTTGTGGTAATTGAAAATGCTCAAAATTTTTTAATCTTTAAGGAGACGGGAATTTGGCAAATACAAAGTCAGCAGAAAAAAGAATCAGACAGGGCATAAGAAGAAATACAAGAAACAGGATGGTAAAATCCGGTGTAAAAACTGCAGTAAAAAAGATTCTGTCTGCGGTTGAAGCAAATGATTCAGAAAATGCAAAAGCCTTGCTGAAAAAGGCAATACCGGTTATTGATAAAGCAGCAGCAAAAAGGGTTTTTCATAAGAACACTGCATCAAGAAAGATTTCAAGGATTACAAGAAGGATTAATGCTCTGCTGAATAGACAAAAAGAAGCTGCTGTCAAAAGCTGATGCTTTAGGCGGAAAGCTTGCAAGTCCGTAAGATTTAAGGATTTAATTCTAAAATCCTTCAAAAATCTCGCCTACAAGTTTTTTGGAAAGTTTTTGTGCAAGCCTTGCACAGGCGTACTCTTCCTCTCTTTTTCTTGAGATTGAATCTCTTGGTACTTTAAAGTCAATGAACCATTCAAAATCTTTGTTCTGATAGAGGATATTGCTTTCATCAATATCCTTTAAGGTTATTTCAAGCTTTATCCTTAGCCTGTATTCAAACACTTTGTCCCTTGTATCAGCAGTTACTGTTTCAAGATTATAAAAGACAACATTACCATGTATTATTGCTTTTGCGTGTTCAGTATCAGTAATCATTTTAGGTGAAAAGGCTGTGAATTCCTTTATCATTGCATCTGTTATTGTTATCTCAATTCCCGGAACGTCTGTCTTATTTTTCAAAACAGGTATTGCAAGGCTTTCTATTTCCTTACCTGCCTCTGAACTGCCAGAACCAACCAGATAATAACAGGAAGAAAAAAGAAATAAGGAAAGAATACTTATAGAAATTATTATTGCTCGCATCTTAAAAATGTTTCTCCAGATTTGTCATTGCGAGCGATAGCGAAGCAATCTCAAATTCCCCTCTATTCCCCCTTTTCTAAAGGGGGAGAAAAGGAAGATTGTTTTGTTGCTTATGCTGCTTGCAATGACTCAATACCTTATACCCTAAGTCTTCTATATCATTCAACTACAATGTTTATCAGCTTTTTTGGAACCAGAATCGATTTTACAACTTTCTTGTTTTTGAGAAATTCCTTAATTTTTTCATTATTAACTGCAGCCTCTTTTATTTCTTCTTCAGAAGCTGAAACAGAAACTGTTATTTTCCCACGCACCTTTCCATTAATCTGTATTACGATGGTTACATTTTCTTCTGTCAGCATTTTTTCATCATAACAGAGCCATGGTTGTTCAAATACACTTCCTGATTTTCCAAGCCTTTGCCAAAGCTCTTCGCAGATATGGGGCGCAAACGGAGAAAGAAGCAAGAGCACAGTTTCAATGGCAAAAATATATGAATTTTTCAGTCCATCATTCCCTGCAAGCTCTTTCTCATCTATCAGATAGATTGAGTTAACAAGTTCCATTATTGCCGCAATTGCAGTATTGAAGTGGAACCTGTCTTCAATGTCAACAGATACTTTTTTTATGGTTTTATGGCATTTCTTCAGGATATGCTTGGCGCTATCAGAGAGTTTGTCTGTTTCCGGCAGAATTTTTTTTTCAGACAGAGGCAAGCTTTTCCCTTCCTGCTCAACCAGTCTCCATACCCTGTTCAAAAACCTGAAAGCCCCGTCAACTCCCTCATCGCTCCAGTCAAGGTCCTTTTCAGGAGGGGAAGCAAAGAGGCAAAAGAGCCTTACTGTATCAGAACCGTATTTTTTTATAAGGTCATCAGGGTCAACAACATTCCCCTTTGATTTTGACATCTTTGCCCCATCTTTTATGACCATTCCCTGAGTCAAAAGATTTATGAAGGGTTCGCCTTTATCTAAAAACCCTAAGTCTCTTGTAACTTTGGTGAAAAATCTTGCATAGAGAAGATGGAGTACTGCGTGCTCAATGCCGCCTATGTACTGGTCAACAGGCATCCAGTAATTCAAATCCTGTTTTTCAAGCGGCAGGCTTTCACTGTCAGGAGTACAATATCTTGAAAAATACCAGGATGAATCAACAAATGTATCCATTGTATCTGTTTCCCGTTTTGCTATACCCCTGCATCTTGGGCAGGTTGTGTTCAGAAACTCATTGCTTTTTTTAAGAGGTGAATCTCCAATGATATCGAAGTTCAGGTCCATTGGAAGAAGCACTGGCAGATCTTTTTCCGCAACAGGGACAGTTCCGCATGAGTTGCAATAGATTATTGGAATCGGGGCTCCCCAATATCTCTGCCTAGAGATTCCCCAGTCCTTGAGCCTGTAGTTCACTCTTTTTTCCCCTACACCTTTTTTCTCAAAATATTCTATAAGCAAACCCATTGCTTCAGTATTTTTCATTCCTGAAAATTTTCCGGAATCTGCCAGAATACCTTCCTCAGTATAGGCTTCTTCCAAAGTGTCTGAATCAAGCCTCTTGTCAGGGGGCTGGATAACGACTTTAATTGGAAGGTTATATTTTTTTGCAAAATCAAAATCCCTCTGGTCGTGGGCAGGAACAGCCATAACTGCGCCAGTTCCGTAATCCATTAACACAAAATTTGCCACAAATATTGGCATCTTCCAGCCGGTCAAGGGATTTATGCAGTACCTTCCTGTAAAAATTCCTTCTTTTTCTTTTGTTATATCAGTTCTTGTGATTTTGCTCTGTTTTTTAACCTGCTCTATGAAATCGCTGACAGGTTTTTCATACTCTGTTCCTTTGACAAGCTCTTTCACAACCGGGTTTTCAGGCGCAATGCTCATAAATGTGGCGCCAAAGACTGTGTCCTGCCTTGTAGTGAAAACTGTGACTGAAAGGTTTGAATCAGCAACAGGGAATATTATTTCAGCGCCATAGCTTTTCCCTATCCAGTTTTTCTGCATAATGAGGACTCTTTCAGGCCAGCCTTTAAGGTTATCAAGTTCTGAAAGAAGTTCTTCAGCGTAGTGGGTAATTTTGAAGAACCACTGTTTCATTTCCTTCTGGGTCACTTCGGTTTCACATCTCCAGCATTTTCCGTCTTCTACCTGCTCATTTGCAAGCACGGTTGTGCAGGAATCACACCAGTTCACCAGAGATTCCTTCTGGTATGCAAGCCCTCTCTCATAAAACTTAAGGAAAAACCACTGACACCATTTATAGTAATCTTCTCTGCATGTTGAAATCTCTCTGTCCCAGTCATAGCTCAATCCAAGGCTTTTGAGCTGTTTTCTCATGTAACTTATATTTTCTTCAGTCCATTTTGCCGGATGAATCTTATGTTTTATTGCTGCATTTTCTGCAGGAAGTCCGAAGGAATCCCATCCCATGGGATGGAGGACATTGTACCCCTTTTTCCACTTGTACCTTGCAACCACATCACCAATTACGTAGTTTCTCACATGCCCCATGTGGATTTTCCCCGAAGGGTAGGGGAACATTTCAAGGACATAATATTTTTTTCTGGTTTTATCAGGTTTTGCCGCAAAGAGTTTTTCCTCTTCCCAAATTTTCTGCCATTTATCTTCTATGCTTTTTGGTTCGTATTTCATAGCCTGAAAATATTCAGTTGAAACAGAATTATTGTCAAGAAGTTTTTAGGTAGTTACAGAGTTATGAGTTAAGGAGTTTTTAGATAATTTATAAAACTCTGAACCATTTTTGAAACTTTATCAACTATTTACTCAATGCTTTTTTCTGAGCATCAAAGAGATTAAAAATTCCCTTGCGTGCTAAAGACAAAAGGTCATCAAGGTCATTTTTGGAAAAAGCATTTTTTTCAGCGGTTGCTTGAACTTCAACAAGTTTTCCGCTCCGAGTCATTATTACATTCATGTCAACATCTGCATTTGAATCTTCCTTGTAATTTAAATCCAGACATTTTTTGCCTTTTACTATACCAACACTTATTCCGGCAACCTGGTCTTTTATAGGATTTCTGCTTATTGCTTTTTTTAAAAGCAATGTCTCTATTGCATCAGCAAGCGCTACATAGGCACCTGTTATTGAGGCTGTCCTTGTTCCGCCATCTGCCTGCAGCACATCGCAGTCAATCCATATTGTCCTTTCTCCAAGGAGCGATAGGTCTGCAATTGAACGGAGTGACCTTCCAATCAGCCTCTGTATCTCATGAGTTCTTCCGCTGATTTTGCCTGCAGAAGCCTCACGCCTTGTCCTTGTGTGTGTTGAACCCGGGAGAAGGGAATACTCTGCTGTTATCCATCCTGTACCTGTATTTTCCAGAAACTGCGGCACTTTTTCTTCAACTGTTGCTGTGCAGAGGACTTTTGTTTCTCCGAGGGAAATAAGCACAGAGCCTGAAGGATTCTTTAAAAACCTTCTTTTGATTTCTACCTTTCTCATCTCGTCATATTTGCGTCCATCGTGTCTCACGATTGTCTCCTCTTTCTCTGAGCAGACACCTGCCTGCCGGCAGGCAGGTGTCTGCCCCTACTTTTAGACAGGCATTGTCTTGCCCCCACCCTTGTTACATTTTTTCTCCACTCTCTACAAATCTACCTGAACAAAATGCTCTATTTCTTTTCCGAGGAAGAGCTTTGCAGTTTTTAAAAAATGGGATGAAGTGTCAGTTACAAAGAATCGGTGATAAGGTTTGGTTGCAACTTTATTCTCCAGAGTGTTTTTCTTTAGAATATCTTTTACCACCTTTGCTGTTTCAATGCTTGAGTCTATGAGATTTACAGATTTTCCCATTGATTTCTGAATTATGTTTTTGAGCAAAGGATAGTGGGTGCACCCAAGCACAAGTGTATCAATTCTTTTGCTTTTAAAAGATGCAAGATATTTGTCAGCTATCATAAAAGTTATATTGTCATGGATTAGTCCTTCCTCGGCAAGCGATACAAACAGGGGGCATGGTTTTTCAAACACGCTAAATTCCGGGTTAAGGGACATGATTGCCTTTCTGTAAACAGAGCTTTCAATGGTTCCTCGTGTTCCTATCACACCAACTCTTTTAATACTGCTTTCCCTTACTGCTGCCATTGCGCCAGGCTCAATAACTCCTATTATTGGAATTTTAAAAGTTTCTCTGGCTGTGTCAAGACTGTAAGCAGTGGCAGTATTGCAGGCTATTACCAGCAGTTTTACCCCTTTTTCAAGCAGGAAGTGGATATTCTGAAAAGAATATTTTTTTACTGTTTCCTGTGACTTAGTGCCATAAGGCACTCTTGCTGTGTCCCCAAGATAAATAGTATTTTCATTCGGCAAAAGTCTCATTATCTGTTTAAGGACTGTAAGCCCTCCAATTCCTGAGTCAAAAACTCCTATAGGTTTTTTCCTATCCTTAGCGCTCATTTTTCCTCATTATTTCCTGAGAGATGCTTCAGAAAATTCTTTGAGTTTAAAAGGCTTTGAGGTATCTATGTGTCCCCATAGCGTGTTTACTTCTTCTCCGTTGATTAAAATCTGAACAGCAGTTATTTCCTCAAAATTTTCAACAAGGGTATGGACTATGGAGTTGATTGCTGAAAGTTCTGCAAAAGTTCCTCCGGGATTGTTTTTTATAATATCCTTTGAGAAATTGAGATAAGCAGTTCCGTCTTCATCAAAAAAGGCATTCAGAAGCTTTATCTTGTTTGACAGAGTCGGAGTCATCCCTTGTTTTGGACCCTCAATAAGAGCATTTAATGCCTCATTTATCTTTTCAGAGGGTTTCCCGCTGTTGAAAAATATTGTCTTTTCTTCATAAGCAAGCTCTGACCCGTTAAGGAAAAAAACTTTAACTACCATTTCTTTTTTTTCTTTTGGTTCATTTTCAGAATTTGCATCGCTACGGGTTTTTTTTTCTGTTGAAGATTTTTTGCTACAGCCCGGATATAATGAAAGAAAGAGAATGATTGAGAGTGTAAAGGCTGTTAGCTTGCGCAAATGATAATTATATTTTTTTACAGGGCTTGACATTTCTACCCATTATCCTCAAAATATTTTGTTATTCCTTCTACAATCTTTATAGCAAGAACTTTTAGATATCCATCTCTTGACAAAGCGGTTTCTTCTTCAGTGTTAGTGATGAAGCCAGCTTCTATGAGAACAGCAGGCATTGCTGTCCCTGTCAGAACAAGAAGCGGCGCGGGATTGACTGACCTGAATGCTATCTCCTGAGAACTTTTAAAACTTTCTTCAAGAAAGGATGCAGCTTCAAAACTTTTTGGTATAAAAATATTCTGCGCTTCGTTCCACGGTAAAATCAGAGATTTATTTTCTTCATCACTGGCTTCCGGGTTTAAACTCTGGGTCTGAGATTGAGAATAGGAAAAACCTAAATTATCCTCAGAGTAATAGTATATTTCAATTCCTTTTTGATTTTTATCAAATGAAGCGTTTATGTGGAGACTTAAAAAAATATCAGCTCCTTTTGAGTTTGCCAAAGATACCCGTTTTTCAGATGACAGGTCAATGTCTTCGCTTCTTGCGAGGAAGACATCCATAACCGGGTTTTTGGAAAGAATATCCTTAACCATTAAAGCCAGCTTAAGGGTAATTTCTTTTTCTGTCAGACCATTGGGGCTTTTACACCCAATGTCTTTTCCTCCGTGCCCCGGGTCAATGGCTACCAGCTTTTTTTTGGAAACCGCAGGAGAGATTGCCTGAGTCTCCTTTAGAACTGAGAGCGCTTCAATAGACAGCAAATCTGAGAAAATCAGGAAGAATAAAACAGAAAAATATATTTTATATTTACTTTTTGTCATCTGTTTTTCATTGCTCTTTCAAGTTCACGCTTTGATTCTTTTTCCTTTAAAGCCCTTCTTTTATCATAAAGCTTTTTCCCTTTTACAAGCGCTAATTCAACCTTGGCGTGTGCTTTTTTAAAATAAATCTTTAATGGAACCAAAGTGAATCCTTTTTCACGGGTTTTTCCTATCAGCCTCTGTATCTCTTTTTTGTGCAGAAGGAGTTTCCTTGCCCTTGCTGGAGGAGGATTTTCCCTTGCCCCCGGAGAATAAGGGCTTATGTGACAGTTCAAAAGGTATATTTCTTCATCTTTTATCAGCGCATAGCTGTCTTTCAGATTAGCCTTGCCTTCCCTCAGCGATTTTACCTCTGTTCCAGCTAAGACTATGCCTGCTTCAATTTTTTCAATGATATGGTAATCATGTGATGCTTTTCTGTTGCTGCAAACAATTTTAATGCCTTCTGCAGACTTATTGGAATTTTTCATTCATTCGATTCCTGCAATTTTTTCATTTATTAAGCAGGCTTGCCGACCTTTTTTGAAATTGTTACCATATTTATTGAAATCAAATCAACAGAATTATTTTTAATTGACAAGGCTTGATACATAAATTAGTTTCATTTTAAATAAATTTGAAGGAAACAGATTATGGGAAAGAGGGTTGAAGGGAAAATCAGGAGCGCAAGGATAAGCGATGTTCCTACAATACAGGAAATAATCAACTTTTATGCCAAAAAGGGGAAGATGATTCCCCGCTCTTTGAGTGAAATATGTGAAAGCATCAGGGGATTTTTAGTGTATGAGAAAGGGAATGAAATCCTTGGTGTCTGCAACCTGAAAGTTTTCTGGAGTAATCTTGGAGAGATATGCTCTTTAGCTGTTAAGAAAAAGGCTGTTGGAAAGGGAATCGGTTCAAAACTTATAAAAAAATGTCTTTCAGATGCAAGAAAAATTGAAATAAAAAAGGTTTTCGCTTTAACCTATGAACCGGAGTTTTTTAAGAAAAAAGGATTTACTGTAGTTGACAAATCAGAACTGCCGCAGAAAATCTGGAATGACTGTATGAAATGCATAAAATTTCCTCACTGTGATGAAGTCGCTCTGATTAAGGAATTGGATGAAAATGAAAATTGAAATGTCAGCGGGACAAGAATGTCCCGAAAATATGGAGAGTGAATTGGAAGCAATAAAACTTTGCAGAGAAATTTTGAAAAAAGCTAAAGGGAGAAAGGCTCAGGGTGCAGAAGTATATATGACAAGTTCTGAGTCCACTTCAATTGAGATAAAAGACCAGAGGGTTGACTCTTTTGAACTTGCCAAGGACAGAGGAATTGGGTTGAGAGTTATGGTTGACGGAGCATGCGGTTTTTCCTATTGTAATGATTTTAACAGCGATTCAATCAATAAACTAATAGACAAGGCAATCAGCAGCGCAAGGAATAGCACTCCTGACGAGTTCAGGGGTTTTTCTGAGGCAGTTGAAAGATATCCTCAGGTCAACTGCTTTGATGAAAAATTGAGCGAAATATCCATAGAGGAAAAAATAGAAAAAACCAGATTTGCAGAAAAAACAGGAAGAGATTTTGATAAAAGAATTATAAATGTAAGAAAATGCTCATTCGATGATACTCAGTATGAGGTTGCGATTTTAAACACAAAGGGACTGGAATATACCAACAGGGGAACTTACTGTTCCTCAAGCATAACCCTGATTGCCCAGGAAAACAATGTGATGGAAACGGGATGGGAAATTGATTCATCAAGGTGGTTTAAAAATCTGGATTTTGAGATGGTTGGAAGAGAGGCTGCAAGAAGGGCAGTTGAGATGCTTGGTGCAACTTCTGTGGAGACAAAAAAGGTTCCGGTTCTTCTTGACCCATATGTGGCTATGGAATTTTTAAGCATTTTTGCTTCTTCATTGTCTGCTGATAATGTACAGAAAGGGAAATCAATGCTTTCCGGAAAAACAGGCGAAAGTGTTGCTGCAAAGCAGATTTCAATCGTTGATAACGGGCTTTTGCCTGAGGGATTAGCATCAGCGCCTGCTGATGGCGAAGGAGTTCCGATGCAGAGGACAGTTCTGGTTGAAAACGGAGTCCTGAGAGGTTTTCTGTACGATATATACACAGCGAAAAAAGACGACACAGTTTCCACAGGGAATGGATTCAGAGGAGGGTTTAAAGATACACCAAGGGTTAGCGTTTCCAATTTTTATATAGAAAAGGGAAACATTTCACAGGAAGAAATTGTTTCAGAAATTGATGATGGTTTTCTTATAAGAGAGGCAATGGGTGTTCATACTGCCAATCCGATTTCAGGGGATTTCTCTCTTGGTGTTTCAGGTTTATGGATTAAAGGAGGGAAGATATCATTTCCTGTAAGGGGTGTTGTGATTTCAGGAAATATAATGGATTTATTCAGGTCTGTTAAAAAAGTCGGCTCTGATTTAAGATTTTATGGAAGGATTGGTGCCCCAACGCTGATGATTGAAGAGATGAGCGTTAGCGGAAAGGGATAGTTGGTTGTAAGGTTTTATTTCTTCTTAGAACTTATGCGGGTTAAAACCTTTTTGATGCTTTCTGAATACGGTTTTCTTAAAATTCCTTTCTCAGTTATGATTGCAGAGATATAGCAGTTTGGAGTAACATCAAAGGCAGGGTTTTTGACTCTAACCTTTTGAGGTGCAATTGGTTTTCCTTTGATTGTAGTTATCTCCAAAGGATTCCTTTCCTCAATCGGAATGAATTTTCCGTTTTTCATTTTAGGGTCAATGGTTGATATTGGTGCTGCCACATAGAATGGTATATTATGTTCTTTTGCAAGAACAGCCACAGTATAAGTTCCTATTTTATTTGCTACGTCCCCGTTTGAGGCTATCCTGTCGGCTCCTACAATGACTTTTGAAATCTCTCCTTTGCTCATAAAATAACCCGCCATATTATCGCAGATTAATGTCACAGGGATTTTATCCTTTAAAAGCTCCCATGCTGTAAGCCTTGCTCCCTGCAAAAACGGTCTTGTTTCATCAGCAATAACCGCAATTTTTTTCCCGTCATTAACAGATGCCCTTATAACACCAAGGGCTGTTCCAAAGCCTGCTGTTGCAAGCGCGCCTGCATTGCAGTGAGTCAGGACAGTGTCTCCGTTGTTTATCAGCTTGCTGCCGTGCATTCCGATTAATTTGTTAATCTTTATATCTTCTTCACAAACAGTTTTTGCTTCTTTGAGAAGAAGCCTTTTAATTTCATCAGGCGGGCATTTGCTGTTTTTGATGAAAACTTCCTTCATCCTGTCAATTGCCCAGAAAAGGTTAACTGCGGTTGGTCTTGTAATGCTTAAACGATAACAGATTTTATCAAATTCTGCTTTAAATTTTCCTATAGTGTCTGCTTTTGATTTTACTGCCCCGAGAGCGATTCCAAAAGCTGCTGTCACACCGATTGCAGGAGCGCCCCTGACTATCATTTTTTCTATTGCCTGAGCTACTTCTTCATAGTTTCTGCAGTCAACATAAACCTCCTTGTCAGGCAACCTGATTTGGTCAATTAATCTGACAAAATTATTTTTCCATTCAACGGTCTTAAACATTTCTTCCCTCATAAGAATTTTAGTAAATTAAGCACTACTGTTCCAATTAATTATTGTCATTGACTCTAAAATTTTCATGGACAGGCGGGACCTGCCTGCCGGCAGGCAGGCGCCTGATTATTTTCATGCCCCTTTATGAGCCTTTGACTCATGATGATTCCTACCCCCATTTTCATGATGGTAAACTCCAGCAGGAATCAAGAGGACATTAATTTTACTGGACACAAATTTATTTTGGACAAATCTACCTTAATTATGCATTATAAAATATCAAATCCAAAATCTCAAATCAACGTAAAAATTTTAAACTTTTTTTATTGTTGGTATCTGAATGGATTTTGCAGAGATTTCTACCAGTTTTTCCCGTGATTTAAAACCTGATACAATTCTTATATCTGATTTTTTAATATTAAAAATTTCAGCCAGAAATTTTACGAGATGCTCATTTGCCTTACCTTCTGTCGGAGGAGATGTGAGGCGGATTCTTAGCACGCCATCAGAAAGTTCCTTTACTTCATTTTTTGAAGAACGTGGAGTAACCTTTATTTTTAAAAGAGTTTTTTGCATCCTGCTTTATTTAAAAGCTTTGACAGGGCATTCAGGGGAAGTCCAACAACATTAAAATAGCATCCGTCGATTTTGCGAATAAAAAATTTCCCTTTGCCCTGTATGGCATATCCGCCTGCTTTATCCAGCGGTTCTCCTGTTCTGACATAGGATTTTATCTGTTCAGGGCTCAGTGTATCCATTGTCACATATGTCCTTACACATTTGGTATAGAATCTTTTTGTTGAAGTATCATAAACAGCAAGCCCTGTTATCACAGCATGTTTTCTTCCGCTCAAACGCGAGAGGATTCTTACAGCATCTTTTCCGTCTTTCGGTTTCCCGATAATTGAACTATCAATCTTAATCACTGTATCAGCAGCTATGATTATTCCCTTCTCTTTCAATGAAGCCTTTAAGGCTTTTTCTTTTGCTGTTCTTAAAGCAAAATCCTCTGCACTTTCTGAAATTTTTGCTTTTTCATCAACATTGGATGGTACAGTTTTAAATTTTAGTCCTGTTTCAGTTAGCAGAGAATTTTTTCTCGGTGAGGATGAAGCTAAAATAATATGTGTGTTCATCAGAGAAGGTTTTTTAAGCTGAATTTCTTTTCCTTGATTCTTGAGACTTTTATCCTTTCAGCAATGACAATGGATTTTAACTCTGATAAGGCTGAATGGATATTGTCATTAATTATCAGGTAATCATATCTGGGAATACATTTTATTTCCTTTAAGGCAGCTTTCAGCCTTTTCTCTATTTCCTCAAAGGAGTCAGCATTCCTGCTTTTTAATCTTTTTTCAAGTTCCTTTAAAGAAGAAGGGATTACAAAGACAAGTAGCGAATTTTTGAACTTCTTTCTTGCTTTTGTGGCACCCTGCGTGTCAATGGCTAAAACCAGATCATTTCCCCTGTCCATTGCTTCCTTTACATTTTTTAAAGTTGTTCCATAATAATTCCCGTGAACCAGCGCCCACTCGGCAAAAGCCCCCTTTGATTTCATTTCCCTGAAACGTTTGCCTGAGATGAAGAAATAATCATTTCCATTGATTTCACCGCTTCTTGGCGTTCTTGTGGTATAGGAAACAGAGAGTTTTATATCAGGGAGAGATTCAATTAGTTTTTTGCACAGAGTGGTTTTTCCTCCCCCTGAAGGCGCAGAAACTATCAGAAGGAAGTTTTTTCTACTCAACATTCTGTACCTGCTCTCTTATCTTTTCAAGTTCAGCCTTCACTATGACTGCTGTTTCTGAGACAATCACGCTGCTGCTTTTGGAGCTCATTGTGTTTATTTCGCGGTTAATTTCCTGTATGTAGAAATCCATTTTTCTTCCAACAGGTTCGCATTCTTTAAAAAGCTTTAAAAAATTTTCAAGATGGGTTTTAGCCCTTAAAACTTCTTCTGTGATGTCGCTTTTCTCAGCAAAAAGCACTATCTGTTCCTCTATTTTTGCAGGGTCTATTTCAATTCCTGAAGATATTTTTTTTATCCTTTCCTGCAGTTTGTCTTTATATGCAAGAAGAAACGACTCTTTTTTTTCATCAATCTGCTGAACAGATTTCAAGATATCCAGAACTCTTTTTCTCATATCCTTTTCAATGATAATTCCTTCTGAAATCCGGCTTTCCCTGATTGCGCTTATTGCCTGAGAAAGAGCTGATTCAAAAAGCCTGTCAATGCAGCTTTCATCATCCTGTGATTCTTTTAGAATAAAAATATCCCTCAGTTTTGCAACATCTGATACAGTGATTTCTCCCGAAAGAGAATAAATATCCTTTAACTCCTTCAAGACTTTTATATAGTTTTCTGCAAGCCTGAGGTCTAATTCTATTTCCTTGATAGGCTGGCTGGTATTTGAATCAAGGTTCAGAAAAAGTTCAAACTTTCCACGGGAGAAATTTTTTTTAAGCTCTTCAAAAGCCTTTCTTTCAAAAGATTTTAATATTCCCGGAAGTTTCGCGGAGATTTCAAGATAGCGGTGATTGACGGAGCGGATTTCAATTCTGATTTTATGCAGGTTGCTGCTGGCTTCTCCCTGCCCGAATCCTGTCATGCTTTTTAACATTTTTGTCTGCCTATGCTGTAATACTCAAATCCCAGTTTTTTCTTTCTTGCAGGGTCGTAAATGTTCCTTCCGTCAAAAATAACAGGACGTTTCATAGCCTGCTTGATTTTTTCAAGATTTAAAAATCTGAATTCTCTCCATTCCGTTACAATTGCAAGGGCATCACATCCTTCTGCCAATTCGTATGGGTTGCTGCAGTAAGTGATACCGGGAAACAGGGCTTTTGTATTATCCATTGCCACAGGGTCGTATGCTCTTATATTGGCTCCTTCATTTATTAAAAATGATATCAGTTCAAGGGATTTTGCTTCCCTTATATCATCAGTGTTGGGTTTAAATGAAAGCCCAAGAATCCCTATAGTCTTCCCCTTTAATGTTCCGAGCACATTTTTCATCTTGTTTATAAACTTTGGGCATCTCTGCCTGTTTACTTCTACAGCAGCCTTTAGTATTTCAAACTGATGAGAGAATCTTTCAGCAGTTTTTATAAACGAGTCAACATCTTTTGGGAAACACGAACCCCCGTAGCCAAGACCCGGGTCCAGAAAATTCTGGCCAATTCTTGAGTCAAGCCCCATTCCTTTTGCAACATCAGTTACATTTGCACCTGTTTTTTCACACAGGTCAGCAACTGAGTTAATAAATGAAATTTTTAATGCAAGGAAGGAGTTTGACGCATACTTTATCATCTCAGCGCTGTAAATGTCAGTTATAATCATTGGCCTTTCAAGGGTAGCATAAAGTTCAAGAAGAACCATTGCTACCTGTTTTGATGGCGCGCCTATTACAATTCTGTCCGGGTGCAGCGTGTCTCTTATTGCCGAGCCTTCTCTTAAAAATTCAGGGTTTGATAGAACATCAAAATCAACATTAGTTTTTTTATTCTTTTCAATGATTTCTCTTACAAAATCGCCGGTGCCAACAGGAACAGTAGATTTGTTGACTATGACCTTGTATTTATCAATATATTTGGCTATTCCTCTTGCTGCTTCCTCTATATATGTCAAATCAGTTTCTCCGTTTTCTTTCGGAGGCGTTCCAACAGCTATGAAAATCACATCTGATCTTTTTACTCCCATTTCCAGATTAGAGGTAAAGACAAGTCTTTTGTCAGAAAAATTTCTTGATACCATTTCTTCAAGCCCGGGCTCGTAGATTGGCATTATGTTTTTATTCAGCATTTCAATTTTTTTCTCATCGCTGTCAACGCATATCACATCATTACCAAGGTCTGCAAATACAGCGCCTGTTACAAGTCCGACATAGCCTGTGCCAATGACGCAGATGTTCATTTTTTTCCTCCGAAATAAGTTTTATGATTTTTTATCCAAGCAACAGATTTCTTTACCCCAGCAAGCTTTATGTTTTTCGGGAAATATACCTGCTCTTATTAGCAGATAAATAAAAAAGACTACCTGATTTAGCCTTTTTGTTTTTAATTTTTACCTGTTGACTGACAGCCAACATCTTCTGTTAAATCCTCAATTGCTTTGCTTCCCGCAATGAATTTAGGATAGTGCTTCATCATGGCTTTCTGCCATTTACGAGGTGATAAGATATATAAGGAGGTTTATGCGATGTCAAGAGGAAAAGTAGAAGTTGAATTTTTGTTGACAATAAATTAAGGATAATTAATAAGAAATAGTGTTTTTTATAGAAATGAATTAAAATATTTTTTATAATGTCTTAAAATTCAGATAAGGTCTGTTTCTGCAATATGACGGATAAAGTAAGTTAAAATCTTGTATAAATTTAAATTATTAGAAAGGGGTGGTTCTGCAAAAAATTGCCTGAGCTTAGAAAGAAATTAGATATTTTTTTTACCTTTTACTCAAAAGGAGGAATAAATGTATTTCAAATCTGCTAGATTTTCTCTAATCGTTTTCTTGATTTTACTTTTTGCAAATTTCTGTTACGGTGAGATTCCCCGTCCTTATACAAGCGCTGTTTTTACAGACATTGATAATGATGGTGACAAAGATTTGATTGTTTCAAGCTCTTCCTACGGTTCTACAAGCAATGCAATCAGAATATTAATAAATAACAACAATCTATATTTTATAGATGAAACCTCTACAAGAATTACTGGCAGTAACTCAACTGTTACTGAAAAAGTAGTTGTTGGTGATTTTAATGAAGATGGAAAACCGGATATTCTGGCTGTTAATTCTCTTAGCGTTGCAAACAGACTTCTCCTTAATAACGGTAGCGGGCAGTTTACTGAGGATTCAAGCAAGGTAGGGGATACATATAATAATATTATAATTCCTAATGATGAGGATTCAAGCATTTCTGCAACTGTGGCTGATATTAACAGTGATAATAAGGTTGATTATATTTATATTGCAAATGACGGAGGACAGCAGAACAGGTTATACATTTATAATACCGGAATAAGTAAGTTTGCAGATAAGACCTCTTTAAACCTGCCAAGTTTTAATGATTACAGTTTTGATGCAGCTTTTGGAGATTTGGACAATGACGGCGATGTAGACATATTTGTAGCCAATGGTAAAGATAGCGGTGTAGTAAATAAAGTGTATCTTAATAATGGTTCAGGGAGTTTTAGCGCAGCAAGCACTGGTTTTTTTCCGCAAGACACAGACTTCAGCTCTTCTGTTATAATCAAGGATTTTAGCGGTGACAACAAGAATGATATTTTTGTTACTAATGCAAAAGGACAGCAGAACAGGTTATATATCTTTAATTCAGGAACATCAGAGTTTGAAGATAAAACTGCAAATTTGCCACAGATTTCAGATTCAAGCTGGAGTGCTGTTGCTGTTGATGTAGATAATGATGGTGACTATGACATTTTTGTGGCAAATGACGGGCAGGACAAACTGCTTATTAATAATGGTTCAGGCCATTTTACAGAAGGAACCTTGCCGGTGGATGATGATTACAGCAGTGGTGCGGCAACAGGTGATGCCAATGGGGATGACAAACCTGATATATTTGTTACCAATTTCGGCGGTAATAATAGGCTTCTGATAAATGATGGGACAGGTGTTTTTACTGACAAATCAGCAGATATGCTTCCCCATGCAATTACAGGTGAAATTGCTCTTTCAGGAGGAAGCAAAAGCGCAACTGATGTAACAGTTACACTGAGCGGAGATAAAAGTGCTACCACAAATCCTGTAACTTCTCCCGGGCTTAATAATGGAATATATTCTTTTGAGGAGGGACTTGAACAAGGGAAGAATTATACGGTTACTCCCACCTTGCCAGGCTATATCTTTGACCCGACCAAAGCAGATTTTACCAGCCTTTCTCAGGATGAGGTGCAGGATTTTACCGAAGCTACATATACCATATCTGGAACGATTAGCCTTTCAGGAGGAAGCGGCAGTGTAATTGGTGTGACAGTTACATTGAGCGGCGGAGATAGCGCAACCACCAATCCCGGAAGTGACGGGAAATATACCTTCTCAGGGCTTGAAGGAGACAAGGATTACACAGTCACCCCGACTTTGACAGGATATGCCTTTACACCAACCCAAAAAGACTTCACAGCCCTTTCCAAAGATGAGACTCAGGATTTTAGCGGTACTGCTTCAGTTACTAATTTAAGTATTACCACAACTTCTCCTTTGCCAGCAGGAAAATTGAAAAAAGCCTATTCCGGCAAGATAGAGGCAAGTGGTGGTACTACTCCATATACATGGAAACTGGCAAGTGGGAAACTGCCTCCCAGATTGAGACTGAATAAATCAACAGGAGCAATTTCAGGTAAGCCTACAACACGAGGAACATTTAAATTCAAAATAACTGTAACAGACTCAAGCAGTCCTGCAAAGAAGACCAAGAGTAAGCAATTTGTAATAAAAATTAAATAGGATAGTCTATAAAGGTAATTTATAAGGAGAAGGGATTATGAAAAATGTTTTTTCTAAGGGGTTATACTTAGTTATATTAATAACATTTTTGATCTTAACCCTCCAAGGATGCGGAGGTGATAGCGGAGGCGGCGGAAAACTTGGTTTAGGTAATGGGGAAGTTGAAGGTTCTCTGAAAAAAAATTCCAAAAAGCCTATTCAGAGCTTTGTTGCCCATATTGATGTTGCAAGAGGGAGTATGAAGATTGAGTACCTTGACGGCAAGAGAAAAAAAGGAGTTTCATCAAAACTTAGTGTTACACCAAACATCACAATTTCAACTGATGGAGTAAATTCTTTTTGGAATGCCGGAGATAAGATTTTTACAGCCTCAGTTCTCTTAACTAACAATTCATCAGATACTCTTTACGGTACTTATGTTACAATCAGCAGTGTTACTTCTGGCATCTCGGTCAATAATGAATATGGCTATGACCCTGATGGGAATCCTTATTTCAATCACGCACCAAATGCGGAATATATTGCTTCAGGGGGATCGAGTTCAAGGGTTGCATGGAAATTTTCTGACCCTGATGCAGTTAACTTTAGCTTCTCTGGCAATATCTATGCAGACAACTGGCATCAGATAGCCGGTGACGGCATAGCATCTACAGCATGGGAGAATGCTGATGCTGATAGGGGAGACAAAATATTTATTGATTCAATGACAGCCTTTAATGGTAAACTCTATGTTACAATGGGCAAACAGGTTCATCCTGCAAGGGATACAGGCAAACAAAATGACTTTCCTGGTGGAATTGGAACAGGAACTGGAATTACCGGTGCCGAGGTATGGGAGTATGAGCCTACAGGCGGAACATGGTCCCAGATTAATGCGGATGGTTTCGGAGGCGCTGAAGATTATTTAAATTTTGGCTATAACAACTGGGGCACATCTCTGGCAGGCTTTAACGGCTTCCTTTATGCAGGAACAAGCAAGGCAGCAATATTTGGCAATGGGCAGACAGACCCTGATAACCAGCAGGGCGCTGAGATATGGAGATGGTCTGGCTCAGGCACAACATGGACAAAAGTCCACAGCATGACAGACACCAAAGCTATAAAAGATTTACTTGAGTTTGATGGAAATTTATTTGCCACAGGTTATTTCAGAGGATACAATAAGACACCCGGCACCGTAACACAAGCCCGGTTTGACTATTCACCAACCGGATCAGCAGGATCATGGAATATAGTAATGAGCGATGCGTTCGGTGATATAGACGAGCAAGGCACCTATGGCACATCAATATCCTCTGCTGTCAGCAATGTTCAGTTTGGCACATCAGACAAGTACTTGTTTTTTGCAAAGGGCGGGATTACAGCAAAGCCCGGTGCACAGATTTACAGGGCTGGCCCTGCAAATGGTACAGGCAAAGGGACAACATATACTAACGGTGTGATAACTGGAGCACGTGGTGATGGTAACTGGGTTACTAACGGTGACTGGACTAAGATTACAGATATCACCTCTGATGATATCTATGCAACAATCACTGCAGCACCGGCACTGATTAATGGTTCATCCATGTATATATGTACAGTAACCTTTAGCACAACCCCTTTAGACCATGAGCTTGCCCATCACTGGGCACATAATGATACTCTTGGAAGGTCAAGCGTGACAATCATTGACAATAAAGGCAGTACGCTAATCTATGGAATCCATGCAAATGACCATGTTCCTGCCTCTGGTAATAAGCTTCGTTTAACAAAGGGCCCAAACGAGCGTGGTCTTAGTGAAACCGCCAATGGAACATCATTTGATCTTTTTGCCTTTGCTCCGAGCACCGAGGGCACAGCCTCACCGGTTATTGATAATACTCTTTTAGTATCTACAAATAACCTTCCGCAGGGAATTGCCCAGTACAATTCTTCCGGAGGCGAGCTATATTTTTCGTCAAATGCAGGAACATCAGCAGGAACAGTAGACAGCGACTGGATAAGGAAGGTTGATTTATTTACAGGAGATAACGGATCAGCACTGGGTATCACAACACCCACTGCTTCAGGCGGGGCAACTTTAGAAAGTTTATCATCAATAGCTGGTTTTAACAAGCGGGATGATTTCACCGCTACCACAGGCTCACATGAAGGGTGGCTTTATGCTGCTGTATATCCATTCCAGAGAACTAATACCGGCTTCAGGCTCTATAAGAGTGCAGACGGGGTAAACTGGATAAAGATTACAGGAGACGGTTTTGGAGATCCCTTTGGCAAAGGATTTGTCTTTGTCTCGCTGAATGGCAAATTATACATGAGCACGAGCAGACAGCAGTTCAGTACCTCTGTGGCATCCTCTTCAAACACTGCTGCGGGCATAACCGAAACAACAAGCACGTTCTATGTTACTGACCCTACCTTCGGTACACCATCAGTGAGGTTTACTACAGCGGGAACGCTGGTTTTAGACAAGTCTACTAATGCAGACGTCAACAACTATGTGCCTGAGTCATCAATTTTTATTGAGAAGGTGAACTACACAGGGAATAAGGTTGCTACGGCTCTCACGCTTACAACTGCTCTTCCTGCAAATGACGGCACTCTTGCAAGCCATGTATGGGCAACTGATACCACGATTGTCCTGAGCAGTGTAGCAAGTTTGCCGGCATCAGGCGCTATTGTAGTAGAGAGTGAGGTAATCCAGTATGGAGCAATATCAGGAACTACACTAAGAACTTTAACTGACCCAGGAGGATCACCTGGTGGTGATTTTTCTGGAAGAGGCTCAAGAGGACCAAGAGACCACGGTATTGCAAATCATCCAAAAGGAACGCCTGTATTCAGGACCACAAGGCATGGAACTGGTGACTACGGTATTGTCTTATCAGGAACAACAGGACTGCCCGCAAGTTCTAGCGGTGCTGGCAGCAACCAAAGGCGTATTTTGATTGATGATGAGGAAATATACTATAACAGTATAACCGGGTTAACCCTTTGGACACCGATGAGGGGAGTGGATGCAACAGATGTAGCAGCGCATAGCGCTCCAACTACCATCTACAGGGCGGGCTTTACGGGGATTACAAGAGGGCAGCACGGTACAACTGCTACAACATGGGCTGGTGCTGAGGGTGTAAGCGGTGGTATTGTTATGGGCACTGCAGAGCTGTGGGTAACTGATTAATAGTTTTGAGTTTTAAGTTTAGAGTAGAAATGAAAGGCGGACATTGAATGTCCGCCTTTCATTTTAAAACAATAAAAAAATCAAATGATAATTTTTTTTGACACGTATGAAAAAATCTACATTGGAAAGCAAAAAAAATAGTAACTTATTCTATATTTCATACCTTGTAATTGTATTGATTGTTTCTTTGATTGCGGCAGAGATATTTATGAGGATATTTAATATATGCCCCTTACCGAAGGATTACAGGGTTTATATTACTGATAAATACCTTCCTTACAAGTATATACCAAATATCAAATTCAGGATTAAAAGGTCTGGAGAGTTTGATGTAATGGTTAAGATTAATAGTGTCAGTTTCAGGGATTTTGAGCACAACTATCAGAAACCGATAGGCGTTTACCGTATTGTCGGGCTTGGAGACAGCTTTACAATGGGTGCAGGAGCAGAATTTAAGGATTCATATTTTTATAAATTAGAAAAGATGCTGAATGAAAAATACAGCCCTAAAAAAATTGAAATCATCAAAACGGGAACAGGAGGATACTTCACAGAGCCGGAACGGATTTTGCTCGAGCATTACGGAATAAGATACAGTCCTGATTTGATAATCGCAGGATTCTTGCCAAATGATATTATTGGTACATATTATGGAGCGAGCTCAGTTCAGGTTAAAAACGGATTTTTAAGCACAAAGGAGTCATCTGATATTGGAAAAACCGGAATGAGATTATTTAAGCGGTATCATCTGGCAAGAGTATTTATCAGGGCTTATATCAGTTATAAGCTGAAGAAAGAAAAGCCCGCAAAATGGGAAGAAATCTATAAAGAAAACGGATTTCATGAAAAGGACTGGAGAAAAGTTGAACAGGAGTTTCAGAAAATTATAGAGATTGGAAAGTCAATTGGCAGTCCTGTGGTTATAGTTAATATACCTGAGTTTCCGAGTTTTCTCAAAGACGTTGATTTTTCTTACACTGGTAAAAGATTGGAAAGGTTTTCAAAAGAAAATGGATATTTATATATAGATACATACCCTCAGATTATAAAAGAAATCAAAAAAGGAAAGATGCTTTTTTGGAAAAAAGATGGCCACTGCACTCCTTATGGCTACGAAGTAATTGCAAGGGCTATTTATGAAAAGCTGGTTGAAAGCAATGTAATCAGGTAAAAGTATCATAAGTATTGCGATTGATATTTTTGTAAAAAATTAATAATTATGAACAGAAAATTATTATTTTTATCAGCTACTGCAATAATAATTTTTTCAATATACACTATTTCGCTGGACAATCCCTTTTACTGGGATGATGAGGAATTGGTTGTAAATAATTATGTTTTACGGACGCCATTAAATTTTAAAAATTATTTTTTTTCCAATCCTATTCCTCAGCGGCCAGTTGTTACATTTTCCTTTGCTCTTAACTATGTTATTTTTGGATTAAAGCCTTTTGGATATCATCTTACACAGATCTTACTGCATATCTGCAACACTGCCTTAGTTTTCTATATAGCCAACTTAACATTCAGGAATGAGTGGGTGTCAGTTCTTTCAGGGGCAATATTTGCCCTTCACCCAATTCATACTGAAGCGGTAAATCTTTTTTTGGGCAGGTCTGACCTTGTCTGCTGTTTCTTCTTTTTAACCTCTTTTCTTCTGTATATTAAGTCTTTGGATGCAGAAGGGGACAGGAAAAAACTATTTTATTATTTTTCGCTGATTGCATATGTTCTTTCAATGCTTTCAAAGGAGATAGCAATAGTTCTGCCATTTCTTATTATCATATATGACAGAGTTATTGGAAGGAGAGAGATTAAAATATCATTATCCAGATTTTCTTCCTATATCCCTTATTTTTTACTGAGCGTTTTCTATTTTGTTTTCTGGTATCTGATTCTGCACGGCTCAAATTTAGAGGATAAAAAAAATTCAGTTCTTAATTTCTGGGGAGGAAATATTTATTCCAACTTTTTGATGCAGCTTGTAGTTATAAAGAAATATATTAAGCTCCTGCTTATACCAGCAGGGATGTCTGGATGGTATGAAATTCCTGCTCCCGGGTCAATTCTAAATACAGAGATATTTATTTCAATAGGCATTTTAACTCTGCTGGTTCTTGCCTGTATTTTTAAGCTAAGAGAAGAGAGCCTTTTCTCTGTTCTCTGGCTATTTGTAACTTTTCTTCCAATATCAAACCTCATTCCAATACCTGGGTCTATGATGGCAGAGAGATGGTTATACATTCCTTCTGTCGGGTTTAGTCTTTTTCTGGCATTAATAATAAAAAACTTAGAAAGTATTGTCAGGCAAAAAAATAATTATAGAAGGTTTGTTTCTGCCCTGCTTGTAATTTTTTTTGTCCTCTATTCATTGCTTTCTTATGCCAGGAATTTAGATTATGATAGTGAGGTAATTTTTTTTAAAAATATTTATGACAAAAGCCCTTCTTCGCAGCTTGCCAGGAGCAATCTGGGATTGGCATATTTAAGAGAAAACCATCCGGATGAGTCTATTAAGATTCTTGAGCCATTAGCAAAAGAGGGAAAAAGTCCTTTTCTGTATCTGATTCTGAATAATCTCGGTGGTGCTTATGAGAAAAAAGGAAATATCAAAAGAGCAGAAAAATTTTATAAGGCTGCAGCTAAACTGAAAAATGATTATGCTGATGCAAATATCAACCTTGGATCCCTTTACATGAATCTTGGAAGAACAAAAGAGGCTAAGGATAAATTTAATGAAGTAATAAAGTTAGACCCCCGTAACCCACATGCCCATTACAACCTAGGACTTTTCTGTTTTATGGAAGGAAGAGATGATGAGGCTATCAAGGAATACAAGGAATCAATAAAAATGAGGCCTGACCTTGCTGATGCCCACAGCAATTTAGGCTTGGTATATTACAGAAAGGGATTAATGGATTTGGCAAGGATAGAATGTGAGAAGGCAATAAAGCTTGATCCAAAATATCCCCAGGCTTACGGAAATTTAGGGTTAATATATATGGAACAGGGCAAAGAAGATATGGCGATGAAAAATTTTAAAAAAGTTTTAGAAATAGATCCCAAAAACAGCCTTGCAATAAACTATATAAAAGAGATTGAAGCTTCCCTCGGAAAGCCGCAGAGAGGGTCCAAATAAAAGAAATATTTATTTTATATTCTCACACTATACATTTTCAAGCAAAGAAAAGTGAAAATAAAAGATAAGAATATATACCTGCTGTTAATCTTTTTTTCAGCTGCGATTATTTATTTCAATACATTATGGAATGATTTTACTAACTGGGATGATGATGAGCTGATACTGTACAATTACAGGATCCAGGATTTAAATTTAGAAAAATTAAAAAAAATCCTGACTACTCCTACTGTAACCGACTATCTTCCTTTAAAAGAGTTGTCATATGCCATTGACTATTATCTCTGGAAATTAAATCCTTTTGGTTTTCACCTGTCCAATGTGGTACTATTTGTTTTAAATTGTTTGCTGGTATATTTGATTTTTGAATTTATTTTTAAGGATAAATTCATATCTTTTATAGGAACAATAGTCTTTACTGTCCATCCAATCCATGTAGAATCAGTTGCATGGATTTCAGGGAGGAAGGATTTGTTGTCAGGGCTATTTTTCTTCCTCTCTTTTTATGCTTATCTGAAAAACCGCAATATATTTGCTTTGCTTTCTTTTATCCTAGCGCTTCTCTCAAAGCCAACAGTGGTCATTTTGCCTCTTGTCCTTATACTTTACGAACTGACTATAAATAAGATTGAAAATAAATGGAAAACAATTTTGCCTAAGGTTTCCCCTTTTTTTATAGTTGCTGTCATTTCTGCTTTTATTACATTAAAAGTTGGGGTTGAAAAGGGAGTTGTAAAGGAACATATTGGGGATACTTTCTCAGTGAATTTTATGCTGATGAACGGAGTGTTCTTCGACTATCTCAGGTTGATATTTTTGCCTGTTAATCTGTGTATGCGCTATATGATACCAATAGAGATAACTTTTAAATCTATCATGTTCTTAATTTTGTTAATAATATTTTTAATCATATCTATAAAGGAAATTAAGTTTAATTCACACTCTCTTTTTTTTCTTATCTGGTCTGTTATCACAATACTTCCAGTTTCTAACATAATACCAATATCTACTTTGAAAGCGGACAGGTATTTGTATCTTCCATCTATTGCTTTTGCTGCTTTTGCTTCCATATTATTTAATAAGTTGTCCGGCAGAACTTTAAAAATTAAGTCTCTGTTTGTTATAATGCCAGTGCTGTTATTATTTTCTATCCTGACTGTTGAGAGGAATAAGGTCTGGAAAAACAGTATAACCCTTATGGAAGATACAATTAAAAAATCTCCTGACATGTTTATAGCCTATAATAATCTTGGAATTGCATATTCCGATGCTAAACTTTATGATAAGGCAATTAATTCATATAAAAAAGCTTTAGAATTAAATCCCTATTTTGCCAAAGCACATGCTAATATTGGAACTTTATATGCAACTGTTAAAAATTATCAAAAGAGTTTAGTTGAGATTAAATCAGCTTTGAAACTGAACCCTAATATTCCGGGTGCACAGTTTAACCTCGGACTGCTATATTATAAAATCGGGCTGCTGGATGAAGCAATTATTCAGTATGAAAAAGCAGTCAGGATAAACCCTGAACATGAGGAATACAGGCGAGCTTTAAGTGAAGCCAAGCGGGAAAAAGAACTAATGATAAAAGAAGTGACAAATCCTGAAATAAGCGAAAAGATTAAGTTGAAAATCTCTAATAACTATAATAATCTTGGAGTAATGGAGCTTATAGAGAAAATGTATGGAGACGCTGAAATATCTTTAAGAAAAGCTCTTTTATATAGCCCTGAAAATAAAATGGCAAAACTGAATCTGGCAAATATTTATTTTTTAAAAGGAGATTTAGATAATTCTATATCTGAATACGAAAGTGTAATTAAATCAGAGCCTAATCTTTACAAGGCTTACTGGAATCTCGGATTGATATACAAGGCAAAAGGAGATAAAGTTAAGGCTTCAGAAATCTTGAACAAACTTTTGAAAATTTCCCCAAATAATCAAGCTATCTTGAAAGAGATTGAAGCTCTGAGTAAATGAATAGAAAATATTTAATATTAATTTTCATATTATTAGGGTTTATTATTGGAATAACATTTGGTGCCTACGAAATAATTAAGTTTACCGCTTTTAAAGAACTAGATAATGAGCGAAATAAAATAAAATTCGATTATCTCTTATCAACAGAAAAGGTTTTACTCGGAATATATCTTCTTTCAATAAATTCTTTTGGGTTTACAATAATAATGTTCCTGCCAGTTATACCTGTTTGTTTGTTATGGAACCTATATAAAAAAGATGAAAATAATTTAGATAAGGTATGGCCTGTAATGGCTATCTATTGGGGATTATATTCAGAAATCATATTTATAAACTGGGGCTTGCCATTTTTGAATAAGATACGGCCTTGCATGAGCAACAGAGAAATAGTTTTTCATAACCTTATTTTATATTTTGTTATTTTAATTATCGGACTCTTATCATTTCACCTTTCTTTCAGGATCTATAATGCTACTTCCAAGGGATATTGGTTTTTTATTCTAGTTAATTTTCTTTTTCTTGCGGGATTGACTATGCTCTTAAGATTTTTCTTTGTAGGATATTTCATAGAATATGTGCCAAGGACTTTTCGGAGTATAAACTTTTTATTAAGTTTGTTTATACTTTTTTCAGTTTTAAGCCTCAGTCCAATATGTTATGAACGAATTTTTGGTTTGGGAAAGAAAAGCCCTCAAGAAGTCTTGAAACCAAACTCAAAATTTTTATCCATTTCTAAATTTGGTATAGCTTCTGTATTCATTTTAATACTTTTAATTGGTTTAACCTGTTTTGGATATTTTGAAGAAAACCGTGAAATTGGATTGGAAACCTTTTCTGCGAAGAATTCTGTAAACACAGTTTCTAACAAGGATTATCTAAATGTAATATTAATTCTAATTGATACTCTGCGAGCTGACCATTTATCCTGTTATGGATATGGGCAAAATACAAGTCCTAACATTGATAAATTAGCAAAAGAAGGGGTTTTATTTACAAACAGCTTTTCACAAGCATCATGGACAAAGTCGAGTGTTGCATCCCTTTTTACATCACTTTATCCAACTCAGCATAATACGAATACTTTTGAGGACATTTTGCCTGATCGTGCGACCACTATAGCTGAGATATTGAAAAGTTATAATTATACCACGGCTGCTTTTATAGCTAATCCAATTGTTGGAAAGCCTTTTAACTTTCAGCAAGGATTTGACCTTTACATTGATGAGTTTACAAAAGATAAAATATATTACTCTGTGTTAAGAAACTCCTTTATTGGAGGAATAGTAATGAGTATATCAAGGAATAGATTCCTTACTCAAGATATAGTTAATGCTGATATTCTCAATAGTACAATAGTACCTTGGTTAAGGAATAACAAAGATAAAAAGTTTTTCCTTTATCTTCATTATAAAGATCCTCATTCACCATATAAACCTCCTGATTTTTTTTACAAGAAATACGTCAAAGGGATAGATCCTGAAGTTTACAAGGGAAATGACAGATTTGATATTAATAGGACGGAAATGGCTCTTTATGATGGGGAGATAGAGTTTACTGATCTGAACATCGGAGAATTGCTAAAGACTGTTGATGAGCTAAACCTTACTAAAAACACATTGGTTATATTGCTTTCTGACCATGGAGAAGCTTTCCTTGAGCATGGAAATAAAGAACATGGTTTTACTCTTTATCAGGAAGAGATTTTTGTTCCTTTGATTATGAGACTGCCGGGTTATATTCCTGTTAATAGAAAAGTGGTATATCAGGTTTGTACTATTGATATATTGCCTACAATTCTTAATATCCTGAATATTCAATATAAAGGGCCAATAGAAGGAAAGTCTCTTTTACCTTTGATAAAAGATGTACATTCAGAGGAACAGAGAGATTTTATATTTTTAGAGGAACTGTTTGCATTTGGGAAACCTATGATGCTTCATTCTCTCAGAATGGAAAATTATAAATATATTTTTACAAAACTTTTTAAAAACAAAGAGGTTAGCGCTTCAGAAACTAAAGAATTATTTAACTTGCAAACAGACAGTGAAGAATTTCTTAATATAATCAAACAAAAACCTGAAGAGCTAATAATGATTAATGGAAAAATTAATCATCTTTTGGAATATATTAATAAAACAGCAGTCCCGGCGGTAAAAACAAAAGTAGATGAAAAGACAAAAGACCAGATAAGGGCTTTAGGATACATCCAGTGAAAAAAAACATAATTTCAATAGATACAATAATTCTTTTTCTTGCAACCCTCTCAGTAATCAAATTTGTTCCTGCTGAGATAAGATTAGTAGTTCATCCGATTGTAATCTTCCTCCTTGGAATTTACCTGTTAATTGATGTGATGCTGAATGCACGGGAAAATAATATTTCTTACCTAAATACATGCAAATTTATAATAATTATTCTTATTATATCACTTCTTGCCATTATCCCCTGTCTTCATAGAATTTCTCAGAGACATAATGGGAACCCCTATGAATTTGCCCATGACGGCGGAGTTATTCAGACAGAAGAAGCCATAAAGTATTTTATAAAAGGAGAAAACCCTTATCATGAAGACTACTATAATACAATCCTTGATGAGCATTATACTGTGTATAAACTTGATGAAATAAAAAACTCCCTTATTCATCACTACACATACTTGCCTCTTACATTTCTTTTCCCTATTCCTTTTTATTTTTTATCAAAAGCTACAATAGGGTGGTTTGATATGAGGTTTATATACATCTTAATGTTTGGGCTATCTCTATATACTATTCCGAAGCTTGCCATTGATTTCAGGAGTAAGGCTCTGCTTCTTATCACCATTTCATTAAATCCATTTTTTACTTATTTTCTTGCGGATGGCAGGAATGAAATATTCTTGTTATTCTGGCTGTTAATGAGTTTCCTTTTTTTGATGCGCGACAGGCTTAAAACTGCATCTGTTTTTTTGGGGCTCGCCTGTGTCAGCAAGCCCACAGCATGGTTTTTAATCCCTTTTTTTATAACTTATATCTGGGGCAAAAATAATGAATCAGAGAATTTGGGGAAAAAATTAATGTTTCTTCTTAAAAATACATATCCTTTTATTCTTATTTTTCTAATATTTATTCTTCCATTTTTAATATTGGATTTTCACTCGTTTAAAGAAGATATCTTTAACTGGGATGAGGCATATCCTCTGGGTGGAACTCCTGGTTATGGCTTTTCAAATCTTTTACTATTTATTGGGTATTCGAAAAGTGATTATTTCCCGTTTAAATATCTCCAGCTTATAACAGGTTTGCCATTACTTTACTTCTTGTTAAGGAGACAGCTTAAAAATAATACTATTAATTTCATGCTCATAAGCTACGGAATACTTTCATTTGTCTTGCTCTACTTCTCAAGATTTTTGCATGACAACTATTTAGGGTATGTTTTTTCTGTATTATGTCTTGGATTTTTTTTAGAGGAAAGAAAAGGGTATCTTATTCACTAAAAGTGGCAATAATTTGTAGCCGCAACCTTTAGGTTGCGCCATATAACGCAGGCTAAAGCCTGCGGCTACTTATACAACCCTCTCATCTCATTCCATCTGATCTGCAGGAGTTCCTTTATCATTGCCAGAGAATGCTTTATAGGGTGAACCCTGCTTTCAGGCGAGTTAATCCATTGAATAGGAATATCCATTATCTTAAAACCAAGTTTTTTCCCGATAAAAAGCGCTTCAACATCAAAACTAAAGCCGTTTATTCTGCATTTGCTGAAAATCTTTTTTACTGCTGTTCCCGTAAAACATTTAAATCCGCACTGAGTATCTTTTATTCCTCCGAATATGAGTAACCTTACCAGAATATTAAAAATTTTCCCAATTGTTTTGCGGTAAAAGGGTTGTGAGATAATTATTTCCGAGTCTGATAAAGCCCTTGAGCCAATTGATATATCATAGCCGCTTTTGATAGCTTTAATTAATTTTTCTATTTCTTCTATTGGAGTTGAAAGGTCAGCATCGGAAAACAGTACAAAATATCCTTTTGAAATATTTACACCTTGTCTTACAGCATAGCCCTTACCCATATTTTTCCCATAAGTTGTATAAAAGGCCCTGGCGTGAGTTTTGCAGAACGCTTTTACGATGGAGGGTGTATTGTCATTGCTTCCATCATCAACCACTATTATTTCATATCTGAGATTCTTAGAGGACAGATATGTATCAATAGCGTCAAGAGATTTAAAAATTCTATTTTCTTCATTAAAAGCGGGTATTACAACTGATAAATCTATATGCTGATTTTCCATTTTTATTAGATAGAAATATTAGTTTTTCCTTAAAATATTGACTCCGTAAATTTCTTTTTCAAAATGATAATTGTTATTAATATATTTTAGAATCTGTGGAAATTCAATTTCTTCAGGGATTCTGTCAACCTGCCATTCACCCATATTACTTATTACAAACTTCGGAGTATTTTCTTTTAAATATTTTACCACTTCTTCCTTTAATCCAATAGTGGCTGCATCATGGAGCACACCAAAACGTGCTGGCATTGGCCGGTCAAGCAGGAAATAATATGTGGCATCATTGGGAAAAACAAAAATGCAATCTTTGCCGGTAAGGTTGCTTTTGACATATTCTACAACTGCCTTGATTCTTTCTGCTTGAGTCCTCGGCAATCTTATATTCCCACTTCGTGGAATTTTTAAAACAACCATATCATTAATGGCATTGAGATTTAAATTATATACCTTATTAATGTTGGAAATAAAGAAATATTCTATACACCAGTGAGCGGGCCAGATTGCGTATGAAAGCAACCCTTCGCCAATAAAAATCAGGATGGTAAAATATAGCGCTATTAAACCCAGCTTGTTGCGTAATCTGTTTTTATATACTTCATAAATTTTAATTAGCAGTTTTTCTGCATAGAAAATGGAAAGTATTATTGCAGGCGGCAGTAACAAATAGTTCCTATCAATTCCTGACCTTCCAAGAGCGCCTTTAAACAGAATAATTCCATAAATGAGGATGCCGGAGGCTATCAATTTTTTGTAATTGAAGTTTTTTAATATTATACTAATAATAAGATGCAAAGTTACTCCTAAGTAAAGAATGATTGGCCAGTATGCTGCATAAACGAATAAGAAATTTTTAAAACTATTATAGGAAAAGTGTTTTATAATGTTTTTAAATTCAATAAACAGGTTTGGGAAAGGGATTCCACCAAAACCTAAAGTCACGTATTTAGGATAGGATATGGAAGCTTCAAGGTAATAGGAAAAAGTTCCCTCATATAAAAGAAAAAGAATTACAGGAAGGGCAATTATGCTGAATCCAAGTGTAAA
>Ga0154357_120_pt4 | contig 21695 bp, 17 predicted proteins | sample RifGroA2_FD_115885 | JGI IMG/M metagenome (GOLD analysis project Ga0154357, IMG submission 115885) | Candidatus Schekmanbacteria bacterium GWA2_38_9
CATTAAAAACTTTCACTTCATCTTTTCTGCAGTATTTTGAGTTAATCAGGACAGGCACAGAATGCCAGCTATGGGCTTTGAGCACAGATGGTGTGGAGTGGTCTCCTGTCAGGACAACCACATCGGGGTTCAGCGATAAAATCTCAGGAAGTTTCTTGTCAAAATCCTCAAGGGCTTTGACTTTTCTTTCAAAGTCTCCGTCTTCGCCTGTTGAGTCGGTTTTTTTGTAATGGAAATAGAAAAAGTCATATTTAGAAAAATTGCTTTTAAGAGTTTCTATTTCAGTTTCATAAGTTTCTCCTGCGTCAAGGACATTCATCCCAATAAGCCTTACAATTCCCTTGTACATAGGGTAAGTAGCAATGGCTGCAGGATTTAATTTGTAGATTTCCTGCATTGATGGAAATTCCTCGTGCTTTGACGCACCTCTTAACATAAGCATATTTGCAGGATAATGTTTTTTTAAAACCTCTTTTGCCCTTTCTACAAATTCATCTGCAAGAGCTGCTGTTTTCTTGCTTTCACTGTCAATGGCAATAACTTTTTTTACTTTAAGTCCTATCCTTTGAGGGTCAGTGTCTGCAATGTTTCCTGCAAGCCCTTTTCCTCTCAGAATCATCGCAGCCCTGTGTTCCTTTACAGCCCTTACAAAAATTTCAACCCCTTCTATTTTTATTTTATCAAGTTCTTCGCAGATTTCCTTACATTTTTCTGAGCTTATCCTTCCAGCCCTTCTGTCAGTAACAATATTGTTTTCATCAACTGTTGCAAAATTTATTCTGAAGGCTACATCAGAAGGCTCAAGGGGGAAGTCTATTCCAAGCGCTTCAAGAATACCTCTGCCGACTTCGTATTTTAGAGGGTCATATCCAAAAAGTGAGAGGTGGGATGGACCGCTTCCCGGAGTAATTCCATGGGCAACAGGAACTGACATTCCGCAAACTGAATCTGCTGCAAGGGAGTCAAGGTTTGGTATGTTGGCTTGTTCAAGCTCTGTTTTCCCTCTCTTTTCATCAGGAAGCCCGCTTAATCCATCAAGGACTATAAACAGTATTTTTGAATCAGTTGGCGTTGAAAGGTTTTTCATTATATTAAATGGGACCATTCTTTTTATTCCTCCTATCCTATTTTAACCTGATAATCATTTTATTTGCTACAAAATATAAACACTAGAAAATCTAATGTCAAATAACAAAACGTAATTTTGGCGTTGTTTTATTATTTGAAAATATGATATTTGAATTTATAGTTTTTTTCAATGAAGCAAGGTTTTATGTTTTCATATTTAATCTCTTTATTGTCTTCCTTTACAGATTTCCTTTATCCCCCTTTCTGCCTTGTATGCAAAGAGGATACATCAGGAGACGGAAGTAAGTATATATGTGAATCCTGTCTGGATCAGATAAAAGAGATTAATCCGCCTTTCTGTGCAAAATGCGGGAGAGGCTTTGTATCTAAAAATGCTTTAGAAGGTATTGAGAAACCTGTATGCGGTAAATGTCAGAATAAAGGCAATCGTATCAGATATGACGCTATTTTGGGATTGGGAGAATATGCTGGAACCTTAAAGGAAATAATACACATTTATAAATATAATAAAAAAGAACAGCTTAAGGATATATTGTCTGAGATTATGATAAAAAGAATAAAGGGGGAACCAGAATTTTTAAAAGCTGATGTATTAATACCTGTTCCTCTTCACTGGATAAAAAAGAGGAGCAGAGGGTTTAATCAGTCTGAAGAACTTGGAAGATGTATTTCAGAGTCACTAAAAATACCAATGAAAAGTTTGCTGAAAAGGAAAAGGAACACAAAACCGCAGATAGGGCTGTCAGGGGATGAAAGGATTAAAAATATCAAGGGCGCTTTTAAGGTTAGTCTGATAACTCAGAAGCTTTGGAGAGCTTCAGGTGGCAGTACATTTAATTTTGAAGGCAAGACAGTCATTCTTATAGATGATGTTGTAACAACTGGCGCTACAGTAAATGAATGTACAAAGGTACTGAAGAAAACAGGGGTAAGGGAGGTCATTGTGCTGTGTCTTGCAATAGCAGGATAAGGAGTTTAGGAAAACTTCCTAAGTGGTTGAGCGGTTGCTGATTAGTATATAATCCCCTTCGTTTTTAAGAATGTGGTATTTGGGCGCATCCTTTAAAGAATAAATAGAGCTTTTCTTAATAATGACATACACACCGGTGTCTGAGGTCAGATAATTGTGTCAATCAGTTTTGCCCTCTTGACACTTTTGGATTATTAGGATTAGATTCAGGCAGGAGAGAGAATTTTTTAGGGCGATTAACTCAGCGGTAGAGTGCTATCCTCACACGGTAGAAGCCACAGGTTCGAACCCTGTATCGCCCAAAGGCATCTGTAATGTTTCTATCTAATCAATGCCTTTTTCCCAATATCTTTTCTGTACTGTGCTCCGTCAAAGGAGATTTTGTCTGCAGCCTCATATGCCCTGTCAATGGCTTCTTTTATTCCATTCCCAAGGGCTGTAACTCCGAGCACCCTTCCGCCTGATGTGAGGAAATCACTGCCGGACTTTTTTGTGCCTGCGTGAAATACCACAACATCATCAAGTTCTGCTGCTTCCTGCAACCCTGAAATTTTCTTCCCCTTTTCATAATCTCCTGGATAGCCCTTTGAAGCCATTACAACACAGACTGCTGCGCGGCTGTTCCAGTCGATTTTAACTTTTTCAAGATTTCCATCAATTACAGCTTCAATCACAGGAATTATGTCGCTTTTCATTCTCATCAGAATTGGCTGTGCCTCAGGGTCTCCAAAGCGGACATTGAATTCAAGGACAAATGGTTCGCCATTACATATCATAAGCCCTGCATAGAGGATTCCCTTGTAAAGCCTTCCTTCCTTTTTCATTCCGGAAATAACAGGAAAAATTATTTTTTCCATTACTTTGTCTTCAAGCTTTTTTGTTATGACAGGCGCCGGAGAATAGGCTCCCATTCCGCCCGTGTTTGGACCCTTGTCATTGTCAAAAATTCTCTTGTGGTCCTGTGATGACGGCATTGGTATTGCTGAATTCCCATCAGTAAATACAAGGAAGGAAGCCTCTTCACCGCAGAGCATTTCTTCTATTATGACTCTGTTGCCTGCGATGCCAAAAACTTTTTTGACCATAATCTCATCAAGAGCCTTGAAGGCACCATCTTTTGAGTCAGCAAGGATTACTCCTTTACCTGCTGCCAAGCCATCAGCCTTTATCACAAGGGGGTGTTCACATTCCTCAACAAAGTTTTTTGCCTTTTCAAATGAATCAAAGCTCTGAAACCTCGCTGTTGGAATGTTGTGCTGTTTCATGAATTCTTTTGAAAAAGACTTGCTTCCTTCAAGGCGGGCAGCTTCTTTGCAGGGACCAAAGATTTTCAGATTATGCTTCTCAAATTCGTCAACAATTCCATTTACAAGGGAAAGCTCAGGACCCACTACAGTAATATCTATGGAATTCTTTTTTGCAAAGCTTACAAGTCTGTCATTTTCCTCAGGCTTTATTTCCACACATTCTGCAATCTCTGATATTCCGCCGTTGCCGGGAGCACAGAAGATTTTCTTTGTCTTTTTACTTTCAGATATTTTCCAGACAAGGGCGTGCTCCCTTCCGCCTGAACCTATTACAAGGATGTTCATTTCGTTCTCCTATCGCACTTTTTTCTGCCTAAAGTCATAAGTCATGAGTCATAGGTTATAAGTTAGTTTGTGTTTGAAGTTAATTATTGATTTTGCATTTTATATATGATGAAATAGAAAATCAATATGATTTGTAAATTGTTTTATCCTGTTTGAGATGTAGATGAGGAGAAGAGACTGTGCCTATTATTACTATTTCAAAGGAATTTGCAAGCGGAGGGCAGGAAATTGGAAGAAGAGTAGCAAAACTGCTGAAAATAGATTATTTTGACAGGGAGATAGTAAAAGCAGTTGCCTCGAAGAGCCATGTATCTGAGTTTGAAGTTGATTTATACGAAGAGGACCGGTATGACAAGATGCAGGTGTTTTTTTCAAGAGTGATTGACCCTATCATTGTAAGAGAAAACCTCAAGGCAAGTTTTCCTCTAATCCCGTCTGTTCCAGAGAAAAAAAAGGGAGAATTAAAAACAAAAAAACGATTTGTTCCATATTCCTGCGAAACCAATGGCTGGCTTGACAGCGATATATATCAGGAAATGGTTCAGACCTTTATAGAGGAATTATCAAAAAAGAAAATTGATTCAGTAATAGCAGGAAGGGGCGGGCAGTGCATTCTTAAGAATAAAAAGAATTGCTTGCATGTGAGAATAGTAGCTCCTCTTGAAGATAGAATTGAAAGAGCTATTAAAGTTAAAAATGTTGATCCTGAAAAAGCAAAAAAGATAGTTACAGAGATAGATGACAGGCGTCATGCCTATATAAAACACTACTATAACGAAGATTCCAGAGCCCTCAAGCTCTACCATATAATCATTAACAGCAGCAAAGTTGGCATAGATAAAGCCGCTCAGTGGATTGCCGAGCTGTCAAAAACTGTTTGATATAGTTAGAATTGATGAGTTTACCGTCAATTAATTCTTCGCATACTTTTCATAAACTCTGTATCCAAGGTAAGTAATCAAAACTCCAAGCATGAAAGCTGCAACTATCACAAAGATATTTGAAAGTATTTTTTCTTCAGGGAAAATTTCATTTCCGCTTGTGTGTATATCCTTTGCCATCTCAACCTGCATATTCTGCAAAGAAATTACAGGCGTCTGAAATTCGTAGTTAAGAATGCTTTCAACTTTGAAATCTTTTAAGCCTGCCGGAAGAGAAAACTCAAAAAATTCCTTCCTTGCTTCATTCGGTAATATGCGGTTGTCACTCAGCACTCTTGCTGATTTTAGAAAAATATCGGCTCCCTCTGTAAGAATATTTCCTGCTACATCAACCATTACTTTCTGATAAACCCTGTTCTGTGTTGCCAGTTTTTTTCCGCTTTTGTCATACAAAGAAACATAAAGAATTATCTTCCTTGCAGGCATTCCTGTCGGAATCTGGTGTCCTGACTCTCTGTTCTGGACAAGGACTTCAATGATAGCTTTGTCATTTTCTACTTTAACCTTAGTTGAGACAGATGCAGCCTTGCTCAGCTTTATCTGTGAATGACCTCCAAGAACTGCGTGATCTTTTGCAAAATTCTGTGTAGCCTTTACATCAGAGTTTACAATGGAAACCCCGAAAAGCTCAGGCATGTGGCAGTTCTGACACTGAATGTCCCGCTTCATGTATGAGCTTTCCTTCCATTCACTGTAAGTGCTAAGTATTGGAACTCCATTCTCACCTTTAAGCTCGTGGCATCCTGCACAGAGCTCTGACTTGAGATGAAGTTGCGAGCCTTCTATGTTGTGGCTGGTGGATTTGACATCCATGAGAGGACCACGGATTATATCCCCTGCCTGGTTTGTTATTTTCGGCTGGTTGCTTCCCATGTCTACAGAAGTGATGGTATGGCAGAAGGAACAAGTTACTCCTTCTGCTGCAACTGCTGATTTTATGTAATAATCTCCTGTTATTCTCGTAGTAGGGCTATGGCAGGAAAGACAGAATTTTCTGGCATCTTCGCCTTTATCTTTAATTGCTTTGAGATATGAAGCTTCAAATACGGAATCAGAAACTGATGAGGCGTGCATTGAGTTTGACCAGGATTTGAATATTTCCGAATGGCATTCCTTGCATACTGTGCTTGAAGTAAATTCTTTCTGATTAACCTTGATACTTTTTTTCTCTTTTTTATTATCTGCAAAGGTATCGCTAACAAGGTTTAAGCTTAGCAGAAGAAATAATAAAAAGAATACACGAAGAGATTTAAGTCGATTCATCTTTCTCTCCTGAATTAAGGTTGTAAAAAGCTTACAAAAACAATTAGCTTTAATCAACTAAAAAAATTGAAAATGTGTGTATAGCGAATTCAAAGACAAATTGACTCTGTAAATTGTCTTTTTGTCATTTTGAAAAAATATTTTAAAGGAAAAACTAAGATAAATTCTATTAAAATTTCTTGACTAAAATTAAAGTTTTAGTAAACTCTTGATACAGTTTTATTGAGTAAAAGAGAAAACATCTTGTTATTAAAGACAAAATAGTTAAAATTTTTAGTTTTTGATATTTTTGGCAAGAGAGTTTAATCGATTTTTTTGAAAGAGGAAAAAAATAAACAGACAGTGTTTGGCATGGAAATTACTTATAATATCATAAACAGATTTTTTTTAAAATAAAAGGAGGTGAAGAGAGAAGATGAGAAAAGTATTATCATTTGGTATTGCAGCAGTGTTTTGCCTTGTCGCGGTAGGTTTTGGAGTGAGTTATGCTTTAGATAATCCTGAAAGTATTACAATAAAAGAAGTTCAGGCAACAAAACCGCCGGTAGTTTTCCCTCACAAAAAACATAATTCTGCTGATGGGCTTAACCTTAAATGCGTTGAATGCCATCATACAGTCAAGGGAACAGAGCAGCCAAAGGCTTGTTTTTCATGCCATGACAAGGAAAAGGATGATGGTAAAAAAATTGCACTGAAGGGGAATCCCGCAATCAGTGCTACGAAAGGAATGTATCATGTAGACTGCATTGGCTGCCACAAGAAAAATAAAGAAAAGAATGCCAGCTCAAAGGCACCAACAATGTGTAACCAGTGCCACAAGTGACATGCTGTATAGCCGAATAAAATTTTGTTAGGGCAGCTTTTTTGGCTGCCCTTTTTTATAAATATGATTTTTTGAAGTAATAAAATTTAAAAAGTTATGGTAATTGAGATTTTAAATCTATTTGGAATTTAACAAGCTATGGCTGATAAATCAAAAAAGATAAACCCTGATAAGGCAAAAAAAGAAGAGGTAAAACAGGAAAAAGTATCCTCTCAAGGACTTCTTGAGTTTCTCCGTTCTCTTCGTCTTGCAATATATCTATTTATAATACTAGCCGCACTCTCTATTTTTGGAACTGTCATACAGCAGGAAGGCACTGAAACATATCCAAAGATTGTTACTAATTTAGGTTTTACGACTGTTAACTTCCTGAAGTTTTTTAGGCTTGCTGATGAGCCTAAATCAATGGAAGAGGTAATGTCATACGGAGAAAAAACATATAAGCTTTTCCATTCAATCGGACTTATGGATATGTATCACTCCTGGTGGTTTACAGCGCTGCTTTTCCTTTTAACAGCCAATTTATTCATGTGTACAATTAATCGTTTTCCAGGGGTTTTAAAATATTTCTCTGAGCCAAAGGTAACATTTAAGGAAGGATTGAATGGCGAAATAAAGATTAGGCTCAGAGACTCAATAGAAGAGGCAAAGAAAAAAGTATCAGAAGTATTGGATAATAAATTTTCACGTCATTATGAAGAAAATATTAACGGCTCCTGCCATCTCATGTTTGAAAGAGGTAAAATAGGGAGGCTTGGAGTTTACATAACTCACTGTAGCATATTTTTGATTTTCATAGGCTCCATAATTGGTTCACTTTTTGGCTTCAAGGGATACGTTGAACTCCTTGAGGGAGAGCAGACCAATAACTACTATGACAAAGGAAAGAATGCAGAACTTCCTCTTGGTTTTACACTGAAGTGTGAAAAGGCTTATGTTACCTATTATAAAGACAATACGAGGCCTAAGGACTGGTACAGTGAACTTGTAGTGCTGAAGGATAACAAAAAAGTAGTTTCAAAGAAAATCGAGGTGAATGACCCGTTGAGTTATAATGGAATATTTTTTTACCAGTCAAGTTTTGGCGAGGGAGGGATGAGAAATCTGAGCCTTGAGATTACTCCAAGGGCAGGAGGGGACAAAAAAGTATTAAGTATTGGCTTGGATGAAGAAATTGAAGTTGGGATGGGAGTTAAAGTGAGGGCTTTAAGGTTCATTCCTGATTTTGCATTCGAGGGAAAAGATGTTGTTTCCCGTTCAAATGAACTGAATAATCCGGCAGCGCTTTTAGAGATAGAAGAAAACGGCAGGAGGTTTACAAAATGGCTGTTTCTAAAATATCCTGATTTTCACCCCTTTACAGAAACTCCTTACTCATTTAAACTTGTAGATATAGCAGGAAGAAACCGCACAGGGCTTCAGGTGACATATGACCCGGGAGTCAATGTGATATGGGTGGGCTGCGTACTTCTTGTTATAGGGCTTTATGTTTCCTTTTTTATCTCCCACAAAAGGGTATGGGTTAAACTTGACAAGTCAGAGTTAACTGTTACAGGTTTAACAAATAAGAACAAGCCCTCCTTTGAGCTTGAGATGGAAGGATTGATTTCTAATTTAAAAGGAGCGTTAAAATGATTAGTTCAAAGCTGTTCGGCATTGCGATGATTGCTTATTTTGCCTCAACCCTTCTGTATATTTTCTATCTTTCTTTAAGGAAAAATGGACTGGCTTCTTCTGCATCAATTATCACATGGATAGGCTTTTTATTCCAGACTGCGGGCTTGATACTGCGATGGAAAGATTCGTATGCTATGGGAGCTGAGTATGGCAGGGTGCCATTAACCAATCTTTTTGAATCAATGGTTTTTTTCTCATGGGTTATAGTGATTGTATACCTTGGGGTTGAGTTAAAGTTTAAATATAAATCCTTTGGCGCTTTTGTAATACCATTTTCACTGATAGCGCTTGCATATACAGCATTCCTTTCTGATGAGATTGAGCCTCTTGTTCCCGCTCTTCAGAGCTACTGGCTGCATTTTCATGTTGCTACCTGCTTTCTTGGTTATGCAGCTTTTGCAGTTGCCTGCGGAATTTCAATAATATATCTTATGAAAGAAAAAGCTGAAAAAAGAGGAAATAATCAGGGAGGATATCTTTCCTCTTTCCCTGCTGTAAAGATTCTTGATGAAGTAAACTACAAGGTGATAGCAATAGGATTTCCATTCCTGACCATAGGTGTTATAACAGGAGCTTACTGGGCTAATTATGCGTGGGGAACTTACTGGAGCTGGGACCCAAAAGAAACATGGTCGTTGATTACATGGCTTGTCTATGCGGCATTTCTTCACGCAAGATATACATACGGCTGGATGGGAAGGAGAACTGCAATTCTGTCAATTGCAGGTTTTCTGATGGTTATATTCTGCTATCTGGGAGTGAATCTGCTTCTTTCCGGCTTGCACAGCTACGCAACATAAACTATATATAGTCTGATTTCAGGAAATTCTGCAGGGTTTCCTTTCATTACTATTACAATCATTTTGTCTGCGCCGGATGGCCTGCCACGCTCAGATAGATAACACTCTCTTCAATCCCATCAATTCCTATCAAATCATTTATCTCATCATCATACAGAGCGCCAATCTGACATGAGCCCAATTTTAAATCTACTGCAGCCATGGCAAGGTTTTCTGCAATATGTCCTGCATCTAAATATATATAGCGATATGCTCGCTGGTCATATTTCCATTTTGACCTTTGAAAAACAGCAGTCCATACAAAGACAACCGGTGCATCCATTGCAATGCGCTGGCCAAGTGCGGATATTGCTATGTCTTTGCCGAATTGACCTTCTTTCAACACTTCTAATTGATGTTTTTGAATTGCATAGTGATAGATTCCAGGATTCAGAGATTTGACATTATTGACAACAAGGTAGGTTTCTATAGGGTATAATGCTCCTGCGCTCGGAGCTGTGCGGAATTCATATCCCTGTTCTACCCGCTGAATACCTGTTGAGCACCAAAGAAGATAACTTAAATCCTTTAAGCTTAAAGGTGTTTTAGAATAAAGTCTGACTGAATGTCTTTTCCTGATAATTGCAAATAAGTCTTGGGATTTAAAATCCTTATCTGTTTCCGGAAGTGAAATGGTTTTAACATCCTTGTACACCTTATAGGTTTCAGGCTTAGTGTCCCAATCAAGATGCCTTCCTTTCAGTTTATCCTGATGGTACTTTGATTTTTGCTGGAAATCGTCGCCATAGTTATCTTTCACTCTAATTCTCTTTTCTAAATGCCTGTTAATTTAATCAAGAGAATTCCACGCTGATGATTATCTTGGGTATTGCCTTTTCTTCCTCCAGAATTGTCCGGTGTGTGTGTTTTTCTGAGAGGCATTGCCTGCTGTATTCTCAAGATATGAAACGGGAATATCCCTTGATTCCTTCAATGTAATGCTGCCGCGGTACGTAAATAGAATCTGCTGGAAGAATTTTTTCTCTTCTGCAGTCGCTACGAGCGAGATTGCATTACCTTTCTTCCCCACACGCGCAGTACGACCGACGCGGTGCGTGTAGTATTCCACATCTTTCGGAATCTCATAGTTATACACGTGGGAAATGTCCTCGATGTGCAGTCCGCGCGCGGCAACATCTGTCGCGACAAGAACTGTGAATTTCTTCTGGCGAAATTGACTTGTCACCCGCTCGCGCTGCGCTTGCGACATATCGCCGTTAAGACAGCGCGCGTTAATGCCTTGGGCTGAAAGTTTTTTCGCAAGCTTCACCGTCACATGTTTCCGGTTGCAAAACACGATGACAAGATGGCGATCTCGTTTCAATAAACCAATGAGCAAGCCCATCTTTCCCTCAGGCGTTGTTTGGTAGTATGTTTGCTGGAGAATTGCAGGCTTTAATTCTGAAGCGAGGCGGACGTATTTTGGATTACTCAGGTATTTCCTGCTGATTTGTTCGACCTCTCTTGAGATTGTCGCGCTAAACAGCATCGTCTGTCTGGGAGAGGAAAGATGCTGAAGGATGCGTTCAATATCTTTGATAAATCCCATGTCGAGCATTCTGTCGGCTTCATCGAACACAAGGAATTGGATGGAGTCAAGCTTCACTGCGCGGCGTTCAATGATATCAAGCAATCTGCCCGGCGTTGCAACAACAATATTTGCCGACTTCAAATTCGCAATCTGCATACTGATGGACACGCCACCGTACACAGGAACGATACCAAGGTGCTTGTCATGGGAATAGCGGATAAACTCACCGGAAATCTGTATACAGAGTTCGCGTGTTGGAACCAAAACGAGCGCCCGAAGTCCGTCACGCCGATGGAGCTGCTCAATAATGGGAATTGCGAAACTCAATGTTTTCCCTGACCCGGTTTCAGACTGCGCAATAACATCCCGCCCCTGTATGATGGCAGGAATAATTTCTTTCTGTACCGGTGTCGCAATAATAATACCATCCTGCTCGAGCAGTGCAATCATCTGTTTGCTGAGTGCAAATGATTCTGATTTCATAGATGTCCTTTCTTTAACAAGAGCAATCGTGCTGGAATACTAACGTAGTCAAAAACCCGTTGAAGAAGTCATATCATTACAGGAGTTCAATGTCCAGCTTTTGGATATCCTAATTGATTGTTCTTCTGTGGTTGGGCGAGAGATGTCTGTAATCAAAAATACAATGTAATGAAATATAGTAGATGACGTTTGGAGGCAAAAATAAGTATTATAGCATTTAGATGTTAATCTTTTAACCTGTTGTTAGCTGCCGTTGCAGGCAGTCAATAAATAGAACCATCCCCTATTCCTTTCTATTTTTTGTTCAAATGAGGTTTATTTTGTTTTCAGTATAAGGGTTTTGTTTTTAATGTCAATGGTTGTTTAAGAAGTCTGAAAAAGTCGTTTTTTTGCTTGTCATTGCGAAGGGCTTTAGCCCTGAAGCAATCTGACCCAAAGGGTCATTATGAGAGCCGATTTATCGGCTCGTGGTAATCTCGTCTGGATTGCTTCGCTTCGCTCGCAATGACATTCCTCCGCAATCCCCCTTTTCTCCCCCTTTATTCTTTAAGTGTATCAAGCCTTGGTTTTCTTGGCATACTCAAATTTTATCCTGTGGCAAATCTCTGTCTCAAACACTTTCTGCACCAACGTCCCCTAATTTTACCGCGGCGTAGGGGCAATTCGCGAACCGCCCCTACGCGATAAACGCTCACCGCTAACCAGAGAATTGTGGCATAGTCTGAAAGCATAGAGGAATTTTTTTTATTAAAGGGAAAATCTTAGTTAGCGGCTCTGTCAGAAAAATTGTTCTTCGAACAGTATTGCTTTAATTTCATATTCAAAGATTCCACCGGGTGCATTAACCTGAGCGATATCTCCGACCCGACGTTTAATAAGTGCACGTGCAATGGGTGAGTTAATGGAAATACATCCGTTATCTATGTCTGTCTCATATTCCCCGACAAGGGAGTAGACCCTTTTTTCTCCATTGTTGATGTTTAAAAGATGAACTGTTGCGCCAAAAATAACAGAATCAGAATTAAGGCCTTTTATTTCTATTATCTGCGCGTTGTTGATTGCATTCCTATATTCGTTGATTTTGCTTTCAATGAATGACTGTTTTTCTTTTGCAGCAGCAAACTCTGCATTTTCCCGTATATCTCCGTGAGTTCTTGCTTCTGCTATATCCCGGACGTTTTGGGGACGTTCAATCTCCTCAAGCTACTTAAGTTTTTTAAGAAGCTCATCATAGCCTTTTTTGGTGATAGGTTTTTTCATCTTATTAATCTCCGTTTCCGGTAAAACTTATTTTTTGTTAGAATTAGGGGACGTTGGTGCAGAGAGTGCATTCATTTCCTAAGTCCCTTTAATACTTCATCGCAAGATTTATCCACTCCTCCTAAAGAGGCTATTCTGTTAATGCAGGAAGTTGTTCCACCAAGATAGCGTGCATAGCAAAAGCTTTCTCCTTGTATCTGACAGCGGCAACTTTCCAGTACGAATTAAATTAAAAAAATCTTCACAGTCCATTTTAATAAAGGGGACGGTTCTTTTTATTCTAAATCCCCCTTATCATCACATGATGCAGAGTTCCGGGTGCATCTAATCTTGCTTGTCGTGGCATAAGAATTTCCTATCACAACCTCATATCAATTGTAAAGTGTTCTTTTTCAACAACGTCCCCCATTTTCTTTTATTATCTGGCGCTTTTTATTTCCTTAAATACTCTCTGTAGCAACATCTATAAAGAAATAATAATGTTCTGCAGGTCTTTGTACTTATAGGTCTCTACAATACAGTCGCCATGCCAAACATGCAAAATATTTCCATCCCATTCCAACAAGTCGAATTCCTCAGTTGTTGTCCTGAAAAATGAGTAAATTTTATCGTATTGAGTTTGCAGCAAAGAAGACTTCAAATCTTTATGCAAGTCGATAACTCCCTCGTTCTATAAATTCGATATAACCTTTATCACGCAAAAATTGTAATTGCTGGCGGATTTTGTCCTTAATATGTCTGTTGTCAGGATGCAGTTGGTTTAATTCTTTTTCAAACGCATATACCTCGCTAAGCGAAAACTCTTTTTATCCCAGTTTTTCAACAAAAGCCATTATCTGATTGCTACTTTCAGGAAATATTTTTTTTATTTACTTGGAATTTTGAATAAAGTATAGTTTTTAAAATTGACTTTCATAACTATATTTGAAAAACTTTAAATATGATTAAGAACTTAAATAAATATAAGAAATCACTTTCTCTAGTTTCTAAAGTAAAAGAGGAAAAGGCAAATTATACTACTAAAAAAAGCAACGAGCTGTTTTTCCAAAGAGATTTTTTATGGATTTATAACACTGACTTTTTAAAAACAGAATCTATTAACGAAAGTTCAATAGATTTAATTGTGACCTCTCCCCCGTATAATGTTGATATTAAATATAATTCACATAATGATACTATGTCTTATGAGGACTATCTTTTATTCACAAGGGAATGGCTTACAAAGAGTTACAAATTAATTAAAGATGACGGAAGGCTTTGTCTGAATATTCCCTTAGATAAAAATAAGGGTGGTCAACAAAGTATATGTGCAGATATTACAACTATTGCTAAGCAAGTAGGTTTCAAATATCATTCTACAATAATTTGGAATGAGCAAAATATTTCCCGAAGGACAGCATGGGGTTCTTGGCTTTCAGCATCCGCTCCTTATGTAATAGCACCTGTTGAAGTTATTGTTATTCTTTATAAAAAAGTATGGAAAAAGACAAGTGGTAGCAGAAAATCAGATATAACTAAACAAGAGTTTATGGATTGGACAAATGGAGTTTGGACATTTCACGGACAAAGCAAAAAAGGAGCGGGTGGACATCCTGCGCCTTTCCCTGTTGAATTACCTAAAAGATGTATCAAACTTTTTAGTTTTGTTGGAGATACAGTTCTCGATCCATTTCTTGGAAGTGGATCAACTCTGCTTGCATGTTTTCAAACAGGGAGAAAAGGGATAGGGATAGAAATTGATAGGAAATATTGTGAATTAGCGGAAAAAAGACTCTTGACCGAAGGCCAGCTTAATCAGCTCAAGCTTAATGTAACTGGATGATAAAATTGTGGTAAAGAATAAAAGTATTAGGGACTTAATATTAGAATATTTCAAAAGGTATCCTAAGCAAGACTTAAAACATGGGCCTGTAGTTGATTGGGTTGAAGAACAATACATTAAACTTTATAAGAGAAAACCTCGTGATATATGGAGAGCAATTCGAAATCTTCATGAAGAGGGAATACTAATCAAAGTTAAGAAAGGTGTGCATCGCTATGATCCTGATCTTATAAAAGAGATTGAGTTATTTGATTTCCCTCCTGATATAAAGGAAAAAATCTTAGAGCTTGATAATTATAAATGTGTTGTATGTGGTAGAGGTATAGCAGATGGAGTTGAGTTGTGTGCCGACCATATAAAGGCAAAGGGCAAGGGCGGTGATAATTCTATTGATAATGGGCAAACTTTGTGTATGGAACATAATCTTCTGAAAAAGAATTATTCCCGTACTGAAGCTGGTAAAAGATATTTTATTAAAATCTATAAGCAAGCAGTAGCTAAAGGTGACGAAAAGATGATTAAATTCTGCAAGGAAGTCTTTGATGCTTATGATAAGCACAGAATAAACGGACATATCAAAAGACCTAATGGGAGATAATTTTTAACAATTGCCTTAATATTAAGGAGAAGGAAAAATGAATATTTCTGATTTACTAAAAAATGTTAACATAGATTCTAATAAGTCCGTTTTCCTGATTACTGCAAAAGAAGCGATGGAAAATTTCAAAGAAGCAATTGAAGAATATTGTCCTTCCTTAGAAATAAATAGAATGACTAAGGATGATGTTGTTAGTAATAGGGGACGTTGGTGCAGAAGGTGCATTCATTTCAGAAGCTCCTGTAATATTTCATCACAAGATTTATCCATCACTCCAGATGCAGCTATTCTGTTAATGCAGGAAGTTGTTACGCCTAAATAGCGGGCAACTTCAGCTCCTGAAAAACCAAGTTTCTTGACCCCTAATATTGCGATCCAAACCCTGGCTTCTTGTACCTCTCTCTTTCTGCTACCAGATTGAAGCTCTTCTACATAAATACGAAAATATTCTGCAACCTTCTTGCTTAGCTTATCAAGGGTTACTTTCCTTCTTCTAAGCCTTAAACTTTGTGCCTCTTTCTCTTCCGCCTCTTCCAATATTGTCTGCACATATTCTCCGCTTCCCAATATGCGGCTGTCAGAGGGAGTTCTTTCCTTTCTTTTCCTCAGGGAAATAACCTCAGCCCATCCGCCCATGCTCTTTATTAACCCCCCTCCTGTTAAATCAGGCCTTCTACCAACTGATATACCATCTGTAACATAGTTTATGTATTTAACCTTTGCTTTCCTTACATCATTATCAAACCTTTCCAATATCTCATTTTTTATCTGCCAAGGTCTTTTCTCCTTTCCAACTATGATAGAATGTCCGGAATAAGGATATTTGTTTAGCTCTTCTATATCCTTTACAACTCCTGCCCTTAAGGGATTCAGGTGAATATATCTTACAAGTTCCAGTAAATATGGTTCCTCTTCACATAAGATTGATTTATATCTGTTCTGGAACAAATGCCCTTGCCTTTTGTAGCGTTTATTGAAATTAACCACATAACCGGTTAGAAGCTTTCTCATGGCATCTGATAGAGATAGTTTCCCGGTTCTAATTAGAAGATGAAGATGGTTGGGCATTAAAGACCAGGCTATTACTGATATGCGATTGTCGCTTGCTATATCCCCAAGCCTTTTAAGAAAATCTTCAAAATCACCTTTATTTCTGAATATCTTCGTCCCTTCAATGCCTCTTGCCATTACATGGTGAAGGGCACCGGGAGTATCAAGCCGGGGTTTTCTTGGCATACCTAATCTTATACCATGAATATTTTATTATTGTAAAGCACTCTCTGCACCAACGTCCCCTATTATGACAAATTTTTAGAAGGTAAATATCGGAATTTACCTTTTTTAATTTCTTGATGGTCTAATAAAAAGCAATTCCGATAAAGCAATACTAAAACTTTCTTGAAAGTAATTTGATTGATGATGGAAATTTTAATCAGGTATTCCCAAATTTTTTCAAACGCCCAACTCTCAGTTTCGCTTATTCCATTCGCACCGACATTCGGTGACATATCATATACATTTGGAACTTTTCTTAATGTTTCTTTTCCATGTTTGAAAAAATATGCTTCTTTTCCGTTGGGCAAAGAGGATATTAAATGCTTTTTCGGATTTTCAATAGTGCCACCTTTAAAAGCAATTGCTTCTTTAATTCTTTTTGATCTTTGCAAAATAAAGTCGTCAGTGCTTCTAAAGATTTTTGTTTTTATTATATTATGTTCAGACATTGTAACTTTTTTACCTCATTTATAAATAACACGGTAGGTTTGTTGCTTCCAAGTTTTACCTCCATCCTCGGTTTTATAAAATCTTCCAAAGAATCCTGGCAACCACCCCTTATTTTCATCAATCATTGAAATTGACCAAAAATCTTCATGTGATACTTCCCCATTAAGCAATTTAACAGTTGCTCTATTCCAACCTTTACCTCCATCATGTGTGTAGAGAATGTCTCCCCCAAAATAAGGAATAAACACTCGCTTCTCATTAAAGATTAATGATGACATATGAATCATGTCATGCTGAAAGTCAGGACACCTAATTATTTTCCATGTCTTACCATGGTCTTCTGTCTTGGAAACACCACCTGCAATATTTACTGAGTAACCAACACCGGATGGAAATATTTTAAGATCAATAATTCCCCACGAACCCTTAGGCGCAGAAGATATTTTTTTACCATTAACTACTATTCCTTCTGATTTATTCTCTCCAACTTTTTTCCATGAAAGACCTTTAATATCACTTGCGAAAATATAACCTTCACTAGTACCACCCATAAGACTACTGGCTGTTGCATACAAAGAGGTAACATATTCTTTTTCAAAAGGCCATATTATCTTATCCCACCTATTTCCATCATTTGATGATATGTAAATCAAATTAGATGTTCCAATATAAATAGATGGTTTTGTATTCAAGAAAAGTATACCAATTGAAGTAACATTTTTATTATCAAAACCATGAGGAAAAGGAATCTTAAACCATGTATTGCCCCCATTATTTGTTTTTAAAATTGTCGAGCCAAGAACATAAGCTGTTTCTTGATTTATCATAGTAATGTAGCGGATGTAATTATCTGTTCCTTTTGTTGGTAGTTCGTAGGAAAGTGACCATGTTTTTCCTCCGTCAGAGGTACGCCATATTTTATCAGCACTGTCAACTATAAATCCTTTTTCCCCAGTAATAAAGTTTATAGCAGACACATTTTTTATCATATTGAATTCTCCAAAAGAATATCCTAGTATATTAATAATACTAATTATTGTTAAAATAAATATAATTACATAGTTCATCAGTTACAACCTTTTTTCATTCTTTGATACTTCAAATAATATTTTCTAATTAACTTTGCTGTTCTTAATAGTTCATTATATGATATTACACTTTCAGCCTCAATATGGCTCCGAAATCCTCTCCAAGTAGAGGGTGATAACATTCCATCCCACACTTGAAACCCTGCGTGAGAAGGGGAAGTGCTATCCATCAATGCATGCATTCCTTTTCCAAGTTCCTCAATAGCGGTCAATCTATTAGATGCCATCAAAGCTTTTTGTAGTTGAGTATCTATGAACCCAGGGAATAGAGGGACGTTGTTACCTACGTTGCATTAGGGTTACAGATTTCATCGTTCTTTTTTTGCTATCGCCCGGGTGATACTCGATGTGGCTACTCCAAGATGCCGCGCTATCTCTGCTGATGAAAGGCCTAACTCTTCTACCCCGCGCAATGCAATTGCCATTCGTACCTCACTTGCTTTTCTCCGCCTGCTACCATTTTTAAGCTCCTCTGGGCTAATCTTTGCTTTTGTGCACTCCCGCTCAATAATCTGTGTTATGGTCATTCCAGATCGTTTTGCTCTAATCTGGCGTCGATGTTTCTCTTCAGTTTCCTTTAATACCTCATTAACAAAATCTCCGCTTCCCAGTATCCGTTCGTCATACTCCAACTTCTCTTTTCTATTACGTGTTGACAAAACCTGTGACCAGCCACCAAGACTACGGATAAGTCCTCCCCCAGTCAACTCCGGAATGTGTCCCATGTTTATACCTTCTTCTATAAACCGTCTGTACTCTTTTATCGCCTTCTGTTTCGTACTGCCAAATTGCTCCAGTACATATTGGGTATCCATCCATGGGCAAGCTGCTTTTCCTATAACCGCACCATGACCGCTCCACGGATAACAATCCAAATCTTCTATAGTTGTTATGATTTTTGCTCGTATGGGATTTAGGTGGATATATCGAGTCAAAGCAAGAAGGTAAGTGTCTTCCTCACACAGTATAGATTTATAGCGATTTTCAAATAAATGACCAGTCCGTCTATGCCTGTGATTGTAGTAGATTGCGTACCAGGTGAGAAGCTTCCTCATAACAGTAGAGATACCTTTTTGGCCGCTTTTAAACAGGATATGAACATGGTTGTTCATGAGAACCCAAGCGTAAACTGAACAATGGGTCTCAAAAATGTTTTCTCTAAGGCGCAAAAGAAAGTGAGTTCTGTCCTGGTCATCCTTGAATATCTCTCCCTTATTGTTGCCTCGCACCATGATATGGTGCAAAGCGCCGGGAATGTCCAATCTTGCTTGTCGTGGCATAGAGTAATTCTATAAGCCTCGCCTCTTCTTGTCAAGAATTATGCAACGTAGGTAACAACGTCCCTCTTTCCTATGTATTGGCATGATTAGAATTTTATTGTATGCTACATACCAGTGTTAAGCACTTTCTGCACCCTACGCCAACGTCCCACTTTTCCTATAAAGGCGGGGTTCGTTACCGCTTCATGTTTCTCTGTGCTGTTTCATCAGCTTCTTTTAGAAATTTATCAATTTCTTCTTTTTCTTCAGGATGTCTTAGCTTGAGTTCTTCCCATAATTCAGCATCAGGGTCTTCAGGAAGTTTCTTTCTTTTAGCAATATATTTAAAATTTTTATTTTTCTTCCACCATTCCTCCCATTTCTTTATTCCTTCCGTTCTAAGTTCAAGAGGATCTGTTGGGTCAACACATATATCTTCACCTGTAAATTCTTTGAGGGTTTTTTGAATAATAAATCTCAGATAAAAATCATCTTCTTTTAGGCCTTTTAAGAATAAAGGCATAATTTTATTCAAAGAAGTTACTTCCTCAGGGAAGTTGTTTAGCATTGCAAGCGATGTGATATACTTTAAATTCTTATCAAGACCGTCAAAGTCTTTTTCTAAATTTCTTAATACTCTCTTATTATAAAACAATCCTCCTTCAGAAGGGTCGTGGACAAAGAACCCCAAGGCTCCATATCTGACAAGTAAATCTTCTTTAGGGTCTTTTATTACAGAAAGCAATTTTCTTTTTACTCTCCAAAATTCAATGTATATAAGAGGAAACGGATATTTTGATTTTTGAAGACGATTAATTGAAATATCCATTATTCTCTCTAAAGTCTCATAATCTCTTTTAGATTCTTTTAATAGCAGATTAATCTTTGTCTTTAAATTAGGGTTTAGGATAGGGATTTTGCTTTTCAATTCATCATCGTATAGTTTGCTATCAGAAGAATAGTTATTGAATTTTCCCAAGGCTTTTTCTCTTATAAAACAATCTGAAGACTCCAGCTCTCTTATAAAAGAATCAACATTTTTTCTTATAAATTTAATATCACGCTTCATATTTTGGATCTCTTTAAACCATCCATCTGTTTTCATAGATTTTGCTTCCAGTTCTTGCAAACGACTTTTTATATTTTTATATTCTGCAGACGACTCTGAAAAATATCCAATAAATATGAATAAGAAACAAAGAATATTTTTAAAATTTATTTGCATTTGTTTTTTCTGTAAAAATCAACAAGACTATTAAATCTGTTAAAATAAACTAAAGTTTTTATGATAGCATTCTGGAAAGCATCTTTATGTAAATTTGGATCATCAGGGCTTGGTTCTATTCCTCTCCATCCTAAATAATGCGTCCTCCATCCTGCATCTGCATATGCATGGGAGTAAAGATCTTGGAGGGGATGCATTCCCTTTCCTAATGTCCACATAGAATCAAGATGATATACAGTATATAAAGTTTCACCAATAAGCCATGTAGACCTTAGTCTTTCTCCTTCTGCCTCAAGGCGTGCAGCTTTTCTTACTAATTCATTCGTAAGCTCCAATGTCTCTTTTTCATTTCCCGGCATTCCATGTTTTGACCCTGATAATTGTCCTAAGGGATTATAATCTACTAATACATTGCTGAAAATTATTATGGTAGCATCAATTGAAGAAACTCCTTCGATTATTAAAGGATCTATCGTTGCATCTTGATGCCCTTCTGATGACCACAATCCATCCGGGTCAACATATGCTACCGGATTATTTCCAACATAACTATACAAATTCAAATCTCCCAACTGTCCAATGGGATCGGGTTCGATATATCTTCCAATCTCCGGGTCATAGTCCCTGAATCCATTCTGGTATAAACCTGTTTCAGAGTCGTAGTATTGTCCCGGGAAGCGGAAGTTGTTGGTGATGGTGTTTGTTTGTATGCTGGCTTGTCCGAAGGGTTCGTAGTCTGCTGACCAGACAACTGACTGGTTTTCATCTGTAATCAGAAAAGGTGTTCCGAGATGATCGTTATGAAAATAGAAAATCTTTTCCTGTGGAGGAGCGAAGTCTCCGTAGACAGCGACTGAGAAACTGAAGCTTTCTGAATCAGGGTCTGAAAATATCCAGTGCTTTGCAGAAGCTCCTCCGTTTTTCTCTAATTTTCCATAATACCAGTAGGGTTTATTGTTAACTTTTCCATCCTCATTGTAAATCGTTACTCCTGAATTACTTATAAATTTTATCCTGACATCAAGATTATAAAGAGTGTTTTCTGAATCATTGTTCGTGACAAAAACTTCCCCTGAGAGATGCTTGTTTCCGCTATCCCATGAACCAGAATTGCTTGAAATGGAGATGATGCCTTCAATGTTGGTTTTGTAGTTTGCCGCTGGTTGCTCTCCGCTTATCTCTGGTGGATTGTTAGCGGCTTGTAGCTCGTGACTCGTTACTTGTGTAAGAGGAGGCTCTGCGGCTACCGAGCGGGCAGGGTCAAGCCCTGTCCCTACTTTTTGCGATTTCTTATGTTTGAGCTTTTTGAATTTTATAAAAGCCTTTCCATTCTTAATTCTTACACTCCCCCTAAATTTTCCCAATAACTTCCTTGACCCATGACCCTTGCTGCTTGCTACTTTCTTATACGCCCCCGAAGCCTCTGTTTCAGTTTCCGGCAAAAGCATTCCTACCCGTTCATTTCCAATGTAGATATAATCCGCAATGGTGTTTCCATTCCTGTCAGAAA
>Ga0154357_131_pt1 | contig 19836 bp, 20 predicted proteins | sample RifGroA2_FD_115885 | JGI IMG/M metagenome (GOLD analysis project Ga0154357, IMG submission 115885) | Candidatus Schekmanbacteria bacterium GWA2_38_9
TCAAAATGGTATTTTCACCAAATAACATTTTCGAGTTATTAAATACCAGTTCTTCAAATTCCCTCTCACTGCTGAATTTTTTTTCGATGTATCTTTTACCATTTTTGAATTGTATTGTTTGCAATTTTCCTTATTCTCCAGTCCTAATTATCACCATTTATATTGTGCCTAAAAATTAACGCCTAACCTGTTCGTCTATTCCACCTCTGGATTCACCTGCTAAAAGAGTCCTGTTTTTGCTTAGATGAGATAAATTTTGTTTTAAGTATAAGAAGTTAGGTTGTACTGTCAATAAGATTTTTGGAAATTTATGATTACACAGATTAGAAAAGATTACACAGATTGGAGAAAATTTTATTTTTGACCTAAAAACTGAAGAGTCTTATTAACAACTGATAGTTGGCATTTCTTCACCTTTTTTTAAACCTACTGTAATCCAGAGTTCAATAGCATCAATAAGATTTTCTCTTGCTTCTTCAAAATTTCTTCCTTGGGTAAAGCATCCCGGCAGATCCGGAGCTTCCGCTATGATTACATTAGAACTCTCGCCCTTTTCATAGACAGAGTTTTTTAAAATCTCTGCTACATATTCTTTAAAGCTTACGATTTTCATATAATTAATCTTATGTTAAAAGATTAGATTATGTCAAGAATATTGAGGTCAAAAAAAAGCTTTCGACTTGATTTGGCTTTTGAACTCTGTTATTTGGAGATATAGTTTTTTAATCAAAAGAATTCCTCATGGGGGAGCCATGGCTATCTTGAGATTTTTTTAAAGGAAGGAAATGCCGGGGAAAGATTTAGAATTAAACCCGGAGAAAAAATCAGTATAGCTTTCCTGTAGTGTCAAAGCTTGGAGGAATCGATTTCCCAATCAGAAAATCCCTTGCAGACATTCTTTTGTGTCCTTCAAGCTGTACCTCTTCAAGTGAGAGGAGATTATCTCCTGTCTGAACTAAAAAAGTTTCTCTGTTGCTGGTAATTGTTCCTGTTTTGCTGTCTGAGTTGCGATTGACAACAGATGCCTTCCAGATTTTAAAGAGCTTTCCTGAAAGAAAGGTATAGGAAGAGGGCCATGGATTTGTTCCCCGCATCAGGTTCAAAATAGCTGCTGCGCTTTTGTTCCAGTCTATGAGTCCGTCTTCTTTTTTAAGGAGAGGCGCAAAAGTAACCATGGATTCATCCTGAGGTATTGGATTTATACTTTTTCTCTCAAGCAGGCTGAGGGTGCTGACAATGAGAGATGCACCTATGATTTTCAAACGGTTATGTAAAGTTCCTGCAGTCTCAGTTTCAAGTATTTCAGTTTTTTCCTGAAGAAGGATATCTCCTGAATCCAGCTTTAATGCCATTTTCTGGGTTGTCACACCTGTTTCTTTTTCACCGTTTATTATTGCCCAGTTAATCGGCGCTGCGCCCCGGTACTTTGGCAGGAGAGAGGCATGGAGGTTTATGCAGCCCATTGGAGGGATTTCAAGAAGTTCCATGGGAAGAATTTTACCATAAGCCACAACAACTATTATGTCAGGATTGAGCCCGCTTATTATGTCTATGAACCTGCCCTCTTTGATTTTAAAAGGCTCCATTGTTTGTATGTCATTTTTGAGTGCAAACTGTTTTACAGGAGAGGGTGTGATATGCATTCCCCTTCCTTTTGGCTTATCAGGCTGGGTTATAACGGATAATATTTCATAGCCTTTTTTGTGGATTGCTTCAAGACTTGGAATGGCAAATTCAGGGGTGCCCATAAAAATGACCTTCATGGTTTATCCCCCTTTTATCTGTTTTTTCATCTGGCGTTTAAAAATCTGTTTTTTCAGAGTGCTTAAATGGTCAACAAAAAGTTTTCCATTGATGTGGTCAATTTCGTGCTGAAAAACCCTTGCAAGAAGCCCTTCAGCAACAATTTCTATCTCCTTGCCTTTTTCATTCAGTCCTCTTACAACTATCTTTTGAGCTCTTTTAACAAACTCTGTAAATCCCGGAACGCTCAAACATCCTTCCTCCATAATCTCTTCACCCTCAGCATGAACAATTACAGGATTGATTAACTTTATCAGTTCCCCGCTCTCATTCTTTGGGCTTATGTCAGCAACAATTGCTTTCATTGATTTTCCTATTTGAGGAGCCGCAAGGCCAATTCCGGGGGCATTGTACATTGTTTCAACCATGTCATCAAGAAGCCTTTGAACCTCCTTGTCAACAATATCTACTTTATTTGCTTTCTTCTTTAAAATCGGGTTAGGGTACTGCAATATGTCAAAAAGCACTGTACTCTCCTAGAAAAAGTTCAATCCCTTCCTTTATTGCATCTAAATTTATGCAGGTATCCTTGCAATACCCAAAGGGCCTGTCATTGATAATTCCAAAAACAGACAAGGGGTAGGAATCAATTATTCCTGATATTAAATCCCTTTCACACGCCACTGCTATTACTGCTTTTGGCTTGATTTCTCCAAGAATTTTCCTTGCTTCAGTTCCTCCCTTTGCAAGGGATAACATGATTTTCCGGTTTATTCCAATCTCACAGAGTTCCTTGATTGTGCATTCTCCGCATTTTTCGCAATTGATAAGGTTATTTGCGAGCTTTATCCTGCAGTTTGAATTCTGAAGGCAATGGGGCAGAAGGAGAAGGAGTTCCTCAGGTTTCACCTTAATCCCTCTTAATCTTACAATACTGTTGTTAATATCTATCAATGACTGCTGTATTGTTTCCTTGGAGATATTGAGTATCCTGCCTGAAAGGATTATGAGGGGGAAAACTATTCTATGGTAAATTTTCTGGCTGAATGAAAAGCACGGGATGCGCCAGTTAAAGAAAAGCGCTGCAACAAGAAACAATATGATGACTCCAAAACTTCCTATGATTGCTGACAGAATCAGGTTGAAAATTGCAATGAACTTACCACTAAAAAACTGAGAATTCGTGAGCTTTACTATCCCAATGTCAACAATTACAAGCAGGGAAAGGGCAAAAAGCGTCAAGCCTACAAAAATCCCCCTGTTCTTTTCATTAATTCTTCCTTTTATTCCCACTTTTCCTTTTTCTCCGGAATTCAAAAGATTTTATCAAGAAAGGTATTGTATAGAAATAAAAAAAAACAATGAGCTTTGTCAAGGGAATAAGGGTTTGTTGCAGGTTTCTTTGCAAGATATTTTAACTAAATTAGTCTATTAAAGAGGGGAGGAAAAGGGTTTAATTTTAGAATCCGGCATAATGAAGGCAAGACAATGGAGAAACCTAAACATAATAGTGAGGGGCACAGAAAAAGACTTCGCAATAAGTTTTTAAACTCAGGGTTAAATAGTTTTCACGATTACGAGATTATAGAACTTCTTCTCACCCTTGGGACTCCGCGTAAGGATTGCAAAGAACCGGCAAAAGAAGCGATTAAAAAATTTAAAAGCTTAAGAGGTGTTCTTGAAGCTGATTTGTGTGAGCTTCAGGAGGTTAAGGGGATTGGTCATTACAATGCCTTTGGGATAAAACTTGTAAAGGAAGTGGCAGAGGAGTTGCTCAAAGAGAAGGTATCAGAAAAGCCTGTTATTACCTCTTCAAGAGACTTGTTTGATTATCTTTACCTGTCTATGCGTGATTTAAAAAGGGAAACATTTAAGGTAATTTTTCTTAATTCTAAAAACCGTATACTTGAGATTCAAAACCTGTTTGAAGGGACTCTGAATTCAAGCTCTGTTTATCCAAGGGAGGTTTTGAGCCTTGCAATGAGATATAGCGCAGCTTCGCTTATTTTTGTTCACAACCATCCTTCAGGAGACCCGCAACCAAGCGAGAAAGACAAGGAGGTTACAGGCGAGCTTGTTGCAGCAGGTAACATAATGAAGATTAGGGTCTTAGACCATATAATAGTAGGCGATAACCGCTACTACAGCTTTGCAGACGAAGGGTTGATAGAAAAATATAATCTTGAGTTTTTAAATAAAAAAAGGTGAAGGAATAGTTTTTAAAATATAGCGTAGATGAATGGTGCTAAGGCTGAGCCTTCAGTAAATATAATGAGAAGGCTTAAAAGCAGAAGAATTACGATTATGGGACCAAGCCACCACTTTTTCCTGACTTTCATAAAATCCCAGAGTTCGTAGAAGATTGAAATCTTTTCTTTGAAACTTTCCTTTGGACTCATGTGTTTTATTTATAACTTTTTTCTGACTTTCAGTCAATCAAAATTTTAATTTCAGATAAAGTTTTTCTGCAAGCTTTTTGCCTGACTCTGTTTTGAAGCTTTTTGTAATTATTTTTGATACTTTTTCTTTGTCAGCGCAGATGTTATCTTCTTCAATATTGACAATCAGGTCTGCATCCCAGATTATTTTAAAGTCGATGTTGTCAATCTTAGATTCTGTATGGTGTCCGCCAATTATGTAGCATACCCTGTCAATGACATCTTTTTCTATATTCATCTTTTCAAGAATCCCCCTTGCAATCGGAGGACCTTCGATTTCCTGATATTTTCCGGAATTTGAATTATATTTTCTTTCAGCCTCGTGGATTCCTATGTCGTGGAATACTCCGGAGAGCGTGACTGTTTTTGAAAAAAATGGATTATCTAAGTTTTCTGCATCAAGGATATCAAGCGCAAAATTAGTGACCTTTCTTGCGTGGCTTATTCTCCTTGTGTCAGAGCCAAAGTAATTCTCCATCTCTTTCAAGGATTCTTTTTTAAGCATACTGCACTTCCTGTTTTTAATGTCTTCCAGGTTCCAGAGCTTTCCCTTTTCTGACTGATGTTATATATGCCTCAAGGGCTATCATCTTTGGGTCATCATGCTTTAGCTGAGGTCCCTCAAGAGGATTCTGGATGCACCAGTTTATCATCTCGCGCAGGGTGGCAACTTTCTTCAACTGAGTCTGAAATTTGGGATAGGTTTCTGCATGGTTATTGGAGCCATCAGGGTGGCACATATCGCAGGAGATTCCATTTGTCCCAATGGATGAATCGTGAAAGGTCTTGTAGCCTTCATCAATTACCCTTTTTTCTTCACTCTCAAAGAGTTTAACTTCTCTCTGTTTATGCGGTTGCCCTCCGTGAGCTAAAAGTACCGCTCCTTTTCCTTCTTTAATATCCGGAAGAATAAAGGAGGCGTCATTTAAAACTATAACAGAGTTGTTTTCTGTGAGTTTAGCTATAACTTCCTGGTCACAGATTTCCATCAGACTCATCAGGAGATTGGCAACCGCCTGCGCTTTTTCTCTTGGCATTTTTTCACCTTCCTTAAAACCCTCAATATAAATTGTTTTCCTGCCATCACAGGATTTTACAGTCAGAAGATTTCCGGATTTTTCAAACTGTGCGGCAGTTGAGAGCAATAAAGAAAAAGCAGAAGTTAGCAGAATTAATATTGAGATTAATAAAAAATATTTTTTAGTCATGTCTGCCTCCAAAAAGTTTCTTTTATCAAACTTCCCACTTCCAAACCTTTTTCCCTGCCTGCCGGCAGGCAAGTAAAGGTGGCAATGAGAGGGTTATTAAACACTTGAATCCCTGACCCCTTTAACCCTTTATTTAGTAAGATGGTCCTGTTGTTTGGGACTCACTTCCCTTTGAAGCGCTCTCAAAAGTTATATCCATTTGGTTTCTGTCCCATAGATTGTAATGCTTGTTCACCTCACCGCCTGCCAGAACATCAACTCTTCCGTCTCCACACCCGTCAAACTGATTAAACGGGTCAGCCCTGTCCATCTGAATGGTCAGGCTTGGAAGTCCCTGTGAAGGGTAGGGCCATGGCCAGGCAGTTGAAAGCAAGCCGTGAAATGTAATATTTTTTATCCTGTTTGTTAGAACCTGATGTGTATGGCCATGGATTACTGTAACCTTTTCAAAAGGGAATAAAATTTCCTGAACCTGCTCCGCATCATCAGTCCAGAAATTCCAGGGTCTGTAATACTTGTAAAGCGGCGAATGGGAAAATATTATTAGCGGAGTATCTTTAGTTATCTTTGACAGGTCCTGCTTCAGCCAGTTCCTCTGTTCCTCACCCACAGTAAAGGCTTCCCCCTTTGGATTGTCAAGCTGTGCCATTGCCTTCATCCGCTCCATTGGCGTCATTTTTGGAGCAGTCCAGTAATCTTTGACTATAACGCTGTTTAGAACCACAAAGTGGACACCCTTGTGGTCAAAAGAATATATATCTTTGCCAAACAGCTCTCTCCATTTTTCTCCCATATCAAAATACCAGTCATGTTCGCCAACCATCATGTGAATCTTTACCTTTACACCAGAGAGGATTTCTTTTCCAAGCTTAAGCTCATCCATCTGGCCAAGCTGTGCTAAATCGCCTCCAAAAAAGACAAAATCAGGCTGTGGATTTAAAAAATTGACATCATCTACTGCTTTTTTTATTGCCTTGACAAAGCGGTGGTTTTCTTTTCCGGCATAAAGATGAGTGTCGGAGATATAGGCAAAGGTAAAGGGTTTGTTTTTATCCTTTCCATAAGCGACTTTTATCTGAAAAGGATTTACAAAGACGGATGCTGCGGCAGCTGCTGTGCCTGCTGCAATTTTTATAAAGTCTCTTCTTTTAATTCCTCGATTTCCGCTTTTTGTTTTCTGAGAATAGTTTTTATTCATTACTCAACCTCCCTTTTTTGTCTGATTTTCTAAGATTTTTATTTCGCCAGATTTTCTATTCCCTCGCTTGTTAACGATTTTAAAAATTCTATCAGGTCTGCCTTTTCTTCTTTTGCAAGGTCAAGCTGCCTCATTCCTCCGTCAAGGTTTGGATTGTTTATCCCGCCCTTGTTATAGAACTCTATCACATCATCAAGAGTTGCCTCGCTTCCATCGTGCATGTATGGCGCAGTAAGGGTAATGTTTCTTAATGTCGGTGTTTTAAATGCCCCTTTATCCTTGGAACTTTTTGTCACTTCGTAGCGGCCAAGGTCCGGGTCCGGTTTATCCATTCCAACGCCGATATTGTGGAACTTGTTGTCAGTAAATGAAGCGTAGGATTCAAGAAACTCATGGCATGTTATGCATCTCCCTTTGTTTTTAAAAACATCAATTCCTCTTTTTGCCGAATCACTCAGAGCTTTTTTATCATTTCCATACATGTATCTGTCAAACGGGGAATTTCCGGAAATAAGAGTTCTTTCATAGGAAGCAATCGCTTTTACTATGTTATCAACTGTTATACCATTCCCAAAGATATCCTGAAATTCTTTCAGGTATTCTTCTTCTTTTTTGAGTTTTTCAACCAGAGCCTCGTGGGAGATTCCCATCTCAACAGGGTTTGCAATAGGTCCCTTTGCCTGTTCCTCAAGGCTTTCAGCCCTTCCATCCCAGAACTGGAGGTCGTAAAAAACTGCATTTAATACCGAAGGGGCGTTTCTTTTTCCTTTTCCTCCTTTGACTCCGTCTGAGACTTTCTTGTTTTCAGCAAACCCGAGTTTCGGGTCATGGCATGTTGCGCAGCTAACAGTGTCATCAATTGAAAGGCGTTTATCAAAGTATAGTTTTTTCCCAAGTGCAACCTTTGAGATAGTAAGGAGACTGTCTTGCGGAATGTCAGGCTCTATTAAGCCTGAAGAAACTTTTAAATCGTATGGGCTATCTTTTTTTTCCTGAGCAGAAAGATTTAATGAAGAGATTAAAACTATTAGGAAAAGGAGAGCAAATGATAACTTTTTACAACTCATCAGCTTTACTCCTAAATTATAAATAAAAAATAGGCTCAAAGCAGAGTATTGTCAATAAGTTTTCTGTTTAATTTTTGTAAAAATTATTATCCCTGCCAATCAGGTTTTTCTGTTTTATGTAAACCATTTTATCAGGGTCTTTAACGGTATAGCCAATTCTTGAGGCGGCAACTCTGTACTTTTTTGCAATCCTGATTACCTTGTCTGCGTCTTTTTCGGGAACAACAACGCAGAAGCCGATTCCCATGTTGAATACCTTGAACATTTCTTCATCGCTAATGTTGGCTATTTTCTGGATTAGATTAAAGACCGGGTGCGGCTCCGGAAGGTTGTCTATTACATATCCTGTTTTTGCCTTTGCCCTTGCAAGGTTCAGCAGACCGTCGCTTGTTATGTTGCTGAGGGATTTAATTCTTACCCCTTTTCTTAGCATTTCCATTATTTCTCTGACATAGATGTGGGTTGGCTCAAGGAGTTCTTCTCCTATTGTCCTTCTCAGCTCAGGAAAATATTTATCAGCTTTAAACTTATTTTTTGCGAAAAATACATTTCTGGCGAGTGTCAGTCCGTTGCTGTGGACACCGCTGCTTCTGAGCCCGATTACAACTTCGTTTTCCTTAACATTCTGTCCAATATTTATCTTGTCAAGCGCTATTATCCCAACGCACATCCCGACAAGGTCAATCCCGTAACCCTTTTTTTCACCCTTGATTATTTCTTTAATCTGAGAAACCTCTCCTCCAACAATACTGACATTTGCAAGTTCTGCGCCCTTATAGAGTCCTTTTCCTATTTCCTCAAGCAACTCAGGCTTCGGGTCTTCAATGGCAATGTAGTCAAGCATTGAAATAGGCTCTGCACCAACACAGATGACATCATTGACATTCATGGCAATGCAGTCAATGCCGATTGTGTCAAACTTTTTCATCATCTGGGCAACAAGGACCTTTGTTCCAACTCCGTCGGTTGACAGAGCAAGCCCAAGGTTTGGGGCAATTTTAATGACATTGGCAAAATAGCCTATGTCAAGGCGGCTTGAGCCTATGGTTTTTCTGAGATTGAGGCTTTTCCCAACCCATTCCAAGAGCCTTCTTACACCTTCTTCTGCCTTATCCATGTCAACGCCGGCAGAAGCATAATTTTCCGCTGCTCTTTTTACCATAAAAACTTGCTCCTTGTTAATTATAATGGGCTAAAAGATTTTTTAAGTTCAAATGTCAAAATCCCTGCCTGACGGCAGGCAGGCAAATGACAAATCAAGTTCAAAAATATTCTCTCCAAATTTTGCAGTTCTTTCTTCTAAATCATATACTTTATCATTTGAACTTTGAATTTTATTTGAATTTTGAGCTTTGACATTTGGCATTAATTCACCTTTTATTAATCGGGGCGAGAGGATTCGAACCTCCGACCCCCTGCTCCCAAGGCAGGTGCGCTAAACCAGACTGCGCTACGCCCCGAATATAAAATCCCTTTTGAAAAACCTGTTAATAATAAAAACTTTTGGGAAAAATGCAAGGGAAAAAGAATATTTGGAATGGTTTGCTTGTTAATTTAGAGATACGAGAATCTTTTTGATATGAATTACTTAGTTCTTTTAAATACTTCTTCAGAAATGTAAACAGATGCAACTAATTGTTTTAAAAGGTCTATGCGCTTAATCTTGGTGAGTACGATCAAAGGAGATAAGTTACTTATTTTGGTGATAGTTAATATTCTAAGCTGATTTTTTTATAAAAGCAATCAACATGTTATATGCCTTTTACAAAATGTGTTTATTCTATGGTTGTCTGCACTGCTTATTAAATTTCTGGAAGTTGATACTTCGCAGCTCTGCTGTGGGGTAGTTCATTAATAGGAATTTCAGGAAAAAATGCAAGAAGAAAAAGTGATTAGGGGATGTCAGACTGTGTGAAAAGTCGATTTTTCGAAAATGCGAGTCAACAATACTCAATGTTTTTTCTGATTTGATTATTGCTTTGACAAGGGCTTAAACGTGCTATAATTTAAATAATAAATACAATAAGATAAAAGCAAATTTCAGAGGCAATCAGAAATAAGAATAAATTATGACAAAAAAAGAATTCATGAATTCTGTGAGTAATGACAAAGAAGACATTTTGCAGCAATTGCTGGATTTGCTTAATGATATGAAAATTGATTATTGTGTAATTGGCGGTTTAGCTGTCAATGCTTATGTTGAACCTGTAGTGAGTTTGGATTTAGATTTAGTTGTTGTTGCAGAAACAATAGATAGTTTGCTTAAAGCAGCAGAAAAAATCTTTAATATTGAAAGCTTCCCTCACCGTTTCAATCTTAACAGCACAAAGTCTGATTTGCGCTACCAGGCTTTTATACCTCGCTCTTCAATAAAAGAAACAATGGGGTATAAAATGAAAGTTGCGGATTTGGAGGATGTTTTACAAGGCAAAATATGGGAATATTCTGATGAACAGAGGCGAAAAAGTAAACGGCAAAAAGATTTAGCTGATATTTTTCGTTTAGTTGAAGCATATCCCCGCTTGAAAGAGAAGCTACCGGAATCATTAAAGAATGTTGAATTTATAAAGGTTTAAAAAAAATATGAGTTCAGATACCAGAGTCAAGGTTACAGACCGTTGCGCTAAACGGGTTCCTTCAGGGCATCTGTGGATATTTGATAATGAAATAAGAGATATTGGCGGAAGCTATTCCAACGGAGATATTGTTTCTGTTTTTGACAGCCGGGGGAATTTCCTTGCAAAGGGTTATATCAATGAGAATTCCAAAATAGCAATAAGAATTCTCTCGTTTTATGAAGAAGAGATTGGCAAGGAGTTTTTTAAAAATAGAATTGAAAATGCTTTAAACCACCGCCTCACACTTGGTTTTTCCTTGCAGGATTCTTTCAGAGTACTTTTCAGCGAAGGGGATTTGCTTCCGGGTCTCACTGTAGACAAATACAACAATATCCTTTCAGTTCAGTTTTCTACTTTTGGAATGGAGGTCTGGAAAAAAGAGATAATAGATATTCTGAAAGAGATATTCAGTCCACAGGCAATCATTGAGAGAAGCGATATTGAAGTAAGGGAAAAAGAGGGGCTTGAGCAGATTAAGAATGTTTTATACGGCAAGGCAGAAAAGACTGAGATAATATTTCAGGATGGCGTGCGTTTTGCTGTTGACCTTCTTGAAGGGCACAAAACTGGTTTTTATCTTGACCAGCGGGAAAACAGGAAATTCATCAAGCCCTTTGTTAATGGGAAAAGAGTGCTTGATGGTTTTTCTTATACAGGAGGTTTTTCACTCTATTCTGCCCTTTATGGGGCAAGTGAAATTGTAGCTGTTGAGGATTCAAAAAAGGTGATGGAAATGTTGAATGAAAATATCAGAATAAATAACCTTGAAAACAGAATAAAGGCAATAAAAGGAGATGCTTTTCAATGGATGCGCGATGCTTATAAAAATAATGAGCGTTTTGACTGCGTAATTCTTGACCCGCCGTCTTTTGTTAAAGCAAAGGGCGCAAAGGGAGGCGCTCTGAGGGGTTACAAGGATATTAACCTTCTCGGTTTGAAACTTCTTAAAGACAGAGGCTATTTGCTTACAGCATCCTGTTCGCAGAATGTATCAGAAAGTGAATTCCTGAACGTGCTGAATGATTCCGCAAAAGATGCAAAATGCCGGCTTCAAATAATTGAAATCCGCTCACAGTCCTCTGACCATCCGATTCTTTTATCTATGCCAGAAACACATTATCTGAAATTTGTAGTTGGGAGAAAGGTTGCAATGAGTTGACTTTATAAACTTAGCGAAAACATATTGATTCTGTAATCAAAATGTATTACAGTTGTAATATAAAAATATTACAATGATTATGGATATTGCAAGGCTATTTAGATCCAAAACACGAAAAGAATTATTTAGGCTTTATTTTACCAACCCTGAGCCTGAGTATTATCTCAGAGAGTTAGAACGTATTCTGAATATACCTGTTAGTATGGTTCGTAAGGAACTTATACATTTGGAAGAGAGCGGGATTTTTATATCAAGGAAAAAGGGCAACTCGGTTTACTATTCTGTAAATAGGTCCTATCCATTATTTGATGAATTCAAAAGTATTGTATCCAAAACTATAGGCATTCAGGGGTTGCTTAAAGATATTTTAAGTAAAATTAAAGGCATTGAGGTTGCTTTTATATATGGTTCTTTTGCTAAAAAAGAAGAAAATGCCAATAGTGATATTGATTTGTTTATTGTAGGTAAAATTGATGATTCAAAATTATTAAGAAAAATTAGAAAACTTGAAGAGATTTTGAAAAGAGAAATAAATTATAGCTTATTCACAAGAGATGAGTTTGGAAAAAAAATTAAAGTTAGGGATTCGTTTATTTTAGATCTTCTTGAGAACCCAAAAATATTTCTTGTAGGGGATAAAAATGATTTATGAGAAATTTATAGAAGAATGTCTGAGTAAGGGTCTATTAAAAAAACAGAAATGTGATTTTAAAACAATCGGGAAATTGATTCTACGCTTATACAAAGACTTGGATACTGCTAAAGCTCTTTTTATTTTGATATCTGCATATAAGTTAAATCGCTGTTAGGAGGTGGTGGGGTTTTCTCATAATATTGGCATAGAGAAAGGTATGTTTTTGAAGGACTATCTTGATTATCCATATCAAGCGTTTTTTGAAAGCAGGCTTTTGCATCAGAAAATTTAAAGTCCAGAAACAGGGCAAGTCCTGTTTCAAACATTTTGATTAAATCAAGCCGTTCTCTGCTGACCTCATCTCTGAAGCCTATCAGTTCATACACCTCAAGAGGCTTCTCTCTTCCTTTAAGCACAACCCTTGCAAGTCTGCGAAAGACAAATCTTCCCGGCTGAGTTTTTTCTGCGTCAATACAGGTGCTGTGTGATACTATTATTCTTGTTCCAAAATCCTTGTTCAGTGGCTCTAAACGGGCAGCTGTATTCACCTCAAGCCCAAGCACAGTGTAATCCAGAATTTCTTTTGAGCCCATATTCCCCACAGTCATCTCTCCTGTATTTATTCCAATACGGGCATTAAGCAGAGGTTTTTTTTCTTTGCCCCACTCCTCCCTTAGCCGTTTTAATTCCTTCTCCATTAAAAGTGCTGTTTCGCAGGCAAGCGATGCGTGGTCTTTTTGCTCATGCGGCGCATTCCAGAATGCCATCACTGCATCGCCGATAAATTTGTCAAGCGTTCCATTTGTCTGCATTATGCACTGCACCATACCTGAGAGATACTCATTCAGAAGCGGACCTATCTCATCAGGCGGCAGTTTTTCAGACAAGGAGGTAAAATTTTCCACATCAGAAAAAAGAACAGTCATATATTTTCTCTCACCTCCAAGCCTAAGCTTTTCAGGCGATATGAGTACCTCCTCAAGAACTGCAGGAGCAATATAGTGGCCAAAGGCTGTTTTAATATAGTTTTTCTCTTTGAATTCAAGAGCGTATTTAAGCAGGAGTGTTGCAAGATATGTAGCTGCCATTGCAACAACAGGGCTTACAATAGAAAGAACAATACCCTTTTCAAAAAGCATCCAGTGAATGCCTAAAGCAGAACAGGCTATCAGCGCAACAATAAAAAACCCGCGGTATGGTCCTATAAAACGGCTTATCAGAGCAATTGCTGAGGCAAGAAAGAAGATGTATAGTTTTTCAAAAAAGCTGTTTAAAGGATACAAAAACTTTTTGGATAGGATATTGTCTATTATATTGGCGTGTATCTCTATTCCAGGGGTTACAGGGCTAAAGGGTGTTGCCCTTAGGTCTGTAAGCCCTGCAGCAGATGCAGATACAAGGACTATCTTGTCTTTGAATGTTCCTTTCTCAAGTGGCGGCTTCATTCCTGCCATGACAAGGTCCTTTGAAGCAAGCACATAATCGTAGGGGATGTATGTGTAGAATGATTGGTATATTTCTTTGCCTGTTTTGTCCTTTCTGATTTTACCCCCCTGATAATAAATCATTGCACTGCCATCAGAAAGAAGAGGGAGGATTGAACCTCCTATAAACATACTGCCTTTATCTGCTCTGATTGAATCAAGGGGAATATCTTTTGTATATGCTGCAATGAGAATTGGCAGAAAAGGATAAGCTTTTTTCCTGTCTTTAAAAAAAAGGAAAGGGTAGAATTTTCTGATTGTACCATCATTATCAGGAAAGACATTTATATAGCCGACCCCGCAGGAAACAACCGCAAGCTCTTCAAAAGGAATTGTTGCATTAAAATACATGCGTGAATTACAGGATTTAGAGACTGAAAGAGCTGATTTTGAAAGAATTGACTTGATATTTGCTGAAGAACTTTTCTCAGCCTCTAAACCGCGCTTATGCAAGAGGTCATCTTCATCAACATAGAACACCATAGACTGAAAAATATTGATAGCCTGCTTAACTGAAGAAACAAAAGCAAGGTCACTTGTTTCCAGCATCAAGGAATCAATCTGTCGGAGGAGTTCATTCCGTACCTCTGGTATGTCTGCATTCTGTGCAAATGTGCGAAGTTCATCAATTACTTTTGAATCTATTTCTTTTCTGACAGCGCGCTCAGAAAAGATAATGTCAAAGCCAATGGCTTTTGCGCCATCGCTCTTGAGGTATTCTATTACCTCTCCATGCACAGACCTTGGCCAGGGCCATCTACCATAAATAGGCTCAAGCCTTTTTATGGATTCCTCAGAAATATCAAGGATAATGATATCCTGTGTTCTGCTCGTGGGATTCGCATAAAAGCGGTAGCGCGCATCCAGAGTTTTATTTTCAAAAGAAGATAAATGTTCCCCGGGGTCAAGAAAGATTAGAACAGAGACTATAAGCGCTATTGCAAGGGAGTATATTACTTCCTGTCCTCTTTTAATTTGCCTCTCCCGCCTTCAATATGACAATTAAAACAAAAATCCCAACCCTTGCCTTCCTTATCAAGTATTGGCATGGCTGATTCTGCTTTATCAGGTGCAGGCGCATCGCCCTTTATGGCAAGGATTGTTCCTTTTGAAACCTGAACTGTCTTCCCATCTTTTAAGGTAGCTGTTACATCTCCTATGCAGGTGCAGACACAAACATCAAGCGTTCCCCTGCCATAGAAAACCGAGAATTTTGTGCCTCTTATGCCTGCAGTTGCAAGCGATGATGTTATTGATGCCTTTGCTCCTTTAGCAAGATTGGCTTTCATCCAGACTGCGCCTCTTGGCAAATCTGCATTAAAATCCTTTTCCTGTTTTCCAAGTTCAATCTCAGAATCAGGCCCAATTACAAAACGCCCTATATCAGGAAGCTCAACAATAGCCAGAGCCATTTTATCAGTTCTTAATCTGTCTCCTAAAGAAACCTCAGCATCTTTTTTAATCTCTTTCCATGCTTGGTCAGACAAACGCTCAAGTTTGCCCATTCTTACTTCTGCGACTTTGCCCTTCTTTGCTTCTGCGCTGACAGGGTTATTCACAAGGAAATAGACAGATAAGAGAAAAATTGAAAAAACAATTGCTGTCAAAATCCTGCATTTTGGTTTCTTGAATTTGTACATGGGGGCACCTCCATTGGTTTGTTGATGATGCAATAATGCATTAAACTCCTAATCTTTAATTTGTATGCTATATATCTTGTCTTGGTAAGCAATACAAGTTTGTTTAATAAATTATAACATTTCTTTTTAATATTTTGTCAAGAAGTTTGTAACTTATAAATTTGCTGTATGCTGAAAGCTGACGGCTGTTTTTTTACAAATCAAAGACTTTGCCGGGGTTCATGATATTTTGCGGGTCAAAGGCTTTTTTGATACGTTTTAGAAGCTCAAGCTGGGCGGGTTCAATTGCCATTTTAAGGTAGGATTTCCTGATTGCTCCGATTCCGTGTTCTGCGGCAATTTTCCCGCCGAGTGAGAGTGCTTTTTTAAAGATTTCCTTGCAGATGTCAGGATATTTTTTTAACCAAGTTTCCTCATCAAATTTTCCGGGAAACATTATAACGTGGATATTTCCATCGCCTGCATGTCCAAAGCAGGCAGCTTCAAAACCAATTCTCTTTTTCAGTTGATTAATTTCGTGCACAAACAGAGGTATCTGCATTCTTGGAACTACCGGGTCCAAACTTCTGGAGAGAGGGCTTCTTGCATTGCCAGCCTCAAACATGCACCGTCTGAACTCCCAGAGGCGCTGTTGGTTTGTGCTGCCGTGGGAGACAAGTATATCTTCTGCTCCGTTCCTGCCGCAGATTTCTCCAATTACCTCAGTTTCTCTTGTGAGGTCTTTTTTGTCATTGCCGTGAAGAGTGATAATCAGATGCGCTCCAGCATCAGGGAATGGCGGTTCGCGTTTTAAGAATTCCTTTCCAAGATTAATTGATTCATTGTCCATGAGTTCAAGGCATGAGGGGACTACGTGGTTTCTGATAAGTTCTGCAACGCTTTTTGATGCATCATCAACAGAGGAATATACAACAAGAAGGTCAGCCCTTTCAGGAGGAAGAGGGACAAGGCGCAGGATTGCCTTTGTAATAATTCCAAGGGTTCCCTCTGAGCCAACAAAAAACTGGGTGAGATTATACCCTGTTGTGTCCTTTACAACCTTACCGCCCACTTTTATTATCTCACCATCAGGAAGCGCTACTTCCAAACCGCAGACATAATCCTTTGTTGTTCCGTACTTGACCGCGTGGGGACCTCCTGCACCCTCTGCTATGTTTCCACCAAGGCTGCAACTGTCAATGCTTGCAGGGTCAGGGGGATAAAAGAGTTTCTGTTCTTCAACAGCCCGGTGAAAGTTTCCTGTAATTATGCCGGGCTCAATTACTGCCATAAGGTTGCCACTATCAATTTCAATTATCTTATCCATCCTCTCTGTGGAGATAACAATGCCGCCGCATACTGGAACAGCGCCACCGCTCAGACCATAACCAAGCCCTCTTGGAGTGACTGGGATTTTGTTCTCATTGGCAAACTGAACAGCCCTTTGAACCTGCTCTGCATTTTTTGCTTTTACAACAGCCTCAGGATAGGATTGAAGCCCTGCAGTCTGGTCTTTTGAATAGGGTTCAAGTGCATCTTCTGAGGAGAAAACAGTGTCTTCCCCGAGCTCTTTTTCAAGGGAGTCAAGGAGTTTATCTGTGAGCTTGGTGTACATATTGAAATTTGGATATGATTATTAACAAGTTACCAATAATTTTAAAGGGAGACTAAAGCCTGAGGTAACTTTTATAGTCAGCTATCAGGATTCTGTTTTTTAAAGCAGAGCAAGGCTCTGCCTGTCTACCGCAGGCAAGCAGCTACTTTTCCTGCAGCATCTCTCGTGCTATGACAATGCGTTGTATCTGGTTTGTGCCGGCAAATATCTGGGTTATCTTTGCATCCCTCATCATTCTTTCAACAGGATACTCTCTTGTGCATCCATAGCCACCTAAAATCTGTACAGCATCTGTGGTTACCTTCATTGCTACATCAGAGGCATAGGTTTTACACATCGAGGAGTAAAGAGTTGCGTCAGGAGTTTTTGCTTCTGCCTTTAAAGCTGCCTGATAGAGCAAAAGGCGGGCTGTTTCTACCTGTATTTTCATGTCTGCAAGCATGAACTGGATTGCCTGAAAATCGGCTATGGGTTTTCCGAATTGCACTCTTTCTTTTGCGTAATTTGTTGAATATTCAATAGCACCTTCAGCGACTCCAAGTGCAAGGGATGCTGCTATGGGCCTTTCCTTGTTCAGGCTTTGCATGGCAAGGATAAACCCTTTTCCCTCTTCGCCCATAAGCTGGTTTTTGTGGATTTTGCAGTCCTGAAAAATCAAATCTCCTGTTACTGAACCTCTTGCGCCGAGTTTATCCTCTTTTCTTCCAATTGAAAAGCCGGGCGTTTCTTTTTCAACTATGAAGGCGCTTATCCCTTTTGCCTTTTTATTTTCCTGCGAAGTCCTTGCAAAAACAACATAGAGGTCAGCAACGCCTGCGTTTGTAATCCATCTTTTTTCGCCATTGAGGATATAATAATCGCCGTCTTTAACAGCCTTTGTCTTCAGCGATGCAAGGTCTGAGCCTGCATCAGGCTCGCTCATTGCTATTGCTGAGAGGAGTTCGCCTGCGGCAAGTTTCGGGAAGTATTTTTGTTTTTGCTCCTCTGTTGCCATGAGGTCCATCGGAAAGGAGCCAAGGCAGTGGGTTGCAACAATCATTGCGCAGGACATATCAGCCTTTGCAATCTCCTCAACTACCTTGCAGAGCACAATAAGACTTTCGCCTAAACCATCATATTCCTTTGGCAAAGGAAGGGCAAGGAGCCCTTCCTTTGCAAATATCTTCATTATCTCATAGGGATATTCCCCTTTTTTATCTATCTCAGTTGCCTGCGGTTCGACTACATCCTTTGTGATTTTCCTGACTGTCTGAAGTATAGCTTCCTGTTCTTCGTTTAATGAAAGATTTAAAATCTCCGTAGTCATTTTTTTTGTTCCTCAATAAAAGGGTTCAAGGGTTCGAGGATTCAAGGGTTCGAGGGAAATTTAAGATTTTAATATTTCTATTTCACTTGACCCCTCGACCACTTGACACCTTTAACCCTATTCATCATAACTATCAATCATCTTGACAAAAGTATGTTTTGGGCTTATATCAAGCGTCCGTTTGGATATAGGTTTAAATTTTAAAAGTCAAGTATTTTTGAACTTATGATTACAGAGATTTTAAAAGAATTACACAGAACAAAAAAACTTTTTATCTAAACCCCTATAGGATTTTTCAATGGCAAAAAAAATTTTAGATTACATATTTTATCCTGAAAGCGTTGCCCTTGTTGGTGCTTCAAACAGCGAGGGGAAAATCGGCTATTTCTACATGAAAAACCTCGTAGATGACTTCAGGGGAAAGATTTTTCCTGTTAACCCAAATGAGGAAACTGTCCAGGGGCTTAAATCATATAAATCAATTAAAGAGATTCCTGATGCAGTTGACCTTGCGGTAATTGTAGTGCCGACAAAAGCTGTTCTTGAGGTAATTGAGGACTGCGCACACAAGGGTGTAAAAGCTGCCCTTGTTACAACATCAGGGTTTGGAGAGGTAGGAAAAGAGGGGAAAGAGCTTGAAAACAGGATGCTTGAAATTGCGCGAAAAGGGAGAGTTAAAATAATTGGTCCCAATTCGTTTGGACTTAGAAACTGCAATGTGGGTCTTAATGCAACCTTTGCCTTTGAAGGAGCAAAAGAGGGTGGAGATATCTCATTTCTTACACAGAGCGGTGGAGGCGGTGAGGCAATATATGTTCAGGCAAAAGATACAGGTTTGAGATTTGCAAAGTTTATTGTCTGCGGAAATAAAAGCGATCTTGAAGACTATGAGGTAGTTGAATATTTTGGTGATGACAAAGAAACAAAAGTCATCTGCCTGTTCCTTGAAGCAATAAAGGAAGGAAAAAGATTTTTTGAAGAGACAAAAAAAGTTGCTCTTAAAAAGCCGGTAGTTGTATCAAAAATAGGAAGGACAGAGGGAGCTGCAAGGGCAGCATCTTCCCATACAGCAGCGCTTGCCGGTGATTTCAAGGCATATGAAACAGCCTTCAGGCAGTCAGGCGCAATATACGCAAGAAACACCCTTGAGCTGATGGACATTGTCAAGGGTCTTGACTGGCAGCCGCTTCCAAAAGGGAACAGAGTCGGCATAATCACAGCCTCAGGCGGATTTGGCGTTGAACTTACAGACCTGTGCGAGGAACACGGGTTGAAAATTCCTGAGCTTTCAGAAAAGACACAGGCAAAAATCAGACCTCACATTCCCTCCTATGCGAGCGCAAAAAACCCTGTTGATATGACTCCTGTATGGGCTCAGTTTGAAAAAATAATGGAAGTTACCATTGAAGAGTTTTATAAAAGCAGGGAGATAGACATTATTGTTCCGATTATTGTCCTTCGCGCAACAAGGATGAAAGAGGTTCTTGAATCAGTCAGGGATGTGATTCTGAAATGCCAGAAGGAGATAAAAAAGCCTACTTATATTTGCTGGATATCCCTTAAGGATTCTTTGCGCAACAAGGAAATTTTTGAAGATGCAAAGATACCCTGCTTTGAATGGACAGAAAGGGTTGCAAACGCAGCAAGCGCAATCTATGGTTATTCAAAATTTTTGCAGAAAAGGGGAGTTGATATAAAAAATATGTAGGGACAGAGCTTGCCTCTGTCCGCAAGCGGCTTTCCTCTC
>Ga0154357_120_pt1 | contig 11404 bp, 12 predicted proteins | sample RifGroA2_FD_115885 | JGI IMG/M metagenome (GOLD analysis project Ga0154357, IMG submission 115885) | Candidatus Schekmanbacteria bacterium GWA2_38_9
CTCTTTTCTTTTCAAGAGGCAAGCCTAGCCAATGACCTAAACTCAAATTATGGTGGTCAGTGGCTGTTCTCTTAAGGGCGCATATTGCTATTGGCTCATCAATAGCACCACGCCTGCAGGCTGTTTCACATGGATGGTCACATATCCTTCCACAGACATAAACAAAGGGATTTGGCATTCTTGCAAAATCATAAGCCTTTTCATATTCCCTATCTGTAATTGCAGTAACATAGCTTCCAGCAGCAGTTTTAACTGGACAGGCATACTGGCAATTAATTACACGCTGGTAATATTCTAAATCTGGAATCTCTACTTTGTATTTCTTCTCATTCATATACTCAAATCCTCACCCTCTTACAAATCAAGCCCGGAAGGGCTTTCCCACAATTTACTTCTTACTTACTCCTACTTTACTTGTGCCAAGGCCCTTATGATCCATCTTTGCAAAGAATTCTTTGAAATTAAATTTTTTATAAAAAGGGCTCTCTTCATTATGGCACTTAACACATACCTTTTCATCTGGAATTATCAAACCCTTCTTTATTGACTCATCTCTTTTCTGCATCACAAACCGGGGATAATAACCCTCTCCAGGACCATGGCACTCTTCACACTGAATACCATCTTCAATTTTAAACTTTTTATCAAATCTGCTTTTATCAACCCCATAGCCTGTCACATGACACTTATAGCATTTCTCACTCTTCTGAGGATCATCAATGCCCCGCTCCTTTGCCTTTGCTTTAGCTTTTTCACTTGCCAAAGTCTGGTATGCCTTTGAATGGGCACTTTTTTCCCATACCTGATGCTCAGTTCCACCAAGCTTTACATTTGCATGGCAGGTCTTGCATTTAAATACACCCATGTAATTATATTTTGTCTCTTCGCCTGGAACTTTACTAATTAAAATTAAAGAGAAAAATATAAACACAAAAACCAAGGCTGTTCTTTTTCTCATAATCTCCTCCTTTTATTTTTTATATTGTTAAAATAAGAACTTTATTCCTATTATTGCCTGATGTCTTTATCTTTATTAAACTTCTTTTATAAATCAAATTTTTAAAAAAATATTAAATCTTTTCTATTTAACACCTAATTTTTTACTATCCTTAGACATATCAATTGACATTTCCCCGTAGGTAGTGATTTCAGGTCTATACATATAAATCAGCGATGCTTCAACAAAAAATTCACCTTTTAAATTGCAGTCTAATGAAAAGAGAAACTCTCTTGAGCCTCCTGGGGGAATCCGGTTATCACTCAAGATACTATTTGCATTCAGAATAATATCGCTGTCAGTCAGGAGCTCTTTATTTTGCTCATCTGCCAAGGTTTTTTTAATAACTTTGGAGTCTTGACACAGTGTATTCCCTTTGGAATTTTTTACTGTTACTTTGAGAATCAACTCTCTTGTAGGGGTGCCTGTAGGTATTTTGTGTCCGGATTTGACATTTGTTACTTTAACTTTGGCAGAAATAGTTCCATCCCCCTTTTTAAGCTCTATAATTTCTACCTTTGCTACTTTACCAAGAAGTTCCACTGAATGACCTCCGGAGACATCATGCAAATTCATTCTAACCACACTCTTTTTTAGGTTCTGGTCAACGATGGAGCCTGGACCGTAAGGCATATGGCAGTTTTGACATTGGATTCCTTTTTTGGAATAAGGCCCTTCTTTCCACTCTGAGTAAGTACTTATGATGTTGACTCCGTTCTTTCCTTTAAGCTCATGGCAGCCGGCACAGAATTCAGATCTTCTAAAATAATTTGTTGCCTTGGTAATATGAACCGGAGATTCCATATTCTTATGCGGACCATATTTTGTCTTACTAGGTTCAACTTTATAAGGTTGATTAAAATTATCCAGGTCTATTCCAGAAACAGAATGACAGAAGTCACATGTAATACCCTCTTTGCTCACTTCATTTTTGAATCCAAAGTCTTTACTATAGTAAGCAATAGGGGCATGGCATCTAAGGCAAAACTCTTTTGCCTTCCCGTCAGTATCGAAAAAAGCCTGTTTATACGCATTCATAAAAATCGGGTCTTGATAAGAGAGGGAATGCATAGAATTCTTCCAATACTTGAAAATATCAACATGACATTTGCCACAGATATTGGATGAGATAAATTCTTGTCCTTTAAATTCAGAACTTAACTTTTCCAGCCAATCCTTGGAAAATCCATAAATTACATTAATATAAAGCAGGAGAAAAAAAATAAGGAAAATAAAATGTTTTTTATATTTCATTTTAATAACCTCCCTTTTTCACATAATATAACTTAAAGTGTTTTATTAGCCAGTTCTCTTAAATATTCCATCAAATCCACTATCTCATTTCCTTCAAACTTTGGCCATTTAAAGCCCATTTTTTTCATTTCTCCCAACATTGAAGGACCATGGTTCCACATAGCTTGCGCCATGGAAATTGGCGAAACCTGCCTGCGCCATTCCTTAAGGTCAGGACCTTTCAGACCGCCTTTGCCATTCACTGTATGACACTTTATGCAATATTTTTCTTTAAATACCTTTTCTCCTTTTTCTCTGTTTCCTTGCTCATCAAAATATTGGAGAGAAAAAAGATATGCGATTAAATCTGCCATCTCTTGAGGATTGAGCTCTGGCCTCTTCATTCCCTTTTCTTTCATCTCTTTCCACATTTCAGGAGAATGGTTCCACATAAGGCCTGCAACCTGAGTAATAGTCCTTGGGAAAGATTCTTTTTTTCTTAAATCCCTTCCAAGATTTGGTCCATCCTTTTTGCTACCTGTCTCGGTAGAATGGCAATGGCTGCAACCCTTTTTAGAAAACAGTATTTTACCGTCTTTTGAGTCACCTGGTGAAATAAAAATTTTATCTCCCGATTTACTGACACTCTTTACATAAACAATAATATCAACCATCTCGTTTTCACCAAATATTGGCCAGGTTATTCCTCTGTTCCTCATTTCCTCTTCCATCTGGGGTGCATGATTCCACATCATCTGCGCCCACAGAATTGGATTAGTATATGTTCCCCATTTTGTCAGCTCGGGCCCTACTCTGCCTCCTTTTCCATGAATTGCATGGCAATTAGTGCATTTTTTTGTGGCCAGCAACTCTTTTCCATTTTCCTTATTACCTGGCTCATCCATATATCTAATAAAGTAGAGAAATGCGAATATATCAGCCATTTCTTCCTGGCTTATGGCTTTAAAATCTATCCCTTTTGCTAACATTTTCTCCCACATTGCCGGAGCATGGTTCCACATGGCTGCTGTAAGCTCTGCTTCAGTCAAATGCTTAGAGGGTGTAATGCCAAGATTAGGACCGGCTGTACCTCCCTCTCCCCAAACAGAATGGCATTTGATGCACCCTTTGGTGAAAAAACTCTGCCACCCTTTTTTAGCATCTCCAGGCAAAAGGTATTTTTCTGTGCTGCAAACAACATTTATTCCTACGGTTAATAATGACCCTACTATCAAAAAAACTGAAAACATATAGATGGTAATTTTCTTTAGATTCTTCATAAACTCTACCTCATATCCTTCCTGCCTTCTCTCACGATGACCCAGAAAACTAATGTAACCAGAATAGTTAAAGTCAAAAATACAGGAATAACTATTGCTCCTATAACTATAGAATACATAAAAGCATCATTATTTTCCAATGCATTATAAATTCCATTGACAACAAAGGCAATTATGGATCCAACAAACAAGTAGAAAGCAAATAGCATCAGTAATTGAAAAATATTTACAGATTTATTTTTTATTACTTCTCTCTGCTGATTCAAAAGATTATTAACCTCCTTTGCTTTTGGATTCCTGCTCTTACCTGTCCCAGCCTGACCTGCCTGACGGCAGTCAGGCGGCAGACAGGTGCCGACAGGCAGGCAGAAATGACATTAAGCAGCCTGTTATTTTTTTAAAGACCTGAGATATTGCATAAGGTCTGCTACCTCGCCTTTTTTGAATTTGGGCCATTGGATTTTAAGCTCTGCCATTTTATTTTTCATCTTTGAGGCATGGTTCCACATCTCTGTAACAACTTCTATGGAAGAAGTAGTATTAGATAATTTTCTCAAATCAGGCCCTATCATTTGTTTTCCATCAAAAAAATGACATTTAATACACCCCTTCTCATTGAAAATTATAGACCCCTTTTTCATATCTCCTTTTTCATCAAAGTATCCAAGAAAATAGAGATATGCTATTATGTCTGCCATCTCTTTATCTGAAAAACTTGGAACCTCTATTCTCATCTCTATCATTTTTCTATACATATTAGGCCAGTGATTCCACATAATGCCTGCTACTTCATTTAGACTCCTGTGCAGCTCTTCTGCCTTTTTGCCAAGGTCTGGCCCTATGTTTCCACCTTCATTTGAAATGGCATGACAGTGTATGCATCCTTTTTTGTTAAAAAGTTGTTTCCCCTCTTTTGGATTTCCAGGCAACATAAAACCATATCCCTTCTTTTCCCCTCTTGCTTCTTTTCTAATATAAGCAGATAGGTCAGCCATCTCTTTATCATTAAACTGAGGTCTCTTAATCCCTAATTTCTTCATGGATGCCTCCATTTCAGAACCATGATTCCACATAGCTTGTGCCATGAAGATTGGTGAGTAGTCACGTTTAAACTTACTTAAACTTGGTCCTGGTTTGCCACCTTTTTTTTCTATGCCATGGCATTGCGCGCACCCTTTTACTGAAAATAAATTTTCTCCCTTTTTAGTATTGCCTGGCTCATCAAAATAATTTATATAATAAAGGTAGCCTATTAGACTTGCCATTTCCCCACTTAAAAACTTTGGCCAGTCAATCTTCTCCTCCTCCATTTTTTCACTCATAAACGGAAAATGGTTCCACATAATTCCTGCCATATCAAGCAATGTATCTTTAAAGGTGACTTTGCCTAGATCTGCCCCTATATTTCCTCCCTCTCCCTTAATGGCATGACACTTTACACAACCTTTAATCACAAATATCTTCGAGCCTTCCAGAGGGTTTTCAGGGAAAAGATTAGTATTCTTCTCAGAATGAATATTTAATGGCAGAAAAGAAAATATGATTAATATTAAAAAGAACACCTTGTAGTTCATTCGCCATTTTCTAAAGACTAATTTCAAAAATCCCATTTGAAACATCTCCTTATATTTTTCAAGTCTCAGACCCAGGGAGGTAAGTTTTAATCCTCTCCTGTACCTCAGCTACACCTTTTTCTCTCCCCTCTTTTATTTCCCAGATAGATACAATAGGGAAAAACTTAGTAAATATCATATATAGAAGAATGAACAATGAGAGAGAGCCTGCTGTTATAGCTGCCTCAACCCATGTTGGGTGATAAATGCCTCGCTCATAGGGGAGTCTGGGATTAACAAGGGTTGGAACAACTATTGTAAAACGTTCAAGCCACATACCAATGGTTACAGATATTGATGCTATTACACTACCTGTAATTGTTCTGGTCTTGCTGTTTGACAGGATAGAAAATGGTATTACAAAACAGGTTGCGACCATAGTCCAGAAATATAGGGCATATTCACCGCTGAATTTAGAGTACAAGACAGCTAAATGAACTGGTTCACTGCCGTAAAAGACAGTTATATATTCACAGAATGTAAAATAGAACCAGAGACAGCTCATTACCAGCAAAAGGAGACTCAGATTATTGAAATGTATATCCTTCAGATAATTATCAAGTTTATAAACTTTTCTAATAATTGCCATGGCGATGATAAGAGCAGCAATACCTGAAAATATCGCCCCTGCTACAAAATAAGGGCCAAAAATTGCGCTATGCCACATAGGTTGAATTGTCATTGCAAAAACAAAAGAGACCACTGTATGAACTGAAATTGCTATAGGTATTACTAATATTGCCATTATGGCTATGGCTTTTTCTAAAATTTGATGCTGCTTTTCTGTTCCTTTCCAGCCTAAAGCTAATACACTATATAGCCATTTTCTTTTGCCGGAAGTATCTCTTAAAATGGCTATATCCGGAATTAAAGGAAGATAAAGGTATATTGTACTTGCTGTTAGATAGGTTGAAATGCTAACAAAATCCCACAGGAGTGGTGACTGAAACCTGCCGTACAGTAGCATATTAAAAAGCCTATCAGGTCTTCCTAAATCAATCAGAATATTCCCAACTCCAAAGAAAAGAACAAGAACAGTTATTACTTCTGCAGACCTTGTAATTGCTCTTCTCCATTCAGCCTGAGCAATTCTCAGGATAGCTGATATTAAAGTGCCGGCATGGCTTATTCCTATGAAAAATACAAAATTAGTAATATAAACTCCCCAGAAGGTTGGTCTATTTAATCCGGTTACCCCCAGTCCTTTCTGGAATTGAGTAATATAGGCATAAATTGCTAACAGGACAAAGGACCCTAATATAACTACCGTCAGATAAAAACCCTTTCCTATTTTGAGGATTGGATCTAAGAGGATATGATCTTCATCTTTTACTTTAGCGTTCTTTAACTCCATCCTATTCCCCTTCCGAGAGATAAATAACCTTTGGTTCTGTTCCCAAATCTTCCAGAATTCTGAAAGCTCTGTTGGTTCTTGCCAGAATTGAGACTTTACTGTTGGGATTGCTTAAATCACCAAAATACATTGCCTTGCTTGGACATGTTTGGACACATGCTGGTATATATTCATCAGGAGAGAAATCTCTTCCTTCTGCTTTTGCTTTTTCTCTTGCCTTTACCAGCCTGTGATAGCAGAAACTGCATTTCTCAACAACACCTTTTGGCCTCACTGATACATCAGGATTAAGAAGGTTTTTCATCATTTCCGGCCATTCGGGTTTTTCCCAGTTAAAATACCGTACCGTATAAGGACATGCTGTGGTACAGTAACGACAGCCTATACACCTGGGGAATATCTGTCCAACTATTCCCTCTTCCTCGCTTTTATAAGTAGCCCTTACAGGACAAACCTTGATACATGGGGGTTCATCGCAATGGAAACAGGGTCTGGGTATAAGCTTGATTTTGGTGTTAGGATACTCCCCCTCTATATGAGATATTAGTTCTATCCAGTGGATTGCCCTACCCATCTGGGTCTCTTTTGGTCCTGCTATAGGAATGTTGTTTTCAGCCTGGCATGCAACTACGCAGGCTTGACAGGCTGTACATTTATCCAAATCTATAACCATTCCCCATTTTGCCATAAAATACCTCTTGATTAAGCCTTATAGATTTTTACCCGTGTGTAATCTTTGAAGAAGTTTCCAGTTAACGGATCTGAAAATTCTTCCAGGATAGAAACTGGATTCTTACCTATATCTTTAGCCCACCGTCCATTTGCTGAATGCCCTAACCCAAAAGGAATATTTACTACCTCAGGCATTGCACCTTCATATAAATGAGCATAAACAATTATTTTCCTTTTTATTGATTCTACAACAACCAAGTCTCCTTCAGATATAGCCATTTTCTTTGCAGTTTCTGGATTTATTTCAACCCATGTATTCCATTTAATTGGAACATTGACTGCCAGAATTCCTTGAAGCCATGGCTGATTCGTTACATTTAAACCTGAAAGCGACATAAGTTTATAGACGTTAAGATAAAAGGGATAACTCTTTCCATTTGTTTCTGCTTTTGCCTCATAATGGGGCATATATATTTTATCCTCTTTTCCTTTGTCTTTAGTCCCTCCTAACATTTTAAATATCTCTTTTCTTCTTTCATCCTTTGTTTTATCAACCTCATTCTTCAGGGTTTGAAAATAGAATTCAAATTTTCCTGATAAGGTATTAAAAATTCTGCTCCATTCATTAAAATAGTACATCGAATCCCACCAGCCGCCCTTTTCTAATACCTTTTTCCAGAACTCTTCAAAAGATGAATGCAAAGGAATACTCCATCCCCCTTTTTCAAGGAGGCGGACCCATGCTTCTTCAAATTTTGGTCCAAATATATTACCACTCTGATTTTCGTAAATTCCTTCAATGCTATAGGAAAGAAAATCTTTAAAATCATTCCAAGGTAAAGCCTGCGCCACCGGACCCCCTATCTCTTTTGAAACCTTCAGTAAAAAGTCACCAGTGTGCATGGTATCATTAATTTTGCTGACTACAGGTTGTCTTATTCCTAAAACAGGGTATCCGTTCAGGGTGTTTGTCTGGACATCTTCCCATTTTTCCAGATAGGTGTGATCTGGTAAGATTAAATCAGCCATTTCTGAAGTTTCATCAAGATAAGAGGAAAAACTTAAGATGAAAGGTATTTCTGCAAAGAATTTTTTCAAATTTTCTTTATCAGGATAAGTAAATAAAGGATTTGAGTTGTAAATAAAAATGGCATCTATTTTATAGGGATTGCCTGTTGCATTTGCTTCTATAATAAATTTAAAAGGGTTAAAAAAAACAGAAGATTGCTCCGGGTTACTTCCGTCGACCCTTGTCATTGACAAGCCTTTTTTTGAGATCTCATCAAGCTTAAAAGGAGGCAAGCTCTTAAGAGGGACATCCCTAGGTACTAAAACCCCTCCTTCAACATCAATATTCCCGCATAAAGCATTGAGGCAATGAATTGCTATCTGATCATATATTCCTATTTTATCACTTATGGCAATAGCAGGTTTATTTGTGGCAAATTCTCTGGCAAGCCTTATTATATTATTTGTTGAGACTCCTGTGATTTTGGAGACTACACCGGATGTATATTCATCAAGCACCATTCTTTTAAAACCTTGATGTAATGTGCCATTATCATCTTTGAAATCTTCAAAACCAAAACTGTCTTCATCTATAAAATCCTTGTCATAAAGGTCCTCTTTTATAATTATATAAGCGAGTCCCAGTGCAAGAGCGCCTAATGTGCCCGGGTTTGTTGGAATCCATTCGTCAGCTTTTGCGCCAGTGACTGAAAGCCTGGAGTCTATTTGGATAAGTTTGGCTCTTGAGCCTGTCCTTTCTCTCCTGAAATAGCCATATGCCTGGGAAATCTGTACAGGAGATGAAAAAGATTCCAAAAAATTAGAGCCGAAGGAAAGAATTAATTTAGTTTTTTCCAGATTATAGACTGGATTTTTTCTGATACCCTGAGTTGCAAAAAGACTGTCTGAGGGCCCCTGGTCATTACCATCCATTGAACCAGAAATATCAAAATAATTTGGGGAGCCGAATGATTCTAAAAATCTTTTGCTCAAACTTTTCATCAGACCACCACATTCGCCTGATAGAAAAGTTAGTTGGTGAGCTTTTCCATTTGTTCGAATCTCTTTTAGTTTTTCAACCACTAATTTAGCAGCCTCATCCCAGCTAATTTTTTTCCATTGATTTGCTCCCCTATTTCCTTTTCTTTTCAGAGGACTTTTTAATCTGTCTGGATTATAAAGGAGCTGTAACCCTGACTGTCCTTTAGGACAAAGGGTTCCCTGGTTTACAGGATGCAGTGGATTACCATCAATTTTTACAGCTCTTTCATTTATAAGTCTTACCTTAATTCCGCAACCTCCAGAGCATTGCCCACATGATGAAATCACCCATTTCTCTACTCCTTTAGGAACTACTACTTCTTCTTTTGCAGGAATTATAGTTACAATTTTTTTGTTTAAACTCTCTATCTTGGTGCAAGAAGAGAGTGCTACCCCTGCTGATGTTCCACCCAATGTCTTTAAAAATCTTCTTCTCTTCATAAATCTGTATAATCTTCCTAAATAATCTGTGTAATCATCTTTTTATTTATGACAATCAATACAATCAGCGCTTATCTTACTTTTCTTGGAACTCTTGTGGCAATCTATGCAATCATTCATTATCAAAATCTTTAAAGGCTTTGTTGGAGGCTTCACAGCATCTCCAATTGCGCCATGACAAACTTGACATTCTAAGTTTGCAAAAGCTACATGCCTTCTATGGGAGAAATATACATGCTGAGGAAGCCTATATATTCTTTTCCATTCTAAACTTATTCCCTTTTTTGCAAAATTCCTTATCTTCTCCTCTTCAGTGCTTTTTGTTATAGGACTCCCATGACAGTCGAGGCAGGTTTGAAGCTCTGGAAGTCCTGCAAAGCTTTCTTCTTTTATGTATATGTGGCAGGTTTCACATTCAATTCCCTGCTCAATATGTTTCTTGTGATTAAAATTGATTGGCTGTTGTAATTCTTCTGAGCTTTTCAAGCATGAAAATAATGAAGCTATAAAAACAAGAATAAAGAAAGTAGATAGGATTTTCCCCACAATTTATTCCTTATAAAAAGAAAAGTGAGATTTTTTATTTCATATTTATTACTTATAATATGAGAACCAGAAGATTTACAATCGGGGAAAACATTGATTTTTGTGTAGGGGAAAACCTTACAACATGATAAAGCAGGCTTGGTTTTTGAAAGAATAAGTTTTAAGAGTTTGTCAGGATTTTTTAAAAATACCTTTTCCCATTGCATACTGGACAAGCTGAGCCCTTGTGTTCAGGTTTAGCTTTTGCAAGATTCTTGTTCTGTGAGTCTCTACAGTTTTTATGCTTATAAACAGGGCTTCTGATATTTCCTTGTTGGTATGGCCGAGAACTATAAGTTTTAATACCTGCTGCTCCCGTTCACTTAAATGGTCATGCTGTCCATTTTTCTTTTTGGAAGGCGAGGAAATATTTAGATAATTATTAATAAGTTTTTTGGTTACAGCGGGGTGTAGTGCTATTTCGCCTCTATTAACAGCGCGTATAGCAGCCGTAAGTTCTGTATCTGCAGCCTTTTTTACAACATACCCTGAAGCGCCATGTCTCAGGAACTCATCCAGATATTTTTCATCATCATGCATGGTTAAAACCAGAATCTTTGTTTTAGGGCATTTTGCCTTGATTCGCTTTGCAGCTTCAAGACCTCCGATACCAGGCATAGATATATCCATTAAAACAATGTCTGGAAAGAGTTTTACAGCTTTATTTATTGCTTCCAACCCATCTGTTGCTTCGTCTAAAACTTCCATATCTGGTTGTGCGTTTAATAAAAGCTTTAATCCCGAGCGAAGAACAGCATGGTCATCAACTAAAAGTATTTTTATCTTTTTCATATGATAGTTTTTTATCAATTGGAACTGTAATATATATATTAGTTCCATTCCCCGGAGTTGATTCAATAGTAATATCTCCACTTATTAAGTTAATTCTTTCCTGCATTCCAAACAAACCAAGTTTTCCATCAATCTCTGAACTCATTACTTTTCTTACATCAAATCCTTTTCCGTTATCTTCAACGATTACTTTCAGTAAGTTACCTCTGTTTTCCAAAAGCAGGCACGCATTCCTTGCTTCTGAATGTTTTAAAATGTTGGCGAGTGCTTCCTGAACAACTCTATAGATGACTATCTCTATTTCAGTTGGAAGACGAAAAGAGTCAAAACCAATGGAATGATAATCCACTTTTATATTGAATTTCATGGAATAGTCTGCAACATATTT
>Ga0154357_140_pt2 | contig 10442 bp, 9 predicted proteins | sample RifGroA2_FD_115885 | JGI IMG/M metagenome (GOLD analysis project Ga0154357, IMG submission 115885) | Candidatus Schekmanbacteria bacterium GWA2_38_9
TTGGGGAAAACCTTTATAAAAGCTTTTCCGTTTAACATAAAACAAACATTCTCGCAAATTCCACAGCCAACACACTTCTCATGGACAACAACAGGCTTGAAATCGTCAAGAACTATAGCCTCATCCATGAAAGGGCACTTAATATAGCACATTCTGCAATCCATTCCTGACCATGCAGAACATCTTTCCTTATCTATTTCTGCCATACCTATTTTGTTTTTTTCATCTGTCTTCACGAGGTTCAAAGCACCGTTTTCGCAAGCACTTCTGCATGGAAATTCTTTGCATAAATAGCATGGAGTGTTTTCAGGCATAATGCAGGGGTATTTATTTACAAGCTTTATGCTTTGATGAGGACAGGCTTGCACGCATTTACCGCACCCCTTGCATATTTTCTGAAAAACCCCCTCTTCGACTGCGCCCGGAGGCCTGATACAGTTTTCATCTTTTGTTACTGTCCTCGTTGCCAATCTAAAAAATTCTCTTCTGTTCATAACCCCTTTTAAATTTTAAGTTTTGATTTTTTATTTTTGAACTTCCCTATGACACCCCCAGCCATTCTCTTCTCAGCTTATAGACCTCTAAACATCTCCCGCATAAACCCTTTTCAGGACTCCACCACGGATAATCCTTTTTTATTGCTGTTAAAACTAACTCTTTTTCTTCAAACAGGTTTTTGCTCCAGTCAAATGTAGGAAATTTACAAATAGGACATGGAGAACCCGGAAGCGCTATCATATCCTCGCTTAATTCTTTCTCATCAATTGAAGAATATTTTTTAATTAACACCTTAAAATCCCTTGCCATAGCAAGAATCTCTTCATGGGTCAATTTCTCAGCATTCCATAGGGCTTCAAAAATTTCATCAAGATGAGAAGATGGTATTGACCTGTAAAGTTCTCTGAACTCTGCAAATGTTTCTTCCCTCAAGACAACTGTTTCTTTCCTGCTTCTTGCAATTCTTCCGTCTATAAATATGTCCCATATAATTTTATAGCGGCTTCTGATTGCATTCTCTTGCGCAGGCGAAACAGCTCCTGTCTTATTATATTTTCTGTATTTGAAATTGCCATCAAGCATATCTGAAATATGTTTTAATTCATGCCTTATGAATGCTTCAAGTTTTGGCTGGATAAAAAACTGCTCAGGATGGATTCTCAACCCTATTTTTCCTGAATCATTGCTGATTGATGCCTCTTCCTGAGAAACTATAAGGGCTTTAAAAACAGCTATAATTTTTATTTTATTGTCAAACTCTTTAAATTCAGAGAGGACATCAAGAATTGGCTTGCCAAATCCAAACTTCAGAAAAAATTCTTCATGGAATTTTTCAAAAAGTTTTTCCCTTGAATCCTCACGCCTTTCATAGATTTTCCTGTGCCTATCATAATAATCCTTAACATCACTATCTTTCCCAATAGCCTCTCTCCTCTTTATTTCCCTGAATACTACATCCTCAACCAACGTTGTATCGTATAGAACTTCCATAATCGCCTACACTCTCTTTCCCATTGAAATTGCTTCCTTTATGCAGATTGACTCGCACAGCCTGCATGCAACGCACTTCTTTGCTGTAACTGTTGCAATGCCAAAGACATCCCCGGCATTTTCACGTTTGAGCAATTCAACAGATTCAAAAGGACACATATCAGCGCAGAACCCGCATCCGGAGCAAAGGGTTGTATCAACCGTTGCAACCGGTATTTCATTTGGTTTAAGCCTTTTCCTTGGCAGCCCATTGCCGTTTGTTATTGCCTCGCTCGGACATACCATGCCGCAGGCGCCACATTCAATGCAGAGTCTCTCATCTATTATATGTTTTATCTTCCTCTCGCCAGAAATTGCGCTTACAGGACATCTCCTTGTGCAGACAGTGCAACCTATACATTTCTCTGTTATTCTAAAAGCCATAATATATAGAGGTATTTCTGAAAATATTTCTTTTCTTCCTGTCATTGCGAGCTATGAGCTTGCCGAATGGCGAAGCAATCTCATTAAAAGCTGACAGCTGATAGCTTACAGCTAAAATTGAGATTGCTTCGTCGCTAACGCTCCTCGCAATGACAAATAGGGTTTTATTCAGTAATTTCATGATTTATTGCTTCAAACTGAACAGATAATTTCTCAAAAGCTCCATCTTCTTTTCAGGTTCCGGCAGAAGTTCTGACTTCTCGCCATCCTCATCAATATCATAGAAAAAATTTGGCATCCTTGTCCCAGGCATGAGCGGCTGAGGATTGGTAAGCCAGTCTATAATCCATTTGGGTTTTAATCTTCCGTTCGCCAGAGAGAGGTCAGGAGCTAATTCTGCAGCAGAAATCCCTGCTCCGCCTTTTCCAAACTGATGGCATTTAAGGCATTGCAGTGTATCGATAAGAGATTTCATTTCAGCCTTTTCCTGCGCAGTAAATTCTTTTTCCTCAAGATAGTGATAGAATACTTCTTCTCTGGACATGGACTGGAAATATCTTACAATGCTGTTTGCCTGTGCCTCTCTAAAATTGAATGTTGGCATTCTTACAGAAAGCCAAGGCCTTATTGGAACAGGTTCATGAATAAACCTGAATAGCCACTCAGATTGCACTTTTGTCCCTTCTCCGACAATCCTCGGAGGCGAATAGCTTTTTACGTTTATCTCATCATTACTATATTTTTCTCTCAGAGCAACCTGAATATTTGCACCATCCCACTTTTCCTCAACCTCGTGGCAACCAATACAGTTATACTTTTTTACAATCTTCCTTCCTTTCTGAATGTCTGTATAATTTGCAGAAACCTCTCTTGTGAACTCTTTTGGGATCTTTTCATCCCTGAAGCCCTTAAGAAGAACTGCAAGAGCGTGAGCTTCTTCATCATTCAGTTTAAAATCAGGCATTCTCTGCACAACAACTTCAGTTTCAAATATCCTTGGGGTCTTTATTTTTGTAAGGGCATAGCCAAGCCAGCTTCTTTCAACCTGTTTTGCATAACCAAAAGCAAGCTCATACAGCTCTTTGTTGCCAAAATTGCTCAACTCAGCGCCCACCCTTCCAAGCTTTTCTGTACCGGGTATCTCATGGCATCCATAACAGCCATAATCTGATATTATTTTTAATCCTTTTTCTGCTTCTGTTTTGTTGGCTATTTTCTGTTCTATGTCTTCTATCTTTTTGAAATTTGAATCCCTCAGGCTGTAAAGGTAGGCAACTATTGCCTCTGCCTCATTCGCAGTAAGCCTCAGATTTGGCATAAGGGTTTTTGAATTGTACCGCTTTGGATTCAAAATCCAGTTTAATATAAATTCAGGTGTTGTTTTGTTTCCAATATTAGTAAGGATTGGAGCTATATCTCTTGAGTTATTCTGGTAAATTTCTGTGATGCCAACTGAATGGCAACCATTACATCCTATATCCCTTACCAGCTCTTTGCCCTTAGCTATCAGGGCGCTGTTTCCAAGAACACCATCTCTTAATTTGTAAACCCTCCATGTTTCGTCTTTTGGAAGATTCAAAAGATATGCAGCAACTGATGCGGTTTCCTGGTCAGATAAAAGGAAATTGGGCATTCTTGTCTTTGCATGATACCATTTGGGATTTTTTACCCACTGGAAAATCCAAGAAGGATTAACTTTTGAAGCAATGTTCTTTAAGGATGGACCAATTTTATTAACATCTTCATATCCTTTTACAAGATGACAGTTGACGCATCCTATTTTTTCTCTGAAAAGATTTATGCCCTCTGACAGAACAGGCGCCCCTTGAATATCCTCTTCAAGGGCATGGCATCTTCGGCATGAGGATTGTATAAAATCTCCTGCAAGCATAGGTTTTTCCCAGTGAGAAATCGGATGCCAATCATATTTTTTCTTCCATTCTGTTTCCTGTTTTTTATCTTTAGGTGCATGCCCTGCATCATAAAAAGCAAGACCGCTTTCCTGTCCGTCATGACAGGAAGTGCAGCCGAATTTTTCAACAGGATGTTTTTCAATAAAAATTTCATAATTAACATGAGTCCTGTAAGGCTCTTTAAAACCTTCAAAACCTTTTCTGTCGGTTCCTAAGTGACAGGAGAGACACCTGTCAGCTTTAAGAATTGGTTCATCAAAATTATTTCTTGAAAAATCCTGAATTACAATTTGATTAATTTCAGGAATTTTTTTGGAGAGAATATCAAGCTTTTTTTCAATCTTGGCAATATTCTCTTTATATTTTTCTAACTTTTCCTCAAACTCAGGAATTTCCCCTTTGAAGCTGTCAACTTTTTTCCTGATTTCATCTCTTTCAGCAGTTGCTTTTTTTACTACTGGTCCCCATTTCTCTGTCTCAGCAAAAAGTTTTTCCCATTTTGCCTTCTTTGCCTGATAATTGCCCCCTTTATCAAAAGCCTGCTGATACAGGAAGTAAGCCTCTTCTGTTAAACTTTTTGCAAACTGAAGTCCCTGAGAAATCTCAAGAAGTTTTATTTCTTTTTTATCAAGTTCCTTTATTGCATTTTTGTATTCATTGCTTTTTTCCTTCTTATTAAACTCCTCTCTTAGCTTCCTGAGTTTTCCATCAATCTCTTTGAATTCATCTGCAGGGATTGCATTCTTAGCCTCTTCAAGCTCCTTCTCAAGCTTTGCAGTCTCAAGCCTGAAAAACTCTTTCTGATAATCCTTCCATGGTCTTCTTGTAACTGTCTCATTATAAACTGACCAGATAAGCGAAATACTTGTTATAAGAGCCAGAGTAAAAAAATGTATTTTGTAAGATTTTTTCTCTTCAGATGGGCTGCCACCATTTAAACCGGGTTCACTTGCTTTCATCAGTCTCCTTTTATTAGAATTAATTTCTAAATTCTTTAGTAACTATATATAGAACCAAGGAGTTACCCACACATATTTAATATTAAACGCTAATCTCAAAAACATCTTTATAATAAGTCCTATCATTGTTAGGAAAAGGAATGAAACAATTGCATACCTTGTTACCCCAAGTTTCCTGATAATTTCATTCTTACGCTTCCAGAAATAGTAAAAAACCCCAAGCGCATAATATCCGCCAACAACAAGCGCACCAAATATTGATGCAGGAACATAGTGGCGTATCCCAAAAGCATAAGAAAGGTTGATATTAGTAAGAGCTACAGTTTTGTGTGGGTCCCATTCCTGCCAAGGCCAGAAGAAATACCATCCAGGACCTCTGAGGAAAACTCCCATGATAATGAGTCCTATCCAGAGGACAAAAAAGCCAAAGCAGAAATTTAATACAGCAAATTTTCTCTCCCTGAATGTATAGTAACCATTCCCCCTTGGATTGATATCAATATAAGGAATAACCATTAACCCTACAATTATCAGCACTGGTATGACAACACCTGCAATCCACGGGTCAAAATAAACAAGCATCTCCTGAAGCCCGAGGAAATACCACGGGGCTTTTGATGGATTTGGTGTTTTTGTCGGGTTTGCTGCCTCTTCAAGGGGAGCATCAATCGTAATTGACCAGACAACCAGTATCAATGTTATTATCAAAGCTACAATAAATTCCATCCTCATAAGATAAGGCCATACATGAAGCTTTGTAATTTTTTTTATTTCCTTCTTCTTAACTTCTTCACCATCAACAATCTTCTGCGCATTCTGCGCAATCTCAAGCTGAGGTGTTGAAATTCCTCCATCCTTTCTTATTCGCCAGAAATGGAGAATCATAAGAATTGAAGCTACTATTGGTATAAATATGCAGTGAAGGACATAGAATCTTAAAAGTGCAGCAGGTCCAACAACGCTTCCCCCAAGCAGGAATGCCCTTGCATCATAACGGGCTGTTACACCAACCTCACCGCCAAAGGGACCTTCATGTCCAAAGAACGGAGTAGCTCTTGCCATATTTGTGCCTACTGTAACTGCCCACATTGAAAGCTGGTCCCACGGAAGCAAATAACCTGTGAAGCTTAAAAGAAGGGTTAAAACAAGAAGAACAACACCTATGACCCAGTTAAATTCTCTTGGAGACTTATATGAACCTGTCATAAAGACCCTGAACATATGAAGCCAGACGCAGATTACCATTCCATGCCCTGCCCATCTGTGCATATTCCTCATAAGAGGACCAAAGGGAACATCAAACATCAGGTATTTCATATCAGCATAGGCATATTCCCCAGTAGGCCTGTAATAGAACATTAACACTACACCAGTTACAACAGTAACAAGAAACATAAGAAAAGTTATCCCTCCCATTCCCCATGTATAGCTTAGCCTTGTTCCGTGTTTTGCAACCTTTGGTGGATGAAGGTGGAGAAAAACATTGCTTGTTACCTGAAGAACCCTGTTCCTTGGAGTATCAGAATAATCGTGGCGGAAAATTGATTTCCAGATATAGGAATTAAAAATGGTTTCTTTTAATTTTTCTATTGATAACTTTTTCATTTTACACCCTTAAATTTTTAAAAGTGCGTCAGATTTTTCCCATTCACCTTTTTCAAAAAGAAATTTGACACTTTTATCTATTACAAGTTCTCCCTCATCAGAAAGAGAAATCTTTAATCTTTCAAGCGCCCTTGGCGCAGGACCCTCAAAATTCACGCCATCTCTGAAAAAACCACTTCCATGGCAGGGACATTTAAATTTATTTTCAGCCTCAAGCCAACGTGGAGTGCAACCAAGGTGAGTACAACGGGCAAGCAGCGTATATAACCCTTCCTCTGTTCTTATTATCCATACCGCCTGTGACTCTTTATATTTTTCACTAACTGTTCCAACTGGATACTCATCTGGAAATCCTGCCTTAAAAGTTGTCTTTGGCTCAAACAGTACCCTTGGAAACATAAATCTTGTAAAGGCTATTGTTGAGCCAAGTAACATAGAAATAATCATTGACCACCCTGCCAAAGAAAAAAAATCTCTCCTTGACCATAAATGGTCTATTTCACCCTGTTTTACTATTACTGCTTCTCCAGTTTTTTGCTCTGTCACTATAAGTTCTCCTTAAAATTATCAGTGTTTGAGCTGTTTTCAAGATTGTCTCTTAATTGTTCCAATGTTGTTGACTCCAGAATCATGTTCATTGCCTTTACTGCCTCACGCCATTTAGCACTTACAGTGCATTTTCCGTTCCTTGGACAGTCTCCCCTTCCAAGGAGGCATTCATCAGCAAAAAACTTTCCTTCAAAGCTTTCAATAAGCTCTTTTAAGGTAATTTTTTCAGGAGGTTTTGCAAGAGCAAAACCCTTGTGCGCACCACGATATGATTTAAGAATTCCAATCTTTGTATATGTCTGAAATATTTTTGAAAGGTAGCTTTTGGAGATATTTTGCGCCTCTGCAACCTCATCAAGAAGAGTTATTTTTCCCTTAGGCTGCATAGCTAAATATAGGACACCATGAATTCCGTATTCACTTGCTTTCATTAAACGCATATAGCTTCCATTTGGAGTCAAAAGGTCTAATGGAGTTAATTTATTTTCTAAATACCTAATGACTAAAAAATTGTCAAGAAAATTATTTCAAACCATGAACTTTAAAAACACTTCATTTGAGAAAAGAATTCCCTTGTGGGTAAGCCTGAGTTTTCCATTTTTTAATTCCAGAAGTTTATCTTTTTTTAACTCCTTTATCTCTTCACCGTATTTGTCTTCTATTGCTACTCCGTGAATACTATAAAACTTTCTTGTATCTATTCCCTCAATCATCCTTAACCCAAGCATCATGGCTTCTGCAACAAGTTTCTCTTTGTCTAATAATTCCTCTCCCTCAACTATATTTTGAATTTTTTCAGTCGCTCGTTGTTCTGTATTCCGTCCTTCGTTTCTTTTGCCCCTTCTTGCCCCTCTCTCTGACCTCTCAACTCTAAACTCTCAACTCTTTCACAATACCTTTCAACATCCTTAACATTCCACCACCTCTTTCCTATTTCCCTCTCCTTATCATTATATTTTTTTTTACGCAGACTAAAGTCTGCGGCTACGGGTTCCCCCTCACCCTTCCCTCTCCCACCAAGGGAGAGGAAGTCTTCGAGAACCCCTCTTCCAAAAGGAAGTTGGATTGAAATGTTATTGCGAGGAGCAAAGCGATGAAGCAATCCCCCCATATTTCTATGTCCTCATCTTTCTTTCATATTGACATTAAAGCCATTGCTCATATAGATTATCTTTTGTAAACATTTCGATGTTAAATAGGGGAAAGGTGTGGTTTTTTTTCTTTTTTCTCTCTCTCTAATAATTCCGCTTATTCTTGCAATCTATGTCATAATCATCAACCTCAAGGAACTTGAGAGCAAGCTATTCATAGGTTATATGGCGGTAATAGTAGTTGGTAGCCTTCTAACTCTCTTACCTCCCATAGCCCACAGCATTGATTTTGCACGCTGGGGAAATGCTGTAAGGCTTATCTTTGTTTTCTATCTCAATGGCATATTCCTTTTCTTTTTAACAGCCGCTATTCTTTTCAAGGAATTTTTCAGGAAAAAGGCTTTAGTCAAATTTCTGATTAGTGCCCCAGTCATATTTTCAACAGTAATTCTCTCAGATTATTTTTTCTCAACAGGAATCCTTTATTCAGGTGTAAAATTTTCACAAGGGGTCTATTTCACAGAATTTGGCAGATTTAGGTTTTTAAATGACATATACATCCTTTCCTTTGCCCTGCTGACATTTTATATCCTAATCAGGGCATATCCTGTATCAGACCCCATTAAAAAAAAGGCGATTATAATTCTTACTTCGCTGATACTGCTAAGTTCCATTCTTTCTTCTCTAAGGCCCTTTCTCAAGCAATATCCCCTTATAACCTTAATGCTTTCAACCTTTGGTCCCCTTCCGGTCCCTGTTGCCTTTGCCTATCTGATTAGCAAGTACAAACTCTTTTCTCCTATTGAAAGCGCTCTTAATTTAGCCATAGAAACTTTGATGGATGGAATCATTGTGCTCAACCAGAACAGGGAAATTATAAAAATGAATCCAATGGCTGAAAAGATACTCGATATAAAGTTTGCCGATATAAAAGAAAGCTCTTCATCAAACTTTCAGACTATTCTGGAAGAAAAATTCGCAGGTGAAGAGCTATGCGATATATTCAAATACATTTTCCAAAATGAAAAAATAGAAATCCGCGATCGTGAAACCGAGCTTAAAAAAAGCAGAGAAGCCTTCCTTGAAATCAATGTGTCTCAGATTAAAGAAAAAGGAACAAAGCTCTTGGGTACTCTTGTAAAAATCAGGGACATAACTGAAAAGAAAAAATCAGAAATTGCGCTGAATTACGAGAAAGAAATGTCTGCAAATATTCTGGAAAATGTCGGACTGCTAGTGCTTGCAACAAGCAGAGAGGCTGAAATAATCTTTTGCAATAAAAAACTGGAGGAAATCACAGGTTATACAAAAGAAGAAATTCAGAAATATTCTTTTGCAATGCTTGTTTTTACAGAACCAAAATACAGAAGAAAAGCCGTTGAAACCCTGTACAAGCCATATATGGGAGAAATAACAAAGGATGAAGAGTTTATTATAACAAGAAAAAATGGTGAAAAGAGAACTATTTCCTTTACCTCAACGCCCATAAATGACTTGAATGGAAATTTCCTTGGAGTCTTAATCAGCGGGAATGACATAACTGAAAAAAGAAGGGCTGAGGAATCATTAAAACTGCTCGCCAACCTCACCTACCTTTCTGTTGATGGAATAATAAGCACTGATGAAAACGGTATTATTATCTCATGGAATAGGGGGGCTGAAAAAATCTACGGCTACACCTATGATGAAATTTTTGGCAAATCGATCCGCGTCCTTGACACAGAAGATGTAAGGGATACGGGAAGGAATGAAGAGTTTTTAAAAAACCTGAGGGAAAAAGGCTTTGTAACAAACATAGAAAGAATTCAGGTTGCAAAAGACGCAAGATTTATCAGTGTTCAGATTACTGCATTCGTAGTAAGGGATGAAATCGAGGAAAAAAATTACTATGCGTCAATCGTAAGGGATGTTACCCAGACAAGAATGATGGAAGAGGAGCTCAACCAGTCATCAAAGCTTGCTGCAATAGGAACCCTTGCAGCAGGCGTTGCCCACGAATTCAATAACCTTCTTGCAGGAATCCTTGGGTATGCACAACTCGGAAAGTCCTCCACCGAACCAGAACAGATGAAAAAGGCTCTGGAGATAATTTTTAAAACCTCTGAAAAGGCAAAGAACATTTCCCAAAACCTCCTGAGTTTTGCCAGAAAGCAGGAACAAAAGAAAAAACTTAATGACATAAAACATATCATTGAAAATACCTTGGGTTTTATGGAAAGAGAGTTTGATAAAGCAGGAATCAAGGTTGTGCGCGACTATATCCATATCCCGCTAACAGTATGCGATTTCGGACAGATTTCTCAGGTTTTTTTAAATTTGATGACTAATGCAAAAGATGCTATGACTCCATGTGGTGGGACACTCACGATTAAAACCAGACAGGTTGCTAATGATATAGAAATAAGCTTTTCTGA
>Ga0154357_105_pt1 | contig 9294 bp, 8 predicted proteins | sample RifGroA2_FD_115885 | JGI IMG/M metagenome (GOLD analysis project Ga0154357, IMG submission 115885) | Candidatus Schekmanbacteria bacterium GWA2_38_9
GCCCCCTCCGTATTACCGCGGCTGCTGGCACGGAGTTAGCCGGGGCTTTTTCTGATGGTACTGTCAAGCTATCTCATTGTTAACAAGATAGTTTTCTTCCCCTCTAAAAGGAGTTTACGATCCGAAAACCTTCATCCTCCACGCGGCGTCGCTGCGTCAGAGTTTCCTCCATTGCGCAATATTCCCCACTGCTGCCTCCCGTAGGAGTCTGGGCCGTATCTCAGTCCCAATGTGGCCGATCGCCCTCTCAGGCCGGCTAACCATCGTTGCCTTGGTAGGCTATTACCCTACCAACTAGCTAATGGTACGCAGGCTCATCTGCAAACAATAGCATCCTTACGGATTCAGCCATCTTTGGTTCAGAAAACTTATGTTTTCTGAACGTTATTCGGTATTAGCCCCACTTTCGCGGAGTTATTCCCATTTTGCAGGTAGATTACCTACGTGTTACTCACCAGTCCGCCACTTTACTCACCCGATTGCTCAGGCTTTCTCGTTCGACTTGCATGTGTTAGGCACGCCGCCAGCGTTCGTTCTGAGCCAGGATCAAACTCTCCAATTTTAAAAATCTGATTTCTGGCAATTTTTGAATTACTTTTAACAAGTCAGCCAGTAAACTCGTATTGTTCACCGCCAAGCTAGTTAATCTCATACTGAATTATCAAAGAACAGTTTCTATATACTATTTTAAGTCTTAACTATAATTTGTCAAGACATACTAAAACTTATGGTCTGTTTTAGGGAAATGATTTTCTAACATATATTTCATTTTTTTGTCAAGCCCTATTTTAGAAATATTAAAAAAAAATAAACTACGCCGCCACAGAGCTGCGAGATATCAAAAAGCTTTAATAATCTTATCCTCTGTCATGCCTGCCTGCCTGTCGGCAGACAGGCGAAAACAGGAATCCAGACTTTTCATTTTTCTGGATTCCCACTGGAGTTTACCCTTACGGAAATGGGAACGGGAATCGTTACGAGCCTTTGGCTCACAGAGGGTTATGAAAATGGAATTTTCGGGTCAATGACAAAGAAGGCTGGTTATACCTCAGCGCAAAGCATCCGGGAATTCTCCTGATTAAACAGATGCTAAAATCTGTTGGGATATGGCGCGTTATATTTATCTTATAGTTTTCTCAGTTTAGACTTTTTCTGTCTCTCAGTCTTTGACAGCTTTCTCGGGTTCCCCTTCTTTTTAGTACTTATATGGAGCGGTAAATATCCATTTTCTTCATCATCATCAAAATCTTTATTCTGATAAAAACTTGCCATCTCCAGCCTGCTTTTAAATTCACCTGAAGAGATTACAGTTGCATTATATCCACTGCAAAAACCTGATATCTCTCTATCAGATGTAACAACTATAAAACCCTCTCCGCTTCCTGAGTCTTTTACAATTCTCTTTATCAGGTCATCAGCACTTTCACCAATTCTTGAATAAATTATTGAGATACCTCCCATTCTGTCTCCGCCTTCAAACGGACTACTGTTTCCTGTACCGTCAAAGACAACGGTTATCTCATAATTTTTTATCTTTTTGTATTCACAAAGTTTTTTTATCAGCCCGTTTCTCTCATCTTCAAGGTTTTTATTCCTCATCAAACCATAGGCGCCTATAAGATTATAGCCATCAATTAAGAGCCTGATTGACATGAATCATTAACTCCTCAACATCTTTTAAATCATCTATTGTATTAATCCCCATAAATTCCCTCTCATCATTAACTCTGAAAGAATTAACATCAATCCCCTTTTCAACTGCTTTTGCAATTATGTCTGTCAGATAATATTCATTCTGCCGGTTTTCAGGTTTCAATCTTCTCAGAGTAGAAAACAGGAAATTCCTGTTAACACAGTAAATCCCGGTATTTATTTCCTTTATGCTTTTTTCCTCTTCCGATGCATCCTTCTCTTCTACTATCTTAATTATCCTGAAATCATCATCTCTCACAACCCTCCCATAATTTGAAGGATTCTCCGTATTAGTTGTAATTATAGAAAGCGTTGACTCTGTGTCCACATGGTCATCAATGAATTCTTTCAGTGTTTGCGGTTTTACAAGGGGCATATCTCCACAAAGAATCAGAACATCGTTCTCATAATTCTTCAAAGCATTCTCTGTCTGCAAAACGGCATGTCCGGTGCCTAATTGCTCTTTCTGTGAAATAAAAATCACTTTTTTCCCGTTTAAAACCTCTCTTACCTTCTCCTCCTGATACCCGACAACAATGACTGCAGGATTACATCTCAGATTCTCAACCGTCCTGATTACATAGTTAATTATTGGTTTCCCGCAGACCTGGTGTAAAACCTTTGGAATGTCAGATTTCATCCTTGTACCTTTGCCTGCAGCAAGAATCACTGCAGAAACCTGATATGAATAACCTCCGTTCAATTCGTTTTTTTTCCCAGCCATATCCTCCCTCTGTCAGTAATAGAATAAAAATCTTCTTCAGAGCCTTTTTTTATAACCCGTCTAATAAGGCCCTCCTTTTTTTCTGTTTCCATTAAAACCCTGTTAATTATCCCGTATGTTTTTTCTGTGTTCTCAGAAACAAGACCCAGCAGCAAACTTTTTTCTATTTTCCTGTGTTGACTCACTTTTTCAACTATTGACCTTTGAAGTTTCGCATAAGGGTTTTTATAATCCTTTAATGCTTTTCTCAAAAATCCTGCAATCTTCTCGCCAATTTCAGTCAACATTCTTTCATCCTCTCTTTTCCCCCTGATGCCAACCCCTGTTTTATCCTCAGTGCCTGAGTTTCTGACAAATATAGCTCCCCTTATATTTCCATCAGGGTCTACTAAAGAAAAATACAGAAGGTCAGGTTCTTCCTTCTTAATCTGGATTTTCAGCTTTATTCTGCCTCTGAATTTTTTTTCAACTAAATTCTCTGTAATTTTTCCTGCTTCCTTCCATTCCCTGCATCCGTTTGAAAATCTTTTTTTATCTGTATAATAGATATATAAACTCTTTTTTATACCCGCTTTAAACGGGCATCTTAAAAAACTTATATACTTTTTATAACTAAATCTGCCTCCTGAATACAAACTGAGTGCAGAAACAAATGTGTTAATTGCGCTTTTTAAACCATTGCCGGTAAAAACCGGATATAGCCTTCCCTTGCAGTCTTCCAAATATCCCACTGTTATATTATGCCCGCTTTCCTCAGAACCAACTGCGTGACAGGAAGGAATCTCTTTAATCCATTCTCTGAATTCATCTTCTCCCAAAATTTTCCTGAATGAGTTTATATTTTCAAAAGCATCAGCCACTTTAAACGCACTTATTGAGTTTAAATTTCTTATCTGTGCAGCAGTATTTCTAATCTCATCCATCTTGTTTTTGTTTTTGACATTTTTCTTTAAAATAAACCTGACAAATGAATTTAAAATTTCTGTCATTGAATTTGCTAAAATCCATTTATCCCCAACCCCTGTTGTTTCTATTCTGAAACCCAACTCTCTGGCGCAGAAAGACGCCTGAATATCACTCTCAACAGTATTCGTGTAATATGAATCTTTAAAATCAGAGTGCCTCTCTTTTATAAGATATTTCCCCTGAATAAATGCCGTATCATCACCTGTCAAAACAAGGACCTCGTCTTTCAAAGCATCATATTCGAGCATGAAGAATCTGTCTCCGTCAGCATCAAAAACTGCTCCTGAAACAAAAGCCTCATTTTTTAAGATTTTGGCACGGCAATTCCTTCCTGTCCTGAAAATTTTTTTCAGAGTAAAATTCTCAGCAAATTTTGGAAACCCGCCACATTCATCTTTAAAAACCATTGAAGGTAAAATTCTTGATATTCCATCAAGGTCAGAAACCCCGCAGTTCTGATTAACCATTCCTTTAAAATCATTGCCAACTTCAATCACTTTCCTGAACCCGAGTCTTTTAAATATAACTGAAGCAATTTCAGAATAAGACCCATTCGCAGAATCAACAATCAAAATTCCATTTTTCAGCAATTCTTTATTTTCAACCCATGAATTTCTCGGGTCACAGATAAAATCCAGAAACACACTGATGCATTCATTGTGACTGTCTTTAAGCCCCCCTGATAACTTTTTGGATTTTATGTTCTTATAATCAGTTTTAATAATCGCATCTGTCAAAAGCTTATCATCTGCAGGAAAAAATTTAATGCCCGGCGGGCAAAGAAATAGCTTTATACCGTTCTGGTCAGAAGGATTATGAGATGCTGTTATCATTACTCCGGCATCAATGCCCCTGTATGTCATATATACCGGAAGCGCAGGGGTTGGGATTATCCCAAGTCTCACTGCACAACCGCCAGCCTTCCTGATTCCTCTTATAGCCGCACCTGTAAAAATCCCCCCTTTATCTCTTGGATCCCACCCGACAGCAATCTCTTCTCCTTTTTTTGCAATTTTCTTTTTCATTAAAAGCAGCACAAAACAGTAAGTATATAATTCAATAAATTGCTCAGTGATTATTCCCTTCTCTAAAAAAATCTCCAATGGAGATAATCCTGACACCTCAGGTTCTGAAGATTTCAAAACCCTTCCCCTTATCCCGTCTGTACCCTGAATGCGCTCCGGATAAATCATATCTTTATCTTTTCTTCCTTTCCTGTCTTGACAAACTATATTTACCTGTAAATTTTGCCAGGCAAAAATCAGAAATACCAGATTTCAGATAAACTTCAATTCATCTTCCTCTCAGCCTCGGGTCTGTTGCATCCCTTATGCCTTCTCCTAAAAGATTATATCCGAGGACCGTTATCAGGATTGCAAGTCCCGGAAACAGGGAAAGCCACCAGGCAATTTCTATATTATCTTTTCCTGAAGTCAGGATATTTCCCCAGCTCGGTGTGGGAGGCTGAACCCCGATACCAAGAAAGCTCAAAGCAGATTCAGTCAGTATTGCTCCTGCAACTCCGAGTGTTGCGGCAACAAGCACAGGAGCCATAGCATTTGGGAGTATATGCCTTATTATTATAACAAAATCACCCGCTCCGACAGATTTGGAAGCAAGAATAAACTCCCTGCCCTTCAGGCTCAGCACCTCTGCCCTGATAAGCCTTGCAACGCCCATCCATCCTGTTATACCTATGACAATCATTATGTTATAAATACTTGGCTCCAGTATTGCTATAACAGCAAGAATTAAAAAAAATGTCGGGAAACAAAGCATAATATCAACAAATCTCATCATTACGCCATCTATTAAGTCTCCATAATATCCTGAAATCAAACCAACGATAATCCCAATAACTGTTGCTATGCCGACTGCTACAAATCCCACTTTAAGTGAAATTCGTGAACCATAAACTACACGGCTGAAAACATCCCTTCCAAGCTCATCTGTCCCAAAAATATGTTCTGAACTTGGAGGCATCAGAATCTCTTTTACCTCTATTTTACCAGGGTCAGAAGAAGAGATAAACGGCGCAAATATAGAAACCAGGAATAAAGTAATGACAATAATCCCTCCTGCTATCGCAAGCTTATTTCTTCTAAAATTTCTCCAGAAGATTATCCAGAAAGTCTCTTTTCCCATTGCCATACCTTCTTTATGAAACTGAATAGTTTCGATTCAGAGTATTATAAACAAGATGGGTAGGTTAGGGTCTCCTGACCCTAACTTCCAGCGGGGTCTGGAGACCCCGCTCTACCATCATTAACTTTTTTATTTGAACTTTGAGCTTTATCCTTTGACATTAAAGAGTCTAATCACTCCCTCATCCCAGCCTTATCCTCGGGTCAGCAACCGCATATGAGATATCAGCCACAAGGTTCCCAATCATTGTCAGAACAGCACCTATTACAAGTATGCCCATTATCACAGGATAATCCCTTGCCATTACGCTCATATAAAAAAGCTGACCCATCCCAGGTATCGCAAAAATTGTTTCAAATATAACACTCCCTCCTATTAGTCCGGGTATTGAAAATCCAAGTATTGTTACAACAGGAAGAAGGGCATTCCTGAGCGCATGTTTTCCAATGACCTTTGTTTCAGAAAGCCCTTTGGAGCGGGCAGTGGTAATATAATCCTGCCTGATAACCTCAAGCATATTGGACCTTGCATATCTTGACAGGCTTGCCAGATCCCCAAATGTGGCAACAAACAATGGCATAATAAGATGTTTTGCCATATCAAAAAATTTTTCTAAAAGAGAAAGTTCCTGGTAATTCATAGAATGAAGCCCCGATATCGGAAGCCATCCCATATTAACCCCGAAGAAAATCATAAGAAGAAGAGCAAGCCAGAATGTAGGAATTGCAAACCCTGCAAAAACAAAAAGCGTTATAACCTTATCAAAGAATGAATACTGAAATCTTGCAGACAGGACTCCTATGGGGATTGAAATACAGAAGATAATAAACAAAGACAAAATATTAATTGTTATTGTTATTGGTATTCTTTCCTTTATCTTATCCAGTACTTTCCTGTTATCCGGCGAGAATGACCTTCCAAAATCAAGCAAAACAATCCGCTTCAGCCACATCAAATACTGAACATGCAACGGCTTATCAAGCCCGTAAATCTCTCTAAGCCTCTGCTTTGCGAGACTTGAGGCTTTAGGGTTAAACTGGGTTTGAAGGTCAGTAGGCTCGCCCGGTGCAAGATGAATTACTATGAACGAGATTAATGTAATACCTATTAGCAGGGGAAACATCATCAGAAGTCTTTGCAGAAGATATGAAAACACTATAAAAACCCTATTTATTGTGCAGTTTCAACATATTTCTGATCAGACCTTGGAACATACCATTTGATAAAATTATAAGTAATACCAGCCGGGGCAGGTTTGATACCTCTGAATCTTGAATGTATAATAGGTAATGCTTCTGGAATGTATAAGAAGACATAGGGCTGTTCTTCAGCAAGTATCTCCTGGATTTTAAAATAATAGTTTTTTCTTTCTTCCTGGCTGAATGTCTCTCTTGCCTTTATTAGAAGCCTATCAACCTCTGCATTTTTAAATGAGATATGGTTTAATTCATCCGGACCGGTTTTGCTTGAGTGCCATACATCATATAAATCCGGGTCCTGAGGTATGTTCCAGCCTAAAATCAGGGCTTCAAATTTTTTTGTATGAACAAATTCCTTTAAAAAAGCCGCCCATTCAACAATCCTTATTTTAACTGAAATGCCAACATCTTTCAGCCGTCTTTGAATTATCTCAGCAGTCTTTTTCCTCATATCATTTCCCTGATTAGTCAAAATTGTAAATTCAAACTTTTTCCCGCCCTTTTCAAGTATTCCGTCTCTGTCCTTATCAACCCATCCAGCTTCTTTTAAAAGTTCCCTTGCCTTTTCAGAATTGTATGGATATTTCTTAACATTCTGGCTATATGCCCACATATCAGGCTTGTATGGTCCGTCAGCCACTACTCCAAGCCCCATTAAAACACCATCAATCAGTTCCTGCTTGTCAATCGTATAGTTTATTGCCTCTCTTATCCTTTTATCTTTAAATTTCTGGTCAAGAAGATTAAAACCAAGATAAGTATAACTGAAAGAGAGGTACTTGAACTTATTAAAATTTTTCTTTATTTTTGAATCATCAGTCTGCCTCTTATGCTGGAGAGGAGTTAGCCCCATCCAGTCTATGCCTCCTGCTTTAAGCTCAAGAAACATTGTTGCGCTATCAGGTATAATTCTATATACATATTTATCAATATAAGGCCTTCCTTCAAAATAATAGCGGTTTGACTCAAGAACTATCTTTTCCCCTGTTTTCCACTCCTTGAATTTATACGGTCCTGTGCCAATCGGACTTCTTGCCAAACTGCTTTTAGTAATATCCTTTCCTGCTAAGAGGTGGCTTGGCAGAATCCCTATTGACCAGCTTATAAGGGCAGGAGCAAAGGGTTTGTTGTAAGTTACCCTGAAAGTGTGTTTATCTACAACCTCAGCTTTTTTTACCAGAAGGAAATCCCCGCTGTAAGCAGTCGGTGTCTTTGGGTCTATCATTGTCTTGTATGTAAACATCACATCATCAGCCGTAAAAGGCACACCATCGTGCCATTTCACGTCTTTGCGGAGATGGAATGTAATGGTGAGCCCGTCTTCTGAGATATCCCAGCTATCCGCAAGAACACCCTCTATGACAAGGTCTTTATTATATCTCACCAGTCCGTTATAAACAAGGTCTGTTATTTCGTGTGAGGCGCTGTCTGATGAAATGTGGGGAATAAGATTTGAGGCATCTCCAATGCTTCCTTCAATAATCGTATCACCATAAGCAGGCTCTCCTGCTGATGCTGAAATTGTTTTCCCTCTCTCCTTTTCTCCTTCCTCTTTAGCCTTCTTCTGTGAACAACCAAAAGCAAAAATCAGTATCAAAATTATTCCAAATAAAACCCTTACAAACCCCCTCACCTTCCACCCTCTTTCTCATAAAACTTAAAAACAATTTCCCCGTCTTTGACCATGTCAAGTTCTTCCCTTGCAACCTTCTCAATCCAAAACTGACTGTTTTTTGCAGCTATCAACTCATTGCTTAACTGCTCATTTTCCTGGCTAACTTTTTCCATCTCAGCAATCAATTCTTCTTTCTTTGTATTTAGTTCCTTCATCCTGAAATATCCCTTGTCCCCGAAAACAAAATTCAAAGCAAGAAAAACAAAATAAAAAACTACCAGATATATTGTGAGTTTAAATCTTCCGCTTCCCAGACTATTATTTATCTTTTTAACTTTTTTTATCATTATAAGGAGGGAATGTTAATATTAAAACCTAATATAGCTAATAAAATTAATAATATAATACCTTATCTCTTGTCTATTTTTAAAGGAATTCAGAGTGCATTGTCAAGGAATTACAAAAAGGGGACGGTTCTCTTTTTCTTAATTTTTTATTTTTCAAAGAATAAAGAGAACCGTCCCCTTTTTATGTTAAGTGGAAGGTCAGCAATCCTCTTAATGCTTTTATCCGTCATACTATAGGAAGCGGGGTAAAACCCGCTAGCTGATGTGAAGAGGTCAGAAAGAAACTTCATGAAGCAGGATTTCGTATTGCTGCAATGCTCCCTGTTAATCGTGTCTTTTCTAATGCGGTAATTTTCATTGTTCGCAAAAGCTTCGTTCCAGTCCAAGAGTACCGATTCCCAGTAAAAAAGAACCCTGTCATATACCAGGAACAGCAGATTGGACAAGGCTTCTATAAACGTGGCGCAGAAGGTGGTCTTTTTTCCACAAGTCTTGATAGATGCGGAAGTCTCGAGTTTCGTTGGCACCTGTCTGCGTGCAACGCACAGGCAGATAAGTCAGAGTAGACTTGGATACTTGACCATGAAAACCAATATGATAAAGCTT
>Ga0154357_129_pt1 | contig 9287 bp, 10 predicted proteins | sample RifGroA2_FD_115885 | JGI IMG/M metagenome (GOLD analysis project Ga0154357, IMG submission 115885) | Candidatus Schekmanbacteria bacterium GWA2_38_9
CTTTTTCAGTGTTAAACCAGATGAGCCATTGAAAATTTGAAGTGGCAAAGTATTTCGCTTTTCTCTTATTTGCCTTCTCCCATGCAGGTCTTTTTAACTCCTTTTCATCAAATGGGCTAAAATATGGAGGTTTCAATTCGATTAAGCACAATATCTTTTCACTTTTTGAACTTTCAAAAATAATAATATCAGGTTGTTTTCTATCAGCACCAACAGTTTCCTGTTCAGCAATTCCGATAGGTAGATTTCTCTCCTTTACTATCTGATTAATCCATTCAACAAACTTTTGATTGGCTGTACGTTCGGTTTTGTGGCTGGATGAATCGAAGGGAGAAGAAAGTTTTATTGACTTTCCTTTAATCTTAGACATTTTCTTTTTCTTTTAATACCTGTTTTACTATTCTTCTTGAAATCTCAAAAGCTGCTGCAATCCTGATAATTTTCACATCTCCAAGACCCTTGAACTCAAGAAACTTTTCAAGAGGCTGATTTGCCATTCCTTTGAATGAACTAAATTTTTCAAGAACTTCTTTTGCTAAGTCTTCTGCGGATTTACCTTTTGTCCCTGTGGAAATTAATATTGACAGTAACTCAAAATCTGTTAGGGATTCAGCACCAAGCTCTCTTAATTTACCACCGGGATGAGACCAGGTTTTCATACCTAATACCTCTTCTCGTACCACCTTCTCTAAAAATACCATCTTCACGTTATAGCCATATTGATTTAACGTGTCTAAATTATGCTGAAAAATATTAACAGGGATTAAATAATGTTTTTGGGTATTTTTTGTGCTTTATTATAATTTTGATATTCTGATTTGTAAATAAGATTCGCAGGAAGGAAAAACGGATGCAAGTATATCCATCTACTCCGGATTAAAAATATTTTTAAATTTCAACAAATTCTTCGACAGGTACTTTTAATTCCCGCTTGGCTTTCTTGCCGGAAGAGTAAATAGCGTTAAAATCTTTTTCGATTATTTTTAATACTTCTGCCTTAAAATACTGCTCTCCGCAATATTCGCATTCTGCACATGGTACATTGTTTACTACAAGAAATTTGTCATTGTGTTTGTAAATGTATTGTACCTTTTTCCCTTTGAAGTTTTTATTTCCGCAGAAACTACATTTTTTACTCATTTGTCACCTCTTTCGTAAGGCGTTTTAAATTTTGGAGGTCTGGGAATATAAACAGTTATAATGACTAACCAGATTCCTCTTTTCCCACAAATTATATGTATCGGTTTTCCTATTTCAGTAAACCCGGCAACTAAACAACTTTTTCCTCTCCCTGTATCTTTATATTGTTCTAATATTTTACCTGAAAGTAAAGCTTCTTCTACTTCTTCAATTGTAAGATTATCATTTTGTCTTTCCTGATCCCCATGTTTTGAAAAATAATATTCACTATTTCTAACAGATTTTTGTATATTTTCAATTTCAAACATACTTTTTAAACTTAATCAATTATATTTAAAAGTGGACACGTTATTATTATACCCGTCTAAATCAAGTAATCAACAGCATTAATAGCTAATAACTGTTTTTATATTTCTCTTTCAAAACCCAATCTGTCCCACATCCATGACAGGTCACAAAATGGTTTTGTCAAAAATAAAAATACTTTTGTCATTTAACCTCAGCAATTACCCACCATCTTTCATCATAATGTTTTCCGTAGTATTGCTCAGTAAGGTTTCCGAGGAGGGCATATTCCTTGATTGAGAATCCTATTTTCGTTCACCCTCAGGTGAAATAAAAAGATGTGAAAAGGGATCATAAATAACCGGGTTTTTCCTTTTTCCTTCCTGGAATCTTATGGCTGATATAACATCAGCGGTATTCTGCACCTGCTTCTTCCTGTCTGCTTCAGAATATTTTCTCTTCTTTCCCATCTCATCAATAAGACTTTAAAAATTTCATTATAGTATCTTCAAGCTCTTTTTTATGTTCAGTATTAAAAATATGCTGGGCATGAGCAGAGCCGTTAATCAATTTTAATTCTTTTGTTCCTGAAGCTTTAATAAACATCTTTTCAACTGCAGGGGCTAAAGCCTCTTCTTTGCTTACAATAAAAAGTTTTTTACCCTTTGCCTTTTCAACATTATTTACAGGAGGAGGAGAAAGAAGAATTAGTTTCTGTATGTCTCCCTCTTTTGCAGAGATTGCCGCATTGAGCACTGCTGCTGCTCCCATGCTTCCTCCGATTACAGATATCTCTTTTGCTCCGTTTTTTCTCATAAAATCAACCGCTCCAAGGACATCCAGTTCCAGTGCAGTATCATTCTTCCCTGCCTTTGATTTCCCATACCCTCTAAAGTCAAAGGAGAGAGCCTGAAATCCGTTTTCAGTCAAAACCTCTGCAAATTCATACCATGATTCTTTATTAAAGACTTTGCCGTGAGCAAGAATTACTCCTTTCTCACCCTTGCCAAAAAGGCTTCCGCAGATATTTCCATTGTCAGAGGTTTTAAAATTTACTTCTGTGAATTTAGCATCTTTAGCATTAAGAAGATTAGCCAGCAAAATTATAGAAAATGAAAAAATTAAAAAAAATGAAGTGTTAAGAATTTTCATCTAAATTCCTCCAAAATAATTGTTAATTTTAATTCCATTTGGACTGGAAATCCAGCAAAAAACAAAGGATATAAAAATTCTGGACATTTCATCCTTGTTTTTATATTTAAATTAACATAAAAAACTATTCACTAAACACTGTTCACTAATCACTGTTTTGGGGGATGTAGCTCAGCTGGGAGAGCGCCTCGTTCGCAACGAGGAGGCCGGCGGTTCGATCCCGCTCATCTCCAAATAGAAAGATTCAAGGGTTCAAGGATTCAAGTGGAAATCAAATCCCCCCTCTCCCCCCTTTTTCTAAAGGGGGGTTGGGGGGGGGATTATTAATCGCTAGACCACTCAAACCCTTGAACCCTAGAACCCTGAGAGGTTTAAAATGGAAATAGTAAGCACTGAATTAAAAGATATTTTAAAGAAGGTTGAAAAGGGGGAACGTCTTTCCTCTGATGATGGTATAAGGCTTTTTAATTCAAAGGATATTTTTTCCATTGGATACATGGCAAACATTATCAGGGAGAGAAAGAACGGAAATATCGCCTATTTTGTTACCAACGCCCATATCAATTACAGCAATATTTGTGTGAACAGATGCCAGTTCTGCGCTTTTAGCAAAGAGAAAGATGACCCCGGAGCCTATTCAATGACTATTGAGGATATTTTAAAGAAGGGTAGGAACTTTCTTGAGCAGGACATAACAGAGTTTCACATTGTCGGTGGGCTTCATCCTGACCTTCCCTTCAACTATTATCTTGAGATGATGACATCTTTGAAAAAAGAGTTTCCTGAAATACATATTCAGGCATTTACCGCAGTTGAAATCAGCCATCTTTCAAAGATTGCAGGGCTTTCAATCAGGGATACGCTTTTAAAACTTAAAGAGGCAGGGCTTGGCTCAATTCCGGGAGGCGGTGCTGAGGTTTTCAGCTCAAGGGTGAGGGAGAATCTCTGCAAGGAAAAAATCGGAAAGGATGAATGGCTTGAGGTAATGAAATCAGCCCATGAGGTTGGAATCAAAAGCAATGCAACAATGCTCTATGGACATATTGAAACTGTTAAGGAAAGGGTGGAGCATCTTGTTGCCCTGAGAGAGCTTCAGGATAAGACAGGAGGATTTCAGTCCTTTATCCCTCTTGCATTCCATCCCAAAAATACAAGACTTGATAACTTGAGCAGTACAACAGGGCTTGATGATTTGAAGACATTGGCTGTTTCAAGGATTATGCTTGATAACTTTCCACACATAAAAGCCTTCTGGATAATGATTGGCACAAAGCTTGCTCAGGTTTCCCTCTCCTTTGGAATAGATGACATAGACGGAACGGTTATGGAGGAGAAGATTACCCACTCTGCAGGGGCATCAACAGCAGAGTACATCAGCAGGAATAATTTAATCAGGATGATAAAAGAGGCAGGAAGAGAACCTGTGGAAAGAGACACGCTTTATAATAAAATAAAAAATTAAATATCAAAATAACAAATCAAAATTCATAAAGTTTTGACTCATCGAATCCTTGAACCTTTTTGTATGTTATGCTAACAGCTATTCTAAAAAAAATTGAAAACGAAAAAAGATTAGGTTTTGAAGACGGAGTAAATTTATTCAAATCAAAAGATTTGATACTCCTTGGAAGGATTGCTGATAACATCAGGCAAAAGCTCCATCCAGAAAAAATTGTCACCTTCATTGTTGACAGGAACATTAATTACACAAATATCTGCATTTCAAGATGCCATTTCTGCGCTTTTTACAGGGAATTAGGAAGTCCTGAGGCATATCTTCTTTCAGAAGAAGAACTCTATAAAAAAATTGAGGAGACTTTAGAACTCGGAGGAACACAGATTTTGATGCAGGGAGGTCTTCATCCGGATCTTGGAATAAACTTTTATGAGGATATGCTCAAAGGAATAAAAAACAGATTTAAGATTCATATCCACGCTTTTTCTCCTCCTGAAATCATCCACATTGCAGGGATTTCACATCTGGCTATTAAAGAAACATTGAAGCGGTTAAAAGATGCAGGGCTTGGTTCGATTCCGGGTGGCGGAGCTGAAATTCTTGTTGAGGATTTAAGAAAGAAAATCAGCCCTGTCAAATGCACAGCTGAAGAATGGCTTCAGGTAATGAAAGAGGCTCATAAAATTGGGCTCAAAAGCTCCGCAACAATGATGTTTGGACACATAGAATCCTATGAGGACAGGGTAAATCATCTTCTCAGGATAAGAAAACTTCAGGATGAAACAGGCGGTTTCATTGCTTTTATTCCGTGGACATTTCAGTCCGCAAATACAAAGCTTGGAGGTGAACCTGTTTCAGGTTTTGATTATCTTAAAACCCTTGCTATTTCAAGGATACTTCTTGATAATTTCAGAAATATTCAGGCTTCGTGGGTAACACAGGGACCAAAGGTTGCGCAGATTGCTCTTAGCTTTGGTGCAAATGACTTAGGAAGCACAATGATAGAGGAGAATGTTGTAAGGGCTGCAGGCGCCTGCTACAGGATGAGCAGGGAGGAGATGGAATCTTTGGTAAAGGATTGCGGGTTTACGCCTGTACAGAGGGACACGTTTTATAATGCTATAAAATCCTAAATTCGAAATTCTAAACAAATTCAAATGACCAAAATTCAAAGCAGAGAAAAACTTAACTATGAAAAACTCATACAAATTTGCAGTCATTGGCGGTAGCGGGGGATTCCTTTTTCTTGACGGGAAACTCGGAAAGGAAATCGGAAAGAAAAAGATTAAAACCCCTTTTGGATTAAGCTCCCCTGTTCATTTTTATGAAACTGAAAACTTCAGGTTTGCCTTTCTTTCAAGACATGGTGAAAGGGGTTATGAAATTTCAGCGCCATTTGTTAACTACAGGGCAAACATCTGGGCTTTGAAAGAGGTTGGAGTCGAAAGGATAATTGCCTGGACAGGTCCCGGAATAATAAACAGAAAATTTAAAGTCGGGGATTATGTTTTGCCTGATGATCTGATTGATGAAACAAAGGCAAGAAAATATACCTTCTTTGAGAAAAAGGGACTTGGTTTTATCAGGCAGAACCCGGTTTTCTGCCCTGAACTGAGGACTTCTGCAAAAAATGTGATGAAGGAATTGAAACAGAGATTCCATCCTGAAGCTACCTATGTCTGCACTGAGGGACCAAGGCTTGAAACACCTGCTGAGATAAGAATGTTCAAAAAACTTGGCGGGGATCTGGTTGGAATGACTCTCATACCTGAGTGCTTTCTGGCAAAAGAACTTGAGATGTGTTATTTGCCAATCTGCTACCTTACAAACTATGCAGAGGGAGTGAGCAGAAGCAAGTATGAAAAGGGAATCCTTTTTGAGGGGATGCAGAGAAAAAGCGAGAAGGAAAAAGTTGATAAAGTACACAGGAATCTGCCAAAGATAATAATGCTGATAATCAAAGAAATTTTATCTCAGCAAAGAAATTGCTCCTGCAAAGACTCCATGCTCCGCTATAGAAAATCCGGAATTATTGGAGAAGATTGGAAGAAGTGGATAAAATAAATAAAATTTATTTAATTTATCTTTTATCCCCCTATTGTTAAACTCTCTGTGGATGAAAAAGTGCTTGGAGAGGTGTCTGTGCTGTCATCTGCACCACCGCTATCAGGGTCAACAGAGGTAAAATCCGCCTTAACGGTGTATTTCCCTGCCTTGCGTGGATTTTTTAAAATCCCTTTAAGGAGTTTAACAGTCATAGTTCCATTAAAAGTTCCACTATTAATGAATGTGGTCCCGTCTCCTCCTGATGGAAGAATAACAGTTAAGACGTGGGATGAACTGGTTGAATGTGTTATATATGCCTCAAAAGCAGAATCGTATTTACTGTTTTTATTCTGGTCAACATATGCATGATTTTTATCAAATGCCCTGATTACAAAATTTGCCTCTAAGTTTTTATCACTGCCCGCATCAAGCTTATAGAACCCTATCTTGGTATTTTTCCCTCCAAGAGAAGTAAAGCCGCTGAATTTAAAACCAGAAGGATATGTGAGCACAATCTTATAGGTTTCAAGAGTTTCACCTGAAAAATCAAAACTCAGGGTATGGCTTGCTGATGCTGACGGAGCAGATGAGGACAATTTATAGTTAAAGCTTGTCGGAGGATTATAAGTGGTTATATCACTTAAGATGCCGAGACTGGAAACTCCCCAGAAATATTCACATGAGGAAAATGCTAATAAAATAAAAACAGAAAGAGCCAAGTTTATTATAAAATATTTTTTTAAAGCCATTTTCATACCTCCTTTAAAAGGTTTTTTATGTTACATGCTTATTTATAATTTATTGATAATAACATAATTCTGATATTAAAGTCTATAATGTTTTACCTGCGTCTTCAGGCGCAGGATTCCACTTAACTCCACATCATATCCTCGATTTCCTTTAAAAGCCTGTAGAATGTTTCAGGGTTTATTGCTGATATGGCGGTTGCGTCGTATGTCCTGCTGATATTGGCAGCCTCATCAGAAGGAATCTTATCCTCCTTGTTGAAAACAAGCATTCTCGGAATCCTGTGCAATTCCAGGTCTTCAAGGATTTTCTCAACTGCCCTTATCTGCTTTTCAAAATACGGAGATGAAATATCAACAACGTGAACAAGCAGGTCAGCATCCTCAAGTTCCTCAAGTGTTGCTTTAAAGGCGTTGATTAAATCCGCAGGCAGGTCCCTTATGAATCCTACGGTGTCAGTTATGATAACCTCCCGCTCCCTTGGAAACCTGAGTCTTCTTGATGATGTATCAAGGGTTGCAAAGAGTTTATCCTCTACAAAAACATTGCTGTTTGTAAGGTTGTTGAGAAGCGTTGATTTGCCCGCATTCGTGTAACCTATGATTGAGATTATTGGCAGTCCCCTCTTCTTTCTTAAAGCCCTTCTCTGATGCCTCTCATTGCTCAAATGATTTATCTGTTTTTCAAGATAGTTTATCCTCTCTCGTGCCCTTCTTCTGTCAACCTCAAGTTTTGTCTCTCCGGGTCCCCTTCCTCCTATCCCTCCCATAAGCTGTGACATCTCAACACCTTTTCCAACAAGCCTTGGAAGCATATATCTCAACTGGGCAAGCTCAACCTGAATCTTTCCGTCACGGCTGTGGGCGCGCTGTGCAAAAATGTCAAGAATTAACTGCGTCCGGTCAATTACCTTTATATCAGCATACTCAGATATTGAATTTGCCTGCGTTGGAGAGAGGTTCTGGTCAAAAATCAGAAGGTCTGCTTCCTGCTGCATACATCTGATAACAAGCTCTCCCAACTTTCCTTTGCCAATAAAAAATTTCGGGTTAATCTCATGCACCCTCTGGATAACTGAATCAACCACAAGCACGCCGCTTGTGAAGGCAAGTTCCTTTAGCTCTTCAAGGTGTTCTTCTGCCTCATACAGACTCCCCCGTGTAACGCTGACAAGGATTCCCCTTTCCCTCTTATCCCCCAAGATTCTCCCGCTTCCTAAACTGGCGAATTCATCCTCAATTGACCTTATGATTTCAAGAAAATCCGTATCAAGCCCTGAGGGATGAACAGGTTCAAGAAAGTTCCACGATGAAGAACCAGAATTCTGCGGAACAAGATGAGCGCACCTGATATTGCCGGGCAAACCATTCTCTATGACATCAACTGAAGCAACAAGGTCAAGGCGAAGAAGCGCAAGGTCTGTTAAGTCATCTTTGCTTAAAGGCTCGCTTTTAAGATGGGTATGGATAAGCCGCAGCCCCCTGAAACGTTTCTCGCCAACTCTTGTTCTCTTGAGGTCAGGAAGCACTAAACCCTTTGCATCACCAACTATGACATACTCAACTCTGCCTGAGCGGTTTATCAAAATTCCAATTTGTCTTCCGATTTCAGAGGAGATTTCTGTAAGATAGCGGGAAAGTTCAGGAGTGATGATTTTCTGTGGAGGGACCCTTCGTCTGTATATATGCTCGATTCTCTTTATCTGATTTGGTTTTAACCCAATTGTATTGCCATAGATTTTTTCGATCTCTTAGAATCCTCCTTCGGGTTGTATTATATTACGCAGGTTAAAACCTGCGACTACCAATCGAGCCTGTAGAAAAACCATGATGAAAGTTACATTTGATATAACAAATGCCTGTAGAAAATGATTATGCAACACTTTTATTATTATAATTTACTATAAAATAATAGAATTACAAAAGCAAGAGATATTGAAAGTCGCCGGTTCAACAATGAAGTGCACCACTTGGGAAAACAGAAAGGATGCTATACTAAGTGGTTATGGGAAAACACTATGTTCACCCCGTTAGAAGTTTTTAAAACTTCTAACGGGGTTCATTTAAACCTGACCGAGAGAGATAAAATCACCCAGATGCTATGACATCCCTTTATAATTACCGCCACTTTATTGAATGCTTGAATGTGGAATTTGAAAGGGCTAAAAGATACAAGAGATCGCTTTCACTGATAATAATAGATATAGATTTTTTCAAAAACTACAATGACACCAATGGCCATCAAAAAGGTGATGAATCCTTAAAAGATATCTCTAATATCTTTAAAAAATGTCAGAAAATTTGATATTGTGGTGTGTGCTTAATTCTCCTTCTCCTCTGCATGATGTCTGATATCCTTCCCAAGCACCATATATATAACATCCTCTGCAATGTTTGTAGCATGATCAGCAATTCTCTCAAGATGTCTTGATACCAATATTAAGCTTAACGCCCTCGGGATG
>Ga0154357_116_pt1 | contig 7703 bp, 12 predicted proteins | sample RifGroA2_FD_115885 | JGI IMG/M metagenome (GOLD analysis project Ga0154357, IMG submission 115885) | Candidatus Schekmanbacteria bacterium GWA2_38_9
ATTTTTCGGGAAGTTATGGAACCCCAAAAATTTCAATCTTAGGGATTTGAATTTCAGAGAAGTGATGACTATTGTTCCTCTTGTAGTTTTTGTTTTCTGGATAGGAATTTATCCGAAGCCATTCATTAAAATAATGGAAAGCTCTGTTGAGCATCTTGTTGAAAGGGTAAATCCTGAGTACAAGGCTCAGGCAAAAGATTTAGTAATGCAGAAAACCAATTTTGTTCCAACTATAGTTACTCAAAAACTAAAGATAGAGCGGGGTCTCCAGACTCCGCCACAGTTAGGGTCAGGAGACCCTAACCTGCCAGTTTTGACAGTAACAAAGGAAACAAAGGATAATAGGAATAAAACCCAATATACTTCTTTTGATAAAGGTACAATTCCCCTTAGTCCCCCTTTGTTAAAGGGGGATTTAGGGGGATTTTCTGGGAGGAACTCAATCCCTGTCAGGAGTAATTGACTGTGGATATATATCAGTTTATTCCCAACCTTTCGCTTCTTTATCCTGAGCTTATTATTACTGTTCTTGCTCTGGTTGTACTGCTTGCCGACCTTGTGGTTTCAAAGAGCAGAAAAGTCATAATTGCCTGGATAACGGCAATCGGACTGGTGACTTCCCTGATAAGCTCTCTGCCTCTGATTGGAGTTAATGAAACCACTTTTTCAGGAATGTTTGTCTGCGACCCTTTTGCTCTTTTTTTTAAAATTATTTTCATAGCTATTGGACTAATTACAATTCTGCTTTCAATTTCCTATATAAATCTGGAGAAGATTCATCTCGGGGAATATTATGCGCTCCTTCTTTTTTCAATTCTTGGTATGATGGTTATGGCAGCAGCGAATGACCTGATGATAGTCTATCTTGGGATTGAGCTCATGGCGCTCTCGGTTTATGCTCTTGTTGGATTTTTAAAACATGATTTAAAGTCAAATGAGGCGGCTCTTAAATATTTTGTTCTTGGTGCATTCACATCAGGCGTGCTTCTCTATGGCATTTCACTTTTGTACGGAGAAACAGGGTCTACCAATTTGGAAGAGATACAGAAATCTCTCCTGACAGGAGATACTTCAAGAACCACGGTCCTTGCAGTTGTGCTTCTGATAGCGGGGTTTGCTTTCAAGATTGCAGCTGTTCCTTTCCATCTCTGGTGTCCTGATGCTTATGACGGAGCACCGACTTCAGTGACGGCTTTTATGTCGGTTGGTCCTAAGGCTGCGGGTTTTGCAGCGCTGCTTAGGGTTTTTATAGTCGGACTAATACCTCTCAAGGATGACTGGTCAATTCTTTTGTGGCTTGTTTCAGCAGCAACAATGATTGTTGGAAATATTATGGCAGTTACACAGACAAATGTGAAGCGGCTCCTTGCTTATTCAAGCATAGCGCACGCCGGTTACGGACTTATAGGGCTTGTTGCAGCGGGGGAGCTTATTGAGATAAACAAGACAGGAATTGTTTTTACCGAATCAGGGAAAATGAGTGTATGTATGGTTATGTTCTATATGCTGGTTTATACATTCATGAACCTTGGCGCCTTTGGAATGGTTCTGCTGATGAGGAAAAACAGCGAGAGGGGAGACCAGATTTCTGATTTTACAGGGCTGGCAAGAACAAATCCGTTTTTTGCGGCAACAATGGCAATTTTCCTTCTCTCTCTGATGGGAATTCCTCCGCTTGCAGGGTTTGTCGGGAAGTTTTACATTTTTACAGTTGCCATCCACGCAAAACTTTACTGGCTTGCTGTTATTGGAGTTCTGACAAGCGCTATCTCCGCCTATTATTATTTCTTATTGATAAAGGCTATGTATCTTGATGAGCCAAAAGAAAATTTTCAGATTTTCAGTTCGAGGTCATTAGCTTTTGCAATAATTATTTCTCTTATTATGACTGTTTTGATTGGAATATATCCTGCGCCTTTTCTTTCCTTTGCAAGAGAATCCATCTTTAGGCTGATGTGAAGCGGATAAAATAAATTCTTCATTTTGATTTTTCAAAAATTTGTTGACGACGAGAAATTTTTCAGTTAATATTCCAACAACAAAAAATACTTTTTATTTTATTTTTGTAAATCCAACTGAAAGGAGGCGTGAGAGAGAATGGCAACAAAAAAGAAAGCAGCGAAGAAAAAACCTGCAAAGAGAAAAGCGGCAAAAAAATCTAGGAAGAGATAATTTTGCGGGAAAATTTACTGGAGGCACTTGATATTTTATAAGTGCCTCCAGTTTTTAGTATGTCGTTTATTTATTTCGCTATTATATTATTTATAATATTATTTTAAATTCTCTCTCACTTCTTGAATACTTGACCCTTTTATTTGCATAAACTTTTTCAACAGGTGAAACAATAAGTCCAAAGTCTCATCTATATGTTTCTTCAGGAATAAGCTTCCTTTTTTATTTATATTTCCAGTCTGTTGCAGGAGCCGTTGGTTTTATAATTGGAGGGGTTCTGATTGACCTTGACCACTTTCTCGAATTTTTCAGATTTTCAGGAAAGAGATTTACTTTTAAAAACTTTGTAGAGTTTTACGACCTCCTTGAATATAAAAAAGCTTATGTGTTTTTTCACTCCTATGAAATTATACTTATTGCAGGAGCTGTTACAGCTTATTATTCAGAAAGTTTTGTTTTTTACGGATTGATTCTCGGAATTGTTCTTCACATGGTTTTGGATATCATAGGAAATCCTGTTTATTTTAAAGGCTATTTTTTGTTTTACAGAGTTTTCACCGGGTTTGAGAAAGAAAAATTTATAGATGCAGAAAAACATTTTCAGATGAGGGATAAGCGCATAGCTTCCAAGAAGAAAAATAACAAAACCGTAAAAGGAATAATTCTGATAATTGCTTTTTTATTTTTTACAGGTTCCTGTGCTGTTACCAGAGACAGGATTGAAACCCCTTATCAGGTTTACAGAGAAAAAGGAATTGCTTCCTGGTATGGAGAAGACTTTAACGGAAGACCAACAGCAAGCGGTGAAATTTATGATATGTATGGATTGACAGCAGCCCACAGGACACTTCCTCTTCAGACAAATGTGCGTGTTACTAACCTTGAAAACGGGAAATCAGTTGATGTAAAGATAAATGACAGGGGTCCATTTGTTAATGGAAGGATTATAGACCTCTCTTACGGTGCAGCCAAAGTTCTTGATATGGTTGATGCAGGAACAAGCATGGTAGGTGTTGAGGTGATAAACGGAAGCAGAGATTTTGAAGCTAAGGCTGATAAGGGAGTTTTTACGGTGCAGGTTGGTTCTTTTGCAGTTAGAGAGAACGCAGAGAAATTGGCAGAGAGGCTTAACAGGGAATATGGCGGTGCTTACATAACTTTATATGAGACAAACAGTAAAAAATTCAACAGGGTGAGGGTAGGAAATTTTAAGACCTTAGAAGAGGCACAAGGCTTTGTGAATAAACTTGAAAGGAAAAACTTCACCCCCTTTGTTGCGAGAAAGGACGACTAATAACTTATAACCTATAACTTATGACTTATAACTGAGAGGGCAGGGGGGAGACTTTAGCCTACCAAATCTTTGGGTTATCCTGTGATGTCATTGCGAGGAGCGTTAGCGACGTGGCAATCTCACTTTCCCTTCTCAATTTTATTCCATTCCATCTTTTGTTTTCTTAAAAACCTTTGCATCTCCAATTATTTTCCCAATTATATTCACACTACTTGCAGGTTTTATTTTGTCTCCGCTTTCTACAAACTCTTTCGCAGTTCCATCAAGCTCTGATGTTACAGGAATTTCAAAATAAACCTCCTCACCCCATGTGTTTGCCTCAGCTTCTATTGGAAGAGATTCCAATATTAATTCAGAAGTCCTGCTGTCGTTCAGCTCTGCTTCAGCTGATATATCTGAAGATTTGATTTTAATCTTTCTGTTCATAAGCGCCTTTTTGAAAAAATTGATTTCAATAGATATATTTAGCAAGGTCTGGTATCATTAACAATATAGAAAATCTTTCTAAAAGAAGGGGAGGTTTTGAAAATGATAAAAAATCATAAAAAGCTTCAAGAATTTGAGAGAAAACTATTGAAAAAAGAAAAAGTAGATATTATGCAAAATTTTAGGATAGTTGAGGCTTTATATAAAGAGGCAGTTGCACTTGGTATTTTCCCATTGAAAAATCCTCTTGAAGGGTTGGAGATTGATATAAAGATTGCAAAAGTGGTGAATAGTGTTTCAAAAATTTCTAAATAAGAATTTTTTAAATATATTTAGAAAATTAGCAAAAGAAATAAAATAAATTGATTGCTGAGAACTATAAAAAAGTTTTGGAGAGAATAAGGTCTTTGGCACTTCAGGCAGGAAGGAATCCTGAAGATATAATTCTTGTTGCTGTTACAAAGACCTGGCCTGTTGAGACTATAGAAGAGGTGATAAGGGCAGGAGCGAGAGTGCTTGGCGAGAACTATGTCCAGGAGGCTTTGCCAAAAGTTGAAGCAATAGGCAACAGGGTAGAGTGGCATTTTATAGGGCATTTGCAAAGCAACAAGGCAAAATTAGTTACGGGGCGTTTTAATATGATAGAGTCTGTTGACAGTGTCTCTCTTGCAAAGGAGTTAAATAAACAGGCTGAGAAGCAGGGAATAGATGTTGATGTTCTGGTTGAGGTTAACCTTGCAGGAGAAGAGAGTAAATCAGGAATTAAACCTGAGGAAATAGAAAGGTTTCTTAGGGAGATTTCTCAGTTTAAAAGAATAAAAGTAAAAGGCTTGATGACAATCCCGCCGTACTTTTCAAACCCTGAAGATTCAAGACCCTATTTTAAGAGACTGAGAGAATTAAAAGGCAAACTTGCCAATATGAGCATTCCGGATATAAGCTTGCAGCACCTTTCTATGGGAATGTCCAATGACTTTGAGGTTGCCATTGAAGAGGGAGCGACTATTGTGAGAGTTGGAACTGCGATATTTGGGGTGAGAGAGTGAAAGTGTTTCTTGACATGGACATATCTTTGGTACATATTGATACATATGAAAACTACACTCAATATAGATGACAAAATATTGAAAAAGGCAGCAAAAATTACCGGTATCACCGAGAAAACATCTTTGGTACGATTGGGACTGGAAGCATTAATTGCTCGAGAAAGTGCAAGGAGACTTGCTGAACTTGGCGGAACGGAAAAGGGGCTTCGTCCTGTTCCGAGAAGACGGATTGAAAGCAATTAGACATGATTCTTGTTGATACCTCAATCTGGATATCTCACTTCAGGAAAGGCAATTCACATCTTGGAAAGTTATTGTTGGATGAGTTAGTTGTTTGTCATCCTTTTGTCATTGGTGAATTGGCATGCGGACATATCAAAAACAGAATAGAGATTATTTCTTTGCTTAAGGCTCTTCCAAAGGCAGAGGCTGTAGAGAATGACGAGATTCTGTATTTTATTGAACATAGAAAATTGATGGGTTTGGGGATAGGACTTATTGATGCTCATTTGTTAGCATCTTCACTATTGACAAATACATTATTGTGGACGGCTGACAAGCAGTTATCTACGGTTGCTGCTAAATTGAAAGTTCTTTATAAAGAAAAATAAAAAACAAGAACTAAAAGGGGACGGTCTAACGTTCTCATATTACAAAAAAGCCTAACAAATCATTACCTTCTTAGGAATCATATTTGAAAAATCCTTGACAGTTCGTCTTGTATCCATATATTCGATATATAATGTTACCTAATGTGGAATAAGTTTAAAAGTAAATGTTAGGTGACTATTGCTTTAATCTAAGGAGAAAGTCAGATTATACGTTCTTTGGATAAATATCGTGATATAGGTCTGCTTATTCTACGAGTAGGCATTGGTATCATGTTTATGGGTCATGGCCTGCCTAAATTAATCGCTGGCCCAGAAAAATGGGTAATTCTTGGTGGGGCCATGAATGCTGTGGGGGTTGACTTCGCTCCCATGGTCTGGGGCTTCATGGCGGCAGTTTCAGAATTTGCAGGTGGCATGCTATTGGCCGTGGGCTTTTTTACCCGTCCGGCTTGCTTCTTTCTACTTAACACTATGATCGTGGCAACATCTATGCACATCAGCAAGGGTGATCCCTTCGTCAAATATTCTCATGCGGTGGAAGCAGGGATTCTATTCTTAAGTTTGCTTTTCATTGGTCCGGGGAAGTACTCCCTGGACGATCAAATTAGCTCTATCAAAAGGGCTCGGCACACGAATGCGGCCAAGTCAGAAATGGTCACCTAACAAATCGTTCGAGTGGAACGGGTTCCGCTGGCGCTTCATGCAGGCGATTATCTCAGTCATTATACCAATGAATTTGAGAATCAAGGGGGAAAAAAAGTATTTCTTCGAAGTATACCTTGATTTTCTACTTTGAAGGATATAACAACCAACTATAGACATAAATGAAGGTGTGGTTAACTGGCAATTTCTGGCAAGGAATCTCAGTCGTTAAATTGGTTTCTGCTGTTGGAAACATGACTTGTCTTTTTTTAATAGCCTCTTATAGTTAAGAGTCGGATGAATTCAGTCATTAGGGTGATATGAAATAGTACTATGCAATGGAGGGTTAATGAGCGTACTGAAAAGAACCAATCGCTTTTATTACAAAAGGCAAGATAGTTACCCTCAAATTAGGGTCTACCACAAAAAGAGGGCAGGAAAGAAAATGCCACGTTACCTTTTAAAATGTGGTTGTTGTGATGAAAAACTGGAAATATACTATGATTCCGAAGGGCTTGAAATAAATGGTGTGAATGGTTCAATTGAGGACTGGTGTGAAATTCTTCTCCCACTATTGCAAATTAAGAAGAAAAATAGTAAGTTTATTTCAAGATAACATTAGACGGAAACATGAATTGCAGATAGAAATCAAAAAGTAAAACAGCCCTCAGCTTTTCGTTAGGGCAGAAAAGAAAGGCAGGTGAAAAAATGCAAGAGAAATTAACAGCAGTATTTCAGAAATCACTGTATGGGTATATTGGATATGTAGAAGAACTTCCCGGGGCAAACAGTCAGGGAAAAACAATTAAAGAAACGAAGAGAAAATTAATAGAAGCGGTTCAGCTTGTTTTAGAGGCTAATCGTCAGATTGGACACTAAGATATCAATTATAGAAGGAGGCAAAATTATGAAAAGGATTAGTGCAGTTGACGCTCTTGATTTATCAATTCCAGAAAGAATTCAGCTTGTGGAGGATATTTGGGACACGATAGCCGCACAAGCAGACACTCTTGAATTAACAGACGAAGAAAAAAAAATAATTGATGAAAGATTGGAAGCGTATCACCGTAATCCAAAACTGGGGTCTCCATGGAATGAAGTTTTTGGCAGGATAGTCGCTAAATATGGAATATGAACTTGTCATCAGACCTGAGGCTGAACAAGACCTGATGGAATCTTTTGCTTGGTATGAGGAGAAGAGACAAGGATTAGGATACGATTTCCTTTTGCAAGTTGATGCAGGGCTGAGATTTATAGCAAGAAATCCGGAGATACCTGTACCAGCCTATAAAAGGGTGCGAAAACATATCATCAAAAGGTTTCCATACAAGATAATTTATATTGTTGGAAGTCATAGAATTATTGTGCTTGGCGTAATTCATGGGAAGAGAGGTGCTAATGTTATGAAAAAGAGAGTAGAAAGCATTTAACAAATCATTCCAGCGGATGCGGTGGGAGCGCGCCGCACCTATCCCACGTGGGTGATGCTCAACGTTATCGCGTAGAATGTAG
>Ga0154357_124_pt1 | contig 7260 bp, 6 predicted proteins | sample RifGroA2_FD_115885 | JGI IMG/M metagenome (GOLD analysis project Ga0154357, IMG submission 115885) | Candidatus Schekmanbacteria bacterium GWA2_38_9
AGCGGGCATTGCCCGCCATTCTCGACACGACCAGCCCACGAGCCTGGGCTTTTGCGCTCATCGGTATCCACGAGTATCTACGGCGGTTTGCCGGCGACCGCAGAGCCAGCCAGGTCCGGGAGGAATTGGCCGGTCGGCTGCTGACATTGTATCAAAGCCACCGCTCGGACGAGTGGCGTTGGTATGAAGACAGGTTGGCCTATTGCAACGCCGCGTTACCACATGCCTTGCTCATGTGTGGCCAGTGGATACCGAATAACGCCATGACCGAAGCCGGACTAGAGGCGCTCTGTTGGCTGACCGATTTGCAGCGCGCTGACGCAGGTGGGGGTCATTTTATCCCTATCGGCTCCAACGGTTTTTATCAGCGGGGCGGTGAGCGCGCTCGCTTTGATCAACAGCCGGTGGAGGCGCAAGCCATGGTCTCGGCCTGCCTCGAAGCCTACCGGATCACAGGCGACAAGAGCTGGCGCAAGGAAGCCCGCCGCGCCTTTGAGTGGTTCCTCGGACGGAACGACCTGAATCTGCCCCTCTATGACCCGACGACGGGCGGCTGCCGGGACGGTCTGCATCCCGACCGGCCAAATGAGAATCAGGGAGCGGAATCAACGCTGGCCTTTCTCCAGTCCTTGCTGGAACTGCGGCTGGCTGAGAATATTCTTATATCTATGGAGGCCCGAACCCAATGAACAACAAACATCCTGAACTTTTTCACCGTCATAAGCTCAATCCCATCTTGACCGCCGCCAACTGGCCCTATCCGGTTAATAGTGTGTTTAACCCTGGCGCTACGTTGTTGCCCGATGGGACAACCCTGCTCTTGTGCCGTGTGGAAGATCGGCGCGGGCATTCCCATTTGAGTGCGGCCCGCTCTGCCAATGGCATAGACGACTGGAAGATCGATTCCCGTCCCACCCTACTGGCCGATCCGGAGCATTTTCCTGAAGAGCTGTGGGGCATTGAGGACCCACGTATCACCTACGTTCCCGAATTAAACAAGTATGCCATCGTTTACACCGCCTACACCAGCAGCGGCCCGGGCATAGCCCTGGCGCTTACGGAAGATTTCCACACCTTTGAGCGTTATGGGATGATCATGCCACCGGAAGATAAAGATGCGGCCCTGTTTCCGCATCGGATTGGCGGCTATTGGGTTTTGGTCCATCGCCCGGTCAGTTATCACGGCGCGCACATGTGGATGTCCTATTCGCCCGACCTGCGACACTGGGGCAGTCACAAGCTGATGCTGGAAGCCCGGCGGGGTGCGTGGTGGGACGCGAACAAAATTGGCCTCTCGCCTCCGCCCATCGAAACTGCGCAGGGGTGGCTGGTGATTTACCACGGTGTGCGACAGACCGCGGCTGGCGCCCTTTACCGGCTGGGACTGGCGCTGTTTGATTTGCAGACACCGGAGCATTGCCTGAAACGCGGCAACGAGTGGGTCTTCGGCCCGGAAGAACGCTACGAGCAGCGCGGGGATGTGAGCAACGTCGTCTTTCCGTGCGGCTACACAATTGCTCCTAATGGCGATACTATCCACCTGTATTATGGCGTGGCGGATACGAATATTGCCCTGGCCACCGGCAGTATTCACGCCATTCTGGAATGGCTTGATCGCCAGCCGCCATCGGACCGCCGGCAGCGCCAGACTGTGTCATAACCCCAATTTTGGTAGGCGTAGGCTTCCTGCCTGTTGGCAGACAGGTAGCCTGCGGTAAAAATATATTGTAATTATAAGGAGTTTCGCAACCTAAAGGTTGCGGCTACCAGTCATCTTGGCAATTATGACACAGTCTCCTTGCGGGACCTGCCTACCGCAGGTAGGCGAGAAGCAGAGTGACGAAGCAATCTCAAAAAGTCAATCTCTTCTGATAGGATTGGATTCAGCGAAGAATTCGAAGGGTGGTTGTATTTCTAATTTTTAAAAATCTCCGTGATCTTTCCCAAATCTCTGTAATCAATTCACCAAATTTTCTTGACAATGTAGTTTGTGGTGGTAGTTTTAAAAGCATAAAAACCTATCTTTCCTTTAAGGAGTTATTACTATGGGGTAGTAACTGCTACTAAAAATGTTCGGGCTTTAAATCGCATTCATTTAATAAACTCAGTAAACATCAAGTTAGGGTATCCTATACTTGAAATCAGAAGTCCGATGGAGGTGGTTTATGAAGGCTAAAAAGTTTGATGCTATAGAAATGAAGCGTAGATTGCAAAAAGAAGCTGAACATAAGTTATCTAAATTGTCAGAACAAAAACAGCTTGAGTTTTTAGCTAAAAAATTTGGATACTTAAGAAAACAAAAGAAGGTGGTACATCTCGCCTAAAAAAATGGGGAATCATTGTGTAATAGGGGACAGCCTACCGTCCCCTATTTTGTATTTTACCAATTTATAGGATTTTAGACACCAAATGGACACTATAGTGAGACAAGAGGGGGGAATTCAGAAAAAACCACTGAGAATAAAAAAGGGGAAAAGGATTAAACCTCTTCCCTTTTTTAGGTTCTTTTAGATTATAAAAATATAAAATATTAATTTTGTGGAGAATATTTACCAAAACCAGAAGAATAGGGACTTACATACATAATCCCATGGCTGCCTTCTCCTGTGTCCTGTAAAACTTGCTGTACAATAGCAAATTCTTCAAAAATAACTTCTCCGATTTCTGTACCATCTGCACTATACCATACACCACCTGCTTTAGTAGCATTCGCTGGAGCAGCAACAATTTTTACAAAATATTCCCATTTCTGTTTTTTACCTTGGGTATCAATATAGGTTTCCTTCTGATGGTTTGTCAACCATGCTCCTGAACCTATATAGGAGGCATAACCGTAGTGTCTATCAAGTTTTCCATCGCCATTACAATCCTGATTGCTAAGCCATGTATCGTTCCATTTCATAGTAAGTTCAATGTTCTTGTAAGGCTCGCACCAGAGTGCTGAATTGTCAAAAGCATCGCAGTATTCACCGTTGAAAATACGAGCTTGGTAATTATATCCCTTTACATTGAAGCCTGTTTGGATGACACTACCATCGCTTGCTAAGAGTGTTCCGCTCTGAATCGCAGTACACTCAGCAAATGCCATGCTCGCAAGAGGTATTGATGCGAGTATAAGTAAAAAAAATTGTAATATCTTTTTCATTTTTTCTCCTTTCAGCAATTTTATGTTTCAACATCTTGAAACTGTTTCAATTTAGACCTTCAAAAATGCTTTCGTTTTATTATTATGCAATAATTATGCCAGAAAACCTCTTTTTAAAAATAATTATGTAATTACTTGATTTATAAAGGAATATTTTTCTAAAAGAGGAAACTGTTTTAAAAAAATCTATATATTAATTTTTAAAAACTGTCCAAAAATTCGACACTTTTTTGGTATTTTTTTTAATATTTTTAAATATTAACAAGAAATATTATTTATTATCAATAAATTAACCTATAATTTTTTTATATTTTTCTTCAAAAAACTGTTCAAGTTTCAGACACTTTTTCAAAATCCCCCTCACCCTCCTCTCTTCGAGACTGTGTCATAACCCTCTTTTGTCATTGCGAGCGACTGAAGGGAGCGTGGCAATCCGACGAAGTCGTTGCGAGCGATAGCGAAGCAATCTAAATCCTAATTAAAAATTTAGAAATCTCTGTAATCTTTTTCAAATCTCTGTAATCAAGTCACTAAATTTTCTTGACAATATAGTTTGTGGTGGTAGCTTTAAAAACATAAAATTATATAATTTTTTAAAGACCGACTTACCTACCTACCGCAGGCAGGGATAGGTATTGCAAAAATTGCAATATTTGTCAGATTATTTAGGCCGTATAATACATGTTGGGGCAAGGAGGGTATGCGGATGAAAATTCAGGAATACATCTCAAAGGAGGAGGTCAAACGCGTCTGTCGGGAACTGGGCCTCCAAGACTGGTCTGTTCTAAAGGAACCAGGCATTCCCACTGAGGAAGCGGAAGCGGTTCTTAGCGCGCTTGATGTTCCTACGATGAAGATAGACTCTTCTATCTTCAAAGCGGGGCTTGAAATAGAGTTGGAGCATGGTACCCGCTATCCCGAGGCCAATGTCACGAACAACCACCCCCTCATCACGGGTCGAATCGTCGTGGCTCATCTTAAGGAGTCGATGGACTACTACCTTAGACTTGCTGTTGCGGAGGCTGAGGGCGATTTGTTTTCCGCCATTCTTGCTGGAGACGGCAAACGAGCCGTTAGAAAGATCCACACCCTCTCAGAAGCTCGTGCCGAAGTAGCTCAGTCGGAGCAAACGCAGCTTAAAAACATGCCCTAACCAACGCATTGAGCCTACTCGAAACCCGCTCCGAGTTTCCTCTACTCGTCTTGTACCAGTCGTCTTACGACGCATAATCGAGCAACCTTTCGTCTGTAAAACTGTCACATAGTCCTCACGAAGAATAGCATCAAGCTCGGAAAACTCATCTGAACATCCTGCTCCGTGAGGGCGCCATGATTCAAACTTCAGCACAAGACTCGGCTTGTCGTCTCTAAATTGCGAAATAAGTTCCTTTCGCAAATCCAATATGTATTGAGTGGAGGTATGGTGATAAAAATGAAAATCATATATGAACCGTCCATAGAGAGGACGACGGATTTTGTAGAGAGCATGAATTGCTCCCGAGGTCACATCAAGGGGCATGATGGTATCTGAGAGAGTCGCATTTTTTTGAAGATACGAGGAAACGAGGCTTACGTGACCTTTTTTGACCTCATGCGTCTTTCCTTCTCTCCATATCAAGAACTCCTGGCCAAGGCTTGCGAAGGGTAGACTTGTCGCTATGGCCACACAAAGAATGGCCGCCCGCCAACGCGACTCGCTGTAATGATGCAAAAGGCCTCGACTGAGTGTCATCCCAGCACACAAAGATACGCAGTAGTAAAGTGGAAACTTGTGGTAAGGCCAGAATTTGCCACCGATAAAAACATAGAGAAGGGCGCAGAGTACAAGTGCAAACAGAATCGCATTTTGTGTGCGCAGGCGTCTATCTGTCATTCTGCTGCCCCATGATACACCCAGACATGCCACGATAGAGAAGGGGCAAAGCAGAAGGGGGATCATCTCTACTCTATACCGTTTCAAGAGCTGAACAACGCCGGCTGAACGGACCATTCCGCTACCGTCAATCTCGGCATACAGCGGGTAGTAGTGGCGTGCCATGTCAAGAAAGGCCGCAAGAGCATGATTGTAGGATAGCCACCCAGCAACCAGAAGTATAGGCAAGAGCATCCCAGAGAATACCAAGATAGCGGTCTTCAGCAGCCTCAACAGGAAGCGCCTTCGTTCTATGCTTGTGTCGCAACCGGTGAAACATGCGGCCTTGACCATGAGGGGAACCCAGCACAGTATCATGGGGGGCTTAATGGTCAGCACAACCCCCGCGAGGATGCCGCAGAGGAACAGGGAATACCATCTCGGAGCATCGGAACTGTTCGTTCTGAACACCAGAGCGATGGACATGGCTAGTGGCAACACGCATAGGTACTCGCGCTGGAGCGCGAGAATTGCACCTCCTGACAGATAGGCGGCTGCGAAACAGGCCGTAGCTAGAATCCCAGATTTCAACCCATGACGACTCAGTGCCAAACACGTGAACACTCCAATAGCGACCAAGACGCTCAAGTCCAGGATCCTGCAAGCAAATGATGCGCCTGCAGTGATCTGATGAATGGCGCTGTACAGCAGCATCGTTCCTGGTGGATTAATATCGAAGAAGTCACGATATGGAACCAAACCCGCGTCATGAACCAGAAAGCCTTCGTAGAGCATGATCGGGAGATCATGAACGACTGGCCAGCGGAGACTCAGGACAAACAAAAGAAGGGCGAATGTTACTGCCATACATATAGCAACAGTCGAAAAGTGGGTTTTTTTCATCATCTCATGCCCATACCTTTTCTGCATACATAGAGCACATGGGGATATGGAAGAATGTCTAGAAGGGCATGGATCTTAACATCAAATCCCACACTTTCAAGTAGGTTTTGCATGCTGACTGTATCAACATAGCAGGGAGGCTGCCGAGGATTCATGAGAATGTCGAGAATCCATGTAAAAGCCACTTTCCATCGCGGTAAAGCGGCGATGTCTTTGAGAATGAGGACCCCACCTGGGGCAAGATGCTGAAATATGATGTCTAGTAATGGCCTATGCCTTTCCTTCGGGAGGTGGTGGATAAGGTCGAGCATGTACGCTGCATCACACGACACCGATTGAGCGATCAACGTTTCGGCTGTGCGATTCTCGAAGGAGACACGCGTAGACAGATTGAGCACTTCGGATGTTGAACGTGCCGCGTCGATGCGGAGACGGTTGACATCTATGGAGACGAAACGTCGGCCAGGCGAAAGCAAGGCATAATACAGCGTGAAGAGCCCAAAGCCACACCCGATATCTAGAATACGACCATTAAGGGGAAGATACTGACCAATCTCCTCCAGTATTCGCATGTTCATGATCTGGAAACGCAGCGTGCAGTACGTTCTGATGACCCAACTGTTATATGCGCGGATGACCTGCGCTTTTATCGAATCGTGTTTTGTCATGTGTGTCTGTCCACCTTGGTCAACTTGAAGGCTGAGCGATTCGATTGTACCTCATGCATCACGCACGTTTGGTGGCATCGAGGGCCCTGTTTGCCCACCGCCGCTTTGGGTTTTGCACTTGTTCGTCTGGGACCTGTCAACTCAAATACTCTTTAGTGTAAAGTGTTTGCGCCCCATGATCTACCCCAGATCACGACATGTTCGGGGGGCCTGCGGCAGATCCCGGTGCCAAGACTGTAAGCCGGATCTAACAGGTCCCGTCCGTCGAACATTAATTTTTATACTTATTATCACTACTGTCCAAATGTTATTTAAAAAAATATCACATAATTATTTGAAATACAAGGATTAAATGAGCAAAAAAACATTTTTCGATTTGAAATTCAATAGCTACCATGATTCATCATATAATTTTCCTCCAAACCTTTTAAGGAGGAAAGAAGATGAATTCTGGAAAGACTGTATTTGCTCAACTACTTCAGTTTCTACCAAGCTACGAGTTCAACAAATGTGTTATTCGATATCAAGGGAATTACAAGGTTCAAACCTTTTCGTGTTGGGATCAGTTTTTATGCATGTCCTTTGCCCAATTGACATATCGGGAAAGCCTGCGGGACATCGAAACCTGCCTGAACTCTCATCGTCAAAAGCTTTATCATATTGGTTTTCATGGTCAAGTATCCAAGTCTACT
>Ga0154357_161_pt1 | contig 6284 bp, 9 predicted proteins | sample RifGroA2_FD_115885 | JGI IMG/M metagenome (GOLD analysis project Ga0154357, IMG submission 115885) | Candidatus Schekmanbacteria bacterium GWA2_38_9
GGACGGAAAGATTAAAACAATACAGACAGCAATCACAAAAAGATAGTTGCGAAAAATCATTTTTTCTCCTGTAAAATATATTGGCTAAAGAATAATTTCAATAAGTTAACATGAAGACAATGGTTAAAAGAAAAAACCATAAATCGACATCACTCATTAGGAGAATTTAGGTTTTATGTCAAGGCATAAAAATATAGAGTTTTTCCCTTGACAAAAGTTTTTTGAATATGATAGCTGAAAGCAACTTTTTGTAGAAAAGATTACACAGATTAAAGAAGGATTCCACAGATGAAATTTTGAGTAATAATCTCAGAGTTTTTGCGGGACAAGAATGTCCCGCCTACCTGCCTGTCGGCAGACAGGTCAATAGGCGGGGTTTTCTAACCCCGCATTTAAAAAAAATAATGAATGAATGAATGATGATAGAGAAGAAAATGATAAGGAAGGCAATGGCCTCTATCGTCAGATGGGTTCTTTAAGCACTATCGGGATAAACCTTGTAGTTGCTACGCTTGTTGGTTTTGCTATGGGCTACTACTTGGATAAGTGGTTTGGAACAAAACCAATATTAATGATAATTTTTACAATTTTTGGCGTGGCTGCGGGGTTTAAAATAATATTTGAGATTATAAATAAAAAATAAGGAAATAGGATAGATGGAGCATTCTGTTGTTTATTTCTTATTGCCATTAAATCCACATATAGCAGAAAAATTCAGGTTTGTATTTCTGGCAGTTTTAGTAACAATCATCCTCACGACCATTTCATTTCTTGTTACACGCAGGCTTGAAACAATACCAAAAGGGAAGCAGAATGTTTTTGAGCTTATAATATCAGCGCTTCTTGATTTTATGAAGGATGTTATGGGACATGAGTCAAGGAGATTTTTCCCTCTCATCGGAAGCCTTGCTTTCTTTATTCTGACATCCAATCTGCTCGGATTGATTCCTGGTTTTGATTCACCGACCGGCAACATAAACACTACAGCTTCCTGTGCAATAGTTGTATTTTTCGCAACCCATTATTACGGGTTTAAAGCGCACGGAATAAAATATATAAAACATTTTACAGGTCCAATAGGATGGCTTGCGCCTCTTATGATACCTATAGAACTAGTAAGCCATATTGTCAGGCCTGTATCGCTGTCAATCCGTTTATTTGGAAACATATTCGGAGGGCACCTGGTGCTTGCAAGCTTTGCAGCCCTTGTTCCTCTTATAGTTCCTCTGCCAATGATGGTGATGGAGATCTTTGTAGCCTTTGTTCAGACAATAGTTTTTATTATGCTGTCAATGATTTATATTTCACTGTCAGTAGAAGAGGCACATTAAAGGATGAAAATATAAGACATCGGGTCAGGAGACTCGATGCTACCCGGGTAGTGGCAGGTCTCCTGACCTGCCGTCAGTGGACTAAACCTTACAAAAAAAGGGGGGTGAGAATTAATAATGAATAAAGCGGTTTTGGTATCAGTACTTCTCTTTGGGCTTCTTCTTTTTTCCGGTACAATGGTAATGGCTCAGGAAGAGGCAGCGAATGTAGAGAGTGGCAAAGGAAGTTTTAATTATGTCTATATTGCTTGCGCTATCGGAATAGCAATAGCAGCTTTTGGAGGCGCCTTGGGACAGGGCAAAAGCGTAAGCTCGGCCGTGGAAGGGATTGCGCGCAATCCAAATGCTTCAGGAAAAATTCAAACAGCTATGATTATCGGATTAGCATTGATTGAATCCCTTGTAATTTACACCTTTGTTGTAGTTTTGATTTTGCTTTTCAAATAATAATATAATTTCCCCTCAGCTTAGATTCTCTCCTGAAATGGGGATGTTATGAGTTGGGGGGATTTTCTTTCTGTAAAGCGAGAAGAGAGAAAAAAAAGAATCACTCCGCATGAGTGGATGTGGCAACTAGAGAAAATTAATAAGAAGAAGACTAAGAGTTTTGTGAATGGATGGGTAATGATGGAACAAGGTCTTTACAGTTATGTGCCAATCTTTATCTTAGTTTTAATTGTAGTAGGTTTTGCGTTTGCCAATCTGTTACTTTCATATCTTGTTGGCAGAAGGATATATAACAAAGAAAAGTTATCCCCCTACGAATGCGGCGTTCCGCCTGTAAGTTCTGCACGGTTAAGATTTCCAATTAAATTTTATCTCATAGCGATGTTATTTATAATCTTTGATATCGAAATAGTATTTTTATATCCGTGGGCAGTAGTTTTTCGTGAATTAAAGGTTCTTGGATCCTTTGCATTTATTGAAATGATTGTTTTTATAATAATACTTTTAATAGGTTTTGTATATGTATGGAAGAGAAAGGCGCTGGAATGGGAGTAGTTCATTGTGAAGGTTAGAGTTTTTGGTTATAAAACATGTATGTTTGAGAAATAATAGAATATCATGGTAATGTTTTCAGAAAAGGCAAAGCAAGAGTTTGAAGAGATTTTAAAGAAGTATCCTGATAAACAGGCAGGGCTTCTTCCAACGCTTTATCTTGCTCAGAGGGAGTTTGGGTACATCAGCAGGGAGGTAATGGATTATGTTGCTTCTATTATGGGTCTGCCTCAATCTGAAGTCTATGGCGTGGCAACATTTTATACAATGTACAATAAAAAGCCTGTCGGGAAATATTTCATTCAGGTCTGTAACAATATCTCCTGCTCACTTCTGAATGCAGAAAAAATAGTACAGCATATTGAAAAAAAACTTGGGATACAGGTTGGTGAAACAACCATAGATAACAGGTTCACTCTTGTTACTGTTGAGTGTCTTGGCTCTTGCGGCACAGCTCCAATGATGCAAATAAATGAAGATTATTATGAGGATTTGAGCATTGAAAGGGTGGATGAGATTTTAGAAAAGCTCAAATAGACTTCATAAGGGTAAGGGGTCAAGGATTCAAGGGAGAAAATGAAAAACAAATCCCCCCTTGCCCCCCTTTTCTAAAGGGGGGATGGGGGGATTTGTAGAATACTATTAAAGAACTTTAAGGATTCAAATTGAATAGAGAACTGTTAATAAACATATTGAAAAATCCGTGGACAATTAATGTAATAGAGATTTTTTTTGTCTTCGGGATTATAATGACTACTGTGGCTGTTCTTTCGCTTGCAGAAAGAAAGATATGCGCACGGATTCAATACCGCATAGGTCCAAACAGGGTTGGTCCATTCGGGCTTCTCCAGCCCCTTGCAGATGGAATAAAATTTATTTTCAAGGAAGACATAATACCAGACCATGTAAACAAAATATTTTATGTTTTGGCTCCGGCTATTTCAATTGTGCCTTCGCTTATGACTTTTGCAGTGATACCTTTTGGTCCCAAGACAACATTCTTTGGATTTCTTGACACTCCTGTGAGGCTTCAGATAGCGGATTTGAATGTAGGAATAATATATGTTTTTGCCATTGCCTCTCTCGGAGTTTACGGGATTGTTCTTGGAGGCTGGGCATCAAACAGCAAATATTCGCTTATGGGAGGGCTCAGGGCTTCTGCCCAGATGATTAGCTATGAGATTTCAATGGGGCTTTCAGTAATGGGAATCATTATGATGGCAGGGTCGTTAAGTCTTGCTGATATTGTGAATGACCAGGGAAGATACTGGTATATCTTTCCGCAGTTTTTAGGTTTTCTGATTTTTCTGGTTTCCTCTTTTGCTGAAACAAACAGGCTTCCATTTGACCTTCCAGAGGCAGACTCTGAGCTTGTTGCAGGATACCATACAGAGTACAGCAGCATGAAATTTGCAATGTTTTTCATGGCAGAGTATTCAAACATGGTTACTGCCTCAGCAATGATAGTCTCTCTGTATCTGGGAGGATGGCAGGGACTGCCTGTTGGAGGATGGATGGGGCTTCCAATTGTTGACAGGCTCTGGTTTATGCCTATAATCTGGTTCTGTGCAAAGGTGGGGCTTTTATTGTTCCTGTTTATCTGGGTGAGATGGTCTCTTCCGAGATTCCGTTATGACCAGCTTATGAGGCTTGGCTGGAAGGTTTTTCTTCCGCTTTCAATATTGAATATACTGATAACAGGTGCATTGATAATGTGGGATGTTTATTAGAGATGGGGTTAAGGGTTCTAGGGGTCAAGGGTTTAAGGGAATTTTAAGAGTCAAATTTCTTTTTGGTTCATATTCACTTGAACCCTCGAACCCTGGAACCCTTGAATCCTTATTTAGGAGATTAAGTTGCTGTTAGAAACTGTTTTGTTTTATCTGTTTGCTACAGTAGCAATAATATCTGCAGTTTTTGTTGTAATCAGGAAAAACCCTGTTTCAAGCGCAGTGTCTCTGGTTATTACTTTTCTTTCTCTTGCAGGGCTTTATGTGCTGCTGAATGCGCATTTCGTAGCTGCAGTGCAGATTCTGGTCTATGCAGGGGCTATCATGGTGCTTTTCCTTTTTGTGATAATGCTTATGGATTTGAAGAGGGAAGAGGATTTTTTCAGCAAACTCAGGATACAGAAATATTTTGGAATTGTTTTTGCGGTCATTTTTCTGGCAGAGGGTTTCATAGCCATAAAGGCTTTTGGAACCCGGTCTCTTTCAAAGGAGATTTATACTCCGGAAAACATTGCTGAAGCAGGAGGGAATACAAAGGTCATTGGAAAACTTCTCTTCACTGATTTTCTTCTTCCTTTTGAGGTTACTTCTGTACTGCTTCTTGTTGCAATTATCGGAGCAGTTGTTTTAGGAAAAAAAGAGGACTGATGATGATTACTCTGACTCATTATCTCATACTCTCAGGAGTTCTTTTTACCATCGGGCTTATTGGTGTTCTGGTAAGAAGAAGCGCGCTCGTGATTTTCATGTGTATTGAGCTGATGCTCAATGCTGTGAACCTGACCTTTATTGCCTTTTCAAGGTATCTGAATTCGCTGGACGGTCAGGTCTTCGTTTTTTTTGTCCTCTCAGTAGCTGCTGCTGAGGTTGTGGTCGGGCTTGCAATAATCATTCTGATTTTCAGAAACAGGGCTACTGTGAATGTTGATGAAATAAATCTGATGAAATGGTAAATGAAAATGTTTGAATATATATGGCTGATTCCACTTTTTCCATTAATTGGTACCGTTATTAACGGTCTTTTGGGAAAAAAAATCGGCAACAAGGCTGTCGGATTTGTCGGCTGTGCAGTTGTCGGCGCATCTTTTCTTGTCTCCCTGAGCATATTTACACAACTTCTCAATCTTTCACCTGAGACAAGATTTTTCCAGAAAATAATATACACATGGATCGGCTCAGGAGATTTCAATGCTGACATAGGGTTCCAGATTGACCCTCTTTCCGGGATAATGATTCTTGTTGTAACAGGAGTCGGGTTTTTAATCCACATCTACTCAGTGGGTTACATGCATAATGAGCCCGGCTATTTCAGGTATTTTGCCTATCTTAATCTTTTCACCTTTTCAATGCTTATTCTTGTCCTTGCAAATAATTTCCTTCTGATGTTTGTCGGATGGGAAGGAGTGGGACTCTGTTCATATCTTTTAATAGGCTTCTGGTTTGAGAAAAAATCAGCATCTGATGCAGGCAAGAAGGCATTCATTGTAAACCGGATAGGTGATTTTGGGTTTATTCTTGGCGTTATGCTCATATTCTCTACATTCAGGAGCGTTGAGTTCAGGGAGGTTTTTGAAAAAGCAGGAACTGATTTTACAGCAGGAGACCCGACAATAACTCTCATAACAATACTTCTTTTCATTGGTGCCTGCGGAAAGTCAGCGCAGATACCTCTCTATGTATGGTTGCCGGATGCAATGGAGGGTCCAACTCCTGTCAGCGCATTAATCCACGCAGCAACAATGGTTACAGCAGGGGTTTACATGGTATCGCGGTGCAATTTCCTGTACATTCTTGCGCCTGACTCAATGATGCTTGTGGCAATAATTGGCGCAGCTACTGCCATTTTTGCAGCCTCAATCGGGCTTGTTCAGAACGACATAAAAAGGGTTCTTGCTTATTCAACTGTGAGCCAGCTTGGCTATATGTTTCTTGGCTGCGGGGTCGGAGCATTCACAGCAGGCATATTCCACCTTATGACCCACGCATTTTTCAAAGCCCTTTTGTTTCTGGGCGCAGGGAGCGTCATCCACGGAATGGGCGGAGAGCAGGATATCTGGAAAATGGGCGCTTTGAGAAAGCATATGCCTGTAACATTTTTTACATTCCTCGCAGGAACAATTGCAATTACAGGGTTGCCGGGATTTTCAGGGTTCTTCAGCAAGGATGAAATTTTGTGGCAGGCTTACAGCGGACATTACGGCTCACCGTGGCTGTGGCTTGTTGG
>Ga0154357_162_pt1 | contig 5929 bp, 7 predicted proteins | sample RifGroA2_FD_115885 | JGI IMG/M metagenome (GOLD analysis project Ga0154357, IMG submission 115885) | Candidatus Schekmanbacteria bacterium GWA2_38_9
TCTGTCAAGGTCAATTCGCTTGTTTCTTGTTGACTAATTTCTGAGGGAAAGTGTAGAAACATACCTTTAGAAGCTGTTAAAAAAGGGATGATGGGCGTCATTGCGAGCCTACTGCACCTGCCAACCGCAGGCTGGGGCAGGGGGCGGAAGTGATAGCGACGTGGCAATCTCAAATCCACCCTTCTCTCCGTCCATATTTTCGCTGATTCTACTTTTGCAGACAAAGGACGGAGATGCCCGTTCAAGGGGTGAGATGACTCAGTGGATGTCAGCAGCAGGATTTAAGGATATACAGTATAAAATTCTTGAGAAGAGAAGCGGTTCTTTTAGGAATACAGGATTTCTTGCAGGAGTGAAGAGGTAAACAAAATTAAAAATTGACAAATCTTTTTAAACAGCTACATAAATTAAAAAATTCTGCGCCCATAGCTCAAATGGATAGAGCGACAGACTACGGATCTGTAGGTTGGGGGTTCGACTCCTCCTGGGCGCGTTTAAAATTTTCAGATAGAATAAGAAAAGACAACGTCAGACTGTGTAAAAAGTCGATTTTTCAAAAATGCGAGCCAGTGAAATGTACAATAGGAGAGGGTTCAAGGGTTCGAGAGGGTTAATGGACAACCATAAAGTTGTCCCTACATAATTTGTTATGAATTTAAAAAAGCGAAAGAACCCAAGGCTAAAGAATTTTGATTATTCTCTTCCTCATGCCTATTTTATAACGATTTGTTGTAGAGATAAGAAAGAAATATTCGTAGAGGATAAGCTGAATAGAGAAGCAATAAAAATGTGCTAAATCAGGATTTTGGAGACCAGGCAAGAGAGTGAATAGTAGTTGGTGAGTTAGAGGATTGAGAAATTTAAAGCCCTTGTTCCTTCATAAAAAGGATAGATGAGGGCTTTTTTGAAAATGCATAGCGAGCGCATTCCCCGCAACTTGCTGTGGAAAACTTCAATATAAATCATACAGTTGAAGTTTCAACTTTTTCAATAGGAAGATTCTCGATGGTTATGTTTACTAAGTCTTTGAGTGATAACTTTTTACTTGCATCGAGGACTTCTATACCAACAATATGTCTTTTTTCATCAAGGTCAACTGTAATACCTTCTTCTATGTCTATATTATCAGACACGTAGGCTTCTCTGAGCTGGATATACAAAGCATCTGCCTCTTTATCATATTCTATTTTCAAGCTAATTCACCTCCAGCCTTTCTTCTTTTTTACAGCAGTTATCACTAGTATTCTATCTGCCTCTTGCTTATATGTTACTCTGAGAAATTTTTCGGAAATCTTTTTCCATACATTTAATCTGTTTTCTATTGAGGACTCAATAAAATCAGGAATATTTATTGCTGACTCAACCTCAGACTCTGTAATCCTGTGCCACATCATCCTCTTTTTAGCATGCCTTGTATATTTGATAGGCTGGTTATTCCCCATTAATTTTACGGTATATAGCAAAGGAGGGATTGTCAAGGCAAAATTGGGAAGAACAAACAGTTAGGGAATGAAGGGGGAGAAAAGGGAGATTGCTTCGCCGCTATCGCTTCTCGCCTGCCTGCGGTAGGCAGGCAATGACGCTCGTTATCCTCTTTTTAACAGCCTGTAACGACCTGTTTCTACAATCTTCTGAAAGATTCAATTTTACAGGCGTAGGTTTTAATCGAACAGGTGTCCCTACAATCTTTTAACAATCCTGAAATCAAAAATCTCATCTGTTGGAACCAGAGCTTTGATATATTTTAGTTCAACAAGCGCATTGACAAACTCTTTTGTAGAATTAATAAATTCATCTGTCAGATTGACAAAATATTTCGGGGAAATTTTATAAACCTCTCTTACAAAATCCTCACCGATAACTCCTATTAATTCTGAAACAGCTTTTGCAGTATTTCCGGAATCAGATTTAATCTCATCTGTAGCATCTTTGTGAAGCGATAAAAACTTCCTGAGAAGTTCAGGGGAGTTTTCAATCAGGTCATTCCTTGCAACAATTCCGTAACTCGGGCTGTTTTTCCACATTTTATCAGAGGGGATGAGAACTTTCCCGTTACTGAACTGCATCGCAGCAACAGCAAGCGAGGGAGTCCCCACTGCTGCGCAGATCTTTCCGTCTGAAAAATCATCAAGTATCAAATCAGCCCACTTAATGTTTTTCACTTCAATACCTTCAATCTTATATCTCTGAATCAGATTTCTAATAATTATATCGTGAATTGAACCCTTTGGCGGGGATGCTATTGTCCTTCCCTTAAACTGTTTTAATACTCCGGAAACTGAACCTGTTTCCTGAAGTGATTTAAAACTTTTTTGAGCAACAAGGAGCGAGCCTTCAACATGCCCCGCAGCAATGCACTTTATTGGAACCTTGTTAGAAACCCCTATGATTACCGGCGGAAGCCCGATGTAGCCGATATCAATTTCCTCATTCTCAAATCCCTTTACCTCATCAGGACCTGAGGCATAAAGTTTCCAGTTAACTTCTATATTTAATTCCTCTTCAACCCATTTCTTTGCAATAAGAAGTAACGAAGTGTGATAGGTGGTGGAGAGAAAACCAATGTTTAGATTATCCATTAATAAAAATTCCAAATTTCAAAATTGAAACTTCCCACAGCGTACAGACTGTCGGACAATGTCATTGCGAGCGTACGCGAAGCAATCTCTTTACAAATCTGAGATTGCCACGTCGCTATCGCTCCTCGCAATGACAGGCAAGCCTTTAAACTAACAAAGTTATTTTGAGCTTTGACATTTGATATTTAATTTATAAATCCCCTGAACTTCTCATACAGCTCCTTCAGCTTTTCCTGATAATACTCAACATTTTCATCCTGAAGCAAGGGCAAGTTCATAGATAGCAGACTGGTTCCGTTTTTTCTCATTAACCTTTTTCTGGTAACTTTCAGGCAACTCAGACAGAGTTGCAGTCTTGCAAAGCATTGTAACGGGAAACCCGTGCTTTTCTATTTTCTCAAGATAATTTTTATAGAGCTGCTCAATTTCTTTTCCTCTTTTATTAAGAAGAAGTCTTATCATCTCCTGCAGGAATTCTCTCTGAAATTTCTCAAGTCCCCTTGATTTTAATCCTGAACCCTTGATCACAACCCTTTCATCATAATCAAGAAGGGCATAATTCTTCATCTTGTAGCTCAGCATGGCTTTATACCTTCCGTCATATTCAGCATCAATTCCCGATGGAAGGCTTTCTGAGAGTCTTTCTATCAGATTTTCTTCATCCTCAACAGACTTTATATTCTCCGGAGGAACAAAATATATACCGTCAGTATCAATCTCAATTACCTCGCAATTATTTTTCGCAAGCCAGTCAATCATGGATTTTATTATCTCTCTTCCTCTTGCAGTAATCTCTGATGCCATTGCGTAGTCACTGAAATTAGAAAAGGATGTTGCAAGATAACCGTAAAAAGAATTTATGAGAATTTTAAACGTGCCCTGCAAAGCATCAAGATAATTTTTCTCTTTTTCGGATTTAGCTGCCTTCATCGCATCCTTTGCTTTTATGCGGAATTCCCTGATGTCCTGGAGGAGCGGAAGGAAAATATCAAGCTCATCATTTGACGGCTTTAAATCAAACCGGAGCATTATGGATGGGTAAAGAGACTGGACATCGCAGTGAATAACCCTCTCAATAACCCCCTCTTTAAAGATATCCGTATACCCGCCTTCAATTTGCCTTGCTTCAGAAGGGAGCTGCGGAACAGAATGCCTCATCCTTAAGTATTCCCTCAAAAAAAGGGAGTTTATCTTGGTGGCATTGCCGCGAATAATAACATTCTGGAATGAATACGGAAAAACCTGAGCCTGTATAAAATAGCTCCCGCTCAGCATCTCAGCCAAACCCTTTGTCTCTGCCACATCATCAAAGTTGTATTCCTTTAACAGTTCAGGCTCATGGTCATAGCAGTAGGCAATCTTTTTTCCTTCGATATATACCCTGTCCTTTCTTGCAAGATTAAAATGCCTTGCAACTTCTTTAAGGCCATATCCGTCAAGATCCCTGTTGGCAATGTCATAGTACTGGACAAGTATCCACGTATCAACAATGTGCCTGCCGTAGATTTCCCATTTAGGGTAATCAATGGTTCTTTCAGCAATATTCAGTCTTGATGCGTGGGATTTTGGCTCGCTTCCATCCCTCCCCCAGTTAAGCTTGACCTTATTAATCTGCGCCCTTACCTTTATATACTCAAGGTCAAACCTGAAAATATTATGCCCCTCTATGATATCAGGGTCACGCTCAAGAATTATCTTCCCAAGCTCTTCAATCATCTCTTTCTCAGGCATTTCCCTGCCAAAAAGCAATTTCTTCCATCCTGAGTTATCTGAAAGCCCGATTGATATGATTCTGTCCTTTTCTCTGTGCGGGTTTGAAAACTCAAAACCCTCCTCGCAGTAGGTTTCAATATCAAGCTGAAGCCGTTTCAATTCATCAAACGAAAGGGATTTAAAAAATGTTTTCCCTGTCCAGAGAAGGTATTGATGGACAGGGTCATTTAAAAAAAAATAGGGCGCTCTGGGACTTGAAGGATTCTCGCCTGTTTCTTTTGCCAGAAACTTTTTGGCATTGTTTGCTGAAGACCAGGACTGAAATCCTGCAACATATTTAAAAAAATTTTTTCCCTTAATTTCAGTTATCTCAAAGGGCTCTTTAAACTTTTTCAAAAACTCAAATCTCTCAATCCAGATAAACGGGCGAAACTCCTCAGCCTCCCTGACAAGTTCCCCTTTTATCCTTCTGAAGATTTCAACCCTGCTGTCATCCTTTTGCTCTACAGCAACAATACCCGGCGTATTGTCACTGCCAAAAAGAACTTCGTTTTCATGGATTGATAATGATTTTATGGACATTTTCCTCCGATTAAATTTAAGAATTATTTAAAAGCTCAAATACCAGAATCCAAATACCAAATCAAGTTCAAATGAGGGGTTGAGGACAAGCCTATTGTGAGGAGATTCTACATCATACTCATGAATCATAACATTGCGCATGCTTATCATATCGTTCCATTCGTTTTAAATACCCTTATTTCATAAAGTGGATTTTATGTTTCATCTTCAGATGGAACGATCTTGTCAAGTTCTGCAATTAAGGGAGGAATATCTTCAGTTACTGTTTTCCACAGAATATCGAGGTTAATATTAAAATATCCATGAATAAGGCGATTTCTCATACTGATGATATTTTGCCATGGAATACGAGGCAATTCTTCAAGGCATTCTTTTGTGGCATTAGAAGCTGCTTCTCCTATAATTTCAAGATCTTTAACAATGGAAAGGGTTAACATTCTATCAGCTTCAAGTGAGTCCCTTGTTTTATTTTTCGCAAATTTTATAGCTTCTTTTGCGGCATCAAGCATATGGCGCAGGCGAATAGAATCATCTTTCTGCATATTGTACCTCGGAGGAATCAATTACCTTCTGTCTGAAATATTGACTTAAATCTTGTGGTGTTCTTAAATCAACTTTGTGCCCTAAAATTTCTGTTAGTTCGAGTTCCATACCTGCCAGTCTGATAAGTCCTGGAACATGTTCTGGATCGAATTCAACAAGAAAATCTATATCACTATCCGGTTTAAAATCCCCTCTGAGAACGGAACCGAAAAGCGATAATTTGCGAATGTGGTTTCGTCTGCAAAACTCAGCTATCTTTTCTTTTGGAATATCAATTTGAGTTTTACCCATATCCTCATCCCTCACATTTTCAATTTTTATTATATTTCTTTCTGCCAATATTGTCCACAATTTCTGTAATTTAGAAAAGTGATATCATGGGTTTTTAACAGGAGGTTTTAGTTTTCAACATATTCCTGAAGTATCCCATAAGTGCTGTTATCCATTTAATAAGTAAATTACTGCATCTTAAATATACTAATACAAACGAAGTAAATATTTTTACATTGTCA
>Ga0154357_109_pt1 | contig 5863 bp, 2 predicted proteins | sample RifGroA2_FD_115885 | JGI IMG/M metagenome (GOLD analysis project Ga0154357, IMG submission 115885) | Candidatus Schekmanbacteria bacterium GWA2_38_9
AAAGTAAAAGAAAAAAGAAAGACATAGTCAGTCTCTATAAAAGAGTGTTTAAATATATCATGCCTTATTGGGGCAGGCTGCTTATAGGAGTACTTTTGGCACTGGTTATATCAGCTACGAAAGGTGGGACAGCCTGGGCAGTAAAGCCAGCTCTTGATAAGATTTTTTTACAGAAGGATATAACCAAACTTATCCTCCTTCCTATAGGAATATTGCTTTTATATATAGTCCAGGGAGTTGCAAGGTATGTCCAGAATTATTTCATGAGTTACATTGCACAGAGAGTGATGGCAAAGATAAGGAATGATCTTTACAGCCATATTATTGGCATGCCTGTAGGTTTTTTCCATAAGACCCACTCCTCAGTTTTAATGTCAAGAGTAACAAATGATGTGCGCGGACTGGCAAAGGTTGCATCTGATGTGGTCCCGGACTTTTTCATGCAGTTTTTTACCTTCTTTGCTCTGATAGGAGTGGTTTTCTACCAGGAATGGCGTCTTGCAATCATTGCAGTTCTGGTTCTTCCCTTTGTTGGACTGATAATAGTAACAATAGGGAAGAAGTTAAGGAAGATAAGCCGTCAAAGTCTTGAGAATGCGGCAGTGCTGAATACTGTGCTGCAAGAATCCTTCATAGGAGTCAAGATTGTAAAAGCCTTTGGGATGGAAGATTATGAGAAGAAGCGTTTCTCAAAGGCAAATAACAGGTCTTTTGATCTGAGCATGAAAGCAACACGGGCAAACAGCATAACTTCCCCTCTTATGGATTTTTTGGGAGCTGCTGCAGGAGCCATAATACTCTGGTATGGTGGCTATCAGGTTATAAAAGGAGTTTCGACCCCCGGAACTTTCTTCTCTTTCCTGGCAGCCCTTGCTATGCTTTATGAACCTATAAGAAAATTCAGCAATATGAGCAATGAGGTTAACCAGGCAATGTCAGCAGCAGAAAGAGTGTTTGAGCTTCTGGATGAAAAACCGGATTTCAAAGATGCAGAAGATGCTATCGAGGTTAAGCATTTTAAGGATAATATTGAATTTAAGAATGTCTGGTTTAGCTATAATTCTGAGAATGGAATGGTTCTAAAGGATGTAAACTTGGAGGTAAAAAAGGGTGAAATGGTTGCCTTTGTAGGAGTAAGCGGTGTGGGTAAATCAACCTTGGTAGATCTTGTCCCGAGGTTTTACGAGGTTACAGAGGGATGTATACTGATAGACGGGATTGATGTGAATAAGATAACCCTCAAATCACTTCGCTCTCATATCGGAATAGTTACACAGGACATATTTCTTTTTAATGATACGGCACGGGAGAATATAGCTTATGGCAAGAGTAATGCTTCGGATGAAGAGATAATGGCGGCAGCTCAAAAAGCCTATGCCCATGAATTTATAATGGAGCTGCCGGAAAAATATGAGACTTTTATCGGAGAGAGAGGGGTAAGGCTTTCCGGAGGACAGAAGCAGAGGATTGCCATTGCAAGGGCGCTTCTGAAAGATCCTCCGATTCTGATTCTTGATGAAGCTACCTCTGCCCTCGATTCCGAATCAGAGATGATGGTTCAGAGGGCTCTGGAAAATTTAATGAAGGACAGGACTACTTTTGTTATAGCCCACAGGCTTTCAACCGTGAGAAAGGCTGATAAAATCGTAGCCCTTGAAGATGGGAAGATCGTCGAGGTCGGCAAACACGAAAGTCTTATTGCCAGAAACGGTTTGTATAAGAAATTGTACGACATCCAGTTTAGGGAGGATGATGAAAAGCAGGAATGAGATTATATTTTAAGATCAAAAAGTTTTTGAATCAATTATTTCTGTAAGCCGGGAAGGAGAGGATAAATTCCGTTCCCACGCCTACCTTGCTTTTTACTTCAATTTTCCCGCCGAGCTTTTCAACAAGCTCATAGATTATTGAAAGCCCTAAACCTGTTCCTTCTCCCACTTCCTTTGTTGTGAAAAATGGGTCAAAGATTTTGTCAATATTCTCTTTGGGGATTCCGCATCCCGTATCTTTTATCTTAGCGATAATAAACTCGTTTTCTATCTGAGTTTCTACCTTTATTACTCCACCCTTTTCTCCAATAGCATGAGAGGCATTGATAAAAAGGTTTAAGAAAATCTGCTCTATCTCCCTTTTATTTCCCCAGATTTTCGGGATATCAGGTTTTATCTCCTTTTCTACCTTGATATTTTTAATCTCAAGCTGATGACCTATTATGTCAATGCTGTCTGCAATACATTCATTCAGGTCCACTTCTGTCTCTTCTTTTGGTGCTGAGGGCCTTGAGAACACGAGAAGCTCTTTGATTATTTTTTTACAGCGGATTCCTCCTTTATAGGCTGTTTCAAGCCAGCGCTTTCTCTTTTCTTCTATTTTAAGAAAATCATTATAGAACTTCTCTATATTCCGGGTACACTCTGCATTGGGGTTTGCCATCATGCATTCATCAATAATTTTTTTTATGTCCATAAACTCAAGTCCTTTTATCAGCTCTAAGTTTGTTACAGCACCGCTTAAAGGATTATTTATCTCATGGGCTAAACCTCCTGTAAGCCTTCCAATAGAGGCCATTTTTTCAGCCTGAATAAGCTGGTGCTGCAACTGCTTTTGTCTTTCCTCTGCTTTCTTTTTTTCAGTTATATCCCTTAGTATAGCAACTACGCCTGAAAGGTTTCCTTTTTTGTCATTTAAGGCAGCGACAGTCTGCTCAACCGGAAGAGATGAACCGTCTTTTTTTTTCCAGCCCATTTCAACCGGAGAGACTTTTCCTTTTTTCATAAGCAGGGCAAACAGCTCCCTATGGGTGGCAAGATGCTCTGGATCCCCGGTTGATAACTCCATGCAGTGAATTCCTATTAATTCCTCTCTTGAATATCCAAGCATTTTTAAAAAAGCATTATTTGCCATTGTAAGAAATCCTGTATTATTGGTGACAATTATCCCGTCCACTGATGCCTCAAAGATGCTTTCAAGGTAATCCTTCGTTTCCTTTATTTCCTGTTCCAATTTCTTTTTTTCAGTTATATCCCTTATTATAAAAACAGAGCCTGAAAAACTTCCTTCTTTGTCATTTAAGGCAGCGCCAGTCTCCTCAGCCAGAAAAGATGAACCGTCTTTCTTTTTAAAGCCCATTTCAATCGGAGGAACTTTTCCTTTTCCCATGAGCAGGGCAAGCAGCTCCAACTGGGCGGCACGATGCTCTGGAACCCCGGTTGAGAACTCCATGGTGTTCATTCCTATTAATTCCTCTCTTGAATATCCGAGCATTTTTAAAAAAGCATTATTTGCCATTGTAAGAAATCCTGTATTATTGGTGACAATTATCCCGTCCACTGATGCCTCAAAGATGCTTTCAAGATAATCTCTGGTTTCCTTTATTTCCTGTTCCAATTTCTTTTTTTCAGTTATATCCCTTATTATACCAACTGAGCCTGAAGGGTTTTCCTTTTTATCTTTCACATAAGCAGCAGACTGCTCAACAAAAAGCTGAGAGCCATCTTTCTTTTTATAAACTATTTCAACCGGAGAGACTTTTCCTTTTTCCATAAGCAGGGCATACATCTCCCTATTGGTGGCAATATGCTCGGGAATCCCGGTTGAGAACTTCCTGGAGTGCATTCCTATTAATTCCTCTCTTGAATAGCCGAGCATTTTTAAAAAAGCATTATTTGCCCTTGTAAGGACTCCTTTATTATCGACTACAATTATCCCGTCCACTGATGCCTCAAAAATACTTTCAAGGTAATCCTTCGTTTCCTTTATTTCCTGTTCCAGAGCCCGTTTCTGTGTAATGTCCTCCCGTGTAATTATTGCACCAACAATCATATTTTTTAAGTCCCTGAGAGGTGATATTTTTACTGAATAAATAAACTGTCCTTTCTTGCCTTCAAAGGTTATATTGGAGTGCTCATAGCTTATTCCCTCTGTTAAAGCCTGATCGTAGATTTTTGAAGAGGCTTCCTTTAGTCTTTCAGGCATCTGATAAAGAATATCCTTGCCTATCTGTTCCTCCCTTTTTAGTTCCACACCCACTTTCCTCATCTGGTTTACTATCTCTTCATTCATGGAGGTAATTTTTCTTTCCTTATCTATTACAATAACGCCGATTGGGATATTCCTTACAATATTTTCATTATATTCTTTCAGATACAGGATTTCCTCAGATGCCTTTACTTTCTCTTCCAGCGCTTCTGCTCTTTTCTTGTTGATTCTGATTGCGTAGCCGCTTGAAACAGTTAATACCAGTATTATTGAGAAGGTAAGGATAAGGATATAGAAATAGCTTTTTCGTGCAGAAATGGCTACCTTCCCAAAAGGGGAACTGGTAGCTATTACCCAACCAGAAAGTCCCTGTCTTAAATTAAAACCCGTTGCTGCAAGAAGCTTTGTTGAATGATTTATTTTATTTCTTCCTGTAAATTTATTGGCTGTTATCATTTGTTTTTCCGGATTAAAACTTTCGTGGCACGAAAAACAGCTCTTGTCCTTGTCAAAAATATTTTTGAAGACCATTTCAGGATGTTCCGGCAGATAAATAAGAGTTCCTTTCTGGTCCATTACCCATACGGTTCCCTTTTTGCCCTGAGACAGGGGAGTAATATATTTTGTAAAAATATAATCAGAATCTATAAACAGAAGAATACAGCCTGAAAGTTCTTCACCTGAAGAAAGAGAATTAATGCCGGAAAACAGTTTATAAATCGGGATACCAAAGATTATTTCATTTGCAGGTGTGGGCGATAAAATATTTTTTTTGCTTAACTCAGATATATAAAACTGCGGTGGTTTTAAATCTTTGGAAATTTGAAAAGGTTCGGTTTTACTTAAATCCAAATTTAAGAAATTTTTTCCTGAAGCCTGCCACTTGCAAATTCCGTTCCGGTCAAGAATGAGAATATTTTTTACTCCCTGCTCTTTTAGTGTTTCAAGGGATGTGTAGATTATCTGTTCAAAGTGTTTTTCTTTGAATCTTTCCTCTCTCAGTTCAGGAACAGAAGCTATCAGACCTGTAATCTGCTCCAGGTGCTGGAAATACCCTTCAATTCCTGAGGCAGCCTGCCTGGTTAAGACCTGTTGCCTTTCTGTATATTCCTCTGCTAACCCTTCCATGCTGAGGTTATATATCTGGTATAAAATTATCAGGAAAAATATTATGATGCCTATGGTCATTGCTATCTGGAAAACCATCTTTTTCATTTTTTGACTCCTAAAGAATTCTTGACTTTAAAAAATATTGTAGTTAACTCTAAAGCTCATAGCAAGGAATTTGTTTAGGAGGTTAAATTATGAAAAGGTCTGCAAAAGTAGAAAGAAAGACTAGCGAAACAGATATATCAATTTCATTAAAATTAGACGGAGCCGGGGCAAGCAGTATATCCACTACTATTCCTTTCATTGACCATATGCTGTCTCTGATGGCAAGGCACGGACTTTTTGACCTGAAAATTAAAGCAAAAGGAGACACGGATATAGATTGTCATCACACGGTTGAAGATATCGGAATATGCCTTGGTGAAGCATTTAAAAAGGCACTTGGAGACATGAAAGGGATAAGCAGGTATGGGAGCCAGAACCTCCCAATGGATGAAACCCTTGTTTCTGCCGCAGTAGATATCAGCGGAAGACCATATCTTGTTTATAATGTTAAATTCCCGAGAAAGGGATTAAGAGATTTCGACATAAGCCTATTCAAGGAGTTTTTCCAGGCTTTTTCTTCAACAAGCAGAATCACTTTGCACATAAATTTAGTCTATGGAAATAATGCTCATCATATTTGCGAAGCAGTTTTTAAAGCCTTCGGAAGGTCTCTCAGGCAGGCTGTTTCAATTGACCCGAGAATCAGGGGAGTGCTGTCAACAAAAGGGAA
>Ga0154357_137_pt3 | contig 5600 bp, 7 predicted proteins | sample RifGroA2_FD_115885 | JGI IMG/M metagenome (GOLD analysis project Ga0154357, IMG submission 115885) | Candidatus Schekmanbacteria bacterium GWA2_38_9
GCGCAATTTTAAAGGCAAAAGAGAATTGCAGGTCTGGAAGTAGACAAGATAATGTCAAATATCAAAGTTCAAATTCCAAATGAAATCCAAAGCTCAAAATTTTCAAGATAGCAAACATGATATTTTGGATAAAATGTATTTAATATACCTTCTTTCCACTGAGTTCTGCTTTTAACATTTTTTAATTTGACATTCATTTGTCATTTGCCTGCCTGTTGTCAGGCAGGGATTTTGAAATTTGAACTTATTTTAAAAATAAATATGGAACTTAATCACAATAATAACAAAGAAAGCCCGGAGTATCTCAAAATGAGTCTTGCTTCTGCAATGACGCTTGAATTTTCAAGAGGGCTTTTTTACAGGAACGCAAAAAATCCCTGCATAAATTTACTGCTGAAATATAATGACGGATGTATTGCGAACTGCTCATATTGCGGTCTTGCAAAAAACAGAGACGGAGAGTTTGACGAAAAGAGCTTCATAAAAGTTGAATGGCCCACTTTTTCACTTGATGAGATAATTAACAGGATAGACCTGTACAGGGACAGGGTTAGAAGGGTCTGCATTTCTATGCTAACAAACAAGAGGTCGCCTGAGGATGTAAAAATTATTCTTCAAAAAATAAGAAGCAGGCTTGAAATTCCTATGTCTGTTCTGATAACACCAACAATTCTTACACAAAAAGATATTGCAGATTTCAAAATGTGCGGCGCTGATAAGGTTGGAATTGCAATTGATACAGCAAAAGAGGAAATCTTTGAGATTCACAGGGGGAAAAACGTAAAGGGACCTCACAAATGGGGCAAATACTGGGATACGGTTGATGTATCTTTGAAGATTTTCGGAGAAAAAAATGTTGGGATACATCTGGTGGTTGGGCTTGGGGAGACAGAAAAAGAGATGCTGGAGGTAATCCAGAAGATATATGACAAGGGCGCCCTTTCGCATCTGTTTTCGTTTTTTGCAGAAAACGGCTCTCCTCTTGAATCAGTCTGCCAGCCTTCACTTGGCACATATTACAGGATACAGCTTGGGAGACATTTGATTCACGAAGGGATTGTTTCATTCAAAGATTTTTCATTTGATTCAAGCGGGAAACTTGTTTCATTCAATATCCCGCCAAAGATTTTTGATGAAGCAATCAGTTCAGGTTATCCCTTTATGACAAGCGGCTGTGCGGGAGAGGACGGAGAAGTCGCCTGCAACAGGCCTTACGGCAACTGCCTTCCAGGACCTGATATAAGGAATTATCCCTTTAAACCAAATGAAAACGATGTGGTGAGAATAAGGAGTCATCTTTTTGCAGACTGAACTTGCTGCCTTTTATAGCGACTTATCATTTGAAAAACTCCTCCAGAAAGCGAGGGAAATCTCGTGGAAGAATTTTGGGAAGAAAATCACCTTCTATCTTCCAGGAATGATCAGATATGGAAATGAAACAGGGCTTTATCCTGCCATATCAGTTACAGGTAAAAACTGCGAGCTTAAATGCGAGCATTGCAGTGGCAGGGTTTTGGAGCCAATGATTTCAGCCACAACCTCTGAATCCCTGTTAGAGATTTGTCTTCGTCTTAATGAAAGGGGATACATAGGGTGCCTTTTAAGCGGTGGAAGTGACTTGAAGGGTGTTGTGCCGTGGGATAAATTTGTTGATGCAATTGCTGAAATAAAAATGAGAACAAAACTTTCAGTATCAATTCATACCGGAATAATCAGTCTTGAAACAGCAAAGAGGCTTAGAGATGCAGGGGTTGACCAGGCATTGATTGATGTGATTGGCGATGATGAGACTGTAAGAAGGGTTTACCATCTTGAGAATGGAACAAGTCTTATTTATGATTCCTTAAAAGCACTGCATACAGCAGGAATTCCCATGGTTCCGCATATTGTTGTTGGAATTTTCTATGGGGAGATTAAAGGAGAAGTAAAAGCCATTGAGATGTTGAGAGAGTTTAAACTTAGGGCTTTGGTGATTGTTGTTTTCACTCCTTTTAAGGGGACTTCAATGGAATCAATTATCCCGCCGCCTCCAAAAGAGGTTGCGAAAATAATTGCCCTTGCAAGGATTAACCTTCCTGACACTATGATTTCACTCGGGTGTGAAAGAAACCGCGGCAGGGAAGGATTTGAGACTGAGGTTTTTGCAATAGATGCAGGGATAAACAGGATTGCAGTTCAGTCTGATTATGCAATCAAGAGGGCGCAGGAGTATGGTCTTGAAATAAATTACCAGAAAACTTGTTGTTCCATAAATAATTTAGTAGAGGGATAATAAAATTTTGAGCTTTTAGCAAAAATATTTTTCTTAAGGAGTAATCAATGCCAAAGAAACAAAAGGCTGGCCCTAAGATATTAGCCAGGGTCAAAAGCAAAAAAGGTTTTTGCACTGCAGGACATGAAATCGGAGATGAATTCATTCTCTCTCTTACAACACCTGAAGGTTTATGTGTTGACGCTTGTATATGTCTGGTGCAGAATATTCATAATTTGATACGTACCAAGGATAAATTCTGGGAAGATGCGGATGCAGTTGTTTGTGTTGATTGCCCTGATAAAGTAAACTTGGTTACCTTTAAACTGAAGAAAATTAATTTTAAATTGTAGCTGCAGAGCCTTGCTCTGCCTCTTATAACAAACACTGGAGGCTGACTTGATTGCCAAATCAGATAGTAAAAAAATCGTACAGATGATTGAAGAGGGAAGCGGATTCTGGACATCAAGCATTCTCATAGCTGCTAACCAGCTTGATATTTTCGATGCCTTGTCTTTAAAAAAGACTGCTCAGGAAGTTGCAAAAAAGATAAATGGAAAACTGCGAGGCACTGAAATCCTTCTCAATGCCCTTACTGCCATGGGATATATAAAAAAGGTCAATGAATTTTATATGAACACTCCTTTTTCTGAAAAATATCTTGTTAAAGGGAAAGAGACATATATGGGAAGCGCTTTAGGGCATTATTACCAGATGTGGAAGGACTGGGGAAACCTTGTTGACATAGTAAAAAATGGTTCAGGGGATATACAGTTTGAAAAAAAGTTTTTAGAAACTGATGCAAATCAGACAGAGGTCTTTATTGATACTATGTACCAGCTTGGACAGCAGGATTCTGTAACGCTTGCATCAAAGTTAGATTTAAAAGGGGTTAAAAGAGTCCTTGATGTAGGCGGAGGACCGGGGCATTACTCTTTTGCCATGATAGAGAAGAACCCGCAGATAAGAGCAACAGTTTTAGACCTTCCTCTGACGCTGAGAGTAACAAAGAAATATATCAAGAAAAGAAATATGACAGGAAAGGTAGATACCATTGAAGGAGATTTTACAAAAGATGATTATAGAAAAGGCTATGACCTGATACTACTTTCACATGTTCTTCACAGCAATTCTCTCAAAGACTGCCAGAAAATGATAAATAAAAGCTACAGGGCATTGAACGGTGGAGGAAGGATTGTCATTCATGAATTTGTTTTAAATATTATCCGATTATTCTTATTCCCTTTCCGCTCGGGTTGTCCTTGCTCAGCTCAAGCAGCGGAACAATCTTTGATCCTGCCTTCTCAATTTTTTCCTTTGCTCCGTCTGAAAACTGGAATGCCGAGATTGTCAGCTTGTGCTCTAAATCCCCCGATCCAAGAACTTTTCCCGGAACAACAATTATTTCATTTTCTTTTGTGTATCTGCTTATGCTCGAAAGGTTGACAACCCTTCTTTGCCTTGTAGGCCTCTCTAAGTCATCAGCAACTCTTCGCCATATTTCCGCTTCCTGCTCGTTGCTTCTTTTCTTCAGTTCCGCAACTAGCTTGAGCAAAATTATGTTTGTCGGCCCTGTTCTTTTCATTTTCGTTGTTGAATTTGATTTTTTTAATTTGATGAACATAATATGCGGGGGACGTGATTCGAACACGCGCACCCACTAAGGGATATGCACCTCAAGCATACGCATTTGACCAGGCTCTGCCACCCCCGCGTGAATATCAGGGATCTACTTTGCCTTCTTGAGTTCTTCAACGAACTCATCAAGCTGCTCGTCAAGTATGTCAACCGCCTTGCTGACAATCTCTTTGCAGCTTAGCTGTCCGAATGATTCAATGTAAAAAACAAAATCTGTTTCGCTTGCTGTTACCTTAACGTTCTTGTCAATTTCTGAAAAATCAAGCGATAAGTCGCACTCAAGCACCCTGTCTTTGTTAACTGTTAACTTTCTGTCTTTGATTTCAAAAATATTATTGTGGTCAACCTCAATTATTGCTTCTGGGTTTTTTACATCGCCAGTGATTTCAACAATTGGCTTGTATTTGTACCAAACGTGGCAAGGGCTCCATTTCATGTGCTGCTTTCCAGTTCCAAGAACGGCAGTCGCTTCCAGTTCAAGTGTCTGGCCTTTCAGTAATTTTACAATCGGCATTTCGCCAAAAACCGGTTTTACAGCAGGATCTTTGCTTTTTAACTCTGAAGCGTACACAACACCGCTTCCTTTTGTCGCTCTTAAAACCAATTTTAATTGGCATCTGTTGCATCCTTTGCCTTCGCACTTGCATTTGTCAGGCAAATTGTACGATTTTAAGTCAGTCTTCAGCGGCACTAATCCTAATCTGTGGGCAATCATTTCATCGTAGGCTATTGAATTATTCTTTTGGAATTCAACCTCTTCAACTGCCATTGTCGGCACTTCATCTACCATCAGCCTTCTCAGAGTGTTTGCAAAAACATGGTCAGAATCCTTCAAAATAAATGAAAGCGTTCCATTGTCCTTGTTATTTTCCAAGACTCTTATTTCCATTTTGTCCTCCGGTTATGAATTTTGATATGTTTTATTTTTGAAGTTTTTTAGGGCAATCGAAGATTGTCCACGTTTTGATAAAACTTATCGAAAATGCAATGCATTTTCGGGAAGTCTCGAAAATCTATGATTTTCTCAACTTTTCGATGAAAAAGTTTTTCGTCCTCAAGGGGCGAAACCCTTGTTTTATACCCTTCTTCCTCTCTTTCCGCCTTTCTTTCTGCATCCGTCATGTGGCAGAGGAGTTACTTCCTCAATGATTCCGATTCTTAATCCCATTCTTGAAAGTGCCCTGATTGCAGCCTGTGCTCCCGGTCCCGGGCTTGTTGGGCCGTTATGGCCGCCGGGCGCCTTGATTTTGACATGTATTCCGGTAATTCCCTTGTCCATCGCTGTCTCTGCTGCCTTTTTAGCGGCAATCATTGCAGCAGTCGGCGAGCCTTCCATTCTGTCGCTCTTGACAACCATTCCGCCGGAGCCGACAGCCAAAGTTTCTGTTCCTGTTATGTCAGTAATGTGAATAATGGTGTTATTGTAAGAAGCGTAAATGTGCGCTATTCCCCATCTCTGCGGCCTTGGTTCCATGTTTATTCAGCTTTCTCCGCCTTTTTTTCCTGAGCTACCTGCGGCGCTAAGTTTAATGCTTTCACCAATCTTATTCCAGGCTCTTCGCTTACAGTTACCAGGTAAGACGGTGCAGTAACTTTTCTTTCTCCGATTGCAACATGCTCATGTGTTATAAATTCTCTTGCCTGCTTCATTGTTCTTGCAAGCTGCTTTCTTATCAATAGTGTCTGAAGCCTTCTTTCCATTACATCTTTT
>Ga0154357_133_pt3 | contig 5323 bp, 5 predicted proteins | sample RifGroA2_FD_115885 | JGI IMG/M metagenome (GOLD analysis project Ga0154357, IMG submission 115885) | Candidatus Schekmanbacteria bacterium GWA2_38_9
CCAATAAGTTCTTCGCCCTTATATCCCAGCAGTTTGCAGAAGTATTGATTGACCCGGAGGATTTTGCCATTCAAATCAGTCACAACCATTCCATCAGACATAGATGAAAAAACAATGCTTAAAAATTCTTCTGATTTCATTAAAGCGTCCTCTGCATGCTTGCGCTCTTCTTCCACTCCAATTGCTGAGGCGAGAATTCCAATGAGCTTTTTGTCTTCTTCGCTTGGAACGAAGTCCTGTTGAAAAACGACGCAGAGTGAACCAACATAGGCTCCACTAAATTTTACTGCCTTCCCAATGTAGCTCTGCAATTTGTAGCGAGTAACGTAGGGATCTGTTTTTGCGTATGGGCTCTCCAAGAGATTCCGTAAAACGAAAACTTCATCACTGTGCTTATTGATTATGTCATAACAAATGTGTCCCTCAGGGTTATCTGCAGGATTATAGTCAGAAGGCACATTCCATTGTCCCCAAGAGCAGAGGGTTCCTTTATCAAGGCGGTTGTAGAGTGCAGCAGTTGCTCCAAATGATTCTCCACAAAGCGCAGTAAGATGATTGATGTTTTCAAGTGCATTCTTTCCAAAGTTTAAAAAGCACTCATTAACCTTTGCCAGTCGTTCTTCCATTCGTTTCCGGTCAGTAATATCCCGACACAGACTTAATATTTTTTTACCTTCTGGAGTTTCAATTACAGTAGCGTTAATTTCAATCGGTGTTATATTGCCATTTTTGTCCACATAATCAATCTCAAGATTTCTAACAAATCCCTTTAGACCACATTTCTTTACCTCTTCTGCATTTCGCTCCAGGTCATACTCTGCTGTCCATTCGATTACGCTTCGCCCTAATATTTCATCCAGAGAGTGATGCCCTGATAATTTTACATATTCTGAATTTGCATCAACGACTCTGCCCTGTAAATCTACAATCAGATACCCCGTATTTGTAGTTTCAATCAGGGTTCTATACTTTTCTTCACTTTTACCCAGTGTCTTTTCAAACTCGGCGCGCTCCTTTTCCCATTTGCGTATTGCCCATATTGAAAGTATCCACGATATAAAAACAACAATCCCGCCCAGCAGGCTTGTAGCAAAGAAAAACAGACGGGTCTTTTTCGCTTCTCTCAGAGAATCTTTCAACTCTGTTTTCAAATATTCAACTGCCTTATCTATGCCTTGAGAATAAATCCTCTTTTGCTCATTGTATTCTGTTCCGTTAAAGATTTCCAATGCCTCTGATGACCTTCCATTGCGAACCAAAGCAAATGCTTTCCTCTCCATTTCAACAAGTTTCCTGTTTGCATTCTCTGTTTCCTTTATGCAGTCAGCAACCTCAGAGGCTTCCTGGAAGATAGCAATGGTCTTTTTAATCAGCTCGTCTAACTCCTTTTCTGCTTTATTATATCTTTTTTCATATTTAATGTCTCCGGTTGCTGCTGCCATTTTTGCAGACATGGTCAGCATCTCGTCATAAAAGAGAATTTTTTCAGTATTGCCTACAAAGATAAAATTTCTTTTCTGGATTTTCTCATCAGTTTTCTGGAAAGAAAAGAACTCCCATCCAATAACTGCGATAAGGAGAATGGTTACAGCTAATGCTGCTGTGAGGGAGATGAATACTAATCTTTGGAAACCTTTATTGTCCATAATGCTTAGCAGTAAATATTTTTTTGCAGAAGAAAATCCACATTGATTTATTAGATTAAAACAAAATATAGTTGAAGTCAATGAATTTGATATGGCACTATATAAGGCTGATAGATTGAAAAGAAAGACAGGGCTAATATATAATATTTTTTCATTAAGGAGATAATATTTATGAATGAGTTCAAGACAAGTGATATCTGGATGATATTTAAAATAATGGGAGAGTTTGTTGAGGGTTTTGAGCACTTTAAGGATATAGGTCCTGCTGTATCGATATTTGGAAGCGCGAGGCTAAAAAAGAATAATAAATATTACAGGCTTGCCCAGAAGGTTTCTGAGGCTCTTTCAAAAGAAGGTTTTTCAGTCATTACAGGAGGAGGACCGGGAATAATGGAGGCTTCAAACTTGGGGGCAAGAAAGGGGAAAGGAAAATCCATTGGATTAAATATAGTGCTCCCTCAGGAACAGGTTCCAAACAAGTATGCAAATGTGTCAATGACTTTTGATTATTTTTTTGCAAGAAAAGTAATGTTTGTTAAATATGCCTGCGGATATGTGATTTTCCCCGGAGGATTCGGGACAATGGATGAAGTCTTTGAAGCCCTGACTCTCATCCAGACCGGAAAAATATCAAACTTTCCTGTAATTCTTGTAGGGAAAAAATACTGGTCAGGCTTAATAAAATGGATTAAAACAGTGATGTTAAAAGGAGGGACTATTTCAGCTGAAGATTTAAATCTTTTATACCTCACTAATGATCCTCAGGAAGTAATAAAACTTATATCCAATTTCTATAAAGAAAATGGGATTAAAGAAGAATACAAAAGATTCAGGGTTATGATGTGAGTTTTCTGAAAGCCTCAAAGATTACATCTCCGTCCTCGGACCTTTCAGGGTGGAATTGTGTTGCAATCATTGGGTAATCTTTTAACTCTATCATTTCTATTGCTTTGTCTTCAGCCTCAGCGATTGAAATCAGGTTTTCCCCGAGCTTTCCTACTGCCTGATGATGGGATGTTCCGACTTTTAAAAACTCAGCATTGCTCAGTTTTTTAAAGAGGGAATCATTTTTGATTTTAAGCAGATGGGCATTGGGTCTGTTGTCTCTTTTATGGCTTTTAAATCCGGATTTCAGGGTTCCTTGATGAGCAATGTTTATAATCTGTAATCCTCTGCAAATGGCAAGGACAGGAAGATTTTTTTCAACAGATTTTTTGTACAGGAATATTTCAAAATTATCTCTCCGCAAATCAGGCTTGTATGCAGATTTTTTATCTCCTCCGTATAAATCAGGAGTAATATCATTTCCTCCGCTCAGCACAACCCCTCCCAAAAACTCTTTATCAATGAGAGCTTCAGTTTCTTCGTTTGTTAAAAAAGCTGATATGATTATATTGAGTTTCAAGTTTGCAAGTGCAGTTGCTAAATCTTTCCATATTCCATAATAACCTTTTTTATAACTTGGTGTTACGAGGATAAAGGGATAATTGTTTTTAAAAGGAATATCTTTTAAACTCCAGAGAACTTTTTTTTCTTCTGTCTCTTTAAAGGCATACTCCATTTTTGCCCTGTTTGGAATTTTTATTAAGTGAGCCTGTTCTATCCTGTATCCATTTAAGTTTTCCATATCCTGTTCTCGACTATTCAAAAAGTCCTTCCTGTCATTGCGAGACTTGATTTCTTCTCTACTCTGCCTATACTATGATTATGATATAGAGTTCATTACCACAATAGGCGGGACATTCTTGTTCCGCAAGGACTGGGTTAGAAAACCCCGTCTATCGAGGTGATGAATGTTCAATATAGACAATAGACTCATGAGACTAACAAAATTAATAATTTTTATTACCTTAATCTTTTTTTTATTTTCCTTTTCATGTGACTATACTAATGAGAATTCAAACCAGAAGAGTCAAGAAAAAAGCAAGGAAGAAAAAATCAAAGAGAAGGATTATTTTAAGGGAAAACCCCCGGCTCCTTATAAGAAACCAAAGGATTTAGAAGATAAAATAAAAGACCTTTTTACCCCTGATGAGGTTTTTCCAATAAGGGGTTTTGCGAGGAAGGTTAAAAACCTCCTTGAGGAGTTAATCCGGTGGAATTTTGATGTTGAATCTTTCAAAAAAGGGGATGAATCTGAAAAAAAGAAAGAAAAAAAGCAGTAGTGTTAGCAAAGCAAGACTTTGCGGCTACATTTTACAATCTACAATCCAAAATCACTTTTCTACGCTTTATGGACGCAGGTTTCATCCTTGCATTCATCAACACACGCATTTGGCTTGACTCTGACGCTTTTTGCCGGAATTCCGACATTGATGTGGAAGTTTCTTACATCCCTTGTTGCAAGCCCTAATGCTCCAACCATTGCTTCCTGACCAACTTTAACACCTTCCAGAATTGTTGAGTGATATGTAAGCCTTGACCCATTGCCAATTACAGTTTTTCCTATTGTTACATCTCCCTGGTCAAAGATGGAGTGAGAGTGGGAGTAGATGTTGACATAATCAGAGATTGAGGCATTGTCTTCGATGATTAATTCCCCCCTGTCATCAAGAAGGACATTTCTGTGAATTACGACATTGTTGCCTACAGAGATATTGTACCCGTAAGAAAATTCAACATCATGGAATATTTTTAAATTTTCTCCGCATTTTTTAAATATCTTTTTTGCAAGAATTCTTCTGAACGGGAATCCGAGGTAGCAGTTCCTGCCAACAGGAGAGCGGTCAAACATAGTCCAGAGCCAGATAAGAGGTTTTACCCTGTAGAACTTTTCTGCGTCTATTTCCTGATAATACTCAGGCTCAAGGGTTATGTTTCTTGGGTCAAATGATGCTATCAGGCTTTTTCTTGCAAGAGATGCTTCAGGGTCTGCGGTTAGTCTTTCATAGCTTGAGCCCTTTCCTATATAAAGCTCCATCAAAGTATCCCTGCATATGATATTTCTGTCTTCTTTATTGCTGTCAAGCCTTGCTTCAAGATTTGAAAGGAAATTTTCAAATATCTTATTTGCTCTTCTGTCCTGACATATAACCTCTTTTAAAGCTCTTTTTTTGAGTTCATTCTTTTCTAATGCCAATTTTTTTAGTTTCATGGATGCACCTTTTTGAAAAGTCAGTTAATTGTTAGATAGGGTTTAAGGAGTATAGGATTTTAGAACCCTTCAAAAAATCTATTCTTCTGTTCTGTAAAGAATTGTAGATAAATATCTTTCTCCAAAATCAGGAAGAATTGCTACAATCATTTTGCCTTTGCTTTCTTTCCTTTGAGCATAGTTGATTGCAGCGCTTGCAATTGCCCCTGAAGATATTCCAACAAAGATTCCTTCCTCCTTTGCAAGGTGTCTTGATGTTTCAATGGCTTCTTCAAGGCTTGCTGAATATACATCATTAAAAATTTTTATATCAAGAACTGCCGGGATAAATCCTGCGCCTATGCCCTGAATTTTATGTGGTCCGGGTTTTCCCCCTGAAAGTACGGGAGAGTCTTTTGGTTCAACTGCTATTATCTTTATGTCAGGTTTTTTTTCGCGTAGAAACTTTCCTGTGCCGGTAATGGTTCCACCGGTTCCGACTCCTGCAACCAGTATGTCTATTTTCCCGTCGGTGTCTTTCCATATCTCAGGTCCTGTTGTTTTGTAATGAATTTCAGGGTTGGCAGGGTTATCAAATTGTCTT
>Ga0154357_107_pt1 | contig 5201 bp, 4 predicted proteins | sample RifGroA2_FD_115885 | JGI IMG/M metagenome (GOLD analysis project Ga0154357, IMG submission 115885) | Candidatus Schekmanbacteria bacterium GWA2_38_9
ATGATATAAACCTTTTGAAGGTAGGGAGACATTTTAGAATTATTAAGGAATCAAAGTTCATAACAGGAAGGATGGAAACAGAAAACTCCACACTTGACAGCCTTGCAAAGCCTTATGATTTTCTGTTTATGCCAGTCAATTGCCAGGGTCCTACAGGACTGTTAAGAGGTAAGGCATCTGAGGATATAATTAATCTTTGCGCAAAGATTAATGCGAGATACTGTGATAGTAGTAACGGAGATAAAATCAAAATAGTTTTTTGGGAAAAAAATTTAGAAGAAGGGAAAATGGAGATATCTGTTAAACCGCTTGAAAGAGAAGAAGTAGAATCCTATCTCATTTGAAAATGCTCAGCGAGCGGATATATAAAAGCTTCAAATTAATTCTTGGCTAACGACTGTTCACTGACTACTATTCACTAATCAGAAGCGGGCGATGGGGATCGAACCCACGACGTCAAGCTTGGGAAGCTTGCATTCTACCGCTGAATTACGCCCGCATTTTGAATGAATTTTTCCTTCAATTGCGGGCAAAAGTCAAGAGTATTTTTTTTTACAGTTTATTTACAAAATTAAACTTTACTTTAAGCCAGATATGTTAATATGTATATAATTTAAAAGAGAGGTAATATCATGCCATTAGAAGCAAAATTAAGACTTAATGAAATAACAAAATCATATCTTGAAAAAAATTTTAATCTCATAGAAGACCCGCTTCCTGATGACCTGAAATACAAGAAAGTTGAAAAAGAGGGTAAAGTTACTGAGGCAAAACATTGCGAATATCACACTGATAAACTTTTCAAGGTGAAGTTCTCTGAGATAAACGCTGAAGACCGCATCTATATCCGCACATGTGTGATAGCCCCCAATGATGACTATGAATTTCCGATTTTTAGCTATGACAACAGCGAAGCCAGAAAATATATTTTCTTTATTTTTGATATGCATCCTCTGGCAAGAAATCCTGATTATATGAGGAAGTACATTGAGCCTCTTAAAAGTTTCCATGAGGAGTCTTTGAAAATTCCTTTTGTTGAAGGCGCAAAACAAACAATGGTTGACTGGGCAAAGGAATATGAATCAGGGGCAGGAGTATATTTAAGGTATTCAAAGGAATATGAGGAAAAAATTGAATCAATTTTCAAAAACTATCTAGAATTTTTTGTTAATACAGTTAAAGAGGCGAAGAAGATTTTATCTCCTGCTGTGAAAGAAGATATGATTAAATTTAAAAACACTTTTAGAAAGACTTATAAAGAAAAAGACCCGGGATTTGGTCCCATGAAGGCATTGTTTGGAGAGGAATGGGCGAAGAAATCCTTTGAGAATTTTCCCTTCTGATTAAACAGATTTTAGGAATATTACCTGAGTTAGCAATACTAATTCACTGTAATTTAGTTTTAAGCTCTGCAATCAAATAAGCCTGAAACCCTCAACAAAAAGCTTGACACTATCTCTTGCCTGAGGATAATAAAAGATAATAAGTTCAGCGCTTTAATTCAAAAATCTTTAATTCCAATTTGGTATAAATATTTTAGCTGGAGGTCAATGATGAAATTAAGAGGGAAAATAGAGAATTTAAAGGTTACATTAATTGTTTTGCTCTCATTTTCTTTCCTGGTTATTTTTTTATCAAATGCAAACAGCGCTAATGATTCTGAACTTTATTTTTCAAAAGGACTGCTTGCCTTTGATGAAGGCAGGTTTGACGAGGCGGCAATAGAATTTGAAAAAGCATTACAGATAGATTCTGAAAACCCAAACATTCTTTTCCAGCTTGGGAAAACATATAACAGATTAAAAAGTTTTGATGAGTCAGTAGAGCCTCTTGAAAAGGCATTGAAAATCAACCCGCAGATTAAAGGTATTAATTATGAATCAGGGGTTGCTTATTTTAATACAGGAGAGTTTGAGAAGGCTTTGAATGAGTTTGATATTACAATTGAAAAAGAACCTGAAAGAGGTGAGGGTTATTACTATAAGGCATTATCTCTTTTCCGTTTGGACAAATGGAACGATGCAATAACCTATCTACAAAAAGCCCTTGAATTGGTTCCTGAATACAAACTTTCCATCCATTATTATCTTGGAGTTTCATATTCAAGGGTTGAAGAAAATGAGAAAGCCCTGAAGGAGTTTGCAGAAGCCGAAAAACTGGGTGCAGGCTCAGATATTGGAGAATCAGCTAAAAAATTTGTTGATGCCATTACAAAACGGATTAATGCGAAAAAACGATGGAGTGTGAATGCATCTATAAGTTGGCAGTATGATGATAATGTGACCTTAAAGCCGTCTTCATTAGACAAGGCAAGAGATGAAGCAAAAAAAGGAATAACCCTTGGTAAAATTAAAGATAAAGGTGATTGGCGTGCAACCTTTAATCTTAGCGGGGAATATAAACTTGTTGATACAAAAGATTTCACATTTTCCGGAAGGTATAGTCTTTATCAGTCAGTGCACAGAAGGCTCAGGGCTTATAACATTACCGGAAACCAGATTGCTCCTACTGTTTCTTACAGAATAGCAGGGCCATTAAGAATAAACTTTTCTTATATTTTTGATTATTTTGAGCTTGACGAAGCAAGGTATTTGGAGTCTCACACCTTTTTCCCAAGCATTAATTTGGTCCTGTCAAAGTCAGCTTTATTGCAGGCGTTTTATCGTATTCAGGATAAGGATTATCTTCAGGACCCACATCACACACCTTCTGACAGAAGAGGTAGAAATTATGCCTTTGGGCTAAACCAGTATTACTTTTTTATGAGCAATAAGGGATATATTAAATTAAACTATGTAACAGAAAGAGAAGAAACAAGAGGCAGGGACTGGGACTATGTTGGCAACAGTCTCGGTACAGATATACAGATTCCGATGATTTTTGACACAAAAGTTCTTCTTGGTTTTAACTGGGATAAAAAAGATTATAACCATTTTAATTCAATTTTTGGTGACAGAAGGAAGGATCAGGAGTATGACTGGTCTGTTGAGGTTGCAAAAGACTTGGGAAAATATTATACTCTTTCAATAAGATTTAACAGAATTGTAAATGATTCAACGCTTGCTTTCTACAATTATGATAGAGAAGTTACCTCTTTTAATTTTACTGCAAGGTTTTAGGCAAAAATCTTTGCCTATGATTACAGCGATTTAAAAGAGATTACACAGATTACTGTAATTAGATTTGATAGGAGAATAAGAATGAGAACTAAAACAAAAATTGCGATAATGCTGGTTTTATTCTTGGTGGCAGTGTCACCGCTTTCTTACGCTGCAAAGGTTGCCGGGACTGTTATCTCAAAACAGGGGAAGGTGTTTGTTCTGCATGAAGGAGAGAATGAGTGGAAGGAGATTCTTCTAAGGGGCAAGGTATATGAAAAAGATACCATAGAGACAAAGGATAAATCAAAGGCAAAGATACTCTTTCTTGATGAAAGCCTTATGAACATTGGTGAAAACTCAAAGATGGAGATTACAGAGCAGAATTATGAGCCCGGGAAGAAAAGGGTTTCGCTGTACAATGTTTTTAGCGGTAAAGTCAGGGTCCTTGTTGGAAAAGTAAGCGGTGAGGAATCGAGGTTTGAGGTCAAAACTCCTACGGCTTTGGCTGCTGTCAGAGGCACAGAGTTTTTCGTCTGGGTTAAATCTGAAACATCAACGCAGGTTTTTGTTGTTGATGTTGAACCCGGCAAAGAGGTTGTGGTTGAAAACCTTCAGATACCCGGAGTGACAGTAACAGTATCAGAAAATTTTTCCACTTTAGTTGAGGCAGGTGCTCCTCCAAGCCAGCCAACACCTGCAACTGTAGAAGATATTAAACAACTTTTTCAGGATACTAATATTTCAGGTGGTACAGGTGGTGGAGGAACAGGCGGTGACACAGGTGGCGGTGGCACAGGTGGCGGTGACACAGGTGGCGGTGGCACAGGTGGCGGTGACACAGGTGGCGGTGGCACAGGTGGTGATACAGGTGGCGGAACAGACGAGTTTACTGGAACTATCGATACTGGTACTGTTGGAGGGGATACAGGAGGAGGAACTCCTGGAGATATAGGAGGTATAACAGGTGATACCGGAGATACCAAGGGACAGGAAATTATAAGTACTCCTGCTGAAGGAGAAAACAAAGGGGAATCAACACCACCTGAAGTTCAAAAGCCAAAAGGGAAAATTATAATAAAGTTTTAACCAGAAATTTTAAGGAATAAAAATGAAAAAAACTTTCTCTTCTTTTCTGTCTTTTATAGCTGTTGCAGGAATACTGCTGAGTATTTTTAGCACAAAGATATATGCTGATGCGGACAAATCTCTTAGAGACAGTTCAAAAAACATTTCATTCCGGATAAACCCTGATAAGACTTCAATTAAGGTTGGGAAAAAGAAAAAGTTTTATGTGAAAGAGAAAAAAGATGGAAAGTTTGTCAGGGCTATAAATGGGTTGACATGGAGCGTGAATGGGATTCAAGGCGGGAATGATACATATGGGAATATTGATAAAAATGGTGTTTATTATGCTCCAAAAAGAGTTCCCTCTGTTAATCCTGTAAAAGTTTCTGTTAAAGGAGAAAATGGGAGCGCTGATTTTGCTTCAGTATTTGTCTATAAAAAGCTTAAGAAAGGGAAACTTGCTCTTAAAGCAAAATGGGTCAATAGAAATAAGATTGGGGTTTTTCAGAGCGAAAGCGGGATTCCTGAAGAAGTGAGAAACGTTAGAGGGACGGCAGTAAACAATTTAACAGATGAGAGTTATGGTCCTGTAACGGTTGATGTTAATGACAGGGTCTTGGAGTTTGGAAATGTCACGCTTGAAGGAAGTTATACTGTAACCCTTGAGGGGTTGGATTCATCGGGTAATGTGGTGTATCGTGGAGTACAAGAAGATGTAAAAGCAACAGCTCCCGGGGATAATTCTGAACCAGCGGTAATCTATATGACGGTTGTCGGAGGGGATGTTGAGGTTTCTGTTACTCCTGATTCAGCAGAAATGAACGCAGGGGAGTCAAAGGATTTTACAGCAACAGTTACAGGGGCTTTTATCACATCTGTAACATGGTCAATTGTTGGAGATGATGATTCTAAAGGAATAATTAACAGCAGCAGTGGGAAATATAAGGCACCAAACACCTTAGAAACAAAAACTGTTACCATTAAGGCAACAAGCGATGCAGACCCGACTAAATCTGCAACTGCCTCAATAATTAT
>Ga0154357_174_pt1 | contig 4651 bp, 6 predicted proteins | sample RifGroA2_FD_115885 | JGI IMG/M metagenome (GOLD analysis project Ga0154357, IMG submission 115885) | Candidatus Schekmanbacteria bacterium GWA2_38_9
TCATTGTCAGTAGCATCCTTCCCTCCTGTCTTTTCAACAGGATATTCTACTGACATTTTCACTTGGCTGTTACACTGACATTTTCATGTGGCTACCACATACAGAAAAATCATTCTTGACATTTACTTTTATTCCATTTATATCTTGCCAAAAAACATTATGCATAACATAATGAATTTATTAGTTTATTTAGGAAAGGAGAACACTTTAATTATATGGAGCAAATGGAATTACTTGAGGATAAAATTGTTAAAATGATAGAACTCATGAGAAAATACAAAAAAGAAAATTCAAACCTTAATTCAGAGGTCAATGAGTTAAGAACTAAACTTGAGGAAAAACAATCTGTGAACAAAGAAAAGGAAAAGTTAAAGGATAAAGTCGAACTTTTGCTCAGCGAAAAAGAAAATCTTGTTAAAGAACGGGAGACCGTTAAGGTTGCAATCGAGAAGATTTTAAAGCATGTTGAAAATATCTTGTAAAACTTATGGACGAGAAACCAGAAATAGCAGGAAGTAAAGCACGGCAGATAAAAGTAGATATCTTAGGAAAAACATATACTCTGAAGGGAGACTCAGATTCTGAGTATATGGAAAAGGTAGCCGACTATGTAAATCAAAAGATGAAAGCATTATCTGTAAATTCTGAAATAGTAGATTCTTCGAAAATTGCTATACTGACAGCCCTGAATATTGCTGACGAACTGTTTAAGGCTAAAGATAAACTTGTGAATATAATCAAGACCAACGAAGAAAAGACATCAGATATACTCAACCGTTTAGATCAGGAATTTAGAAGTTCTAAAGATTTTCTTGAAAACCCTTAATAAAAAATATATAATTTAATTGAATTAATTTTATTTGTAATTTTTTGGTAAAATCATCGGGTAAGGTAAAAAGGAAGCATAAAAGTTTTTGAAAGATTTGAAAGAGATGAATAAAAAAAGTCCATGGAGAACTATTGTTAACTCAGTCGGAAGATTTTTTATAGAAAATAAACTGTTAAAAACTTCTTCTCTTCTATATTTTAAGATAAAAAATCTGCTACAAGATTCCCGTATAAGTAGCAGAAAAAGATTTTTCTGTATAGTTTCTGCTCCATGGATTAATCTCTCTCTATTGACTTGCTCATTATCTCTGCAATAATCTTTTATTTCTTCTGAACTTTTTCAGAAAAGTTCATCCTTATCCTGATTAATTTTGAAACTCCCTGCAGTAAGCTGTTGGGATTGTGCTGACTATGCATTTTAAGAGTATCTTTAATATTTAAGAGGGATATTTATTTGTCAAAAAATAAAATCCGGAAAGAAATGCTTTTTCGAAGGGAAAGGTTATCTGAAAAAACATCAAGTTTTTTTTCCAAAGCCATTGTGGAAAAAATTAATAATTTAAGAGAGTTTAAAGATGCAAAGACAATCTTCTGCTATATATCAAAGGGAAAGGAAGTCTGCACAGAAGATATAATAAAAAAAAGTATTTATATGAATAAAAAAATAATAGCACCAAGAGTAGATGTACATAAGGATAAAATTGTCCTCCATGAAATAAAAAGCCTGAAAAATGATCTCTCTGCAGGCTTCAAAGGAATTTTAGAGCCAAAATTGCATCTGCCTACTCTGAATAACATCAGGAACATTAACTTTGCTATAATTCCAGGAATAGCATTTGACAGAAACGGAAGAAGAATAGGTTTTGGAAAAGGGTTTTTTGATAAGTTACTTTCAAAAAAAAACCTGTATCCAGTCCTTTGCGGTATAGCTTTTGATTTTCAGATTATAGATGATATTCCATATTTTTCTCATGATATTTGTATGGACATCATTGTGAGTGAGAAAAGAATAATCAGGTGTTAATTTAAATTTTAAAAATTAAGGAGGATATAAATTGCCAGAAATTACTTATCTAATAATATGTTTTATTGCGGGGCTTCTAACAGGAGGTTTGTCTTTTGGTGTTTTATACTTTGTCCGCTCAAAATCCAGTGAAACGAAAATAGTCCAGGCTAAAGAAGCAGCGACAAAAATTCTTTCAGAAGCAGAAAAAGAAGCTAAAGGAATAAGAAAAGAAGCTGCCATTGAAGCAAAGGAAACTGTTTTAAAATCAAAAGCAGAATTTGAAAAAGAATACAGGGAAAAAAGAAAAGAACTTCAGATTCTGGAAAAAAGGCTCATGCAAAAAGAGGAAAACATTGACAGAAAGATAGATTTCCTCTCAAAAAAAGAATTTAACCTTCAATCGAGGGAAAATGAGCTGAAAAAGAAAGAGGAAAAGATTAAAAAGGATGAAGAAAACCTTAACAGCCTGACAATGGAATGCAAAAAAAAGCTTGAGAGAATTGCAGGAATGTCAGTTGTTGAAGCAAAGAATATGCTATTGGAAAGCATTAAGGAAGAAGCAAGGCACGAGTCAATCAAACATATTAAAAAAATAGAAGATGAAGCACGTGCACAGGCAGCTAAGAAGTCTAAGGAAATAATTGTGACAGCTATCCAGAGGACTTCATCAGATATTGTGCCAGAAACTACAGTCTCTGTCGTAGACCTTCCGTCTGATGAAATGAAAGGAAGAATTATTGGAAGGGAAGGAAGAAATATCAGATCTTTTGAAATAGCTACGGGTATAAACCTGATAATAGATGATACCCCTGAAGCAGTAATTCTTTCAGGGTATGATCCTATAAAAAGGGAAATAGCTAAAAGAACTCTGGAGCGATTGATTGCCGACGGAAGAATTCATCCTGGGAAAATAGAGGAAATTCTTTCTAAAGTAAGAGAAGAAATTGCTGTTGCAATACGTGAATACGGAGAACAGGCTGCCTTTGATTTAGGTATTCACGAGATACATCCTGAAATAATTAAGCTTCTTGGTAAATTAAAATTCAGAACAAGCTATGCGCAGAACGTTCTTGAACATTCAAAAGAAGTGGCAAGATTGTGCGGAATAATGGCTGCCGAGCTTGGAATTAATACAACTCTTGCAAAAAGAGCCGGGTTTCTCCATGATATAGGAAAAGCTATTGACCATGAAACCGAAGGCTCTCATGCGCTAATAGGGGCAGAGATGGCAAAAAAATACGGGGAATCAAGCCTCGTAGTAAATGCAATTGAATCTCATCATGAAGAGGCTGCTCCACAGTCTCTTGAAGCAGTCCTGATTCAGGCAGGCGATGCTTTATCAGCTGCACGACCTGGAGCAAGGAGAGAGATACTTGAAAGCTATATCAAGCGCCTTGAGAAATTAGAAGAACTGGCTTCTTCTTTTAAAGGGGTGGAAAAATCCTATGCCATCCAGGCAGGAAGAGAAATAAGAATCATTGTTAATAACAGCGAACTTTCTGATGAAGCAACTTATTCCCTTGCCCGTGACATTGCGCAGAAAATAGAAAAAGAGCTCTCTTATCCCGGACAGATTAAAGTCACTGCAATACGGGAAACAAGAGTTGTAGAATTCGCGAAATAAAATTAGAGGTTGTTTTTAAAAATTTGAAAACAATATCAGGGAAACAAAAGTTGTCAGATTATTTAAGCCTTAAATCTGACAACTTTTGCTCAAACTGAGTTAGTTCACTCAGCAATTCATTGACAACATCCTTTGATTTTGCAATTTTTTCTTTAAGGATTGCAATCCTTTCATTTAAATCCTCATTTTCTGCTGACGTTGTTTTCTGGCGATTTGTTTCATTTTTTTTGTTTAAAACCTCAATTACAAGCCTTGAAATATGCTTTAAAGTCTCAAAAACCCCTGTTCCGTCTATTGAGCATGATTTAATTACCTCGAGATTTCTGTCATTGATTACTGAATTCAGTTCCTCATCGCTGACCCTGTCCTGAATATCCTGTTTGTTAAACTGAAGCGCCATCGGAATTGAATAATAATCTATCCCCAGTTCCTCTAAATTTGCTTTCAAATTATTCATGCTTTCAATATTTGCTCCAATAAGGTCTCTGTTTGAATCAGCGACAAAAACTATTGCATCAACTCCCTTAAGAACCAGTTTACGGGTACTGTTATATTTTACCTGTCCCGGAACAGTGTAAAGCTGGAGTTTAATATTAAATCCCTTTACTTCACCTAAATCCATAGGAAGGAGGTCAAAAAAAAGTGTTCTGTCAGTTTCTGTTGCCAGAGAAATCAGCTTACCTCTGGTCTGAGGATTGGTTTTTTTACAGATATATTCCAGATTACTGGTTTTTCCACTAAGAGCTGGACCATAATACACAATTTTAATCACTACCTCTTTTGATGTGTAATTAAATAGCAAGCCAAAACCTCCTTGAGAATGACTCAACCAGATCAGAGAGTTTTACAGATAATTTCTTGAGTAATTTCTATTATTTTTCATTAGTCAGAGCAAGATTAACCGGTTGCATAACTTCTTAATACATATTATATTAGTTATTTAATTTAACTAAAAGTCAAGGCATTTTAAATTCATATTAAAAAAATTTTCAGTAATCTTGTTTGATTGATGGAATAATTTTGAAAATGATTAATGAATACGAAAAATTAACTTTGGATAAGATTTTATCTTTCTGCTCTTCATGGCTTTTCTCTGCTGACAACATAATATACTTCGAAGAAACCTCGTCTACAAATGATATAGCAAAAAAAATAGCAGGTGAAGGAGCACCGGAAGGAACCATTGTCGTTGC
>Ga0154357_155_pt2 | contig 4051 bp, 5 predicted proteins | sample RifGroA2_FD_115885 | JGI IMG/M metagenome (GOLD analysis project Ga0154357, IMG submission 115885) | Candidatus Schekmanbacteria bacterium GWA2_38_9
GATAAATCGGTTCTCGTAATGACATTAATTGAACTTTTTCAGAACCCTGTTAGATGTTAAAATTTAGAATTTATAAAATTACCTTTAAAATGGGGGAATAACTCTGTGAAGAACAGGATAGTCAAAATAGGAAATATTGAGATTGGCAACAATAATCCCTTTGTTCTGATTGCGGGTCCTTGTGTGATTGAAACAAAGAGAATTTGCCTGGACATTGCAGGGAGGCTAAAAGAATTGTCTGAGAAACTGGATATCCAGATGATTTTCAAAACATCCTTTGACAAGGCAAACCGCTCATCAGTCGATTCCTACAGAGGACCGGGGATAGATAGAGGCTTGGATATTCTTTCTGAGATTAAAGAAAAATATAAGATTCCGGTTCTTTCAGATATTCACAGGATTGCAGAGATAGAGAAATCTTCAGGGGTTCTTGATGTGATGCAGATTCCTGCTTTTCTTTGCAGACAGACAGACCTGATTCAGGAAGTAGCAAGAAAGAGAAAGGCAATCAATATCAAAAAGGGGCCATTCCTTGCGCCTTGGGATGTAAAAAACATAATTGAAAAGGTTGAGTCTGCAGGAAATCAGAAAATACTGTTAACTGAAAGGGGAAGCTCTTTTGGTTATAACAACCTTGTAGTCGATTTCAGAGGATTAGAGATAATGCGTAGGTTTGGATATCCTGTTGGTTTTGATGCCACACACAGTGTTCAGCTTCCGGGAGGCGCCGGAAAGGCTTCTTCTGGAGAGAAGGAGTTTGTAATGCCTCTGACAAGAAGCGCTCTTGCTCTGGGGTGTGATTTTCTCTATATGGAGGTCCATGAAAATCCCCAAAAGGCGTTGTGTGACGGGCCTAATATGGTGGACTTAAAGGAGCTTGAAAAAATTCTCATTATTGGAAAGAAGATTGACAGGCTTGTTAAGAGTGAGGCGAGATAATCAGCGTTAAAAATAATGTGGTGGGACAGTGATTATTGGTATTGGTGTTGACCATATAGAGATATCAAGAATAAAAAAAACTATCCGGAGACAAAAGGAAAGATTTTTAAATAAGATTTTCACTGAAAAAGAAATAGAGTATTGCGAGAAGAAAAAAGACAGGTATCAGCACTATGCAGCAAGGTTTGCGGCAAAAGAGGCAGTGTATAAAGCCTTAAACCAAACGGGGACAGAAGGAATAAGCTGGAAGGACATTGAGATAGTAAATGAAATAAGCGGAAAGCCTGAAATTTTCCTCCGCAATAAAACTCTGCGTCTTGCAAAAAGATTAAAAGTTTCAAAAATACTTCTTTCCATTTCCCACAACAAAGACATAGCGATTTCCAATGTTATTATTACAAGTTAAAGGGCTAGCCGGTTTGAAAAATGAAAAAGGATAAGACTATAAGGGTTTCTGCGCCTGGAAGGATATGCCTTTTGGGAGAACATCAGGATTATTTTGGTCTTCCTGTTATATCAGCGGCAATTAATATGAGAATAAGGATTGAAGGGTTCAGAAACAATCATAATTATTTTGAGATGGAACTTCCTGACATAGGTGAAAAAGAGACAATAAATTTATCAGGCGATTTTTTGCCTCAAAAAGAGAGGGATTATCTGAGAAGCAGTCTTAGGGTTTTAAAAAGATACGGGTACAGGTTTAGTATGGGGTATAATTGTGTCATAGAAAGCAATATCCCGATTGGCAAGGGGGTGTCAAGTTCATCTGCAATGGTAGTCGGATGGCTTAAATTCTTACTGACAATAACAGACAATCCGCAGAAAGTAACAAGAGAAGGGCTTGCTGAACTGGCATATGAGGCTGAGGTGAAGGAGTTTAAAGAACCCGGTGGTATGCAGGACCATTACTGTTCAAGCCTTGGAGGTCTGCTCTACATTGACTGCAAAAAGAAAACAGTTGCATCACAACTAAAAACCAAACTCAGTGGATTTGTGCTTGGTGACAGCCTTGTTCAGAAAGATACAAAAGGGGGGTTGAGCAGGATTAAAAATAATGTAAATTTTGCAGTAGAAAAGGTCAGGGAAGTGATTAAGGATTTTAATTTAGAAAAAACAGAGCTTTTTAAAATCAAGGAAGTTTTAAAAAGTCTTCCTGAAGAACCAAAGTTAAAACTTGAAGCAACTCTTATGACAAGGGATTTAACACAAGAGGCAAAGAAGTTCATAGAACAAGGGATAGTTGATGATGAGGTTTTTGGAAAATTGCTTGACAGGCATCATTCAGCATTGAGAGAGGGCCTGCAGATTTCAACAGAGAAAATAGAAAGATTAATAGATGCTGCAAAATCAGCCGGGGCTTTGGGATGCAAGATAAATGGCTCAGGAGGGGGTGGATGTTTTCTGGCTTTTGCTCCCGGCAAAGAAAACAGGGTTGTTGAAGCGATTGAGAAGGCAGGTGGAAAGGGTTATCTTGTTGATATTGACAAAGGTGTTTGCATAGAGGGTGAAACAGATGTTGCTTCTTGGTATTGAAAGCTCCTGTGATGAAACTTCAGTTGCAGTCCTTGAAGATGGACTCAAAATAAAATCGAATATTGTTGCATCTCAGGTTGATATTCACAAAAGGTTTGGAGGAGTTGTTCCTGAGCTTGCATCAAGACAACATCTTGAAGATATTATCCCAACAACAGAGGAAGCGTTAAAAGAGGCAAAAACAGATTTAAGTGATATTGAAGCAATTGCTGTAACATATGGTCCGGGACTTCTTGGGTCTTTGCTTGTCGGTCTTTCAGTAGCAAAGGCAATATCACTTGTAAGAGGAATTCCATTTGTTGGCATCAATCATTTAGAAGGACATTTATTGTCCATTCTTTTTGAAAACCCTTCTATAAACTTTCCGTATGTTTCACTGATAGTCTCAGGAGGTCATACCAATATTTATTTTGTAAAAGGGATTGGCAGTTACCAGCTTCTTGGGAGAAGCGTTGATGATGCTGCAGGAGAGGCATTTGATAAGGTAGCCAAGATGCTTGATTTAGGCTATCCGGGAGGTCCTGTTATAGACAGGCTTTCAAGAGATGGAAACAAAAAGGCAATACAGTTTCCAAAAGCTAATATGCCTGATAGCCCTTTCAATTTCAGCTTCAGCGGCCTTAAAACTTCAGTGCTTACATATTTGAAAAAAAATAATCTTTATGATGATGCAACAAGAAAGGCTAAGGTTAAGAAAATCTCCGATGAACACCTCTCTGACATAGCAGCGGGCTTTCAGAGAGCAGTTGTTGATGTTCTTGTTGATAAGGCTATTTATGCTGCAGAAAAAATGAACTGTTCTGCAATTTCTATATCAGGAGGAGTAGCCTGTAACAGTGGATTAAGGTCAGAATTAAAAAGAAGGGCAGAAGAAGATGGTTTGAAAGTTTATTATCCTAGCCCTAAGCTTTGCATTGATAATGCTGCAATGATTGGTCTTGCAGGTTATCACAGGATTTTAAAAGGTGAAAAAAGCAGGTTTGAACTTAATGCATCAGCAAGGCTTGAACTATAATCAATAATTACATAAAGATTAAAAGGAGATTTTTTAAAAGCGCTTTTGGAGAGAAACTGTAGGAAAAATGAACAGATTGTGAGAAAATAAATTTTTTTTATATATCTAACTATGTCTATTATAGAAAATATCTATATTGAGAAGAAATCCAAAGATAATGTTATAGCCAAAAATATAGCTTCATCAGCAAATACTTCCAGTATATTTTATATAGATACTTCAGGGGATGTTTTGGCTAAAATTTTAAAATCTGATGATCCTGTTGGCAGCGGGAAAAGGAATCTGCTTGTAACAGAGAATAAGGGATCTTTTTTAAAAAAGTGTCCTGGAACAAAAGAAATGGTTTGCTGTAATTATTATTTTATTAACTTTGCAACCAACTGTCCAATTGACTGTTCTTACTGCATAATGCAGGAATATCTTAACAATAATCCTCTCTTGAAGGTATTTTCTAATGTAGATGCAATGCTCAGCGAGTTAGAAAATCTTATAGAAAAGAATCAATCGAAATATTTTCGCATAGGGACAGGAGAACTTTCTGATAGCCTTGCTTTTGATTACCTC
>Ga0154357_146_pt3 | contig 3611 bp, 6 predicted proteins | sample RifGroA2_FD_115885 | JGI IMG/M metagenome (GOLD analysis project Ga0154357, IMG submission 115885) | Candidatus Schekmanbacteria bacterium GWA2_38_9
AATATGAATAACCAGTCGCTTGTCTTTCAGGTCATATACAAAAAGGTCAAGATTCTTTTTTCAGGAGATATTGAAAAAGAGGCAATAGAGGATATAATACTAAGGGATGCAGATATTAAAAGTACTGTTATCAAAGTACCCCATCACGGAGGGAAGGTTTCTGGAAATTCTGAATTAATAAAAAAAGTTTCACCAGAAATAGCTGTGATTTCTGTTGGAGCCAACAACCCTTTTGGCCATCCTTCAGAGCAAACACTGGAAGATTACAAAAAATCAGGTGCAAAAATATACAGAACAGATATAAACGGAGCAGTAACATTAAGAACGGACGGATTTAGGGTGTGGGTGGAGACAGTGATGTAAAGGGTTCAAGGATTCAAGGGGTCGAGGGTTCAAGAGGGTAGGAGCAAGTGTAAAAAATTAAAAACTTAAAATGCAAAGCTAAAAACTACAGTTCAAAACTTCAAACTTTGAACTTTAAGTTATCCTGAATCCTTAACCCCTAGACCCCTTGAACCCGTTTTAAGGAATGGTCACACATATGAAGTTTGGTAAATTTGAAATCTTTTCTCTGTCTGACGGAACTTTTAAGCTTGATGGCGGTGCAATGTTCGGCATTGTGCCAAAGGTTTTATGGGAGAAAAAAGAAACTCCTGATGAGAAAAACCGCATAACCTGCGGTTTGAATCCGCTTTTAATCAGAACAGGAAACAGAAATATTCTTGTTGATACAGGGATAGGGGATAAATGGGATAAAAAGCATTATGAGATTTACGGGATAAACAAAGATAAAAATCTGGCAAAATCCCTTTCAGAATTAAACATTTCACCATCAGACATTGATATTGTGATTAACACCCATCTTCACTTTGACCATGCTGGTGGAAATACTGTGATTTCGGAAGGCGGAAAAATTATACCCGCATTTCCAAAGGCAAAATATTTTATACAAAGGGGGGAATGGGATGATGCGCTAAATGCCGGTGAGAGGACAAGGGGGAGTTATCTCAGGGAAAATTTTTTGCCGTTAATGGAGCATAAGAGGGTAGAATTTTTGTATGATGATGAGACGGTTGAAGAGGGGATAAGGGTTATGAAAACCCCGGGACACAACAGGCATCATCAGTCAGTACTCATTGAAAGCGAAGGGGGAAAGGCTTTTTATCTCGCAGATTTAGTTCCGACCATTTCTCATCTTCCAATAACGTGGGGAATGGGATATGACCTTTTCCCTGAAGAGTCAATTGAAATGAAAAAAAAGATATTGAATCAGGCTTTGGCAAAGAAATGGCTTTTGATTTTTGAACACGATATCAGGGCGAGAATGGGATATCTGAAGATAGTGAATGGAAAGATGGAGATTGAGAAGGAGGAATAGAATTTTAAATTGAAAATTGAAAATTTGAAATTGTTTGAAAGGAAAGGGGATGGAATTTTCAAGAGAGTTGATTGAAAGATGCAGGAGAGCAAAATCGGTTGTTGTTCTGACAGGGGCAGGCATTTCTGCTGAGAGCGGGGTTCCAACATTCAGGGGCGAAGACGGGCTATGGAGAAAATACATGGCTGAAGAGCTTGCAACACCATACGCTTTTGCAAGAGATCCAAGGCTTGTATGGGAATGGTATGACTGGAGAAGGCAGATAATTTCCAAATGCCTGCCAAATCCAGGGCATTATGCAATTGCCAAGCTTGAGACTGTTTATCCTGATTTTTTACTAATAACGCAGAATGTTGACGGACTGCACGTAAAAGCCGGAAGCAAAAACCTGAGGGAAATACACGGAAATATCTGGAGAGTGAGATGTACAGGGGAAGAAAGGGTTTCGGAAAACATTGAAGTTCCACTGAAAGATATTCCGCCAATGTGTGAATGCGGAAAAATGCTCAGGCCTCACATAGTATGGTTTGGTGAGTCTCTTGATTCAGAAGACATAAAAATATCCTATGAGGCAATAGAGAAATGTGAGCTCTTTTTTTCAGTTGGAACCTCTGCTATTGTCCAGCCTGCTGCTTCCTTTGCAATGATTGCAAAGGAGAACAGCGCCTGCGTTGTTGAAATAAACAGGGATCCTACTCCGATATCCGACCTTGTTGATTACTCTGTAATGGGCAGGGCTGGAGAAATCCTGCCAGAGCTTGTGGAGAAGTTAAATAAAATCCTAAATTCTAATATCTAAATCCCAAACAAATCCTAAATTCAAATGTTCAAAATGTTTTCAATTTTGGATTTTTGCCATTTGATATTGTTTACCTGTCTGCGGACAGGCAGGGAATTTAGGATTTTGAGTTTCGGATTTAACGCAACCAAATACTCAAAAAACCCCATTATACCTTTTTTATTCCCTCAATAAACGGTCTGAAAAGGTCAATTGGTATTGGGAATATTGTTGTTGAATTATTGGATGCTGTGGAAACCTCAACAAGGGTCTGCAGATATCGCAGTTGAAGCGCTGCGGGGTGTTCCTGAATCATTTTTGCAGCATCCACAAGCTTTGCAGCTGCCTGAAATTCTCCTTCGGCGGCTATTATTTTTGCCCGTCTTTCCCTTTCTGCCTCAGCCTGTTTGGCAATTGCTCTCTGCATTTCCTGAGGCAAATCTACATTCTTGACTTCAACTGCAGTTACCTTTATTCCCCATGGCTCTGTCTGCTTGTCCAGAATAGCCTGAAGCTGCTGGTTTATTTTATCTCTGTGGGCGAGGAGTTCATCCAGTTCTGACTGTCCTAAAACGCTCCTCAGCGTTGTCTGTGCAAGCTGGGAAGTAGCATAGAGATAATTTTCTACTTCTATAACTGCTTTGTTGGGGTCAATGACCCTGAAGTAAATCACGGCATTGACTTTAACAGTTACATTATCCCTTGTAATTACATCCTGAGGCGGGACATCAGTGGTTACAACCCTGAGGTCAATCCTCATCATAGAGTCTATTACAGGAAAGACCAGAATGACACCGGGTCCCTTTGCGCCGATAATTCTTCCAAGCCTGAAGACGACACCTCTTTCATATTCATTCAGTATTTTGATTGACATAAGGATGTAGAGAAGGACTATTGAAATAAAAATTACTATTCCGTTCATAAAAAATCCTCCATTAAAAGTTTAAAAAAAATACAATTATTTCAACTTTTCCACTTTAAGCAAGAGACCATTTATGCCAGTTATTTTAACCTTCTCCTTCTCGTTTATCTCTTCATCGCTGACAGCATTCCATAGTTCTCCATGGACCATAACCGTGCCTGTTTTTTTTATATCAGTTTCTGCGGACCCGGTTGTCCCAATAAGTCCTTCCTTTCCTGTTGTTGTTTTTTTGGAATGCGCTCTTACGATTGCTCCTACAAGAAAGAAGAATATTGCAGCAATTGAAAGCGCGGCAGGGAGAATTACATTTAAAGAGACTTTTAAAAACGGGTAAGGTGTATCAATTAGCATCATTGAGCCAAGAACAAGGGAAATAATTCCGCCTGTTGTGAGCAATCCGTAACTTGGCACATACAATTCTGTAATGAAGAGCAGTACTGCAAAAAGGATAAGAAACAATCCGGCATAGTTTATCGGGAGAGTCTGCAGGGCATAAAAAGCAAGAATCAGGCTTATGACACCAACAATTCCCG
>Ga0154357_154_pt3 | contig 3592 bp, 3 predicted proteins | sample RifGroA2_FD_115885 | JGI IMG/M metagenome (GOLD analysis project Ga0154357, IMG submission 115885) | Candidatus Schekmanbacteria bacterium GWA2_38_9
CCTATAAAGATGTTTTTAACATGGACCATAAATTTAAAATATCTGATAGTCACTCCCTGGTTTAATATTTAATCCTATGAAAAAAGCCTTTGTCATCTCAACCCTTCTTCTGGTTTTGACCTTCCTTTGGTCATTGGAGGATGATTATAACAGGGAATGGAAAAAATATCAGAGGGAATTCAAGTCCATGGAATTAAAAAAAAATGATAAGGCAAAAGAAGATGTTTTTCAAAGGGTTAAAGGCGAACTCGGGTTCTCGGGAGAAGAATTAAAGAAGAAGGGATTGAAAAGGGAAAAATTATTAAAAGAGTTGAATAAAGATGTAGCATACAAAAAGTTAGTCAAAGAACAGTGGGATCTTGAATATAACCTTTACAAAAAAGACCAGGCATATCAATTTGCCAAAAGTGAATACGATGCGGTCAAATATTTCTTTGAAAAATTAAAAGATAAAAAGAAAGAAACCTCCAGCCAATGGAAAGCTATGAAAAGATGGAAGGGCGAGATGACAAAATCAAAACCCATAGTTTTGAATTACGAGAAAAGCCTTGAAGGGATAAAAGAAAAGATAAAATCCATGGAAGGGAAAAGAGGGATTTTAAGCGAAACGGAAAATAAATTTCTTTTTGAAATAGAGCAGATAGAAAAGAAAAAAGAGAATATAAAAAAAGAACCGATAGCGATAAAACAGGTTCTCCTTGATCTTGATAATGATGAAATCCCAGATAAGGTTGATAGATGCATCTCGTGTCATTTGGGCATAGATAAAGCTGGTTTTGAAGAAGAGAGACAGCCTTATAGGAGACATCCCAATTTAAGGCTTTTTATTTCAAGTAAGTCTCCCCATCCATTAGCTAAATTCGGATGCACCATCTGCCATGAGGGCCAGGGTCCTGCTGATAGTTTTACTGATGCCTCCCATACCCCTTCTGGTGAAACAAAGAAAAAACAATGGAAGGAGAGATTCGGTTGGAAAAGGCTTGAACACTGGGAATATCCCCAACTTTCTTTAACCTATATTGAAGCCTCCTGCTACAAATGTCATGAAAGAGAAGAAGAATTAATAGATGCGCCTTACTTAAACTTGGGCAGGAGCCTCTTTGAAAAGAGGGGTTGCTATGGCTGTCACAATGTCAAAGGCTTTGAGAAAAAGAGAAAGATAGGGCCACCACTTTTGAATGTAACTTTAAAGACCAATGAAATATGGATTTTTAACTGGCTCCTTGAGCCAAAAAATTCTCTCGCAAGTCCGAGGATGCCGACATTTAAATTAAATTCCCAAGAGATTTTTGAGATCATAGAATATTTAAAAAGCATAAATGAAGCGCCTCTTCCTAAATACCACTGGGACCCATATCTTTTAAAACGGGAAGATGAGATGAGCGATATGGAGTTTAATGCAATGGATCTCCTCTATCAGAAGGGAAAAGGATTATGGGGCCAATCAAGGTGCGCTATATGTCATTCCTTGAATGGTCTTGGAGGAGCCTTTGACATAGGACCTGATTTGGGAAATATAACTGAAAAAATTGGAAGGGACTGGCTCTATTCCTGGATAAAGGAGCCAAAGAAATATTTTCTCAAAAGCATAATGCCCAGATATAGATTTACTGATGGCCAGATAAGAGCTCTTATAGAATTTATTATGAGGGATCCTGAATTTCAAGCTGAGGAGACTTTTCAGATAAAAAAGGCAAAACCCTCAATAGGTAGTCATTTTATAGATAAGGGCAGGGGTCTAATCAGGCGATACGGCTGCTCTGGATGCCATGATATAAAAGGGATGGAGAAAAAGGGAAAGGTGGGAGCTGAGCTTTCAAACATCGGAGATAAGGCGGTTGACAGGCTTGATTTTGCCCTGCTTGAGGGAAAGATGGAACATACCCTCGATGACTGGCTTTATCAGAAACTAAAAGACCCGCGAATCTTTGATCAAGGAAAGGTCAAAAATGAGGATGAAAAGTTAAAGATGCCCTATTTTAATTTTAATGAAGAGGAGTTAAAGGGAATTGTTACATTTTTATTGGGATTAAAGGAGAGAAGAGATATCCAAAATTTAAAATACCCATTTAAATGGAAGGGTTATAAGCCCTCAGGAGACTTCGGCTTAATAGCAGAGGATATCAACTGCCTCACCTGTCATAAGATAAGGGGAGTCGGCGCAAACTATGCCCCTGATTTGACCTATGTGGGGAGCAAGGCAAAGAGAGAATGGCTTAAAAATTTTTTGAGTTCGCCCAATATAATAAGACCGCTTCTCCAGCAGATGCCTCAGTTCAATATCTCTTCTGAAAAAAATATGATTCAGGGGAATTTAACACCGAGAGAAGTGGAGACAATTACTGATTACATAAAAGCTCAATTGATTGATGAAGAGATGGAAGAGCTATTTTCAGAGGATAAGATAGGCGAGCCTTCTTTAAAAGAAAAGGGAGAGAGGCTCTTCTTTGAAAAGGGTTGTCATACCTGTCATCAGATGGGAAGGATAGGTGGAGTCATAGGACCTGATCTAACAAAAGCAGGAAAAAGGCTTTATTCCAATTACATATATCAGTATATAAAAGACCCCCATCGCTTTACCGCCCAAGCAGCAGAACCTATCTTCGGTTTATCTGAGGAGGAGGCTACTTCTCTTACAGCCTTTTTGGCATCAGATAAAAAGAAAATAAATGGAGAAAAATTAGCTTTTAAAGATAAATGATAAAAAATTGTAGAATTCTGGCTTTTTTCTTAAAGTTGTTGATATTTTTAAGTATACTGTTATTTTTGTCTCTTGGCTGTGAAATTTCAAAAGATAAAAATGAGGCAAAGGGGAATAATCCAAATTTTGCCCTCATGGCCAAGAAAAAGGGAAAGGCAATCTTTTTAAAATATTGCAGTCCCTGCCATGGAGAAAAGGGGGATGGAAATGGAAGATATGTTGCAACTGAACTCTCTCCAAAGCCCAGGAATTTTACTGAAAAAAGATATATGGAAAAATTATCTAATAAATATCTTTTTGAGTCCATAAGCAAGGGCCCTGCATTTTTTGGAAAATCCAACCTATGTCCTCCCTGGGAAAATACCTTTAATGAGGAGGAGATTAAAAATATCATCTATTTTATAAGGGGGCTTTCTAATGCCAAATAATTTTAAAAAAATTCTCTTATTATCATCTCTTCTTTTCCTCTGCATCTTTCTAACAAAAATCTCAACCGGGCAAAGCCCTCTCTTTGAGGGCAAAGGAGAACTTCTTGATATGGATGATGAGTCCATAACGATAAAATTTAAAAAAGAGGAGATAAAATCTTTAAACCTTGATTTTGGAAAAAAGGGCCCTGATCCTGACATAATCTATTTTAAAGATAAAAATGAAGGGATTAAAGGAAAGGTGATTGAGATATCTGAATCTCATATAGTGATAAGATTTTCAAGGATGAAAGAAGGCTTAAAAGAAAGAGAGGAAGAGAGGTCAGAAGAGGCAAGAGATGAGCCTGGGGTAAAAAAAGAAGAGATAAAAGAGCTGATAAAAAAAGAGGTAATGACTCAAGGCAAGGAGCAGATAGAAAAGGAGATGATAGCAGAAAGGGAAAAGGAAGAGCCAGTAGAGGTA
>Ga0154357_154_pt1 | contig 2902 bp, 5 predicted proteins | sample RifGroA2_FD_115885 | JGI IMG/M metagenome (GOLD analysis project Ga0154357, IMG submission 115885) | Candidatus Schekmanbacteria bacterium GWA2_38_9
GCACTGAGATTTGAGGATTTAAATTTTAAAGGCCCGAATTCAGAAGATTTAAATGAGATAAAAAAATTTATAGTAAGCGCCACCGTCTCCATAAGGGCAAATTTAAAGGTGGTTGTAGATGGAGAATTCGTTGATGGTTCAAGGATAAGAAAAGGCGAGGATAATAGCAGGGATGCCTTTTTAGCAAGGCTTGATTTTGCTTTTTAAAAAGGAGGGAGAAAATAAAAAAGTATATCTTTATTTTAATCATCCTGTTTTTTGCACAGAAGGGTTTAGGAGAAGAGAGAGGAGGGACTATAACAGGTAAGGTCAAAAGCCCCTGGGTTTCAAGACTTGAGGCAGTGGTGTATCTTGAAAACGGCTCTGACAAAAAATTTGATTCTCCAAAAGAGCATGCCATAATGGACCAGAAGAATCTGGTCTTCATTCCCCATGTGTTGCCAATTGTTGTTGGAGCAACTGTGGATTTTCCCAATTCTGATACTGTAAGGCACAATGTCTTTTCTCCAAAGGGCTCAGCAAAGGTTTTTAATTTAGGAACCTATGATGTTGGCGTTGTGAAAGAGGTCAAATTCGATGAGCCTGGTGTTGTTCCGCTTTTATGCAATGTTCATTCTGAGATGTCAGCCTATATCATTGTTTGCAAGACCCCATATTTTTCCCTGACTGATAGAAAAGGGGATTTTATAATTAAAAATGTCTCTCCTGGAAAATATAAAATAACAGTCTGGCATGAGAAATTGAGGCCCCAGAGTCAGGAGATCACTGTGGAGGCCTCAAAGGAAATCCAGGTGGAATTCAGCAAATTAGTTAGAAAATAAGAGGGCTAATGGCACATCTTATAACAGAGAAATGCGTAGGGTGCGGAGTATGCGCTATCAAATGCCCAGTTTCTGCTATTTCTGGGGAGAGGAAAAAGATGTATTTTATAGATGTAAACTTTTGTATTGATTGCAGTGTCTGCGGAAGATATTGTCCGCAATCAGCAATTGTTAATAGTCTCGGAGAGGTCATAGAAAGGATTTCACCGCAGGAGATGCCTAAAGCCATTGTAAATATTAATGACTGCAATGGCTGCGAGAACTGTGTTGGAATCTGCCCCTTTGGTTCTCTGACCCTTATTAAATATCCTCATGGAGAGAGTTTTGATAAGGTTGTCAAAGTCGATTTTAAAAAATGCGTTGGTTGCGGCCTCTGTGAGGAGATATGCATAAAAAGGGCAATAAGAATAGAAGAGAGGGTGAGTGTAGGGATAAAGGAGGGTGAGGGATATCAAAAAATGGATTAGTATAAGATTTATATCAAAGATGCTCCTTCTCCCTTTCTTAATTGTTTCATCAGGAGTTTTTAGCTTTCTACTTATATCAGCTTATTTTTTTGAAAGGGATGGAGGACTTCAATATTTACAAAAGATAAAAGGTTATGAAGACAACAGGCGATGGCAGGCAGCCTGGGTCTTTTCCCTACAAAAATCTAAAGACCCAAAAATTGTCGACGAGCTGATAAATCTGCTTTCAAAAAATAAAGATGAAAAGATTCAGATGTTTGCCGCTTTAGCCTTAGGAAAGATGCAGAATAAAAAGGCATCTCCTTTTTTAATAAAGGCCCTTTTTAGCAAAAAAAGAGAGCTTAAGATCTGTTCTATTCTGGCCCTGGGAAACCTTAAAGAAAAAAGGGCTCAAAGCTGTCTTATAAATTTAAGCAAAGAGAGGGATGAAGGTATAAAAAAGGTATCAGCCTGGGCATTAGAGATGATCAAGAGGTAAAGGTCTGACATGCAAGAGGCATAAATGAGCGTAAATAGCCAATATTCGAGGAGAAATTTTTTAAAAATTTTTACATCACTCGGCCTTGCTTGGGCAGCCTTTTTTGCAACCCTTACAGGATCCCTTGCAGCTACTATCAGATTTTTTTTCCCCAATGTCCTCTTTGAGCCCTTGTCCTCTTTCAAAGCAGGATTTCCTGAGGAGTATTCCTCAGGCGTCAGCACAAAATGGGTAGACAAATTTGGGGTCTGGATAGTCAGGGAAAAGGAGGGGTTTTTTGCCCTCTCAACAGTCTGCACGCATTTAGGATGCACCCCTAACTGGCTTGAGGCAGAAAATAAATTCAAATGCCCCTGCCATGGAAGTGGTTTTCACAGAGATGGAAGAAATTTTGAGGGCCCTGCACCGAGGCCCTTAGAAAAATTTAAGATAACTTTGGCTGAGGATGGTCAAATCCTCATTGATAAGAGCTCAAAGTTTCTATTTGAAAAAGAAGAATGGGAAAATCCTGAAGCCTTTTTGAGAATTTAAACTACTATGGACAAAAAAAATTTTATCGAGAGGCTTTTAGAAAGTCAGGTTTATAAATCGATATTCAGGCATGAGTTTCCTAAAACCGCGAGAAACCGAGCTTTAGCTGTTGTCTCCAATTTCTTCCTGCATCTCCATCCAATACGGTTAAGAAAAGATGGCTTGAAGCTCTCCTCCACCTGGTGCATGGGAGGAATAACCTTTTTTCTCTTCATCGTGGAGACCATAACAGGCCTGCTTTTGATGTTTTATTATCACCCTACAGCAAGGGAAGCTTACATAGATATGAAATATATAGAATTTGATGTTCCCTTTGGGATGCTTTTAAGAAACCTCCACAGATGGGCAGGTCATGGGATGGTGATAACTGTTTGGCTTCATATGTTCAGGGTATTTTTGACAGGCTCTTATAAAAAACCGAGGGAATTTAACTGGGTGCTCGGTGTTGTCCTTTTGGTCTTAACCCTTCTCTTATCTTTTACCGGATACCTATTGCCTTGGGATCAGTTAGCTATGTGGGCAATCACTGTTGGAACCAATATGGCGAGGGCAACTCCATTTTTAGGCCATGAGGGACCCTTTGCAATAGTTGATGCGGGCTCTGA
>Ga0154357_125_pt3 | contig 2884 bp, 5 predicted proteins | sample RifGroA2_FD_115885 | JGI IMG/M metagenome (GOLD analysis project Ga0154357, IMG submission 115885) | Candidatus Schekmanbacteria bacterium GWA2_38_9
GTAATATTTGCTGGTTTCAGAAATGATGTGGAAAAAATTATGGCAGCCATTGATTTATTTGTTCTTTCTTCAATAGGTTCTGAAGGTTCAAGTAGGGCAACCTTTGAGGCTATGGCTATGGCAAAGCCATGTGTTGTTACAGGAGTTGGAATTCTTCCTGAACTGATAGAGGATGGTGTAAATGGCTTTTTAATCCCTCCTGAAAACCCACATCTTATGGCTGAAGCAATTTTAAAACTTATTGAGGATAAAAATAAAGCAAAGGAATTTGGGCTTGCATCTTACAGGAAGGTTTTAAGTAATTTTACTGATGAAATAATGGTAGAAAAGACAATTAATCTTTATTATAAGATGCTGGAGGAGAGAGGAATTGAAAGTTAAAATAAAATTTTTCGCAGCATTGCGTGAAGGAATTGGAAAGAGTGAAATTGAAATTAATATCCCATCAGGGTCAAGGCTTAATGGCCTTATTGAGAGGCTTGAAAAAGAATATAAAGCGATAGCAGAATTTAAAACCTCAATAGCCTATTCAATAAATATGGAATATGTCAGGGGAGATGAGGTATTAAAGGAAGGGGATGAAATTGCCTTGATTCCTCCTGTAAGCGGAGGCTGTCCAATGATGTCATTGTGAGCGCAGCGAAGCAATCTGGCCCTAAGGGTTATTCAGTTAAATCGAGCCTATAAAGACTCTCCCACAATTATGGGAAACCCCTTCTGGGGTTGATTCGATAGCTTTATGAGGTAGATATGTTTAAAATAGTAAAAGAAGAAATTAATTTAAACGAGCTTATCAAATATGTTTCTGACCAAAGAGCAGGAGCTATTACAACTTTTTTAGGAGTAACCCGCGGAGAATCAGATGGGAAAAGGGTTCTCTATCTTGATTATGATGCATACCCTGAGATGGCTGTAAAAAAAATGAAAGAGATAGGAAGTGAAATAAAGGGGAAATGGGATGTTCTTAAAATTGCCATAGTCCACAGGGTAGGAAGATTAAAGATTGGAGAAGCAAGTGTTGGTATTGCAATATCTACTCCTCACAGAAAAGAGGGTTTTGAAGCTTGCAAATATGCAATTGACAGGATAAAAGAAATAACTCCTATATGGAAGAAGGAGGTATGGGAGGGAGGAGAAGAGTGGAAAGGCAGAGAATAACCGTACACTGTTTGGTAATTGGTCCCTTTTCTGAAAACTGCTACATCCTGAGCACAGAGGGAAATAATGCTATCATTATTGATGCCGGCGATGAGGCACAGCAGATTACAGAATACATTAAGGGAAAAGGATTGAAACCACTGGCAATTTTTAGCACTCATGCTCATATTGACCATGTGGATGCGGTGGGGGAGCTTAAAAATTATTTTAAAATTTCTTTTTACCTCAACAAAGAAGATGAAATACTCTTAAAAAGCGTTAAAGCTCAGGCTTCTTCTGTTGGGCTTGAGTGTAATTCTCCACCGGTTGTAGATAAATTTTTAAAAGATTCTGAAACAATCTCTCTTGGGGACTTTAAGATTAAGGTTTTGCATACTCCGGGCCATACCCCGGGAGGCACCTGTCTCCTTATAGAAGATATGCTCTTTTCCGGAGATACTCTTTTTGCAGGCGCTATTGGAAGGACTGATTTTCCCGGCAGTTCATATGATGCTATAATAGAATCAATTAAGAAAAAAATATTGCCTCTCGGAGACAATATAAAAGTTTTTCCGGGTCATGGACCAAGCACGACAATAGGAGAAGAAAAGCAGAATAATCCTTTTGTTGTAGATGCTGAGAGATTCAGAGGGTTGGTTTAATTTGCATAAGTTTCAAGTTTCAGGTTGCGAGTAAAGAATTTCTACAGCACCTAAGTTTTTTAACAGCTTGTTAAAACTTAAAACCCGAAACATTTTTAGAATCAAGAGGAAGAAATGGAAAAATTAATAAGAAAGATACTTGCTGGAATCGGTGAAAACCCTAACAGGCAGGGCCTTAAAAAGACTCCGGCCCGTGTTCATAAAACACTTAAATTCCTGACAAAAGGGTATAGAGAAGACCCAAAGAAAATATTTGAGGGAGCAATTTTTAAAGAAAATTACGAAGAGATGATACTTCTGAAAGGAATAGATATCTACAGCCTTTGCGAACATCATCTTCTTCCTTTTTTCGGCAAATGCCATGTTGCCTATATTCCAAGAAAAAAACTTGTTGGGCTGAGCAAAATTGCAAAACTTGTTGAGGTGTATTCAAGGAGGCTTCAGGTTCAGGAACGGCTTACCAACCAGATTGCAAAGACTCTTGAAGAGGAACTTGACCCATTGGGAGTCGCTGTTGTCATTGAAGCCCAGCACCTGTGCATGATAATGCGGGGGGTTGAAAAACAAAACTCTGTTGCTGTTACAAGTTCGATGCTTGGAGGATTCAGAAGGCCTGAAACGAGGGCTGAGTTTATGAACTTAATTAAATAAAAATAAGTCAGGCGAGACGCCTTACCTACTACTCTTTTTGTGAGTGTAAACAATTACTGGCAGGACAGGCGTCCCGCCTGTCCAAGAGGATAAATTCTTATTAGGATATAAATTATGTCTATAAAACCTGACCACTGGATAATTCGCATGGCTGAAGAGAAGGGAATGATCAGCCCTTTTGAGAAAAAACTAATCAGAAATGGGAATATTTCTTATGGCCTTTCTTCTTATGGATATGATATGAGGATTTCAGACGAATTCAAGATATTTACAAATATAAACATCGCAACTATTGATCCAAAGAATTTCAGTTCTGATTCATTTGTGGATTTCAAAGGGGAAGTCTGTATTATCCCTCCAAACTCCTTTGTGCTTGGCAGATCAGTTGAATATTTTAAAATACCAAGAGATGTTCTAGCAATCTGCTTTGGAAA
>Ga0154357_167_pt2 | contig 2681 bp, 3 predicted proteins | sample RifGroA2_FD_115885 | JGI IMG/M metagenome (GOLD analysis project Ga0154357, IMG submission 115885) | Candidatus Schekmanbacteria bacterium GWA2_38_9
CTACGATACGCGCAAGGTTGCACAAAACGAAGGGTACCTACGCGACGTCGACAACAGGGAGGGAAAAACAGTGCCAGTGATGCGTCAAAGAATCGAGGTTAATAGGGAGTACTTGGAGCGCGTCCTTCGAAGAAACATATCAGCGGAGTGTGAATACACCATCGAGAAGGATTTCGCGAATGGTTTCGTAATTAGCCATATCTTCAGGAACTGGAAGGTGCTATTCTACTACGACTCTGCTGTTGCCGCCTTCTATGGTCACCCTACCCGGGCAACTGCTTACGCCAATGACGGGGGCACCGTACTTGCGAGAGCCGATGTTCTTTCAGCAGAACAAGAGCGTTTCCAGATTAAAGAAGTACATTATGATGGTCTGGGTGAAGTTACGTATAAGGGCCGCCTCGTCGTGCCATTTCATGCCGGTTGGGCCATCGAGACTACGCCCATTTCTGGAACCAAAAACAATGAGTATTTCTTTTTCTGGCCGTCGAGCAGGTTAGTATAGTACCCAACGACGAAGTTTCGCTGAACTGGATAACCAACAATCTATAATAGCAACCTTCGAGGTGCGCAGTGAAAATAATTGTTATCTTAAGCTCATTAATAGCGGGGTTTGGCCTCATTTACTTTATGATTAGAGCTATTGTCACATCTCAAAGGTTTAAGAAAGGGAGAAGATATTTGTATAGTACGTGCTCGATTTGCGGTGAACAGTTTACTGACCAAAATCCGAGTAATTGTCCAAAGTGTGGGGCAACTTTTGGAGTCAAAACAGAGCGAACCCTTTGCCCTCTATGTGGCGCAGAGATTAGAGGAGTTTTGAAGAAATCATGTTCGAAGTGTGGCGGAGTATTTTAATGGGTGACTCCGTTTCCCCGTGGCCAGTGGGGACGCTCTTGAAATGTTGAAATGTGATAAGTGCAAAACCCCATGGTCACCGCCCAACGAGACAATGCAGCCGACGTCTTACAGCCGCGGCTGATTTTCATGTTAGGCAAAATAAGGAGAACGAAATGCGGAGATTACTGCGGTGTATGTACGAGATAGTTCAGGACAACGGCTTCCTCGCGTTCCAAAATGATGTCATTCGGTCAGCCTACGAAGGATTGGGACAGGGCTACTCGACAAATGACAACGAAGTTGCGCTTGTCACGCGACTGGTTGCGTCGATAAATGGGAAATCGTATAAACGACTTCGACTTTTAGCAAACAAGATTCATGGCTCACGATCCTATGTTGAATTCGATTACCGAGACAAGCCAACCACCAAAGAACTTGGTGACATGGTAATTATTACCTCTGTTACCAGCGGCAGTCAGCGACTCTTCCAGCGATTTTGCATCATTCAGAACAAGAAGGCAAGCGGTGACAAGTGGGGGATTGATCGTGAGCAATTGTACCTTCTTAAAAATTTCCCACCTCTTTCTGGAAATCGGGGAATAATGCGTGGTTCTCACGATATAGCGTTCCGCAATACAAGTCAATGCTTGGGTGCTTTCGGCTTACTCTTTGAGCCTGGCGAGATGATATTTGCGTCTGCAGACCTCATCACAGAGATGTCGCGAGGCAAAAATACACTTTCAAGAGATAGCATTGCCATGCCAAGCCGTGCTGAAACGAACACCTCATCGCAGAGTGGTATATTCTCTGCCTTCCCATGGATGCACTATCATCCCAAGGAAATGCATTTTATCCTTCGCGAACTTGCAGAGTATGCAGGATGCTTTCCTTGGTCTTTCGGCGGGCAACAATTTATAGGGAACACTATATATGCGAATGATATTTGTGATTTAATTCGTGCATGGACTCAATTGAACATTGGAGAAGTGACTTGCTTGGATGGGACAATCGTCAATCATGAAGTTGATGACTTCACAAATCATTTGATTAGAAATGCTGGTCTTGGCGAAGGAATTGACCTTCCAATCCATGACGACAATATCGAAAGACGATTTGGGGGACAAGTCACCGTGTTCATGATGCATCTCGATGTTGGCAAGGAGTAGTCACTGGATACCATGCCTAACAAATCGCTCAAGAGGGACGCGGCAAAAAGCCGCCGCGCCCCTTAGCTTCGCGTTATGCAAAATAAAAAATCATTGACAAGTGTCACGTGACAGATTACTATGAGTAAATGATCAAGACGTTTGCCGATAAGCATTCGCAAGAATTTTACCAAAAAGGGAAATCAAGGCGATTACCACCGGATATCAGTAAGCGGGCAATGCGTAAACTGGAATACATTGACTTGGCAACATGTTTGGATGACCTGCAGGTTCCTCCAAGCAATCGACTTCACAAACTTGAGCGTGAACGGAAGGGACAATATTCGATATCTGTCAATGATCAATGGCGCATATGTTTCCGATTCATAGACGGTGATGCCTACGACGTAGAAATTATGGATTATCACTAAAGAGGAGGTGTGAGATGAGTATTCAGAATACAGGAGAGAGAAAAATTCCGCCAACACATCCCGGCGAGATGTTACGCGAGGATTTTTTACCAGATTACGGCCTCACCGTGTCGAATTTTGCCAAGGCGCTTGGTGTGTCGCGCCAAACAGCAAATGAGTTGGTCCGAGAGCGTCGGGCAGTCACATCTGAAATGGCGCTTCGGCTCGCCCGTTTGTTTGGCAATACACCGGAGTTTTGGCTAAACACTCAACGTGCTGTAGATCT
>Ga0154357_167_pt1 | contig 2472 bp, 2 predicted proteins | sample RifGroA2_FD_115885 | JGI IMG/M metagenome (GOLD analysis project Ga0154357, IMG submission 115885) | Candidatus Schekmanbacteria bacterium GWA2_38_9
TAACCCTTTTACTGATCTTTCTTTTGTTGTTTACTACCTTTGGCTCTATAAAAGACGCCATTCTGGTCTTTACAGGCGTGCCTCTCGCTCTTACAGGAGGGGTTGTTTCACTCTGGCTTCGTGGCATTCCGCTGTCAATATCGGCAGGCGTTGGATTTATTGCACTCTCCGGTGTGGCAGTATTAAACGGACTTGTTATGATCTCATTTATCAATAAACTGCGGACAGAAGATAATCGCCTGGATACAGCTATCCTTCAGGGTTCCATTACACGCCTGCGTCCGGTACTTATGACCGCGCTCGTTGCATCGTTGGGGTTTCTGCCAATGGCGCTGGCTACGGGAACCGGGGCGGAAGTACAGCGTCCGCTTGCCACTGTGGTAATCGGCGGCATCCTCTCATCAACCGCCCTCACATTACTTGTGCTCCCTGTGCTCTATCGCATCTTTCACCGGATAGATGCCATTGAAAAAATAGATAAATACGATTGAATAATGGTGTTGTCCTTCATGCCACGACAAAAGGCAATCCGGTTGGTTTATGAATGAAACAAACACTCGGGTATTTCTAAAAACATTCTAAAAAAGTTTTTATACAGGAATACTATAGTGGCTATAGAGCATCCAGCGGGCTCTGCACCCCCATTCCACCTTTATTGATGACATGGGTATAAATCATTGTGGTGGACACATCTTTATGTCCGAGCAGTTCCTGCACCGTCCTGATATCATACCCAGCCTCCAGAAGGTGTGTTGCGAAACTGTGGCGAAACGTGTGTGGACTGGCTGGCTTTGCGAGGCCCGCCCTGCGTACCGCTTTCTGTACCGCCCGTTGCAATCCACTTTCATCGATATGATGCCTGCGCATCTTGTCGCTGCGGGGATCTTTTGATATGCGTTCTGAGGGAAAAACGTATTGCCACCCCCATTCCCGTGCAGCATCCGGATACTTCCTGTCCAGTGCAAATGGCAGATAGACTTCTCCCAGTCCATCTTTTATATCCTGCTCGTGTATGATCCTTACCCTTTCCAAATGTTCCAATAAAGCGGGTTTCAATTGTACGGGTAGCATTGTTGAGCGGTCTTTCATACCCTTTCCTTCACGTATGATTACCTGGTTTTGTTCAAAGTCAATATCCTTAACCCGCAAACGGACGCATTCCATGAGCCGCAGTCCGCAGCCATAAAGGAGCTTTGCCATTAACTGATGCACTCCGGACATTGACGCAAGAACCTGGCCAACCTCTGTTTTTGTCATTACTGTAGGGAGTCTTTCCGGTTTCTTGGCGCGTTCGGTATGCCCGAAGTCTCCCAGCTCGATATGGAGCACTTGTTTATATAAGAAGACAATAGCATTTAACGCCTGATTTTGCGTGCTTGCGGCAACCTTTTTCTCCATTGCCAAAAAGGAAATAAACCGGGCGATTTCATTCTCACCCATGTCTTTTGGATGCCGTTTTTGATGAAACAAAATGTATCTTTTAATCCAGTCTACATAAGCCTGTTCAGTGCGAATCGAATAATGCTTTTTTCGAATCACCTCACGAACCTGATCGAGTAATTTCATCCCTTAGTCCACTTTCAGTAATGTATTTTTCAATATTTTTATTTTCTTGACGTAATACATGAATTTTCATATCTTTACAATGCGTAATTTATAAATAGCCGTAAAATAATGCCGCATTTAGGCGGTATAATCCATGTTGAGCCTGCTGAAAAACTAATATTTTGCAATTATAAGGGTTGTAACTGATTGGTATTATTGCATGCGTAAAGGACAAATTTGCGCTTTTTTGACTTTTTCGACAGTCTCATTCGACAAAAAAGAGAATTCTCGTCCATGGATTTTACCATCATTCCGATAGTATTGACTGCAGTTGCCGCCATTGTCGCAATTCTCCGGTGGCTCACCGGTGCGGAGAGCTTTTCGCAGTTGCTTCGGCTTCGCGGTGTCTTCCACCCGTCCAAACTGCCCAAGATTACACACCTCTCTACCCCCGATATCCAAGCATTCCGAAAGGAGCATCCGGACATGTCTCCCGACACCATGCAGGCACGATTCAGATATTGCTTTGAGGAGGGCAACTACGGAGACAAAGTCTTAGGAGAAAGCCACGTCTCCTCCTTCGGGCCAGCCAAGCTCCCTGCTCCGACCCATGGAGGTCCAATTCATGCGCTGGATTGTAGGCAACGGTCAGACTATGCCTCGAGAAAGTGGAACAAGAAGGCCGTTCTCGTCTACGTTGCGTCCGCTGCGCTCGACGTTTCATTAAGTAATACAAAGGGGTTCTACGTTCGTGTTCATCGTTGGTTGTTTCTGTACCGAGATCATAAGAATAGGTATCTTCTTGTGTTGGTGGCCAGTGGGCCAACAGTCACACATATGATCGCGTGGTGTCTGATGAGCAAAATCGCAGTCACCGGTTTGAGAAAATTGTGGGTTGGAAGACCGACGCGACGGACGCACTCCGCA
>Ga0154357_108_pt2 | contig 1932 bp, 2 predicted proteins | sample RifGroA2_FD_115885 | JGI IMG/M metagenome (GOLD analysis project Ga0154357, IMG submission 115885) | Candidatus Schekmanbacteria bacterium GWA2_38_9
AGCCTGAGATGTTGCTTCAGACAATCCGCTCCCGGTGCAAAAAGATCAAATTCCAGCCAATCGGAAAGAAATCAATCTGTGAGTTTATCAGGAAAACTAAAAACCTCGGCTATGAAGATTCCCTTCTTGTTGCATCGTTTTCTCAGGGAAGTCTTGGCAGGGCATTGGAGATGAATCTTGACGAGGTTTTGGAAAAAAGGCAGGAGATAATCAATCTTACTTCGCAGGACAGTTTGAAAAACACGAGCAGGTTTTTCCATTTTGCAAGGGTATTTTCAGGAGAGGGCAAGGAGGACAGAAGGCATAAAATAAATTCAACTCAGGAGTTTATTGAGCTGATGCTTTCGTGGGTTCGCGACCTGATTCTGGTTAAAAGAGACGGGGACAGGGAAATGGTTATAAATTTTGATAAGATTGATGAACTTAAAAAGATATCCAATAAATACAGTTTTGAGAAGTTAGAAACTATCTTTTCAATTTTTTCAGGAGCAAGCCGGCTTCTTTCAAGAAATGTTGATGTAAGGATTATGATTGAGTCCTGCCTCGTGGAGATGAAAGAAGTAGTTAGTTGTTAGTGAACAGTATTCCGTAGGGGCAGGGACAAGCCCTGTCCTTCTCTGGATTTCAGATTGCAGAGTGCAAGCAATAAAACAAAAAATAGGTTGACTGGAATTTTTAATATTCTATAATAAAAACCATTCTGGGGCTGTAGCTCAGTTGGGAGAGCACAAGGCTGGCAGTCTTGGGGTCAGGGGTTCGACCCCCCTCAGCTCCATACCAAAAAGGGGACGGTTGTTCCCTTTTTATTTTTTCTTTGAAATATTCTTTTTAACCTCAATATCAATTCCGTATTCTTCGCCATACTGCTTTATCATAAAAGCAGCATACCTTGCGTAGGAACTTTTTGGATATCTTGAGAGCAATTCCTTGTAGGTCTTTAAAGCTCTTTCCCTTTCCTCGCCTTCCCAGTATGATTCTGCAAGAAGGATAATTACCATTGGTTCTATTTTCTGGTCGGGGTAGTTTTCAAGAAGCCCTCTGAGCCTTCTTGTTGCAGCTCTGTACTCCTTTATCCTGTAATAAAAATTCCCTATATAATATTCATGCCTTACAATTCTCTCAGTGCATTTTTTAATCTTTTCCCTGGATTTTGGCGCATAGGGGCTGTCAGGGGTTACTTTCAAAAGATCCCTGAACTGCTTTATTGCTTCTTCTGTTTTTGACTGGTCAACGTCATAAGGCAGCATCTGGTTATAGAGAGATATCCCAATTCGGTATCTTGCCAGATCTTTACTGCCATGGGCAGGATGGTAATCAAGAAATTCCTTGTATTCTGCAATTGCTTCATCATACTTTTTATCCAGATAATAGCTTTCTCCAATCTTGAGACGGACATTTGAAAGGGTACTGCTTTCAGGAAATTCTATTTTTATTTTTTTAAACGCCTCTACTGCATCTCTGTATTTTTTTTTCTTGAATGCCTTTTCTCCCCTTGTGTACAACTCGTTTACTGAAAGGCTGTTTTCAATGGTTTGCTGGGTAGCACAACCGATGGAGAACAATAGAATCCAAACCAGTAATTTAGTGGCTATTCCTGAGATTTTCATATTTTCCTGCATTGAGCTGAAGTTTTGTTTGAAATTCAGTATTTTGGATTTAGAGTTTTTTATTACTCAATACATATACCTTCCGTCAGTGGTAAAGGCGTTCTTTATCAACTCAATCTTTCTTTGTTCCTTTTCACCTGTGATTCCAATAACATCAAAACGGCAGCCTGTTCTCTTTATCCCTTTTCCTATAAGATAAGTAAGAGCAGTTTTTACAATTTTTCTCTGTTTCGACGGATTAACAGAGAGTTCAGGCTGGGCAAAATCCTTAGAAATCTTGGTTTTTATTTCAACAAAAACTATGTCATCCTTATCTCTTGCAATA
>Ga0154357_137_pt1 | contig 1929 bp, 3 predicted proteins | sample RifGroA2_FD_115885 | JGI IMG/M metagenome (GOLD analysis project Ga0154357, IMG submission 115885) | Candidatus Schekmanbacteria bacterium GWA2_38_9
CCATTCTGCTTCTTTGCAACCTTTGCATAATATCCATTAATCTTCTCAATATATCCAAGCGTCTCCCGGTATCGCCACCCACGCATGGTTGGTGCCACGGATTCAATGCTTTCCCACACAGTATGGTCAAGTTGAGTTTCGCGCGCCTTGTTTTTCGCTCTGCTGATTGTTCCGATTCCAGCATTATAGCTTCCGAACATGAAACAGAGTTTGTCCTGCGTGGTTTGCGGATCTGTCCATGCCCACCACAAATTCCGGTTGTAATAAATTCCAGCTGCAATGTTCCAGCGGGGATCGTTGATGTTGTTAAAATCTGGATTAATGCTCTGGATTTCCTTGAATGTGGAGGGTATCAGTTGCATAATGCCAATTGCCCCGACCCAACTCCTGGCATCGGGCGAAAGATTGCTCTCTGCCATCGCCTGCGCTTTGAATATTTTCCAGTCAAACCCCACGCCAAAGTACCGCTTGGAATATTTGCGGAAATATTCGTCGTACCTGTTGTCTTGTGCAAAGGAAGGAAACGCAAGAAAAAGAAAAAACAGAAAAAGGAGAAGCCTTTTCATTTGAGCGAGCCTGCGACAATAATCGCAATGGATATAAACAGCGCAGCAATAAAAATCGCAACGGCAATATTCCCCTTTTTCAGTTCTTCATCGAAGTTAATCCTGGGCGTGATGAAATCAAAAAACTTATACGAAATATACATCAATACAACACCAAGCGCCGCATAGAGAAAATTAATACCAATGATTGACCATTCCACGAGAAACCCTTTCAAAAGATTTTGAGGGTAATATATACTGCTTTTGCACTGAAAGCAACAATTAACTGTTTTGATTCCAATCTCACTTTCTTCTGTGTCAACAAACTCTTTTTTTAATAGACAAGCAAGGGTTGCTATATTATAAAAATTTGCGCCAAGAAATTTAATAATTTTTTATAAGCAGGAACTTTTTTTAAAGGAGATTGATATGGGAGTTTTTGATGGTTTTAATATGCCGGATGAGCTTTATTACCACACTGAGCATAGCTGGGCAAAGATTGAGGACGGAAAGGTAAGAATTGGAATGTCAGATTTTTTCCAACAGGAGGCAGGAAATGTGGTCTATGTTGACCTTCCTGATGAGGGTGATGAGGTTGAACAGGGGGAGGTTTGCGGAAAGATTCAGACAAGGAAATGGATAGGGAAACTTGTTGCCCCGGTTTCAGGGGAAATTGTAGAGGTTAACGAAGGGGTAAATGATGACAACACAATCATAAACAAAGACCCCTATGGCAAGGGATGGGTTCTTGTTATAGACCCCTCTAATTTAGATGAAAATCTTGCCAACCTGATTCACGGCGACAAAGTCTCTGAATGGATAAAAAGCGAGGTAAAGAGGGCTGAAGAGCTGAAGGTAAAGGGACAGGAAGGAAAGGAGTGAGTTTATGGAGACATGGCGTTATATTAAAGAATGGGACAGCTTGGTATCAACTGCATACGGGTTATCAGTTGATGATACACTGCCTTATTCTGTCCACGAGGAGAACTCTCCTCCAATACTCCATTTGTATAGATTTAAGCCTTCAGTTATTGTTGGCAAATATCAGGACATAAAAGCAGCCCTTAAAATCGACAGATGCAAAGAAAGGGACATAGAGTATAACCGCAGAAGCACAGGAGGCGGAACAGTGATAATGGGGGAAAAGACTGTTGCCCTTGGCTTCGGGATATCAATGAAACATCCCAAGATGAAAGGCGGCATAAGAGGTGTCTTTGACATCCTCGGTGGAGTGATAATAAATTCCCTCTGGAAATTCGGTATCAGCGCATCCTTCAGGCCTAAAAACGATATTGAGGTCAACGGAAAAAAAATTGCAGGGCTTTCAGCCTCAACAGAGGTTGGTGATGCGCTTCTCTTTCATACAAGCCTTCTCATTGATTTT
>Ga0154357_173_pt5 | contig 1207 bp, 1 predicted proteins | sample RifGroA2_FD_115885 | JGI IMG/M metagenome (GOLD analysis project Ga0154357, IMG submission 115885) | Candidatus Schekmanbacteria bacterium GWA2_38_9
GTCTGCTGGATCATTATTCCGAAGAATCCTTATCAGTAATATTTTTTCCCATTCTTCAATGCATTTATAACCACTGTTTTAAAAATTCGAAACCTATTTAAACTTGGTATGGTCGGTCTGCTGTATGGTCAAGCTGGTCATGATCAGGCATGGCGAAAGTATTTGGAACAGGGAAAACAGGTTTGCAGGCTGGACTGATATTGACCTTACTCGAAAAGGCGCTTTGGAAGCAGCCAATGCAGGCAAGAAACTGAAGAAAAAAGAATTTATGTTTGACATTGCCTACACCTCCTTTCTCAAGAGATCAATCAGGACTCTTTGGATTGTCCTGGATACGATGGACATCATGTACACCCCAGTGGTCTATGACTGGCGGCTGAATGAAAGGCATTATGGGGCCCTCACCTCGTTGAATAAGGCAAGGATGGCTGCAAAATTTGGGGAAGAGCAAGTTCACATCTGGAGAAGAAGCTATGACATCAGGCCACCTGCACTGAAGGAAAACGATCCAAAGAATCCAGCTCTTGACAAACGGTACTCGTTTCTCAAGAAAAGCCAAATACCAAGAACTGAATGCCTGAAAGATACAGTGGAAAGAGTCATTCCCTTCTGGAAGAAGGAGATTGTGCCAAAACTGAAAAAGGGAAGGAGGATCCTCATTTCAGCCCATGGAAACAGCATGAGGGCAATTATCAAGCATATAGAGAACATTTCAGATAAGGACATAGCTGACATGAATATTCCAACAGGCATTCCACTTATCTATGAATTTGACAAAAGCTTGAAAGTCAGGAAAAAATATTATCTTGCTTCTCCTCTTGAGATGAAAAAAGCAATTAGTGCTGTGTTGAAACAAGGGAAGGCCAGAAGCTGATTTCTTCCAGGCTATACCCTTTAGCGGCGAAAGGATTTGGATTAAGGATTCGCATTGGTGCATTGCACATGCTGTTTTTCCCACATCTGTCTGTAAGTGATGCCGACGTGTGATGTCCTCATTGCTCAAATTTGGAGAGAATCTGCCTGCCTGTTTTTTCTATAAACTCATCAGCCTCCTTACTTCCGCCAGAGGTTATGTGAATGAGGTAAAGATCCTTCGTGATCCAGAGATGATAAAAGTAAATGCCTGGCTCATTGAATTCGGCCCCATAATCATCCTCATTGTTGACAGAAAACCTGCTCTGATCGCCAAAATCATTCTTACTTATAA
>Ga0154357_162_pt2 | contig 1126 bp, 2 predicted proteins | sample RifGroA2_FD_115885 | JGI IMG/M metagenome (GOLD analysis project Ga0154357, IMG submission 115885) | Candidatus Schekmanbacteria bacterium GWA2_38_9
TTATAAGTTACAGTGAAAGAGAGAAATATATTGGGACTAAACGAATCCGATACCTGCAGAATTTATATCATTTCAGTATTAATAACTGTTAGATGGAGTAATCAACTTTGATGCATTGCAGAGCAGAATTACTTAAATGACGGTCAGATTTATCTGGTCGGGAACGGGCATGGAAGAAGAAAGAGTAATATCACTTATAAAATAATCCTATGGCAGAAACAAAAAATAACAAGTTAAAATTTATAGATTTTTGTGCTGGTATTGGCGGAGGGAAAATCGGTCTTGCTAATTTAGGAATGCAATGTGTGGGGTTTTCGGAAATAGCTCTATCTTACATAAAGACATACAGATTATTTTTTGGGAATAATGAACCTAACTATGGCGATTTAATGAAAATAAACCCTGCCGACTTGCCGGATTTTGATTTGATGATTGCCGGTTTTCCCTGTCAAACTTTTTCCGTTATTGGTCCGAGAACCGGAATGAAGGATTGTAGAGGTCAGATTATTTTCGGATTGATAAACATAATAGTTGGCAAAAATTTAAAGTATGCAAGATAGCGATAAAATAATTTCATATTATGAAATGGTTGCAATGGAGAAAATGCCTCTGCAAAGAGGTATGGTTTTTTCTGATGGCAAAAGAAAATATTCAATTTTATTAATGTCGCAAAGAAAAGACGCTGTTTATAATGATGGTTTTGACGAGAATGGTAATTTGATTTACGAAGGACACGATGCAAGAACTGAAAAAGGAATTGATCCGAAAGAGATAGACCAGCCGCTTGAAACTCCAAACGGCACTTGGACTGAAAACGGAAAATTCTACAAAGCCGCTATGGATTTTAAAAGTGGATTAAGAAAAGACTACGAACTTGTAAAAGTATATGAAAAAATCGATGTTGGCGTTTGGTCAATAAAAGGGTTTTTTAAATTAATTGATGTTAAGCAAGTATCAGATGGAAAAAGAAAAGTTTTTAAATTTTATTTGAGACCAGTTTTGACTAAAATTTTTAACCGCGTTGAGGATTTGCCTTTTAATAGGCTGATACCAACAGCTACAAAAGTAAAAGTCTGGGAAAGAGACAGGGGTAGATGCGTTTTGTGCGGCTCAACGGAAAATTTGC